>Ga0194125_10006523_pt1 | contig 17184 bp, 15 predicted proteins | sample TA2KigC250mmetaG_FD_148626 | JGI IMG/M metagenome (GOLD analysis project Ga0194125, IMG submission 148626) | Freshwater microbial communities from Lake Tanganyika, Tanzania - TA2015034 Kigoma Deep Cast 250m | ecosystem: Environmental > Aquatic > Freshwater > Lake | place: Tanzania: Lake... | reverse complement strand
CGATAACCCGGTTTAAATCCACAGGCTTTCGCCATATTTCATATGGGTTTTATCGCGATCGTTCACAATCCACAGGCCTTATTACCGTTATTAGATTTATATACAGAATCTCAAAATTAATCGCCCAATTCGCACACATCGCACCACCCACATTACGAAGGCATCAACAATGAAATTTCGCGTCGAACGAGAGTTGCTAACAGAGGCCTTGGCCGCCGCTGCTCGAGTCGCGTCGAATCGCAACAACGCAATGCCGGCTCTTTCGGGTGTTCACATGGCGGTCAAAGGCGACTCACTTGTTTTGACCTGCACCGACAACGACCTCAGTGTGCGCTCGACTCTCACGGTGGGCGGCGCCCAAGATGGTGTCGCGGTCGTGAGCGCAAAACTGATCAGCGACATCGTGCGTTCGATGCCCGAAGAAAAAGTCACGATCGATGCCCAGAGCGAAGAGGTCGTGGTCTCGGCCGGAAAATCACAATTCACCGTGCCCACTTTCGCCGCCACAGATTTTCCGAACATTCTCGTCGCGGGCACCCAACCCGTCACGATCAGCGCCAAAGTTTTCGGTGAAGCCTTGGGCCAAGTGGTTAGGGCGTCGTCTAGCGACATGCAACGACTCGCGCTCACGGGCGTGCTGATGGTCGCCGAACCAGACTCGGTTTGTCTGGTCGCCACCGATTCATACCGTTTGGCCGTGCGCGAATTGCCGGGTGCGACGATGCTCGGTCATGGCGCCGAAATAGTCGTGCCTGGTCGCGCCCTCAGCGAACTCGAGCGTCTGATCGGTGGCGCCGAGACAATGACCATGGCGTTGGGCGAGAACCGGGCGACTTTCGAGGTCGGCGGCGCGACGCTGACCACGACTCTGCTCAATGTCGAGTTTCCGAAATACAAACAGTTGATCTCGGCGCATTATCCGAACAAGGTGACCACCGCGCGCGAACCCTTGCTCGAAGCGGTGCGCAGATCACGAATCTTGGCCCGCGAAACCACCCCTGTTCGCCTCGAGATGTTGTCCAACTCGATTCGTTTGTCGGTCGTCACCCAAGACATTGGTCAGGTCGTCGACGAACTCGACGCCAAACTCGACGGCAGCGAAATCACCGTCGGTTTCAACTCGCAATACTTGATGGACGGCATCGACGCGGTCAAGGGCGACGAGATAACCATCGAATCCACCGATCCGGTCAAGCCCGCCGTGCTTCGGGGCGTGGGCGACAAAAACTATCTCTATCTCGTGATGCCCCAACGCCTGACGAGCTAAGTCGGGCGTTTGAACCGCATCTTGGCGACGCCTCGACCGTCGTGATTCTTCAGCATCTGCACCTGAGCGATTTTCGCAACTACACCGACGCCCAGGTTTCGTTCACCAGCGGCGTGAACGCGATCGTCGGCGCGAACGGCCAAGGCAAAACCAGCCTCGCCGAAGCGCTCGGGTTTTTGTCGACGATGAAAAGTTTTCGGGGCGTACCGACCGAGGCGATGATTCGCGAGTCGACCCACACGGCTTTTATCCGCGCGCGGGTTTTGCACGACGACGGGCGCGAGATAACCATCGACGCGCGGTTGACCAACCAGGGCCGCAACCAGGTGCTGGTCAACGGCACGAAATTGCCGAAGATTCGCGATCTGTTGGGCATGGTGCGCACGACCGTGTTTTCACCCGACGATCTTGAACTCGTCAAGAACGGCCCGCATCTGCGTCGCGATTATCTCGACGACGCGCTGGTTGCTCTCGCGAAAAAATACGACGCGCTGCGTCTCGACGTGGATCGAATCGTTCGTCAACGAAACGCCGTGCTGAAACAGTCGGGGGGTCGTTTGAACTCCGCGGTCGCGTCGATGCTCGATCTTTGGGACGAAAAGTTCGCGATTTCCGGCACCCAGTTGGGCGAGGCCCGACTCGAGTTGGTCGAGAAACTCTCGCCGTTCGTCGTGCACGCCTACGAAGAGCTGGCTCAACGCCCGAGCAACATCAAAATCTCGTATTCACCGCAGTGGCTGGCGCTCGGCTTGGCCAAATCCTTGGTTGAATCACGCAACGAAGACCTGCGCCGCTTCATCACGACGGTCGGGCCGCACCGCGATGATTTTGAGATCGCGATCAATTCGCTGCCCGCCCGAACGCACGCCTCGCAGGGCGAACAGCGCACCATGGCGCTGGCGTTGCGTCTGGCGGTTCATCGTTTCATCGGCGAACAGGTCGGCGAAATTCCGATTTTGATATTGGATGACGTGCTCTCAGAACTCGACCCGAATCGGGCGAGGTCGTTGCTGCAACATTTTCCCGTCGGGCAGGTGTTGATCACGACGGCTTCCGACCTGCCGATCGAGGCACACATCGCTAAAAAAGTCGAGATTCGTGCCGGCACGATAATCTCGGCGCCCGAACCCGACAAAAAAGGCGATGCGAGCCACCCCAAATGACCGACGAAAACCCCGACGAAAATCTCGAAAAAGACCCCGGTTCGAGGCTGTCAGACGAGTTGAATCGGCTGCTAAAAAACCTCGGCTCGCCGAACATCGACGTCGTCTCCGGCGTGTTCGGTTTGTGGGGTGAAATCGTCGGCGAACAGGTCGCCCAGCATGTGACCCCCGTCAAACTTGACCGCGGCAGACTGTTGATCGAGGTCGACGATCCCGCTTGGGCGACACACATGAAGTTTCTCGAGCGAGATGTCTGCACTCGGCTCAGTCACGCCACAGGAACCACGATTAGCGGTGTCGATATCCGCGTAAAATCAGGTCGAGGCAACACCCAGAGAGTAGAATAATTACGCGCAAAACAGCGTAATTTTCAGTTCTAAATCCAAGTCAGAGGTGCCCAAAAAATGGCCGTAACCAAGGTGAAACCCGCATCCGCCAAGGGCGGTTCGGCGTCTTACGCGGCCAAAGATATCCAGGTTCTCGAGGGCCTCGACCCGGTGCGAAAGCGCCCCGGCATGTACATCGGCTCAACCGGTTTGGGCGGCCTCCACCACCTGATCTGGGAGGTCGTCGACAACTCGGTCGACGAGGCGATGGCGGGGTTTTGCACCAAGATCATCATCACCCTCCATGAAGACGGCTCGTGTGAAGTGCAAGACAACGGGCGAGGCATTCCCGTCGACCCGTATCCGTCCGGTCCACACAAAGGCAAGAGCGCGCTCGAAGTAGTTCTCACAGTTCTGCACGCGGGCGGCAAATTCGGCGGCGACGGCTACAAAGTTTCGGGCGGTTTGCACGGCGTCGGTGTCAGCGTGGTCAACGCGTTGTCCAAAAAATTGATCGCCGAAGTAGACCGAGACGGCAACAAATATCGACAAGAGTTCGTCGACGGCGGAAAACCAAAATCCAAGATCCAAAAGATCGCGGGCGGGTCAAAAACCAACGGCACATCCATCAGTTTCTATCCCGACCCCGAAATTTTCGCCTCCGAGGGTGTCGAGTTCGTGGCACGAACGGTTCTCGAGCGGCTGCAGACCATCGCCTTTTTGAATCGCGGTCTCGAGGTCGTGTTCGAAGACAAGCGTTCGGGCAAAAAAGACAAAACCACCTACCAATACAAAGGTGGCATCGTGGATTTCGTCAAACACCTCAATGTTTCGCGCGAATCTCTGTTCACCAAGGTCGCCTACTACGAGGCCAGCGAGGCCGACCAAAACATCGAGATCGCGATGCAATGGAACACCGGTTATTACGAGGGCATCTATGGTTACGCCAACGGCATCTCGACGGTCGAGGGCGGCATGCATGTCGAAGGTTTCAAGACTGCGCTCACGTCCGTGGTCAACAAGTATGCGCGATCCTCGGGTGGTCTCAAAGAAAAAGACGAAAATCTTCTCGGCGAAGACATTCGCGAAGGTTTGACGGCCATCGTCGCCGTGAAACTGCGCGAACCCCAGTTCGAGGGCCAAACCAAGGCGAAACTCGGCAACGTCTCGATGCGGTCGTTCGTGCAAAAAGAGACGAACACGAAACTCGAAGAATGGATGCTCGAGAATCCGACCGAGGCCAACCGCATCGTCAAAAAAGCAGTGGCGGCGGCCCAGGCGCGAATCGCGGCGAAAAACGCCCGCAACGCCGTGCGTCGAAAAACCGCCCTCTCAGGCGCGGGCATGCCCGACAAATTGAAAGACTGTCAAAGCGGCAATCCCGCCGAGAGCGAACTGTTCATCGTCGAGGGCGACTCGGCGGGTGGCACGGCCGTCGACGCGCGCGACCCGCGCACCCAGGCGATCCTGCCGATTCGCGGCAAAATACTCAACGTCGAACGCGCGCGGCTCGACAAAATGCTGAAGAACACCGAGGTGCAGGCTTTGATCACCGCGATCGGTGGCGGTGTCGGCAACGACGAGTTCACCGTCGACAAAGCGCGCTACAACAAGGTCATCATCTTGGCCGACGCCGATGTCGACGGCAGCCACATTCGAACGCTTCTCCTGACGTTCTTTTATCGTCAGATGCGACCGATGGTCGAAAGCGGTTTCATTTACATCGCCCAGCCACCTCTGTATTCGACCGAGATCGGCAAAGAAAAAATTTACCTCAAAGACGATTCGGCGAAAGACAAATTTCTCAAGGCCAACCCGAACCACAAAAAAGAGTTTCAACGGCTCAAGGGTCTTGGCGAAATGGACTGGCAAGAGTTGCGCAGCACCACGATGGAAGCCGCGACCCGAACCTTGTTGCAGGTCAATGTCGAAGAGGCGGCCGAGGCCGAGAACATAATGAGTGTTCTGATGGGCGACGACGTCGAGAGCCGCAAGCAGTTCATCCAAAAAAACGCCCGCGACGTTCGCAACCTCGACTTCTAACCCTCGAAAGCAAACCAAATGGCCGCAAAAAAACCCGCAAAAAAACCCGCTAAAGAAGTCGCCGCAAAGTCGGGCGCCAAGGGCTCGGCCAAGAAAACCGCATCGGCGCAATTGCCGTTGGCTTCGGGCGTGAGCGTGCAACCGGTGCAACTGCAAGACGAAATGGAGCGTTCGTTCATCGACTACGCGATGTCGGTGATCATGTCGCGCGCCTTGCCCGATGTGCGCGACGGCCTGAAGCCCGTGCATCGTCGCATCATCTGGGACATGCACCAGCAAGGTTTCAGACCCGATCGGCCGTTCGTCAAGTGCGCACGCGTCACGGGCGACACGATGGCCAGATACCATCCGCACGGCGATGGCGCGATCTACGACGCGCTGGTGCGCATGGCCCAACCGTTTTCGTTGCGACACCCGCTGATCGACTTCCACGGCAACTACGGGTCTCCCGATTTCGGCCCGGCGGCGAGCCGTTACACCGAGTCGCGATTGCATCCGTTGGCGATGCAATTGCTCGCCGACATCGACGAAGACACGGTCGATCTGATTTCGAATTACGACGGCACTTCCGAAGAGCCGTCGGTTTTGCCGTCGCGGTTTCCGAACCTGTTGGTCAACGGGTCACAGGGCATCGCCGTCGGCATGGCGACCAGCATCCCGCCGCACAATCTCGGCGAGGTCGTCGACGCGACGCTTCACCTGCTCGAGAATCCCGACGCCACGGTGGGCGACCTGATGAAGTTCGTCAAGGGCCCCGACTTTCCGACCGGCGGGTTGATCCTCGGTCGCAGCGGCATCAGCGAGGCCTATAAAACCGGTCGAGGCAGCATCAAAATGCGGGCCAAGGTCGCCATCGAAGAAGGTCAGCGCGGCCAGATGCGCATCGTCGTCACCGAACTGCCGTATCAGGCCAGTTGTTCGGCGATCGCCGCACGAATACAAGAACTCGTCGACGGCGGCGAACTCGACGGCATCGCCGACGTCAACGACAACTCTTCCGGTGGCGAAACGAACCTGATCATCACACTCAAGCGAGATGCGAACTCAAACGTCGTGATGAACAACCTGTTCAAACTCACGACGCTTCAAACCAGTTTCCCCGTCAACATGGTCGCGCTCGTCGACGGCGTACCGCGCACGGTCAACCTGCGCGACGCCCTGCAGGGCTATGTGAGCCACCAGATCGACGTCATCACGCGTCGCAGCAACCATCGCCTGAAGAAAGCCCAAGATCGCAACCATATTCTCGAAGGTCGCCTCAAGGCGCTCAACGTCATCGACGCGGTGATCAAGGTGATTCGGGGCAGCGAAGACGCGACGGCGGCGAAAACCGCGCTGATGGGCAAGCAGTTCGGTTTCTCCGAGCGGCAGGCGATCGACATTCTCGACATGCAACTCCGCCAGTTGACGAGGTTGTCGCGCATCGATCTCGAGACCGAACAAAAAGACGTGCAGGCCCAGATCAAAGAATTGAAGAGCATCCTCAACGACGACAAAAAACTGCGGGCCGTGATCGCCAAAGAACTCGGCGCGGTGCGCGAAACTTTCGCCACCGAGCGCGTCTGCAAAATCACCGCCGATGTCGGCGAAATGAGCGTCGAAGACCTCGTCGAAAACCGCGAACTGGTCGTCGTCATGACGCAGGCGCAATACATCAAGAGCGTTTCGGCCGACTCGTTCAGGTCGCAGGGGCGGGGCGGTCGCGGCGTTTCGGGCGCAAAGATGAAAGATGCCGACATCGTGCGCAACGTGATCTTCACGACTTCGCACGCATACCTGTTGTTCTTTTCCAACCGTGGTCGCGTCTACCGGTTGCGCGCCCTCGAAATCCCCGAGCGTGAACGCACAGCCAAGGGCATTCCGATAGTCAACCTATTGCCGTTGCAAAACGGCGAGACGATCCAGGCGATCATCGACACCCGCGAGTTCCCTGGCACGCGCTACCTGTTTTTCGTGTCCCGACAGGGTCAGGTTAAAAAGACGGCGTTCAACGAATACGATTCCTCGCGCCGCGACGGTCTGATCGCGTTGAAACTGCGACCCAAAGACGAACTGGTGCGCGTCATCGAGACCGGCGGCACCGACGACGTGTTCATCGTCAGTCGGGGCGGGCAGACGATTCGTTTCTCAGAAAAACAAGTTCGTCCGATGGGGCGATCGGCCGCCGGCGTGCGCGGCATGCGACTGCGCAGCGGCGACGAGGTCGTCTCGGTAGATGTGGCCAAAGACGACTCGTCGATTTTGCTCGTCACCGAGTCGGGTTACGGCAAGCGCACCCAAATCAGCAACTTCACGCGCAAGGGTCGGGGTGGTTTGGGCATGATCGGCATCAAACTCACGGGCAAAAAAGGCCGGGTCGTGGCGGCGTTCATGGTCGGCATCGACGACGAGGTCGTCGTCGTTTCGTCGGCGGGCACGACTATCCGCACCCATGTCAGAGAAATTTCCAGCCAGGGTCGGGCCGCCACGGGTGTGCGCGTGATGAGCCTTGGTGCGGGTCAGGTCGTCGCGTCCGTCGCGCCGATTTTGGCCAGCGACGAAGAATAATTTTGTCGTCGCGATTTTCTGTCGAGCGCGGCTCGGTCGTTTCGTTCACGATGATTTCGTTGGCGTTGATGTCCGCGACGTTGCTCGCCCTCGTGCATACCGCGGGCCGATTGTTCGACGCCCAGATTGCACAGTCGGCCGCCGACGCGTCGGCTCTCGCCTGCGCGTCCAGCGAACAGAATGAAATCGAATCGCGCGAGCACGCCGCAGAAATGGCCCGCCGAAACGGCGGCGAGTTGCAAAGGTCAGAAGTCAAGACCGATCGATGCGAAGTCGTCGTGGTCGTGCGCAAGGTTGCGCGAGGCTCCGTGGCGATGTCGATGGGTCGCGATGTCGTGCCTACACTGCAAAGGTGAGTTCAAAGATGGGTTCGCCAACCAAAAAAAGCGCGTCGAAACCCAGGGTTCGTCGTGTCACGCGGGTGGTTCGCGACATCGACCCGTGGTCGGTGTTCAAGGTCGGTTTGGTCTTTCACCTCGTTTGCTATTTTGTCGCCCTGATTTCGCTGGTGCTGTTGTGGAATGTCGCCCAATCCACCGGCACGCTCGACAACATCGAAAACTTCATGGAGTCATTCGGTTGGCAAACTTTCAAATTCGACGGTTCCGAATTGTTCGGAAATCTCTGGATCCTGGGTTTGTTCGGCGTCATATTGGGCACGGGTTTGTGGGTCTTGTTGGCGATGATTTTCAATCTGATCACCGATCTGGTCGGTGGCGTGCGGGTGACGGTGCTCGAAGAAGAGGTTCGCATCGTCTCGGTTGAGGCTGACGATACAGCGCTGTAGCCTTGCTAGCCCTCGAGGTTTATCGGGGCTATAGCTCAGTTGGTTAGAGCGCATCCCTGATAAGGATGAGGTCGTTGGTTCGACTCCAATTAGCCCCACTCATTTGGCGAAAGTTTTTCGATACACCGCAAGCGGCAACCGCCGCACAAACTTGATCGTCGACCACAGGTAGCAGGCGATCAAAACGGGAGCCTTGATATTTTTGTCGCGATATAGAATGCCGAAAGCGCCCAGTTCACCGGCGAACATCGCGAACATCCTGCCACTCAGGCCTTTTGCGCCGAACTCAGGTTTGTGCAAAATCGTCAATTGTTCGTTGATGCGCGAAACATGGCCGTTCTCGGCGGCGATCGACATCCACAGCAGGTAATCTTCGGCGAGTCGCAGATTCGAGTCAAAGCGCTGAGTAATGTCTTGGCGCAACATCGCCGATGGGGTTGAGAAGCGATTGCGGCGAAGCAGGTCGTTCAGCGAAAACCTTGAAATCTGCGATGCATCGCCCTTGATTGTCGTCTGCGCACAGTTGCGATCCGCGATTAGATGTGTTGTGCCGCAGGCGACCTCGCCCGGGTGCTCGGCGAAAAATTTTAATTGTCGTTCAATTTTTTGCGGATGCCAACTGTCGTCTGCATCCAAAAACGCGACAAAATCCGATTTGGCGAGACTCCAGCCTTTGTTTCGGGTGGGTCCGGGCCCCAGATTTCGCTCATTGACTATTAGTTCAACTTCAGTGTGTTGTTCGGCAAACTTGCGCACGACTTCGACGGTGCCGTCGGTGCTCGCGTCGTCGACGACGATAATTTCTCGGGGTCGAACACTCTGATTTACCACCGAGTCGAGCGCACGAACAACCACTTTTTCCGAATTAAACGTGGGAATGACCGCCGCGACGCTCGAATTTTCTGCAGAATTCACTGCAAACAGCGTAACCAATCAATTTTCGCAGCATAATGAACGGGCATGAAAGTAATCAGACGAGTGTTGCTCGCATTGAGCGTGGCCAGCGCGGTCGCCGGAGTTTTGCGTTTCAAAGGCAAGGGTGTCGGCGCGATAAAACAGGGTGGTTGGCGAAAAATCATCGACCCGAAATAGACGTTCGATGATCGGCGTTTTCGGCGCGGGAATCGTCGGCACCAAAGTCGTCGAGACGCTCGTGGTTGATTCGCAGACCAAGATTCTGGTTCACGACTTGAACAAAACCACCGCGAACAGATTGGCGAGCCGACTCGGCGAAAAACACCGTGTCGTCTCGGTGGCCAACAAGAACGATTTGAACACCGCATCGATCGTCGTGTTGGCGGGTCCGCCTCCGCATGCGACCATCGCTCGCGAATTCATCGAAAAAAATATCTCGGTCGTGTCCGTCAGCGATGATGTTTCAGACTGCACAAACCTGCTCGCGCTCGACTCGCTGGCCAAAAATCACGGCGTCACACTCGTCGTCGGCGCCGCGTCGTCGCCGGGCATGTCCGGGCTGCTGGCCCGAAGCATGAGCAAATCGTTCGATGCTGTCGACGAGGTTCATGTCGCTCTGCACGGCACCGGAGGCCCGGCTTGTGCGCGACAGCACCATCGTGCGTTGTCGGGTCAGTCGGTCGGCTGGCACGAAGGTGAATGGATTCGTCGACCAGGGGGCAGCGGTCGCGAACTCTGCTGGTTTCCCGAACCGGTCGGGGCATATGACTGTTATCGCGGCGAGTTACCTGATCCGCTACTAATCAAAAGGGCTTTCCCCGAACTCGATCGTGTGACCGCCCGTGTGTCGGCAACGCGTCGCGACAGGGTTTTTGCGCGCATGCCGCAATTGATCCCACCGCAAGCCGAGGGTGGCATGGGCGGTCTGCGAGTCGAGGTCAGGGGATTTCGCGACGGGCAAAGATGGGTCGAAGTGATCGGCGTGGTCGAGCGCGTCGGTCAGGTCGCGGGAGCGGTCGGTGGTTGTGTCGCCAAAAACCTTAATCAAACCGACACCAAACCCGTCGGGGCAACAGTGCTCGGAGAACAGGCGTTGCCCAACGAAAAAATTCTTCACGATGTGATCCATTCGGGGGTGCAGGCGCACGCGTTCGTGCGCGCATGAGAAATCAATTCTCATCGATTCTCAGATAAGTTATGGGGCATGTCGGCCAGCGACCCGCGCAAAAACTCGAAACGACCCGATGTGCACCTCGAGGTGGGGCGCAGATTCGCGAAACACAAGCAGCGTTATTCAAACAAGCGAAGGGCGATAGTTTCGCTTCTTGAAACCGCGGACAAACCGTTGACGATCACCGAGATTTTGCGTCGGTCCAAAAACACCAAAGGGCGGCGCGACGAAATTGCGCAAAGTTCCCTGTATCGAAACCTGTCGGTGCTTGAAGATGTCGGCGCCATCCAGCGCGTGGCGAGCACCGATGATCTGAGCCGCTACGAACTGACCGAGGACATCCTCGGGCATCACCACCACATGCTGTGTTCATCGTGCGGAGAAATGCGCGACGTGAAGATCCCGCATCACCTCGAGGCTGAACTAAACGCGACATTCAAGCGACTTGCAAAAAAATCGGGGTTCAAACTTGCCCAGCATCGACTCGACCTGATCGGTCGATGCAAAAACTGCTGAGTTACTTTTTCTTAATTTTCTCGATCTGCTCGCTGAGGCGGTCGATTTGTTCGCGCAACTCGTCGGTCGTGACGACGTTCGAGAGCGCCAACTGCACGCTGGCGATCTCGCGGGCCAAAAACTCGGCGTCGTTCTGGGTTCTGGTGGCGACATTGCGGTCGACTTGCGCCTGCTCGCGATCGCGACTCTCTTGGCGGTTGTGGGCCAACAAAATCAGCGGGGCGGCGTAGGCGGCCTGGATCGAAAACATCAGATTGAGCAGGATGAACGGATATTTGTCCCACCTGAACGAGATGAACATCACGTTGATCGCCACCCAAATCAAAACCAAGACCGACTGAATAACCAAAAACCGCGCGGTGCCCATCAGGCGTGCGACATTCTCGGCGAACTGTCCGAACGCCGAGCGGTTGTACTGCACGCCGATCTTCGGCTGGTTTCGCGGACGACCCAAATCTTCGCGGCGCTTCATGGCTTGCGTGCCGTTTCTAGTCGGCTCGGCTCTTTGTCGTCGTGACCAGCCGAGAGTTGGGCGACTACCTTGCGTCGCCAGTCGGCCGGCAACGCGTTGTCGAGCACGTCGTCGACCGTGACGGCACCCAACAATCGACCGTGCGTGTCACAGACACCCACCGACAACATGTTGTATGTCGCCAGGCGTTCGGCGACATCGCGATCGGCGAGCATCGGGTCGATCGTCGGCTCGTTTTCGAGGCATTGCTTCAACGACATGCTCGGTCGTTCACGCAGCAGGCGCTGGAAGTGGACGACGCCCATGTACGTGCCGGTCGGCGGATCATGCGGGGCGTGGGCGACGAAGACCTGCGCGGCGATCGACACCAACCGTTCCGGGTCGCGAATCTGGGCCAAAGCGTCGGCGACCGTGGCGTCGGGGCCGAGCACGATGATGTCGGGTGTCATTAACGAACCCGCCGTGCCTTTCGGATAAGAAAGCAACTGGCGCATAGTTTCCGCGTCGTCGTCGTCCATCGCCGCCAATACTTTGGTCCGCTGGTCGATGCCCATCTGGCCGAGCAAGTCGGCCAAATCGTCGTATTCCATCTCGTCAAAAACGCTGTTGAGTCGCTCCATATCGAGGCCCTCAATCAGGCGCAATTGTTCGTCTTCGGGCAATTCTTCGAGCACGTCGGCGAGCCGCTCGTCGTCCATCGCGTCGGCGAGCTGCCTTCGTTGCTCGGTCGGCAACGCTCGAATGATCGTCGCCACATCGCTGGCGTGCATGTCGCGCAACCGCGCCGCCTCGGCCGCAATCGCCGTCGCGGGAGCGAACAACTCGCCAACCTCCTGCCAATCCACAAGACGATGACCCGACCGAGCGTTCAATAGACCACGCTTCGAGAGCCGAACTTTCGAGATCTGCCAATAAGAGGTCTTGCCAGTGATGTGCACGAGCGCGACGTCGCTGACGATTTCGTCGCCGTGCTTCTTGTCCAATATGTCCTTGCCCAAGAGTTGCTCGCCTGCACGCGTGCGAAACGGCGTCAGGTTGATATCCCACGATTTCAGTTGCGCGCCCGAGTTGTCGAGCGTGCTGACCCGCGAGGCGCTGATAAAAATTTTGCGACGCTGGCTCACCGCGACGAAGCCCAAAACTTTTGGCGCCTCGGTGCCGCGGCTCGGCACGACGATGATGTCGTTTATCTTGCCGATCGCCTGACCGCCGGCGTCGAGCAACGGCAGACGCATGATTCGAAATGCATAAAGAAGTTCGCCGCTCATAAAGCGAGGATACCCCTCGATATTCGCCGAGATAGAACGAATTTTTCGCTGTTAGTGTGTTTTCGCCAAAAAGGGGACGTAGCTCAGCTGGCTAGAGCACCTGCTTTGCAAGCAGGGGGTCGTGGGTTCGACTCCCATCGTCTCCACTTGATAGTTCACAACTTTTAGGTGGTCGAGTGACACAAACTCATCTGATAACCGCGCCATTTCCAGAGTTGTGGAGTTCGGTCAAATCGGCGGTCGTGATCGACGGCATCGGGTTAGACGGAAAAGTCTTCGTCGACGAACCGTCGATCGAACTGAAACTGGTCAAATCCCCCGAGATTTTGTGCGAAGTCGACGACGCCGAGTTCGCCAATTTTCAACGCGACAGCGAGGCGGTTTTTCAAGAACTGATTCGCGAACTCAATCGAGTGCACGAGACGAAACACAGCGTGAGATATTGGCGCATCGTCTGTGGCGCGTGGTTTTTGCAATTTGCCCAGGTTTGGTATCTGCGCTGGAAGGTGGCAAACAAGGTTCATGAAACTTTCGGGGCGCTGATCTGCCCAAAAATCGACATTCAATGGCAAGAGTTGACACCCGTGACCCACGACGAGGCCTCGCTTCTTTTTGCCACCGATATTTGGAACCACATCGCTTATGCCGAGGCGTACGAATATGTTTCGCGCCTGAATCGTGTCGAATTCTCTGGCCCGTCGGGCAAAGTTTCAGTCATCAAAGAGGTTTTGTCGCCGATGCGCAGCGTTGAACTCGCCGAGTATCGCAAAGTAATCAACCACGGCTTGCCAAAGCCGACCCAAAGTTCAAAACTCGAGGCGATTCTGGCGAAACTTTCGCCTCGACCGAAAGTTGTTCTAGCGGGCGTCGTCCAAAAGAAACTCGCCTTGGTGGCGATGCACTTGCGTCTCGGAATGTTGCCACGGTTGTGGCGGTTCAACGCAAAACTATCGGCACACGACGTCGACCTAAATCTGCGCGCCACGTTCATGGGCTCTGGGCACAACCCGGGCAGTTTTCAACACTTCTTGCACCAGGCGATTGGTCGCCACATTCCGAGCATCTATCTCGAGGGCTACAAAGAACTCGTCGCCGTCGCCACGCAACATAACCAGTTGTCCGGGGCGCCCAAGGCGATTTTCACCAACACGTTGCTCGCCAGAAGCGAACAGTTCAAAGTTTGGTGCGCAACATTCGCCGCCCAACATGGCACCAAACTTTTCTCCGGCCAACACGGCGGCGGCTACTCGGTATCTCGATTCAACGGTTGGAATGAGATTTATGAGCTAACCACCACCGACAAATTCCTGGCCTGGGGCAAGATAGTTGATTCTTCAGTCGTTTCGGGTTCATGCGTTCAGTTGGTTGGCGAAGAATTTTCACGGAAGTCGACAGGTGATTTGTTGGTGGTGTTGGGTCCGGTGACACGAAATTCAGATATTTTTGGCATGTTAGGTGTCCAAACCAATAGTTCATATTTCGAAAATCTGAATAAGTTCGTTTCCTCGCTTGAAACAAGCGTGCGAGCCAACGCTTTAATTCGACCTAAAAACGCCAGCGCAACCCGAAAACCTGCCCGAGTCGGTGCAAATCAGATCGTGAAAATTTTTTCCAATCCAGTTTCAATTGACGAGGGCGGGCAGGGCCTTGTCCAGCGTTTGAAAAATTCTCGGCTCGCCGTCGTTACTTACAACGAGACGACGATTCCAACCAACATGATGGCCGACTTCCCGACGATCGCCCTGTGGGACGCAAAATATGTTCGCCTCAACGATCAGGCCGAGGCCGTTTATGATCAACTTCGCCGCGCGAAAGTTATCTTCCACTCGCCGCAAGACGCCGCCGCACATGTCAACGAAATTTGGTCAGATGTGGATGCATGGTGGATGTCGCCTGAAGTTCGCAACGCCCGCGACAGATATTGCCTGCACTACGCGCACGAGGTTCGCTTTCCCGCTCTGACAGTGGCCAGTGTGATTGCCGATAACCTTTAATCGCCTTAATTTGTGCAAGTTCCGGGCGGTCGACATTCATGTATCTAGATAAAAAGCGGGTTCTGATCACCGGTGGCACCGGGTCGCTCGGCAAGGTGCTGACCCGCAGAATCCTGTCGGGTCAACTTGGCAATCCGCAAAGCGTGATCGTGTTCAGTCGCGACGAGGCCAAGCAACACGAGATGCGCATGGAATACCTGAATCGACGCTCGGTCACCGAAGAGGTGATGTATCACAACTTCGAGCGAACTTTGCAGTTCAAAATCGGCGATGTTCGCGACTTCCACTCGATCGCCCAGGCGTTGACGAACGTCGACATCGTGTTCAACGCCGCGGCACTGAAGCAGGTGCCGGCCTGCGAATATTTTCCATACGAGGCGGTGCGCACGAACATCGAAGGCGCCGAAAACATCGTGCGGGCGATCAAAGAGTTGCGTCCGAACATCGAGACGGTCGTCGCTATCTCGACAGACAAGGCCTGCAAGCCGACCAACGTCATGGGCATGACTAAGGCGATTCAAGAGCGGATATTCCTGACCGCGAACATCGATTGCCCGAAGACAAGGTTCGTGGCCGTACGTTACGGCAATGTATTGGCTTCCCGTGGTTCGGTGGTGCCACTGTTTTTGGATCAGATCGAGGCCGGCGGACCAATCACCCTTACCGACAAAAAGATGACTCGTTTCTTGTTGACCCTCGACCAGGCGGTCGACACGGTCTTCGAGGCTCTGCAATTTGCCGAAGCGGGCGAGACTTACATTCCCAAAATCAAGGCGGCGTTGATCGTCGACGTGATCAACGCTTTGGTCGGCAAAAAGAAACTACCGATCACCGAGACTGGCGTTCGTCCAGGCGAGAAACTGCACGAGGTTTTGATCTCACAAGAAGAATCATTGCGCACCATCTCGCGTGGCGATTATTTCGCGATCAAGTCGATCCTCCCCGAGGTTTCGAAACCTGTCACACCCTCGGCGCTCGAATTCGACGAACTCAGCTCCGAGCACTTTTTAATGAATTCAAAAGAAGTTGCCGACCTTTTGACAAAAAACATGTCGGGTGATTTGACGGGGCACTAATGAAGGTCTGCGTGCTTGGCGCGGGCGGCTTGCTCGGCCACATGTTGGTCAGAAAACTCGGGGTCAAGCACCAAGTTTTTGGCACCACCCGCGAACCCAAACGCCCGGATTCGCCGTTGGCCAAGTTCATCGCCCAAGAATCATGGATCGACGGGGTTGACGCCGCCCAGTTCGATTCGGTTGTCGCTTTGTTTGCAAGTCACGACTTTGATGTGGTTGTAAATTGTGTCGGTCTGATCAAGCAACGCGAGCAACAAGTCGACAATCAGACGATGTTTCAAATCAACGGCGACTTTCCGCATCAAGTGGCTGACCTGGCCAACAAGCACGGCGCAAAACTTATTCACATAAGCACAGATTGTGTGTTTTCTGGTCGGCGCGGAAATTACACGGAAAGCGACGAACCCGATCCGGTTGATTCATACGGCGAGTCCAAACTTCGCGGCGAGATAAACGACGCGACGAATTTGACGTTGCGCACGTCCCATATCGGACGAGAACTTTCGACAAAAAATAGTTTTGTCGAATGGGTGCTGAGCAACAAAGGTAAAGAAGTGAGGGGTTTCAGCAACGCCATTTATTCAGGGCTCACGACGATTGAGTTGACGAAAGTTATCGATAAAACCCTCGTGAGCGATCGCAACCTGAGCGGTCTTTTCAATGTTTCGTCCGATCCGATTAGTAAACTTGAGGTCATCAACAAACTAGACAGTCTCTTGAATCTGCAGATGACCGTCGTTCCCGACGACTCTGTGCAAATTGATCGAAGTTTGAACTCCGAGAAGTTCAAACTAGAGACCGGCATCACTGTCCAGAATTGGGACCAGATGCTCGCCGCCTTCTGCGAGGATCAAAAAACCTATGATTGATCAACGACTCAAAGTGCTGACTTTGGTCGGCACTCGACCCGAACTGATCAAACTGAGTCGAGTCATCGACCTGCTTGACCGATTCACATCGCATGTTCTCGTGCACACGGGTCAGAATTATGACCAGCAACTCAACGGCGTGTTCTTTGACGAACTCAAAATTCGCAAACCAGACCATGTCTTAAACGTCGCGGACACAACCCCGATGAAGAGCGTGGCTCAGATTATCGACCAATGCGACACGGTGTTTGCCAGCACAAACCCCGACGCCTTGCTGTTGCTCGGTGATACGAACAGTTCACTCGCCGTGATCGCCGCGAAGCGCAGACACATTCCGATTTTTCATTTGGAAGCCGGAAACCGCGCGTTCGACGACAGAACGCCCGAAGAGGTCAATCGTCGAATCGTCGACCATACAAGCGACGTCAACATTTGCTATTCGCAACATGCCAAACATAATTTGATTCGCGAGGGTTTGCCATCGGATCGCATTTTTTGCGTGGGCTCCCCAATGAAAGAAATTTTCGATTTCTATACGACCGAAATCGACAGGTCAAAAATTCTTTCTGAACTCCAACTTAAAAGCAAAAAGTTTTTGGTCGCAAGCCTTCATCGCGAGGAGAATGTAGATAACACAGAGAAACTCGAGCGAACTGTCGCATCTTTGGATAACTTGGCGCGCAAGCTCAATCTTCCGGTCATCTTCTCGACCCATCCCAGAACCAAAGCCAAACTGGCGGGAGTTTCGGGATCATCCCAGTCGTCGATTC
>Ga0194125_10006522_pt1 | contig 17191 bp, 14 predicted proteins | sample TA2KigC250mmetaG_FD_148626 | JGI IMG/M metagenome (GOLD analysis project Ga0194125, IMG submission 148626) | Freshwater microbial communities from Lake Tanganyika, Tanzania - TA2015034 Kigoma Deep Cast 250m | ecosystem: Environmental > Aquatic > Freshwater > Lake | place: Tanzania: Lake... | reverse complement strand
TCGGACCGGGCTCAGGCGCGGCGCTGGCGACGGTGGTCGGGGTGCTGGTCGAAGTGCCGGTGATGCTTTCGGTGTGCGGGGCCTGCAACCGGACCCGCCACTGGTTCGCCTTCGAGACCACGGGGAACAGATCGTGACCAAGCCACGGGTCTTGTTTCTATGTACCGGCAACTCGTGCCGCAGTCAGATGGCGGAAGGCTGGTTGCTTCATCTGGCGGGTGATCGATTCGAAGTTGCCAGCGCCGGAACCCGTCCGGCAGGCCTGAATCCCGCGGCCGTGGAGGCGATGAAGGAACTCGGCATCGACATCGCCCATCACCGCTCCAAACACGTAAACGAGTTCGTGGGACAGCCTCTCGACTGGGTCATCACCGTGTGCGACTCGGCCCGGGAGGCCTGTCCGGTCTTCCCAGGAGCAAAGGCGCAACTGCACTGGAGCTTCGAAGATCCGGCCGTGGCGCAGGGGACTCCCGGGGAGATACAGGCCGTGTTCCGGAGGGTGCGCGATCAGATCGCCGAGCGAATTAAGGTTTTCGTCGCCACAGCCTCCTGAGGGGCAACCCCCGAGGGTACTGCGATAAATATCGGGTAACTTCCTGCCCGTCCGTTGCACCTAAACAGTGAGTGCGACTTCTCCTGCTCTTGCTTGCCGGCTTGTCGGCGCTGGTTTGCCCCGGTTTGGCGCAGCGAGCCGACCTGCGGGTGGCCGAGCAGATCGACATGCCCGCGCGGGTGGACTCCAACAGCCCGGCTTTCTGGCGTGAGGGCCGGTTTCATCTCATCAACTCCGACGGAGCGCCTGCGCTCCATACGGGCGCGAGCCAGCTCGAGCTGGAGACCAGCGAAGGCATCGTCATTCAAGGCCCCGAACGCCACGGGATGTGGATCGAGGCGACCTGGGCGGATAGCGATGGGACCGTCTACGCCTGGTACCATCACGAGCCTGGGATTCTTTGTCCGGGCACCAAGCTGACTGCTCCGGAGATCGGGGCGCTGGTGTCCCATGATGGTGGTAAGAGCTTCAGCGACCTGGGGCTGATCCTGACCTCCGGTGATCGCCTGGACTGCGCCGCCAAGAATGGCTTATTCGCTGGCGGGCACGGGGATTTCTCCGTCATCCTGGACCGCGAGGGGCGTTACTTCTACTTCCTGTTCGGCAACTACGGGGGCGACACTTTCGACCAGGGCATCGCCCTGGCGCGAATGGCCTTCGAGGACCGGGTGGCCCCGGCAGGCGCGGTGTGGAAGTACCACGCGGGTGGCTGGGGACAGCCGGGACTGGGAGGGCGTGTGACTCCGGTCTTTCCGGTGTCGGCGGGCTGGCAGCAGGCCGAAACGAACGCCTACTGGGGACCGTCGGTGCACTGGAACACCTACCTGGAAAGCTACGTGGTGCTGATGAGCCACTCCTGCTGCCGGCCGCTGTGGCCCCAGGCGGGGGTCTACGTCAGTTTCAATCCGGACGTAAGCGATCCTCTGGGCTGGACCGTGCCGCAGCAGATCTTGGATCGGCCGGTTGCCTACTACCCGCAAGTGCTGGGCGCCGAAGCCGGAGAGACCGACACCCTGGCCGGCAGAGTAGCGCGGTTCTACTTGCAGGGCTGGTCCGGCTACGAGATCGTCTTCACCAAGGTGGACCCCAACGTCTTCGACCCGGAGGAACCGCCCGAGCCTTACAAGCCGGAGCGAGGCCGCAGCGCACCGGCGCGGATGAAACCCCCTGTCTCCGCGCCTCGTTAGCGATCGGCCAGATCCTCCGGCTTGAGCCCCTTGGCGAATCCGCCGAACTTGAAGGGCCGCGGCTCAAAACTGCCCACCAGACCGACGCTGGAGCGGGCCGATATGCTCTTCTCCATCTTCAGCGCCCAGTAGCAGGCGTTGACCAGCAGGCGGCGGAAGCCTTGGTTGAGCAGATCCTGGGAGGAACCCATGGTGGTGGTGAATACGCGCGCGGCGCGGCCCCGCGCGGCGGTGTAGGTCCTGGTCCAGGCGACGGGCATCATAGGCTCGTTCTGCGGGCCGGCGACGGGGGGATCGGACGGCTGCATGCCTTCGAGCACCTGGCCCAGCACCAGGGGCTGGCTGTCGCCGGGCAGGGGAAGCCGCACCTGGTAGACATCCGTGGGTCCCCATATGTCGCCGTCGCCAAGGCCCCGCAGGATGGGGTGGTTTTCCTGCCCCTTCACCACAATGCCGCGGGTGCTCTGGACGGCGTGCTTGCCGTGATGGCGGATCCAGGTCTCGCCCAGCACCTGGCGGCCAAACCCGCCCTCCCAGTCCGCCTCCTTGTTGTTCCAGGTGTATTTGCGATAGGTCTGGTAGGTCTTGAAGTCGAAGGCGTGCGTGGCGGTACGCAGACCCACCATGGGACGCCCGGATTCGACGTAGTCCACGATGTGCTTCATCTGGTCGTCCGGCAGATCGCGGAAGCGGGTGAAGATGACCATCAGGTCGGCCTGGGCCAGGGCTTCCAGGCCGGGGATGTTGTCGCGGCGGTTGGGGTTTATCGTGCCGTCGGCGGGGTCGATGGCGAACAGCACCGTACACTTGAAGCCGTGATGACGGGCGAGGATGCGGGCCAACTGGGGCAGGGCCTCTTCGGAGCGGTACTCCTCGTCGCCGCTGACCAGCACGATGTGCCTGCCCTTCCCCGGCCCGCCGGCGCCCTCGAAGATCAGGCCGGGGGCGGCGGCTAGGGCGCCAGCCACAAGCAGCGGGAACCAGACTGCGAGGCGGGTCAAAGTGGTCATGGGTGTTCTCAGCTTCAATTCTTGCATGCTGGTGTACAATTGGGGATTGCCCGCCGGGAGGTAAGGTGTGAAAGGCGTCGTGCTGGCCGGGGGAACGGGGAGCCGCCTGTTCCCGCTGACCAAGATAACTAACAAACATCTGCTGCCCATCTACGACAAGCCCATGATCTACTACCCCATCCAGACGCTGGTGGATGCGGGGATCCGGGACATCCTGATCGTGACCGGCGGCCGCAATGCCGGTGATTTCCTGCGCCTGCTGGGCAACGGCAAGGGGTTCGGGCTGGCGCACCTCAACTACACCTACCAGGAAGGCGAGGGCGGCATCGCCGATGCGCTCTCGCTGGCCGAGCATTTCGCCGACAATCACAAGCTGTGCGTGATCCTGGGCGATAACCTCATCGAGGGCAGCATCCACTCCGCCGCGGAGGAGTTCCGGCGGCAGCCGCAGGGCGCCCGCATCCTGCTCAAGGAGGTGCCGGACGCCCAGCGTTTCGGGGTAGCCGAGATCGCGGGCGACCGCATCGTGGGCATCGAGGAGAAACCCAGGCAGCCCAAGTCGGACTACGCCGTGACCGGCATTTACATGTACGACGACACGGTGTTCGACAAGATCCGTAAGCTGGTGCCCTCGGGACGCGGGGAACTGGAGATTACCGACGTCAACAACGCCTACATCGCCGAAGGCTCGATGAGCTTCTCCTTCCTGGACGGCTGGTGGACGGACGCGGGGACCTTTGAGTCGCTGCTGCGCGCCGGCAACCTGGTGGCGGCCAAGCACCGGCGGGCGGAGGTGGGACGGCCATGAGCGAGACGCGGGGATCGAACTCGATCGCATCTCTGGGCGGCCTGGAACTGGTCTACCCCGACTGCGAGAAGGGCATCGGCGCCATCATCCGGACGCCGGATTCGCCGCACCTGATCGAGGGAGTACTCATCCAGCCGGTGGTCTTCTGGCCGGATGACCGGGGCTACTTTCTCGAACTGATGCGGCTGGGCCAGGGACTGGTGAGCGGCTTCCCGGCGGCCAGTACGCAAGTCTCGGCGGCGCTGTCCTACCCTGGAACCGTCAAGGCCTTCCACTATCACCTGCGGCAGACCGATTGCTGGGTTCCGGCCATGGGGATGCTGCAAGTGGCGCTGGTGGATCTGCGGCGCGGCTCGCCCACCTTCGGCGTCCGAAACACTCTGTACGCGGGCGTGTTGCGGCCCTGGCAGCTCGTCATTCCACCGGGGGTGGGGCATGGCTACAAGGTCATCGGCATCGATCCCGCCATGCTGCTGTACGTCACCGACCGGTTCTACGATCCCGACGACGAGGGGCGCGTCCCCTACAATGATCCGCGCCTGAACTACGATTGGGAAACCCAGTACAAATGAAGCTGCTGGTCACCGGCGGAGCGGGCTTCATCGGCTCGGAGTTTGTCCGGCTGGCGGTGGGTGAGGGCCACCAGGTCCTCAACCTCGACAAGCTGACCTACGCGGGGAACCTGGAGAACCTCGAGCCGGTACGCGACCAGCCGGGGCACCGCTTCGTGCGGGGCGACATCTGCGACGCCGCGCTGGTGGACGCGCTGCTGACGGAATCCCGGCCGGACGCCATCGTCCACTTCGCCGCAGAGTCCCACGTGGACCGCAGCATTCTCTCGCCGCAGCCTTTCGTGGACACCAACGTAAAGGGCACCTTTACGCTGCTGGAGGCGGCGCGGGCCAGGCGGCTGGATCGCTTCCTGCACGTCTCGACAGACGAAGTGTACGGCAGCCTCGAACCGCCCATCGAGGCGGACGAGGACTCCCCGCTGCGGCCCAGCAGTCCGTATGCGGCGTCCAAGGCGGGCGCCGACCTGCTGGCGCTCTCCTACTTCGCCACCTACCGGCTGCCGGTGCTGGTGACGCGGGCCTCCAACAATTACGGCCCCTACCAGTTTCCCGAGAAGCTGGTTCCCCTGATGATCACCAATGCGCTCGCCGGGCGGCCGCTGCCCGTATATGGGGACGGGCGGCAGGTGCGGGACTGGCTCTACGTCGAGGATCACTGCCAGGCCCTGCTGGCGCTGCTGGAGAAAGGCCGCGACGGCGAGATCTACAACATCGGCGGCAACTGCGCGCTCGAGAACCTGGAAGTGGTGCGGCGCATTCTGGCCTCCGCCGGGCGCGGCCAGGAGCTGATCGAGCACGTCACCGACCGGCCGGGGCACGACCGGCGTTACGCGCTCTCCAGCGCCAAGCTGCTGCGCGAGACCGGCTGGGAGCCGCGGGTGGGCTTCGAAGCGGGGCTGGAGCGCACCATTGCGTGGTACCGGGCCAACCGCGGCTGGGTGGAGCACGTGCGCAGTGGCGAGTACTTGGGCTACTACGAGCGGAACTACTCCTGCCGCGAGGTGGAACTGGCCCGCCTGGCGGGCCCCTCGACGCCATGATTGTGGCCCTGGACGCCACGCCGCTGACGCTCTCCAGCGGCGGGCTGCGCCGCTACACCGAGGAGCTGGCGCGCGCGCTCGCCGCGGGGTTTCCCGACGACCAGATCCTGCTGGCAAGTGATCAGGCCTTCGCCTTGCCCCGAACGGCGCCGCCGAACCTCACCCCGGCCGGCGCCCCCAGAAACTGGCTGGAGCGCCGCTGGTGGTTGTGGGGACTGCCCCGCGAGCTGCGCCGGCGCAAGGCTCACATCTTCCACGGCACTAATTTCGCGGCGCCCTACTTCGCGGTCGTGCCCAGTGTGCTGAGCCTGCACGACCTGTCGCCATGGATGGATCCAACCTGGCACGGCGCTGCGGAGCGGGTGCGGCGGCGCACGCCCCTGATGCTGCGTCGGGCGGCCATGGTGCTGACCGACAGCGAAGCGGGGCGGCGGCAGGCCATGGACCGCTTCGGCATTCCCCCCGGGCGGATCGCGGCGGTGCCGCTGGCGGCGGCAGCGCACTTGCGGCCGGTCGAGGCGCCCGCGGCGGCCCCTTTCTTCCTGTACCTGGGGACGCTGGAGCCGCGCAAGAACCTGGCCATGCTGCTCGAGGCCTGGCGCCACCTCCGCCAGCGGCACGCGGTCGAGTTGGTGCTGGCCGGGCGCCGTAGGGCCGACTTCCCCGCCCTGCCGGAGGAACCGGGCCTGCGGATCGTGGGCGAGGTGGCGGAGGAGAAGCTGCCCGCCCTGTACTCTGGCGCCGTGGCTTGCCTGTATCCTTCGTTCTATGAGGGTTTCGGGCTGCCCGTGCTGGAGGCGATGCAGTGCGGATCGGCGGTGATCGCTTCGCGGGATGCGGCTCTCAGCGAGGTTGCCGGCGGCGCGGCCATCCAACTGGACGCGGGCGACACCCTCGCCTGGGCGCAGGCGATGCGCGCGGCCCTCGAGCAGCCGGAGTGGCTGGCCAACTGGCGCCGCAAGGCCCTCGAGCGCGCCCGGGAGTTCTCCTGGGCGCGGACGGCCCGCCTGACACGGGAGGTTTATGAGGAAGCCCGACGCCTGGCTGCTGGCGCCTGAAGCGCCCTACCCGTTGATCGGCGGCGGCCCGGCGCGGACGGCATCGCTGGTCGAGCACCTGGCGCGGCGTTACGCGCTGGACGTGGTGGTGTTCCGCGAGCCGGGCGCGGCGGATCCCGCGGCGGCGTTTCCGCCGGGGTTGGTGCGCGACATCCGCGTCATCGAGCTGCCCGCCCATTCCAAGAGGCCCGCGGCGCGGGCCTGGCGGAATCTGCGGCGTTTCCTGCGTGGCCGGCCCCCGCTGGTGGACCGGTTCTCGGGATTCGAGAGCGCCGTCGCGGATTCCCTGCGCGGCCGCCGTTATGCCCTCGCGGTGGTGGAGCACTTCTGGTGCGCGGCCTACGCGCGGCAAGTCGCGGCGCACGCGGAGACGCTGGTGCTGGACCTGCACAACATCGAATCGGTGCTCCACGCCCAGGCTTCAGAGCTGGAGCCGTGGCCGGCGCGGGCTGTCTTCCGGAGGTTCGCCGCCGCCTGCCGCGCACTCGAGCAGCGCTGGCTGCCGCGCTACTCGCTGCTGCTGGCGGCCTCGACGGAGGACGCCCGGCGGGTCGGTGAGATCGCTCCGGGCTGCCGGTGCGAGGTGTACCCTAATGCGATCCCGCTGGTGGCGCAACCGGTGCGGGAAGAAGAGCACGTTGTAGCCGTTTCGGGAAACTGGGAGTACCACCCCAACGTCTCGGCGGTCCGGCTCTTCCGGGACCGGATCTGGCCGCGACTCCGGGCACGCTGGCCGGAGCTGCGGTGGCGGCTCATCGGACGAAACCCGGAGGCAGTGCGCAGATACGTCGCCTGCGACCAGCGTATCGAGCTGACCGGCCCGGTCCAGGATGCCGTGCGGGAACTGGCGGCGGCGCAGGTGGTGGTGGCGCCGCTGGTGGAAGGCAGCGGGACGCGGGTAAAGATTATCGAAGCCTGGGCGGCGGCCAGGGCGGTTGTCGCTACGCCGGTGGGCGCCGAAGGGCTGCCTGGGCTGGACGGGGAGCACCTGCTGGTGGCCGAAACGCCGGAGCGTTTTGTCGAGGCGGTCTCGGGGCTGCTCGGGAGCGCCGCCCAGCGGTTCCGGCTGGGACGGGCGGGCAGGTCCCTTTACGAACAACAACTTAGCTGGGAGGCGGCCTGGCGGGGGCTGGAGCGGCTCGGAATATAGCTTTCCCGCGGCGTGCTGGCCCCACTATACTTATAAGGACACCATGCGCTTCGCTGTGGATGCCCACGCTATCGGCTGCAACCTCACGGGCAACGAAGTGTATGTCCGCAACCTGCTGGAGTGCTTTGCCGGAGTGGACGGCGAAGCCGAGTTCATCGCCTACTACTCGGTGGACGAAGCCGCAGCCTGGCTGCCGGAGCGCTTCCACCGCCGTCCCGTAGCGCGCAACCCCTTTCTGCGGCTGGGCTACGATCTCTCCCGCAAGCTGCGCCGGGACCGGCCGGATCTGCTGCACGTCCAGTACACCGCGCCGCTGCTATGCCCTGTCCCGGTAGTAGTCAGCGTGCATGACGTGAGCTTCTCGGAGCACCCGGAGTTCTTCGCGCTGCCACGCGCACGTCAGCTTCAGTGGACCGTGCGGCGGACAGTGCGGCGGGCGGCGCGTATCCTGACGGGCAGTGAGTTCTCCCGGCAGGCCATCGCGCGGACCTACGGCGTCAACGGCGAGAAGGTGGTGGTCATCCCCAACGCCGCGGCGCCCATGTTCCGGCCCCTGTCTCGGGAGGCGGCCGCGGCGGCGGTGCGGGCCCGCTTCGGCCCGCCAGGACCGTTCCTGCTCACGGTCGGGGACCTGCAACCGCGCAAGAATCAACTGGGTCTGATCCAGGCCTTCGCCGAGCTGGTGCGCACGCATCCGCAGTTGCCGCACCAACTGGTGCTGGCCGGGAAGGCAACCTGGTTCGGCCCACGCGTCCACAAGGCCGCGCAGGCCAGCGGAGTGGCCGACCGCATCCACTTCACCGGCTTCGTCACGGACCAGGAGTTGCTCGAGCTGTACAACGCCTGTGAGGTGTTCGTGTTCCCCTCCTTCTACGAGGGCTTCGGGCTGCCGGTATTGGAGGCCATGGCCTGCGGGCGCGCGGTGGCCTGCTCGAACGCCTCGGCGCTGGCGGAGGTGGCGGACGCCGCGGCGATCCTGTTCGACCCGCACTCCACCGGGCAAATGGTGCGGGCCTTGCGGGACCTGCTGCTGGACGCCGAGTTGCGCGGCCGCATGGAGCGGATCGGCCTGCAACGGGCGGCCCACTTCAGTTGGCGCCAGACCGCCCAGAAGACTCTGGAAGTCTACTACCAGGTGGCCGACAGCCGCGGGCGGGCCGCGCGCGAGCGGTACCACTACGCACGGCGATGAGAGCAGCAGGCTGGCTCCTCCTGGCGGCCGGGGCGGTCCTGGCCCAGAGCACGGGCGAGGAAGCGCTGATCTACGCGGTCAACTGGCCCAGCGGGCTGAGCCTCGGCGAAGCGCGCCTGGAGACCAAGCGGGCCGGGGCCCGCTGGCAGATCCAGTTGACCTTGGAGGCGGCGCTGCCAGGCTTCGCGGTCAACGATCGTTACCAGTCCATCGTGACCGAAACCTGGTGCTCGCTCGAACTCGAGAAGCAGTTCGCCCACGGCCAGCGCAAGGGGCATGAACGCACTAGCTTCGACCCGGCCCGGTCCGTGGCCACACGGGAGACACTGGGCGGCGGCGGCAAGTCGGAGCTGCCGGCGCCCGCCTGCCCCAGGGACGCCCTGGCCTATCTCTATTGGCTGCGGCGCGAGCTGGGACAGGGGCGTCTGCCCGCTCCGCAAACCGTCTACTTCGGCGCCGCCTATCAGATTCGCCTGGAATACGGCGGGACACAGACCCTTCGCCTGGGCGACGAGCGGACCCAGGCGGACCGGCTGGTGGCGGTGGTGAAAGGCCCGGTCGCGGAGCTGAAGTTCGAGGTCTTCTTCGCGCGGGACCCGGCGCGTACCCTGGTGCTGGCTCGAGTGCCCTTTCCCTCCGGCGTGTTCTCGATGGAGCTGGTTCGCTAGTGTCCTGTAACCGAGATGCCAATGCACAGCCGGCCGGACCACTTGCTGACGCGCGCGGCTCGGAATCGGCTTCCGAGCCGCGACCCTCAGGGAGCGGTTTGCCAACAGATCCGTGTTCCCCGGCACTAGCCATGCGCGTGGCGTTCTTCTCTCCCCTGCCGCCCTCCAGGAGCGGGATCGCCGACTACTCGGCGGCGCTGCTGGAGCGGCTGGAGCGCCTGGCGGAGGTGGAGGCCTTCTCCGAGCGCCCGGCGCGGTTTGACGCCGCCCGCTACGACGCCTTGCTGTACCAGATCGGCAACAACCCGTTCCACGCCTTCGCCTATGAGCTGGCGCTCGAACATCCGGGCGTGGTAGTGATGCACGAATCCAACCTCCACCACCTGATCGTCGAGCTCACCATCCGGCGCGGGGATTGGGACGCCTACCTGGCCCAGTGCGAGTACGACGGCGGCGCGGCCGCGCTCGAGTACGCGCGCCGCGCGCGCACCCTGATGGTGGGTCCCGACTACGAAGGCGTCCCCATGACCCGCCGCATCCTGGAGCGCAGCCGCGCGCTCATCGTGCACAGCGGCTTCATGCTGGACCAACTGCGCGCCGCGGGCTTCCATGGCCCCATCGCCCGCATCCCGCACGGCGCCTGGATCCCTTCGGCCGACCGCATGCTTTACCGGCAGCGGCTGGGACTGGATGAGACCACGCCGCTGGTCGGCATCTTCGGGTTCCTCAAGCCCTACAAGCGCATCGCCGAATCGCTGCGGGCCTTCCGCCGTCTGGTGCGGCTGGAGCCGCGCGTCCGCATGATCCTCGCCGGTGAGCCGCACCCGGACTGCCCGGTGCAGTCGATGCTCACTGCCCTGGGTCTGTCGGAGCAAGTGCGCACGCTGGGCTTCACTCCCATCGAGGACTTCACCGGATACCTGGCCGCCTGCGACGTGGTGCTCAACCTGCGCTATCCCACGGTCGGAGAGACCTCCGGCAGCCTGCTGCGCGCGCTGGGCCTGGGAAGAGCGGTCCTGGTATCCGGCGTGGGGGCCTTCCGCGAGCTGCCCGACGACGTCTGTCTGAAAGTCTCGGTGGACGCCGGCGAGGAGGACCAGATTTTCGAGTACCTGAACCTGCTGGTGTCGCGGCCCGAAGTGGCGCGGGCGCTGGGGCGGCGGGCACGGGAGTACGTCGAGCGTGAGTGCAACTGGGAGCTGGTCGCCGAGCGGTACCTGTCGTTCTTGCAGGCGGTGGCGGAGGGACGGGAGTGGACTCCCCCGCCCGCCGCGCCGCCCGAGCCGCCCGCCATCACGCCCCCGCCGCCCGAGGGCGGCTATGTTCAGACCTGGGCCACCTCCACCCCGGACCAGGACTACGTCGAGACCCACCTGGCTCGCCTGGAGAAGACGCTGGGGGTCATCCCGCCGGGCGGTCCCCACGATCGCATCCTGGAGATGGGAGCGTACCTCCAGATCACGCCCGCCCTCAAGACGCGGCTGGGATACGGCGAGGTGCGGGCCTGTTACTACGGACCCGCGGGCCGCCTCGATCACCGGGTGGCGGTCTCGGCGCTGGGCGAACGCTTCGAGTGCGACGTGGATCTCTTCGACGCCGAGCGGGACCGCTTCCCCTACCCGGACGAGTTCTTCGCCACCGTGCTCTGCTGCGAGCTGCTCGAGCACCTGAAGGCCGACCCCATGCACGCGCTCGCGGAAGTCAATCGCATTCTGCTCCCCCGCGGGCACGTGGTGCTGACCACTCCCAATGTCACCTCGCTGCGGGCGCTCTCGGCGGCCTTGCAGGGCTATCATCCCGGCTTCTTCCCGCAGTATTTGAAGCCCGAGGTAGAAGGCGAGACGGAGGCGCGGCACAGCCGCGAGTACGCGCCCAGGGAGATCCGGCAACTGCTGGGCGATGCCGGCTTCGAAGTGACGCTGCTGGAGACCGGGGCGTTCCGCGAGAAACCGGAGCCGGAGCTGGCCTGGGTGCGCCACCTGCTGGAGCGCTACCGCCTGCCCGAGGATCTGCGCGGGGACGGCATCTACGCGGTGGGACGCAAGCGGGGGCCGGTGCGGGAACGCTATCCGGCCTGGCTGTACAGTGGCACAAGCCAATGAACCTGGAGTTCCTTCACGCGCGCGTCGAGGCAATCGCGGACCGCCCCGCGCTGCGGGTGCAACTGCGGTTGGTCAACCGCTCGGGCGAGACCTGGCGCCTGGCCGAGGGGTACGCCGTTTCCTACCAGTTGTTCGATCCCGACACCGACGCGCTGATTGAGGACGGGCCGCGGACCGGACTGGGGTGGGAGTTGCCGTCCGGGCAGACGGCCGAGGTCGAGCTGGAAGTGGCGCTGCCGCCGGAGGACGGACGCTTCCGCGTGTTCGTCTCGCTGCTGCGCGAGCAGGTGTGCTGGCACTACACGCAGGGGTGGAAGTTCCTGCTGATCGAGGCGGCAGTGGTGGCGGGGCGGTCTGTGGTCGAGCGTTCCAAGGTGACGACTCTGGGAGTTCTGGAAGGCCAGAAGCTGGCGCGGGCCGCCTCTCGCGCGGTGCGCTATCCGCTGGCGGGCATCTGGCGCAACTGGAGCCTGATTCGCTCGATGGTGGGACGGGATATCCGCGGCAGGTATCGGGGGTCGTTCGGCGGGATGTTCTGGACCGTGCTCAACCCGCTGCTGCTGATGGTCACCTACTTCTTCGTGTTCGGGATCGTGCTGCGCGCGCGATTCGGCAACGATCCCAGCCGGGCCGGCTTCGTGCTGTACTTCCTGGCCGGGATGCTGCCCTGGCTGGCCTTCAGCGAGGCCGCCGGGCGCGCCCCCTTCGTCATTCTCGAGCACCGCAATTTCGTCAAGAAGCTGGTCTTCCCGCTGGAGATCCTTCCCGTCAACCTGGTGCTGGCGGGTCTGGCGACGGAGGTCATCGCGCTGGTCATTTTCGCGGCGGGCCTGCTGGGCGCCCGCGGGGCGGTGCCGGCGACCGTGTTGTGGCTGCCGGCGCTGCTGATTCCCCAGGTGCTCTTCACGGCGGGGCTGAGCTGGTTCCTGGCGGCGCTGGGCGTATACGTGAGGGATCTCGGGCAGGTGAGCGGGTTTCTGCTCACGCTGTGGTTCTTCCTGACGCCCATCTGCTACCCGGTCGAGGCGCTCCCGCGGGAGGCCCTGCCGGTGCTGGCCGAGAATCCGTTGTTCACGCTGGTGGCGGGCTACCGGGCGATATTCCTGGAGCATCAGCAGCCGGCGTTCGGCCCGCTATGGAAGCTCTGGCTGATCGCCCTGGCCGCCTTCTTCCTGGGCCACGCCTTGTTCTATAAGCTCAAAAAGAGCTTCGCGGATGTGATTTGACAGCAGAGGGGCGGCCAAGAGTCTAGAATAGGGTAGAACCATGCCTGACATGACGAAGGGGCGGAGTCCCTTCTATCCGGGGCAGCCGGTCCCGGTGGAGCTCTTCGTGGGCCGCGCCGAACAGATCCGGAGAATCATGGAGCGCGGTGTGGGCCAGGTTGCGGCGGGCAAGCCGGTGGCCATGTTCGTGCAGGGGGAGTACGGGATCGGCAAGAGCTCCATTGCCGGCGTCGTTCAGCGCCTCGCCGAGAACGGACATAGCCTGCACAGCATTTACGCCCCTCTGGGGGGAGCGCGGACGCTGGAGGATGTGGCCGCGGCGGTTCTGGAGGCCACCCTGCGATCAGGGGCCTTCGATGCGAGCAAGTCCGAGCGGGTACGAAACTGGCTGGCTAAGTACATCGGCCAGCAAGAACTCTTTGGCTTCACCCTGAATGCCGCGGCTCTCAAGCAGGACGCACCACAGATCGCGAATTCTTCCCGGATGCTCGGGTTCCTTGGGGAAGTCAGGAAGCGCCTGGAGGATCGCGGGGTGAAGGGCGTTTTCTTGGCCTTGGACGAGATCAATGGGCTGACTCGCGGCGCGGACTTCGCGCACTTCATCAAGGGCTTGGTGGACACCAACGCCATGTCTCCCGAACCGCTTCCGCTGCTGCTGATGCTGTGCGGCGTGGAGGAGCGGCGCAGGGAGATGATCGAGAAACACCGTCCGGTAGAGCGGATTTTTGATGTTGTGGAAATCGAGTCCATGCGCAACGAGGAAACCGAGGAGTTCTTCCGGCGCGCTTTCGACTCAGAGGGCATGTCCGTCGAGCCGAAAGCGATGGGGTTGTTGGTGCACTACTCCGCCGGGTTCCCAAAGATCATGCACCTGCTGGGCGACAACGCCTATTGGGCGGATCGGGACGGCGTTGTGAGCGCAGAGGATGCCATCGAGGCCGTCGCCATGGCGGCTGAGGATGTGGGGACGAAATACGTGGACCAGCAGGTCTACGGGGCTCTCCGCAGCGCCGATTATCGGACTATCCTGGCCAAGATCGCCCGCCTCGATCCGAGCGAATTGAGCTTCACCAAGGGAGACATCGAAGCGGGCCTCACCCAAACCCAGAAGCTGAAGCTTAACAACTTCCTTCAAAAGATGAAGAGGCTCAAGGTCTTGCGGTCGGGTGAGCTTCGAGGAGAGTACGTCTTCACCAACCGCATGGTGCGCCTCTACATCTGGCTGAAGAGCCAGCGCCCGCCCGCGGGTGCGTCCTGATCGCCAGGCGCCACCCGCCCGGGTCCGGCCCGCGGCCGAAGCTGTGGCCGCCTTCTTCCTGGGCCACGCCTTGTTCTACAAGCTCAAAAAGAGCTTCGCGGATGTGATTTGAGGGGCGCACCCATCCGCCGCATTATCAGCAGGTTGCGGCCACCCCGCGGACGCGCCGGCTGCTCCGCCGCAAAATCGCCCGTAGGGGCTTCCCTTCGACGATCAGGCGCACTATAATACAGGCACCGAAGTGGGGAGGCTGCCATGAAGCTGACCGTGCTGAGTGTTGCGGTTCTCCTCATCGCCGGACCCCGCATTTTGCACTCCGACGATCTGGAGAACGCTTTACAGAGCCTCAAAGAGGCGGAATCCAAGAAAGACACCGCCCTGGTGAAGAAACTGGCGGTGGAAACGCGGGCGCTGGCGCGCCGGGTTGCCTCGGCGCCTGCTCCCCAAACCGAAGACGAAAAGGAGGCCTGGACCAGGCGCGCCGCCTACGCGCGCGACATCGAGTTGTACGCCGAGTACGCGCTGTACGCCGCAGCCATCCAGGCCCCTCCCGCCGCGATGGTGGACCTGCTGTCCACCCTCGAGCTGGAGAACCCCAAGAGCAAGTACCTCGACAACGCCTATTCAGGCTACCTCCTGGCGCTGAACCAGACGGGTGCGGCATCCAAGATCCCGGACGTCGCCGAGAAGGCCATCGCCCACTTTCCAGACAATGAGGACTTGTTGCTGGTGCTGGCCGACACCGCCATGAACCGCAAACAGAGTGATCGGGCCCTGGGCTGCGCCAAGCATCTACAGAACGTGCTCTACAAGCACGCCAAGCCCGAAGGCATGTCCGCTGCCGACTGGCAAAGCAAGAAGAACGCCGCTCTGGGCCGCGCCCACTGGATCGCCGGCTTGGTGCTCAGTGAGAAGAACCAGTATTACCAGGCCGACAAGGATCTGCGCGCCGCGCTGCCCCTCATTCGAGGAAACGAACCCATGCTGGCCCCCACGCTGTTCTACCTCGGCGTGGTCAACTACCAGCTCGCCTCGGCAATGAGGAACAAGGCACGGATGCTGGAAGCCGCCAAGTTCAGTGACGAGGCGGCCGCCATCAAAGGTCCGCTCGCCCAGCAGGCTTGGCGCAACGCGCAGGCCATGCGCGCCGAGGCCGCCAAGCTGCGCTGACCGGCTGTTGCGGGAAGCAGGGCTCGAGCCCGCGTGCCCGGTGAAGGGCGCGGCGGCGGGTGTCGCCCGCCTCCGCCGGTTCCGCCCTCAGCCTTGACGGCCCACGGCTCTCTCGCTCAGCGCTTCTCGCGGACCACGCAGATGGGCGAAGCCCAGGCGATCTCGCCTTCCGCGCCGCGTTCCGCTTCGCTGAAGGATTGGATGACGCGGACGTAGTAGTAGCTCTCAGCGGCCTTCGGGCGCGGGCGGATGCCGGTCTCGGGCGCCTCCCAGTTCTGGATCTGGCTCGTCGCCCCCATCGAGGTGTCACCGAAGTCGCCCCCAAACTCCACCGTGTCGCGGAAGGTGAAGGCGAGGGTGTTCGAATCCCCCTTCCGCGTGTAAATCACGCGGTTGTTCTTGAGCACGTCCACGCGGAGGATCGGTTCGGTGCCGATGACGCGGACCTGGAAGCTGGGACTCACCGCCGCGGAGATGACCTCGCCTTGCAGCGCCACGTCGGTGTGGAAGTCCACGATGATGTTGTCCGTGGAACCGTAAGTGCGGCGCAGGCGGAAGGCCTGCTGGATGTCGTCGCGGGTGGTGACGCGGTCCCTCACCAGGAGGTTGGCGTAAGAGACGTGCGTGGTGAAGTGGTCGCTGGAGGCGATGAACCCCATACGGTAGCCGGCCCCCAGCGCGTTCCAGATAAGCCCCTTCTGGAAGGGCGCGCGTCCGGCGCCGCCCGGCCCGAGGGCTTGGGGAGTGGCGACCCGCGGCGCGCCTTCTTCCTCGTAGGAGTTGCGGTCCCCCTGGTAGATCTCGGTCACCGGGACAACGGTCTCGTCGCGCAGGCGCCAGTCCGTGCCCATGCTGGTGCCGGAGGTGTGCGGGATTCCGAGACCGTCAGTCGCGCGAAGGTACGCCCACAGTCCTTGCGCGTCTCTTTCGATCAGCTCCGGACGTTCCGAGATGTTCAGCCTGGGCACGCGGAAGCTGAACACGCCGCGGCGCGGGTGGAAGATGTTGTTGTGGCCGAGCGGGAAATTGATGGACCGCTCGTAGCCGTATAGCGGCACGAAGCGCCCGGGCACGTGGAACAGGTCGGCCGACTTCTGCGTGCGCCACCACTGGTACTCGTCGTCGGTGTTGCGGCTCTCCGGTTCGTCGGTGTCCAGCCACGCGCCGTAGTTGTGGTCGGTGACAGCCACGAAATCCAGCGCCGCGGAGTTGAGGGCATACCGATAGGCGTCCCACAGCGAACCGTCGATGGCGCCGTCCATGGAGATCTCGGTGTGGCGGTGCAGGTCGCCGCGGATGATCTTGTAGGTGACGCCGCCGATGGTGAGGCGGTGCTGACGGATGCGCTCGACCTCGGCGGCCTCGCGCGGATGCGGGGTCGGGACGCTGGGGCCGGGGCTGGGCTGGAACGCGGCCAGGACGGGCGCCGTGGCGGGAGGGCCGGCCTCGATCACCGAGCAGAACACCTCGTGATTCTCGGGCAGGGTGACCGGCATCCTCCGCCCGTCGCTGACTGAAGCGACGATCAACTGGCCGCCCGCGCCCGGTGCGGTGGCCAGCACGGTGTCCTGGCGCCCCGTGCTGCCGGGAATCAGCATGGGAGCGAGCCAGCGCTGGGCTGGTCCTTCTCCGGCGAGGGTGGTGGCGTAGTAGTCGAACAGGTGGCCGGCCCAGCGACCGCGGGCGATGGCCTGATGCCTGAGGAATAGCCAGACCCGCCCGCCGCCGTCAACCCCGAGGCGCGGGTTCTGGAAAAGGTAGGCCGGCAGGAAAGGCGGGTAGGCCTTGTCGAACGAGGCCTGGGGCTGGCGCCACTGCCCGCCCTCCAGTACCGCGAGGCGCGGGCGGCGGTAGAGCGCCGTGGGCGTGTCGTTGGGGCCGTAGAGCCGCGAGCCTCCCTTGCGGACGCGGGCTCCGATCTTGGGATTGTCGTAGCCCGTGTCCTTTCCCCAGTTGGCGGGGCCTTCCTCCCAGGCGACCCAGACCCGGCCCCAGCCGTCCACGGCTACGTCGGCGCGCATCTCGGCGAACGAGGTCTCCGACACCGCCTGGGCCCGTCCGAGCTGCCCGTTCCGGTAGTCGCGCAACATCAGGTCGTAACCCGTGGCGTGCCGGTAAGTGTCCCAGGCGATCCACGCCTGTCCGTTCGATGCCACGCTGACGGCCGGCTCCCAGTCGTCCTCCGCCGTGTCGGTAA
>Ga0194125_10006521_pt1 | contig 17194 bp, 11 predicted proteins | sample TA2KigC250mmetaG_FD_148626 | JGI IMG/M metagenome (GOLD analysis project Ga0194125, IMG submission 148626) | Freshwater microbial communities from Lake Tanganyika, Tanzania - TA2015034 Kigoma Deep Cast 250m | ecosystem: Environmental > Aquatic > Freshwater > Lake | place: Tanzania: Lake... | reverse complement strand
GACGCGTAGAGGCACGGCTCGTTACCGATGCTCCAATGGCGCACGTTCTGGCCCTGCTGGCGCATGTAGTGCATCACCGCCAGGGGCCAGCTCTGGCGCGCCTCCGCGCAGCCGCACGCTGACCAGCGGCTCGGCGTTGTTCAGCCGGGCGACCATGAGGAACATGTCTATCTGGAACGCGTCCAGGTTGTTCTCATCGCCCCAGTTGCCGCCAGGGAAGCGCAGCAGCGTGACGCCCGATTCCCGGAAATGCCCGTAGTTGCCGGCGTTGAGAAAGGCCCACGGCCCGTGATTGGCGCCGAACGCCAGCGGGATGACCTTGCCCAGGTCGGCCGCGGCGTCCACGTAGCGCGCCCGGGATGGACCGCGGCCCAGCGGCGGCGGTCCGCCGGGGCACAAATCCTCCCGGCCGATGAGATAGACCAGCGGGTTGAAGTAGTCGTTCCAGACGTAGAAGAAGTGAAAGAGGGTCACCGCAGTGATCGCCGGGGTCGCCTGGGGGATGATGACCGAGATGAGGACGCGCAACGGGTTGGCGCCGTCAATCGCCGCGGCCTCGTCCAGTTCGCGCGGGATGGTCATGAAATACTGGCGCAGCAGGAAGACATCATACGCGTTGGCAAAAAACACCGGCACGAGCAGCGGCAGCCAGGTGCCGGTCCAGCCGAGGCGGGCGAAGAGCACATAGAGCGGGATGATCGTGGCCTGGGGCGGCAGCATGGGTGAAGAAGGGCCATCCGCGTTCATCCGCGCTCGTCCGCGTCCCCCTTTTCAGGATTGCGCGCCCACACCAACCGAGACGCAAGACAGCACCCACAGCACAACTCTCCTGCAACTCCGGGGATGATCCGGTGTTAGACTCGGCGGGAGCGTCGGATTCTATCAAACTAACGAGGTGCAACCGATGAGCGAAATGGATCAGGCAGTGGCGCCAGAGCCGTTCTTTGCGCGGCCAGGGGTCGAAGTCGAAACTCTCCCTATCGGCCCGGGTGTGCCGTTGGGCATCGAACGCGTCACGAACCCTCGCGTGGGCATTGGGGGCGCTTATGGAACCTGGGGAGCGTGCTACGACAACGTCACGCTGCCAGGGCTGGTGGAACAGCAGTTAGGTTATGCCTTGAGCGACGAGACCCGGATGAACCTGGCCGAACTGGGGTTTCTCTATCGGCATCACATCCCGCCGCTCGCGCCCGAAGAACATGTCGTCTTGGAGGTGCAAACGGCCGCGCGCCTCCTGCGCGCCGCCGCCGCCGCCAGCGGTTGGCAGCCGGCAGAAGTTGACGCTGTGCTGATCGGTTCCACCACGCCTGCCGCGGACGATCAACTCGAGCGTGCGGCCGCCCAGGCCGGCATCCCCAGGTCTGCGCTCAAGGTGAGCATCCACAAAGCTTGCGACGGCGGGGTCGCCGGGCTGAACCTGGCGCTGAATCCGGGTCTGAAGTCGGGCAGTCTGCCGGGCCGCAACCTGGCCGCCGAGCTGCTCGGCAAGCGAGTGCTGGTCGGCGGCATCGAGGGGCTGAGCCGGGTGCTGAGCGCAACCTACGATCCGCAGGCGTTGCAGCTCTTCGGGAACGGCGCCGGCGTCTTCGGCGTCATTCCGGGTCGCACCATGAAGTTCCTGGCAGGGGACGCATTCGAGACCTACGATGAAGAGGGTCTGCTGCAGGTGCGCATGTCCTATCCTCATTCGCGGCGCAGCGGCGAGGGGCAGTCGTTGCTCGAGGTCACCCAGATCGGGGAGAACAGCTTCCGCGTGGCGGGGCTGCAACACGAGCCCAAAGATGGCGTCGGCGCGGTCGTGATGGCCGGACCGATGGGCATGGTCAAGCTCTTCGTGCGCACGGGCGTGATGGCCGTGCGGCGGGTGTACGGCGCCTACCGAGAGCTGATGGCCCAACTGGGCACATCTGGTCGGGATATCTGCGTGACGTTGGCGCACCACGCCAACTATAAGATCAACCAGCTGAAGGCCAGGCAGTTGCAGCGTGAAGGGATCACCATCCCCACGCCCTGGTTGTTGAACGACTTCGGCAACGTGAGCGCGGCGTCCGCCATGATCGCGTTCTTGCGGCGGCTGCCGGCGCTGGCGCCGGCCGAGCATATCCTGTTCGACGGCTTTGGCGCGGGCACCTACTACGATGTCGTGGCTGTGGAACTGGGCGCTGGCGGCTAGCGCAAGACGGCATCTTGCGCTATGCTGTGCCAGGCGTCACCGAAACGCCTGACGTCTGGTCGCTCATGAGGCTGAGTTCAGCCGGCTCCTTTGGCGTCGGCTAGAGCCGCCAGCCGATCGAGCAGCTCTCCGGGCGGATCGCCCTTTCTGAAGAAGACGTCAGCTCCCGCCGCCAGCGCCGCATCCTGATACTCCCCGTGCATCGAGGTGAGGATCAGCTTCACCTGCGGCCAACGCGCCCGGATGCTGCGCGCAGCTTCCAGGCCATCCATGATCGGCATCAGGATGTCAAGCACCACGACGTCTGGCGGCGACTCATCTGCCAGCTTCAGCGCCGCCAGGCCGTCCGCAGCCTCGCGGATGGGCCCCACCTGGGAGCATGTGGCTAACAGCGCACGCAGGCTTTGCCTGGCGCGGGGCTGATCGTCGGCGATCACGACAGTAATACGCTTGACCATAGGCTGTGGGGCTTCCTCTCGTTGGCCCCACTATAGCGCGCATCCGGCTTCCCGTCATCGCAGAAACCCGGCATCTTCGCGTCAAAAGAAAAGACCGCGGCCGGCCGCGGTCTCTACAGGTTTTCTGGTACGGAAGCTGACAGCTGATCCGGTCAGGAGATCGTCGTTCGCACGACGTCGCCGTTCGTCAAACCCAGCAGAAGCGGCGCTCCTGGTTCCAGTCCCAGGGGCGCGGCCACGGCCGAGGCCTGAGCATCGGCCACGTCTGCGCCGGCCGCCGCCGACCACGTCAGGCCGCCATCGCGAGAGAGGAACGGGCCGTTGGCGAGCAGCACGAGGAGGTGCGGCCTGGCAGGGAAATACGGGGAGAGGATGATCGCATTGACCGATTCAGCGGCGATCTGCGCGCCCAGCCGCTGCCAGGAACGGCCGCGATCATGCGAGACGTGCAGGCCGTTGACCTCGGCGCCAGCGAAGAGCACCCCATCGCTCGCAAAGGCGGGCGAAAGCGCCAGGCTGAGCACCGGCGCCAGGTCAGAGGGGAACGGCGTCTCTCGCCAGGCGCGGCCGCCATTGGAGCTGCGGAATACCCCGGTCTCTGTGCCTGCAAAGAGGGTCTCATCGCGGGCATAGTCAGGCGAGACTGCGAGCGCCATGACGTGCAGGTCGAGCAGGCCGAAGTTCCAGAGCACCCAGTTGTCCCCGCGGTTGGCCGAGCGGAAAACGCCATCCTCCAGCGCGCCAGCGAAGAGAACGCCATCCTCGGCAAAGTTCGGCGAAACCGCCAGGCACGAGATGAGCGGCGGCGGCGCCGGCAACAGGTGTACGTACCAGGTATCGCCCCGGTCGAATGAGCGGAGCACGCCCCCTTCGGCGCCCGCGACGACGAAGCGATCGGCGGTGAACGCCGGCGAAACAGCAACTGCCGAGGCGGCCAGCGGCGCAGACAATTGCAACGAGTCGAGCGTTGACGGCCAGGTGACGCCGCCATCCTGCGAGCGGTAGAGGCCCGAGGAGCGCCCAGCGAAGCAGATGCCGTCGGTCGCGAAGTTCGGCGACGCCGCGATCGCATAGACGACGTCGTGGTGCGATAGATCCATGTCGTGATCCTTGCTCACGGGTTGAACTCCTGCGTCGGCTTGCGATGGTGCACCAGTACGCTGGTCGTCAACGCCAGACCCGCGCTCATCACGGCCGTCGTTACGGCCCCGCGCAGCGTCGAAGCTGCATCCCAGATGTCGGCCTCAGTCATCTTGATGACGCGCTCGGCTGCGGCGTCGAAGCCATGACCGGGGCCGGCGTGTTTGATCTCGGCCATGATTTCGCTCGGATCGGCGCCCGCGTTCGCGATGAGCGTGCGGGCCGGTTCTTCCAGGCCGCGGATCAAGATGCGGTAGGCCGCGCGTTCATCGAGGTCGGTCGCCTGTTTCAGCAGACGTTGCAGCGCAGGCCGGCAATCCAACAGCGCCACGCCTCCGCCCGGCATCACACCTTCCAGCATGGCGCCGCGCACCGCGTCGGCCGTGCGCACGGCCAGCTCCTTGCGGACGGCCATCTCCGTCTCGGTCGCCGCGCCGATGAAAAGCATGGCCGCGCCGCCCATTAGCTTGCCGATGCGCTCGCGCAGCTTTTTGCGGGCATCCGCGTCCTCGGTCTGGCGAAAGGAGGCGCGCAACGCCGCGATGTGGTCGCGCAGAACACGCGGATCGCCGCCGCCGCCAACGATGCCAAAATAGCTGAGATCGGCCCAGGCGCGGCGGGCGCGGCCCAGGTGTTCGGGCGTTAGCCGCGCCAGGGTGTCGCCGGCGGCCGACCAGAGCGGCTGGCCGCCCGTCAGAGCGGCCAAATCCCTCATCGCATCGGCCATATCGTCGAGCAGCGTGCCGGGGGTCTTGACGCCGATGGCCACCAGTTTCTCGGGGTTGCGGTTGGCCAACAGCACAGCGATGGCGTTATCCGAGATGCTGCGGGCGACGATCACCAGGTTGCGCACCTGGTTCTTGATGGCCATGCTCAGCGCCGGCACCAGGTCGCGCGGCTCCTGGATCTCCAGATCGCTGATCAGGATGGCGGGATTCTCCAGCTCGGCGCGCACCAGGGGCCGCTCGCCAGGCTGCGAGCCAGGGGCAGGGCCCTTTTTCTGGATGATCTCCATCATCTGGCGGGAGACGATCGGCGCGTCCCAATAGATGCCTTCAACGTACTCGCGCTCCAGTTCGCGGCCGCTGCCGTCACGCACCTCCAGCCGGCCGTATTCACCGATGATATCGAAGATCTCGCCTAGCAAACGCGCCAGCGCCGGGTCATAACAGATGGATTCGGCCAGCCGCGCCAGCGCCTGCTCGCCTTCGATGCTCGTGGCCATGGCGGCCAGCTCGGCCAGGATCAGGCGCAGCCCCTTTTCCAGGTAGTTGCGCAACAACATGGCGTTGCCGCCGGAGGCGAGATAGGTGACGCCCTGGTTGAAGATGGATTGGAACAAGACCGCCAGCGTGGCCGTGCCATCGCCATGTCTTTCGTGTTGCCGCCAAACCATTTGGCGGACGAACATCGCGCCCATGTCTGCATCGCGGTCGGGCAGCGCCAGGGTGCGGCGCACGATGACGCCGCCGTTGTCCACCAGCTCGGGGCTGCGGTTGCGATCCATTTTCCCGATGGCGACAAAGCGCGAACGCGGTCCCAAGGTCGGCCGAATCGCGTTGACCATCTGGTTGATGCCGCGCTGTAGGCCTTGCCCCGCGGCTGGCTGAAAGACGACGTATGGGGTGTATTCTCGTTCTGGCGGCGGCGGTGGTGATGATCCAAACATGACGTGTTACCTTTGCATCCGAGAGAAGTCTGCCAAACAGCGGCGCATCATACCAGATTCGGAGAGAAAGGACAAGAATGGGCGCTATTGTTCCGCGAAGGCCTCGACGAGCGCAACGGCGTTCGCGGTCGGCGTCTCGGGCTGCAGCGGCTTGGCCGGCGCGAGGATGTATCCGCCTCCGCGTCCCATCTCGTCGCGCAGACGCCGCACTTCGGCCTGGATTTGGGCGGGTGCGCCAAAGGGAATCAGGCTCTGGCTCCCCAGACCGCCCCAGAAGGTGATCTTGTCGCCCCACTTCTTTTTGAGCTCGTAGGGATTCATGCCGGCTGGCTCAGGCTGCACGCTCTCGAGCACGTCCATGCCGATCTCGATGATGTCGGGCATGATCGCAGCTACCGAGCCGCAGGAGTGGTGCATGACGATCTTGCCGTGGCGATGCACGGCCTCGTAGATCCTGGCCCAGCGTGGCTTCAGGAAGCGTCGCCAGCGTCGCGGTCCAATGATGATCCCACGCTGGTCGCCCCAATCGTCGCCGAACAGGATCGCATCCACGGGCAGCTCCGCGGTGTAATCCACGAACATGAGGTAGAGGTTCATCAGCCGGTCCATCGCCTCTTCGACGAAGTCCGGCGCCTCCGCGACATCCATCAGCAGATTCCCGAAGCCGCGCAGGTTCCAACTGCGCTCGAATAGCCCCCAGCCGAGGTTGGCGACGTAGAAGACATCGGGGTTCTGGGCGATGGTCTGTCGCGCACGCTCTTTCCAGGCCGGCCGCATAAACGCCTCTGGCGCGGGAAAGGTGTAGCCTGCGAACGAAGGTTGGGAGAGGGGAGGCTTTTCCAGATGCCAGGGCCGGCGATCTTGCCGCCAGACGCCGCCGTAGGCGTCGCGCCAGCGTGCGTCATCTATCTGTTCTTTGAAGTCGGTATCTACCGCCGCCACCGTGACCATGTAGGTGGTCAGCTTCTCGCGCCAGTGTGGGCCGCCATAGTGGGCGTCCAGGCGTTGCGGCACATCGGCATCCGCCTCGAAGGCCAGCGTATAGGGCACGGCCGGCGGCTGGCGATGATGGATGGCTTCCAGGACGATGTCGCGTGGTTTCATGAGGACTCCTTTTCGATGCGGTCTGACAGGCAGTATAGCACAATGCTGCGCCGGAGCCAACCGCGGAACCTGCTGGCTTGGCCTCGCAATAGGGGGTCTGGACGATCCGTCAAGTAGGGTCCGCGGGCCGTCGCGTTTGACGAGAAGCGCGGAACAGGGTAATCTATGGGAGTCAACTCACCGACCAAAGGGCGTTCACCATGCAAACCTCTGATCTGCCGCTCTACCGCTGTCGCCGCGTCGCTGGCCCGATCCAGATTGACGGCGACCTGGCCAAACCGATCTGGCGCGCTGCACCGGCCATCACACTCGGTCTGGGGGATGGTTCGGGTCTGCCCCGCCAGGCGACGACCGTGCGGGGCTGCTGGGATGGCGACTATCTCTACCTGGCCTTCGCCTGCGTGGACTGTGATATTCGAGCGACTATGACCGAACGAGACAGCGAGGTGTGGCGCGAGGAGGCGGTGGAGGCGTTCATCTGTCCCACCGGCGATGTGAGCCGCTACTTCGAGTTCGAGTGCAGCCCGGCCAACGTGGTGTATGATCTGGCCGTGACCAACCCACACGGCCGGCCAGAGGGTGGAACGTATGATGGTTCCTGGGACTGCGCGGGCTGGCTGACCGCGGTGCGGGTGGCCGGACGGCTGAACGATCCTGGCTGGGTCAGCCAGGGATGGACGTCGGAGTGGGCGATTCCGCTGGCCGCGCTGCTGCCGGCCGGCGGTCGGCCGGCGCAGGCCGGCGACGAATGGCGCATGAACCTCTACCGTATTGACCAGTGGCCAGTCGAGGAATACAGCGCGTGGTCCCCCACGCCGGGGACGCCGTTCTCCTTCCATCGGCCAGGTCGCTTTGGACGTTGGCTCTTGGAGTAGGGTCTCGCCGCCGAAGCAGAAAGGACAACCTCTCATGGATGCCTATCAGGCCATTCTCACCCGGCGCAGCATTCGCGCCTACACCGATCAGCCGGTCGCGCCAGAGCTGATCACGCAGCTTCTCGCCGCGGCCATGGCGGCGCCCTCGGCCGGCAACCAGCAGCCGTGGCAGTTCGTCGTCATCACCGAGCGCGGTCTGCTGGACGCGCTGGCCGATCTGCTGCCGTTCGGCAAGATGCTGAAGCAGGCGCCGCTGGCGATCGCGGTCTGCGGAGACATGACTGCGCAAACCCGCGAGGGATATTGGGTGCAAGACTGCTCGGCCGCCACCCAAAACCTCTTGCTGGCCGCCCATGCGTTGGGGCTGGGCGCAGTCTGGCTGGGCGTCTACCCCCGCGAGGAGCGCGTGGCCGGCGTCCGCCGGCTGCTGGCCGCGCCTGAGCAGGTCATTCCGCTCTGCCTCGTGTCCATCGGCCATCCCGCGGAGCAGCGGGAACCGGCGAATCGGTATCGGGAGGAGCGGGTACATCAGAATCAGTGGTAGCCGGCAAGCCTTCGGCCAGGGCGCGACTACATGATCCACGTAGAGGCGTCTGACGCGGCGCAGTGCCGATCGATCGCGCCGGGCATATCCCGGTCTGTGGATATGTGTCGGATACCTCGAGAGAATCACCTCCTTTGCAGAAGAGGCAGGAACACCACTACTCCGCCGTTCACAACTACATTGGAGTGCGTCTGAAATACGAGGCCATTGTATTCCCAGTAGGCGTATGCTCCCTCATTGATGATCGGTTGAACACGCCCAGTCGTTCTCGGTTGAGCATTCCCAGCAGACTCCCGCAGACCGAATGGTTTCCCTGCTTGAGATAGCTGCGGCGGAGAATGGTTCGCAGTGCATGCGCCTCCCGGCCAGTTCAATCCCTCAGTGCCGACCGTCCCGCAGGCCACTCGCACGCCGTCAACGAACAGTTGCCCGTAGTAGTATGTGCCCAGATTGACGTTGACGTACACCCGAATTGAGCTGAAGAAAGTCGCGGAAGTCCAGTCGCCGTTCGTCGTGATCGAGGCAAGCCGCTGAGGCGCTCCTCCATCGAGGATGTAGTAGACGTTTCGGGCAAAGAGGTCGCCAGTGATGACGTGAGCAATGAAACGGACGGTGTGGAAAGCAGGTGTGCTGATGGGCGTGTAGGTTGGCGTGCTGGTGGGCGTGTTGGTAGCTGTATGGGTCGGCGTCGGCGTGTGAGTGGGTGTAGAGGTGGGCGTTGGGGTATTGCTCGGTGTGTTCGTTGGCGTAGGCGTCTGCGTTGCTGTGCTCGTCATCGTCGGTGTAGGAGTTAGGGTGGGCGTAGACGTGGGCGTCGCCGTGCTGGTCGGCGTGGGCGTTGGCGTATTGCTCGGCGTGTTCGTTGGCGTGGGTGTAGGCGTCGCCGTGCTGGTCATTGTCGGCGTAGGAGTTAGCGTCGGTGTGTTGGTGGGCGTGTTGGTAGCTGTATGGGTCGGCGTCGGCGTGTGAGTGGGTGTAGAGGTGGGCGTGGGCGTATGCGTTGGCGTGGATGTGGGGGTTGGCGTCCAGGCCACGAAGCTGGCGGTCAGCGTCACATCTGCAGCGCCCGGCGTGAAGGTGGTGGCGGCGCTGCCCAGGTCGCCGAAGACGCCGGTGGGCGCACTCCACGCCGAGAAGGAGTAGCCGCTGTAGGGACTGGCTGAGACCCCGATCGCCACTTGCGGTTTGTACTTCTCCCCCCCTTGACAGGTCGGCGCTTGCAGCGTCACCTGGCCCGCGCCCGCGGGACTGACGGCTTTGCCAATCGTCACGCAGGACTGGAAGTGGGCGGTGACGGTCTTGGCGGCGGTCATGGTCACGCTGGTGGGGTTGGTCGTGCCGCTGGCGGCGCCGCTCCAGTGGGCGAAGGCGTAGTGGGCAGCCGGACTGGCCGTCAATTCCACAACCGTGCCCGGATTGTACTTGCCGCCGCCCAAACAGTTCGGCGTCGGAACGGCGCTGATGCTGCCAGCGCCCTCAGGACTCGCCTGGGTCGTCAACTGCACGCAGGCGGCGAAGTAGGCGGTCACGATGCGGTTGGCGGTCATCAGCACGCTGGTGGGACTGGTCGTGCCGCTGGCGTCGCCGCTCCACTGGGCGAAGGCATAGCCCGCCACCGGGTTGGCCGTCAAGGTCACCGTGGCGCCGTGTCGGTACTTGCTGGCATCCCAGGGACAATCGGGCGCCGGGCTGCGGCCGATGCTGCCGCTGTCCTCCGGGCTGATCTGGCGCACCAGGTCGTAACAGGCCTCCTTGAACTCGGCGGTGACGGTCTTGTCGGCATTCATGGTCACGCTGGTGGGATTGGTGGCGCCGCTGGCAGCGCCGCTCCACTGCTTGAAGGCCTTGCCGGTAGCGGGGAGGGCGGTCAAGGCGACCACGGTGTCTGGCCGATAGCGATCGCCCCCGCAGTTGGGCAGTGGGTCCTGGCTCACCGTGCCCCAGCCCCCTGGCGTGATGCTGATGGTCAGGGTCTTGCAGGCGGCGTAGTGGGCGGTGGCGATGGCATCGGCGCCGGCCACCGTCCAGGTGGTGCTCGGCTGGCTGGCGTTGGCGAGTGCGCCGCTGCTGACGGACCACTGCTGCCAGACGAAGTAGGTCTCGCCGCTGGTGGTGATGTTCACCGTGGTGTTGGGCGCATACTTGGCGCCGCCGCCGGGGCAGTTGGCGGGCGTGGTGATGCTGGCCGCGCCGGCGGCCGGCGGCTCGGTGACGGCGCTGAGCGTCAGGCAGTTGGCGAAGTGGGCGGTGACGCTCTTGGCGGCGGTCATGGTCACGTTGGTCGGGCTGGTCGTGCCGCTGGCGTCGCCGCTCCAGTGGTCGAAGGCATAGTGCACGTTGGGGCTGGCGGTCAACTGCACGAGCGTGCCGGGGTTGTAGAGGTTGGCGCCGCCGCCTTCGCAGTTGGCGGCTGGGCTGGGGGTCACACTGCCGCCGCCGGCCGGACTGACGGCCGTCGTCAACAGGTGGCAAGTGGCGTAGTTGGCGGTCACGGTGGCGTCGGCTGTATCGGGCGTATAGGTCGTGGTCTTGCTGCTGGGGTTAGCGAAGCTGCCGATGGCCGCGTTCCAGGCGCTGAAGGTGTAGCCTGCGGCGACGGTCGCCGTCACATTGATGGTCACGCCTGGCACATACTTGACGCCGCCCGCGCAGGTGGCGGCCCCCAGGGTGGCGGCGCCGGCGCCCGGTGGGCTGACGGTCGGGCTAAGGGTGACGCAGGCGCCGAAGTTGGCGGTGACCGTCTTGTCGGCATTCATGGTGACGGTGGTGGGGTTGGCGGCGCCGCTGGCGCCGCCGCTCCAGGAGAGGAAGTAGTAGCCGGCGTGGGCGGTGGCAGTCAGTTGGACGGTAGCGCCGATCATGTACTTCTGGGGGTCGGTGGGGCAGTTGGGGCCGGGGCTGGCGGCGACGCTGCCGCCGGCGGACGGACTGGCGTTCCTGGACAGCGTGAAGCAGGTGATCTCGAAGAGCGCGGTGAGGCTCTTGTGGGCGTCCATGGTCAGGGTGAGCGGGTTGGCGGTTTCGAGGCCGGTGGGCACGTCGCCTGACCAGCGTTGGAAGGTCTTGCCGGGGGCGGGGTGAGCGCGCAGGGTGACGGCGGTGTTGGGCAAGAAGCGATCGGGGCCGCAGTTGGCGGCTGTCTCGACGCTGACCGTGCCGGCATCGCTCGGGTAGGCGGCAGTCGTCAGGGTCTTGCAGGCGGCGTAGTGGGCGGTGGCCGCGGCGTCGGCGCCGGCCACCGTCCAGGAGGTGCTCGGCTGGCTGGCGTTGGCGAGTGCGCCGCTGCTGACGGACCACTGCTGCCAGACGTAGTAGAGGTTGCCGGTGGTGGTGAGGGCGACGGTGGTGTTGGGCGCATACTTGGCGCCGCCGCCGGGGCAGTTGGCGGCCGTGGTGATGCTGGCCGCGCCGGCGGCGCTGGGTTCAGTGATGGCGTTGAGCGCCACACAGTTGGCGAAGTTGGCGGTGGCGGTCTTGGTCGTGTTGAGGGTGACGGTGACGGGATTGGCGGTGCCGCTGGCGGCGCCGCTCCACTGGGCGAAGGCGTGGTCGAGGGCGGGAGCGGCGGTCAGTTGCACCTCTGAATTCGGCTTGTAGCGCACGCCGCCCTGACAGGTGGGGCCTGGACTGCTGGTCACGCTGCCGCTGCTGATTGGCGTTACGCCGGTGGTCAGGGTCACGCAGGCTGCGTAGTTGGCGGTCACGGTGGCAGTGGCATTCAGCGTCACGCTGATGGGATTGGCGCTGCCGCTGGCGGCGCCGCTCCAGTGACTGAACATCCAGTGGCTGGCTTCGCTGGCGGTCAGCGTTACCACGCTGCCGGGGTTGTACAACTCCTGGCCCGCAGCGCCGCCCTGGCAGTTGGGGGCTGGATGGGCCGCCACACTGCCGGCGTCAGGCGGCCTGCTGAGCGTGGTCAGCCGCGCACAGGCGGCGAAGTTGGCGATGGCGGTCTTGTCGCCGTCCATGGTCACGCTGGTGGGGTTGGCGCTCCCGCTGGCGTCGCCAGTCCACTCCCTGAACTGATACCCCTGCCCGGCAGTCGCCGTCAGGGTCACCAATGTATTGGCATCATACAGCGGCTGGCCGCCGGCGCCGCCCTCGCAGTTGGCGGCCGGGCTGACGGCGATGTTGCCTGCGCCCGATGGCGTCAGCGCGGTGGTCAGCCGCTTGCAGGCTGCGAAGTTGGCGGTGGCAGTCTTGGGGGCGTCCATGGTCACGACCGTCTGGTGGGGCGTCCCGCTGGCATCGCCGCTCCAGTGGCTGAACTGATAGCCCTGGGCCGCAGCGGCGGTCAGCGTTACCACGCTGCCGGGGTTGTACAACTCCTGGCCCGCAGCGCCGCCCTGGCAGTTGGCCACGGGATCGGCCGTCACGCTGCCGGCGGCGACCGGACTCACCTGCCGGCTCAGCAGCAGGCAGGCCTGCAGACGGAAATCCTGCACTGCCTCGCAGCCGGCCAGCGTCACCGTCGCCGGCATCTCAGTGATCATGGCATAGGCGACTGGCACGCCGAGCTCTACCTGGTAGGCGTCGAAGGGGAGCGCGACGAAGTCGTAGTAGCCGCTGTCGCGGGTGCTGGTCGTCTGCTGGACCACACCTCCCTGGAGCAGCCGCACCGTCACCCCGGCCAACGCCTCGCCGCCATCGCGCTGCCCGTTCAGGTTGGCGTCGTGGTAGACGAAACCATAGATGCGTCCGCGCGTGCAGGTTGGGGTCGGCGTCCAGGTTGGCGTGGGCGTTGGGCTGAAGCGCGGTGTGGCAGTCGGCGTGGGCGAGATGCTGGCGGTTGGCGTATTGCTCGGCGAGGGTGTGGTACTGGGCGTCATGGTTCGGCTTGCCGTGACCGACGGCGACGGACTCCAGGTCGGCGTCGAGGTGTGCGTCGGCGCGGAGGTTGCGGTGGGCGTGTGAGTTGGCCCTGGCCGCGTCGCGGTGGCGGTGGGACTCCAGGTCGGCGTGAAGGTGCGCGTCGGCGCGGAGGTCGCGGTGGGCGTGTGGGTCGGTCCCGGCCGCGTCACGGTCGCGGTTGGACTCCAGGTTGGCGTCGGGGTCCGCGTGGGCGTCGGGCTGGCGGTCGGCGTCGGGGTCGGCGTGGGCAGTGGAATGCGTACGCGATAGGAGACCTCGCCCGCAACAGGACCTGGACCAAGAACACCCAAAGTCCAGTAAACGATGTTACCAACCACATGGCCGCGATCGGCCGGCTGAATGGAGCCGGGAATCAGCTCTACGCCAGAGGGAATCGCGTTGGTGATAACCACGTTCGCGATCAGCCCAATGCCCACTTTGTTGTACTCGACGATGTAGGCGATCTCGCCGCCTCGCGGTACGCTGCTGGTCGGCTCGGCGCGAAGACGCAGAATGATACCTGGTGTGGGTGTAGGAGTGGAGGTCGCCGTACCGGTCGTTGTGGGACTCGGCGTAGGCGTCCACGTAGCCGCCGGTGTGGCAGTGGATGTCGTCGTGTGTGTATGCGTGCGTGTTGGCGTCGGCGTTGCTGTAGAAGGCAGCAGAACGTGATACCAGGCATCAGCGCGATACGAGCTCATCCCGCCATCTCTGACCTGGCCGCCGAGCGTATACAGTCCGCTTGGGGACACAGCGATCGCCATACGTCGGCGACCTTGTCCGCCAGGCATTGGGGCGCTCGCCCACGACGAAAGGCTGCAATCTGCGGCGACACGAGCTGAATATACCTGATCGCTGAGGGTGCCGCTGGCCGTCTCGCCGCCCAGGACGTAGAGCACGCCATCGCGCACGGCCACCTGATGCAGCGCGAGGGCCTGCGGCAGTGGAGTGACGCTTGTCCAACCTGTGATGGCGCCATCAGCGCCCCATAGGGCTCTATGCACCTCGGCGCGATAGTGTGGCGCGGCATCCCGACCGCCAACAACATACAGGCAACTCTGCCAGCCCGCCAGTCGAGTCAGCAGACCCAGGGGCAGCGCCGCTTCAGGACGCCACGCTTCCAGGCCATTGCCATTGATGACCGCTGACCAGACGTTCGCAGCCGGGCCTGGCAACCCACCTGCTACATAGAGCCGGCTGCCGATGATCGCGGCGGAAGCAAAGTTGATCTGCTGCGGCAGAGAACGCTCGGTTCGCCAGATTCCGCCATCGAACGAGTCCACTCGATCGGTGATAGCAGAGCCGTCGTAGCCACCCAGCAGATAGGCGCGATTGGCGTGGGTCGCCACCGCCGCGCCGAACCGGCCTCCAGCGGGCAACGTCCCCACGCGCTCCCAGACGTCAGGCGCGCCGCCGAACAAGGCCGCGGCGTAGACAGCATTGAACGGTTGGTCTGCATCACCTGCCCAGCCGCCGGCATGATACAGACTGCCACCCAGGACAAACGCAGCGCCATCGCTGACCGCTTGAGGAAGATCGTAGGCTCTCTGCCAGGATAGGTTCGAGACGCCGGCCGAAAACCCCCCATCCGAGGCCAAAGCGTAGATAGGCGAAAGCGCGATCGTCGCCAGGAGGAGTAGAGGCGCCAGTAAGCTCGTAATGCGCTTGCCGAGCATGAAACCCCCTTGTCGAAAGCATGACGAAAGGCGGAAAGGGTCAAGGGGAAGAACGGCGTCAACGACCCGAAAGAAAACGGCTGTCCGGTAGAGGACCCAGAGGCGTCAACCGCACTCTGAGCGACAATTGCATGGATAGCTCTCCGTTTTCACCTCGCCGGTGACAGGATCGGTCACGCTGCGTGTGCAAGTGTCACACCTGATTAGGCACTCGACCTTTAGGGAACGCATCTCACTGCTGGCTGGTCTGGTCAGACGAACGTACGGCGCTTGTCTCACGATTAATACGGTCCACAAGATGTTGGGCGACCTCAACCCCTGCCCCCCCAACATGTTCAGATTGACTCTGAGCGACGTATTGGTCGTCGCCTCTGCGATGCCGCGCGCGGCATCGGGCGGCTCGCCCTCCTGCCACCAGACCACCTCATAGGCCGCGCCGCTCGGCAGTGGTCCGCCGGGCAGCCAGCGAAATTCCACCTCGCCGCCGCGTGTCTCGCCGGAAGCTGGGGCCAAGAGCATGGGCGGGTTGGGCTCACTCGGCATGGTAACAGTGAGCAGAACAGGAGCGGTCGGCCGCGGCAATGTCGGGGCCGGCGTCCTGGTGGGCACGAGAGGCCGTGTGGGAGGGAGGCTACGCGGCAAGGTCGGCGCCATCTCCGGCGTGGAGATCCCCGCTGCTCGCGGAGCCGTGGGCATCTGGGGGATGGCAGCAGGTGCGAGGATCTCGTCCGACTGAACGGGCGTCGGCGAGCGGATGATGGGCGTGTGAATTCTCTGCTGCGCAGTTGTCACGGTGAGGGGCGGCAGCACTGTCGAGCATCCGCGTAGCAGACCGAGGATAAGCAGCACCACCAACAGCATCGCGGCCACGACCGGCGCGGCGATGCGGAGAAGAGGGGACAGGCCGCCCTGACCAACAGCACTATCCGATGCCGCCAGGGCCTGACGGTAGGCGTCGGCGAATTCACCGGCGCTCTGATAGCGATCCTGGGGACGTTTCGCCAGCGCCTTCTGCACGACCTTCTCGATGCGGGATGGAATGCCGGAAAGATGCATGCGGAAAGGCGGCGGTCGCTTCTTCACGTGGGCGTAGAGGATAGCGCTTGTGGTATCGCCCTGGAACGGCGCTGCGCCAGTGAGCATCTCGTACACTACGATTCCCAGGCTGTAGACATCCGAGCGAACATCTACTGGCAAGCTCTCCGCGTGCTCTGGCGACATATAGTGCGGCGAGCCGAGGCGCGTGCGTGTCGCAGTGTACGACGTGGTCACGTTCAGGGCTTTGGCGATGCCGAAGTCAGCCAGTTTGACATGTTCATGCTCTCCTTCCCCCTCGATCAAGATGTTGCTGGGTTTGATATCCCGGTGGAGAACGCCCTGTCCGTGCGCGTAGTCCAAGGCTGCAGCTATCTGAGTCAAAATCACGGCCACGCGGCCAGGCGCCAGCGGACCTTCCCGCTTGAGAAGAGAGCGCATGTCTGGACCGGCTACGTACTCCATGGCAATGTAGTACTGGCCCTGGTCCATGTCCATATCGTAGACAGTGACGATGTTGTTATGCTTCAGGTTGGCTGCAGTGATCGCTTCGTGTCGGAAGCGCGTGACGAAGCCCGCATCGCTGCTGAGATCCGATGAGAGGACCTTCACTGCAGCCATGCGGCCCAGACGGGTGTCAATGGCCTGGAAGACCACACCCATCCCGCCACGAGCAATCTGGTTGCCCAGACGATACTTGCCGAGTTGTCGTTCCATCGGTCTTCTCGCTCAGGCCCGCAAGGCGAGGCGTCTCCGCCGGGCCTGACGTTTCGCTCATCTCAAGGCTCGATCGCTTGCTTTGATATCGATCTCCTGCCCTGGCCGCCGGCCCGTCACCATCGGGAGGTAGGTGCGCCTGAACTCGCCGTTGACAACGGGGTTAGAACGCGCGGCGTGGGCCACGCCGTTGTATTCCCAATAGACGTACGCGCCCGTATTGGTAACGATGACGATCCCTTGCCCAGGGGTCGAGAGCCCACCCACGGCCAGGCCGGCATCTACCGCCGTCTGCACCGGGGGGGAAACGAGCAGGAGCGGCAGATAGGGACGAGCTAAGATCTCCGCCACAACCCTCAACGGAGTGGACTTGAAGTGGGCTATGACAGTCACATTCACTGTGTCTGGGGTGAAGGTCGTGGATTCCAGCTTCATGTTGCCGAAGGTTCCACTCGCCGCATCCCAAGTGTCAAAGGTATAACTGATGGCGGCTGATGCCGAGATATTGATGGTCACTCCTGCCCAATACCGGCCGGCGCTGCATTGCGCCGATGTGTTCAGTTGCGCGGTACCGCCACCTGCAGGGCTGACTGTCGCGTGCACCTCCACGCATACTGGTGTAGTGGTTGAAGTGGCGGTTGGGGTCAGTGTGTTCGGTGGTGTATTGGTAGAGGTCGGCGAACTCGTGGCCGTCCCCGTCGGGGAGGGTGTCGCACTCGCCGTGCTGGTGGGCGTGGGCGTTGGGGTATTGCTCGGTGTGTTCGTTGGCGTAGGCGTCTGCGTTGCTGTGCTCGTCATCGTCGATGTAGGAGTTAGGGTGGGCGTAGACGTGGGCGTCGCCGTGCTGGTGGGCGTGGGCGTTGGGGTATTGCTCGGTGTGTTCGTTGGCGTAGGCGTCTGCGTTGCTGTGCTCGTCATCGTCGGTGTAGGAGTTAGGGTGGGCGTAGACGTG
>Ga0194125_10006519_pt1 | contig 17195 bp, 18 predicted proteins | sample TA2KigC250mmetaG_FD_148626 | JGI IMG/M metagenome (GOLD analysis project Ga0194125, IMG submission 148626) | Freshwater microbial communities from Lake Tanganyika, Tanzania - TA2015034 Kigoma Deep Cast 250m | ecosystem: Environmental > Aquatic > Freshwater > Lake | place: Tanzania: Lake... | reverse complement strand
TTTCAGGGGGGAAGGCCAGTGTGTGGTTCACACACGAGGCATCACTGACCGATGAATTTTCCTTCAGATTGCGCACGCCATTGGCATCACGCACGTTGAGTGCCAGCCGATTGAACCGCGCGTTGATGTCATGTTCGGTTCGCATCACAGGGACGTTCGGAAGACACAGGGAGTCGTGTCGTCGTGAAACACACCGCCAAGCTGCATCACCTGCCTCACGGCATTCGGTTCCCCCAGGAGCTTGAAGGCAAGATCGTTTTCGATGCTGGCCAACGCTGTTTGATCTGGCGCGGATTCATGACCCAAGACGAGTTGCAAGTGCTCTTGAGCCTCGCGGCGGATCACGACTACCGCTTGGCCGTCGCGAATCTGTTTGAAGGCTGCAACCGTTTGGAGACACCGTTCACGCGACGACTCAATCTCGTCCTGGCCATTTTGGTCGCTGTCTGCCTCATTGGAGCCATCATCATCTTGTTGGGTGTTGGGGTCCGAAGGTCATCCGCCGAGCATGGGTCGCGGAGTGGGCGAATCGTGACAAAGTCCATCGCAGCCACTCGCACCGGTCTCATCACACACACACCTCATCGCCAGCATGGAGGAAAATGATGCGGAAAGCGTTTCTGAGTCTGGGTGAACCGTGTCCGTGGTTCACGGCCCGTTCGACGTTGAACCCGACGTTCCACTTCGACACGACCGCCGGGAGATACAACGTCCTGTGCTTCTTCGGTTCGGCGGCGAATCCGGCCAGCCGGCGAATTCTCGATGACATCAACGCACTGCACGCGGCGACAAACTTCTTTGATGTCACTAACTTCCTCTTCACGGGCGTCAGCATCGACCCGGCCGATGAACAGCAGCAGCGCGTGCGGCAAGAGTTTGATTCGGTTCGCTGGTTTTGGGATTTCGATTTGGAAATCAGCCGCCAGTTCGGAGCCGATCACGGTGCGAGCGTCGGCGACCCGACTCTGGCGGGCTATCGACCGCATACGATCGTGCTCGACGAACGGCTGCGGACGCTCAAGGTGTTTCCGTTCGACGATCAGCCGGAAACCTACGTCGCCCGGCTTGTCACCTATCTCAACGAACTCCCACGAGTTGGCCGTCCTGTCCCGGCGAATGTCCAGGCTCCAATTCTGATCGTGCCGCGCATCTTTGAACCGGAACTCTGCCGGCGGCTCATCAACTACTACGAACAAAAAGGGGGCGTCGATTCCGGCTTCATGCGCGACGTGAACGGCAAAACGGTCGGCCTGTTGGACTATAGCCACAAACGCCGCTGCGATTGTGACATTGAGGATGAAGCCTTGCGCCGTTCGTGCATGGTCCGCATTCACGATCGCTTGGCCCCGGAGATTAAAAAGGCGTTTCAATTCAACGCCACGCGCATGGAGCGGTACATCGTCGCCTGCTACGACGCCAACACGGGGGACCACTTCCGCGCTCACCGAGACAACACGACGAAGGGAACCGCTCATCGCTGCTTCGCCGTGTCATTGGTGCTCAACACCGGCGAGTTTGAAGGAGGCAATGTCCGCTTCCCGGAATACGGCCCATATCTGTACGCGCCACCTGCCGGCGGCGCGTGTGTCTTTTCGTGCTCCCTGCTCCACGAGGCCACGCCGGTCACGAGCGGACGACGCTTCGTCTTCCTGCCGTTCCTGTACGACAATGCCGCCGCCAAAGTCCGCGAGCAGAACTTGGGATTCATCAGCGATGAACCGGCCAGACAACTCAATGATGTCACCGGCCAAGTGTGAGAGGGAATTTTTGATTTTCGATTTTTCAATCTCGATTGAGGCCACCGGCGCACGTCGCTGGCTCTGCCGCTGCCAAACCTCCAGAATCCGTCTGTTCTCCCAATCAAAAATCCAAAATTAAGAATCGAAAATAACATCCGTGTGGACTGTCGAACTGGTCGTTGTCGCGGCGATGGTAGCGTTGAACGCCGTTTTTGCGGCCTATGAAATTGCCTTGGCCTCCGTCGCCGATTCCCGTCTGCAATCGCTGTCTCGTGAAGGCCGTCGCGGGGCCGCGATCGCTCACGCGATGAAAGGGGACATGGAACGCAGCCTCGCTGTCGTTCAATTGGGCATCACGCTGGTCGGAGTCATCGCCGCAGCCACCAGCGGTGCCGGGGCTGGGGATGATCTCGCTCCACTGCTGCAAGCGGCGGGAATGTCCGAAGGCTTGGCCGAGTTCGTGGCATTGGTCGTCGTCGTCATCCCATTGACCGCGCTCACGATTGTCATTGGCGAACTGGTTCCAAAACTGTTCGCATTGAAAAACAAAGAATGGATTTGCCTGCGATTGTCCCCGGCGATGCACTGGTTCGCGGTCAGCGTTTGGCCGGCGGTCTGGCTGCTGGAGAATTCCGCATCGGGCATCGTCCGGCTCACGGAAAAGCTCTGGAAGCCGCGACTGCACTCCGACTTCAAAACCGAAGCCGCCGAGATTCAAGAGCTGCGAGCCATCGCGAGTCTCGCGCGAGCATCACGCCTGATCGGCGCACGGGAAGAGAGCATCATCCTCGGAGCGGCCCGGCTATCGAGCCGCCCCATTCGCGAGATTCTGTTGCCGGCCGAACACATCAGTATGCTCAACGTCAATGACGCCATCCTCGATTGCCTGATCGCCGCGCACCTCGACATGCACACGCGGTTCCCGGTCACCGAACGAGCCGGCGACCCGCAAGCCATCGTCGGCTACGCGACCTTCAAGGACATCGTCGCCTTCGTGAAGTTGAACCCGGACGATCCGTCACTGCGAAACATCGTGCGCGGCATCCTGAGCCTCCAAGACAATCTCCCGATTTCCAGCGTCCTCGAACGCCTGATGCGCGAGCATACGCACATCGCGCTGGTCCGCGACACGACCGGCCGCGTGGTGGGGATGATTACGCTGGAAGACATCATCGAAGAGTTGATCGGCGACATTCAGGACGAATACGACCTGCTGCCAATCCACGCCGTCCGCTCCGGCGGTGGCTGGGTCGTCGGTGGTGGCATCAGCTTGCCCCGCTTGTTTGAACTGACCGGCATCGACGTGAGCAACACGGTCCCCGCCAGCGAAAGCCCCGTTCACAACCTCAGCGGTTGGATCATCGGTCACCTGGGTCGCATTCCGACCGGCGGTGAAGTCGTCGTCCAAGGCAACGTCCGCGCCCTCGTGCGAAAGGTTCGCCGCCAAAGAGTGCTGGAAGCACAGATCAGCGCCGTCGCAAAGAATTGATTCAATGGGTCAGTAGAGAGAGCGGGGCACTCGGATTCTTGAAGCTCGCGCCGCAAGTGTAGTTCCACTACGATTCGCTCCAATGGCTCTGTCCACGAATCCCACGAGAATCATTGCCCCCTTGCTACCTTCGACGGACACGAACTCAGCAAGACCGATTGACTCGGCAGCCATACGCAACCTGACCGAAGAATTTCGTCCGGCAGTTCAGAAGTTGCTCGCATTTTCTGGCGAGCCAGAAACGACGAGTCCCAACATTGCTTTGTCGCCGTCGGCAGTTATCCATCGTTTACGTCCACCGGTGAAGGCACACGGCGGCAAGTACTATCTCGCCAGAAGAATCGTTCCGATTCTGCTCGGCGTCCGCGAAAAGATCAGTGAGTACCTCGAACCCTGCGCCTTTGGGGCCTCCGTGTTCCTCGCCATGCCGCGAGTCCAGCGCGAGATTCTCGGCGACATCAACCCCGATGTGGCGGCTCTTTGGAGTGTGCTTTCGGACGAACGATCAGCGGCCGATCTGGTTCGGCATCTTTCCGGGGTCTCTTACACCCGCTCTGAATTTGAAGAGGCGAAACGGGATGCCGGTGAAATAACGCAGTTGGGTCGGGCCGCTCGTTTTCTGATCCGATGCCGCTTCTCGCGCGGGGGACTCGGAACGTCGTTCGCGTGGTCAGAGCGAACACGCGGCGGTCGGCCGGGTGACGAGAATGCCTGGGAGACGTTTCGACAACAGGAACTTCCTCGAATCATCGCTCGTGCGCGTGGTGTGGAAGTCACCAACGATTCTTGTTGGTGGACCGTCTGGCAAAGCCGGGAGAAGATTCACCGGTTGATTTACGCCGATCCGCCGTACATGCCACAGACTCGGTCGGCGCGAACGGCCTACGGGCCGAACGAGATGACGCTGCATCATCACTTCTGGCTGGTCGCGGCGTTGCGAGCACATTCTGGCCCAGCAGCGATCAGCGGCTATCGTTGCGACGAATATGACCGATGGCTGAAAGATTGGCGGCGATTCGATTTTGATATGCCAAACAACGCCGGTCAGACGAAACGCAAACAGCGTCGAACCGAATCGCTGTGGACCAATTGGTGAGGGCAACAACAAGTGGTCCTCAGAAGAGCCGAAGCTGATTCGTGCGTCGCGTTGGTTCGGGGTCTGCATCATCGCGTGGTTCACGCGGCTCATCCGTTGAAGTCAGTGTCGTCGCTGGTTCAGCCAATGATGTTGGCTCGGTGACGATCTTCCGTACCGGTTCCGGGCAGTTATCGAGCGGCACTTCCGAGACGACGCCAACGAGGTCGAATCCCGTTCGATAGATCAGCCGTCGTTCGTCCGCGAGTGTGTTGCCGTGAATCACATAGCCGTAGAGGTTTCTCAAGGCGAAGTTGATCGCGCACATTCGGACGCATCGCAAATCAACGTCTTGCCCAACAAAGAGCCAATGCGGTTGCGTCTCCGCAACTGCGAGAAGCATCCTCCCACTCCCGCACGCGGGATCGCAAACACTCTTCCGCTCGTGCTTCGCCTCTTCCGGTACATCGCCAACGGTCATTGCCGCCATCATGCGAGCAATAGGCTCTGGCGAAAAATACTGCCCGGCCTCGCCATAAGTGATCGCCCCTTGATACAGGTCGCCCAAAATGTCTTTCGTCTCTCCGCGAGTTTCCTCCATCGCGGCGACGGCTTTCCCAAAAAGTTCGGCAATGGAATCGCAGCCGCGTTTTCCGAGTTTGCCCTCGGAGTGTTTCTTCACGACAGCAAGGTATTGATCCTCCATTCGTCCGCCCGACAAAGAACAGAGCGCCATGTGTAGGAAGTCCTCGAAGGCTTGCCCACGACTGACGCCACTGCGACGGGCCGCCTCATCAAGCGTCTTGAGCAACTCGGCCGATTCGGGATGAAAGAATTGCTCTTTCGCCAAGTGACAGGTTGAAAATGAATTCAGAAGAGGCGGCCACGCCCGGCCGGCTTTGGTGGCGTTGCAGGTTGTGAGCGATGCTGAGCCTCAGAGGACTTGGCCTTTGACTTAGGATCAGCAGCCGGGGACTTGATCGCCGTGAGCAGTCTGTCGCGAGCGCTGTCGAGTGCGGTGAGCAGCAAGTTGAGTTGCTCCTGGCCGACGACAGTGACGACCTCGGCAATCTCCAACAAGAGTTCGTCGAACTTTTCTGGCGAGAAGGCGGGTGAATCAGTTGCTGCTCCCTGATTCAAACGGACTTCAAGACGTTCACTCGCATCCGCTGCCAACGGATCACGAGCCATGCGGAGAAGCTGGCTAGGCCCATCGCGATGGCCGGGGATTCCGTTTCGTGTGACCCAGCCTATGTCTTCGCGAATCTCATCCATCACGTCCCTGGCCACACGCAACTCATCGGTCATTCGATTGATCGCGTCGGTCAGACGTTCGACGTACTCCGAACAAGATGTTTCCGAGGCCGCTGATTTAGAGGGCTTTGCCAAGCGAGAGGGGCGGAAGGATGGCAGAGTGCCACAGTTCGCAGTGTCCGTCAAACCGCAATGTGATGCTCGCCGCCAATGATCGCGAGGACTCGTGAGGCGTCTCCGAGTTCGCTCGGCCTGGAAATGAATTGAGCCTGCTCCGACGCTTCCTGCGTCGGTCAGGCTCCAGTTCAAATTGCGGGCAGCTTCTGACACTACTTCTTGTCGGTCTTGGTCTGCTCCGTTGCGGTCTGTCCCGCTGTCTTCGGCTCCTGTTGCGGAATTGTCGGGTGTTTGCTCCCACCGTTGGCCATGATCGTTCTCCTTTCAAAAACTTGGACTCAGAAAATCTTGAATAGTCTATTTTCGACTATTCAAAAAAGGACTTTACGATCCGGCCCCTGGAAAGGCAAGAGGCCGCATGGAGAAGTCGATCTACTCTCGCGAATATCAAGTCATGCTGCGGTTGCTTCGCGAAGCTCGGAGCGACGCGGGGATTACCCAAGTGGACCTCGCAAAACGGCTTCGGCTCACTCAATCGCTCGTGAGCAAGATCGAACGGGGCGATCGGCGGCTCGATTTGGCCGAACTGCGTTCGTTCTGTCGTGTTATCGGCATCGGTCTGGTCGAATTCGTCGGACGAGTGGAACGCGAATTGGCGAAACGATCGTGACGAGATTGTCCTCGGCAACAATCAATGCGAGTCCGATTTGCGGCGAGCCAACAACTGCTGCGACCGGGCGTAATACTTGGTGAGCGTGTCTCGCGAAGTCGCCAAAAAGATCATCTCCACGAGCACGAACCCGATATCCAACCAAACAAACTGCGTCGGGTGCTGAAAGCGGTAGCTCGTGAAGGCGATGGCGGTCGCCACGAGCATATTGGCGTTGAACTGATAGTGTCGGTAATGAATCTCGATCAGCAGATTGAACGCATCGACGTTGCGGCCGAGCTTTGAAAAGTCGAGCGGCGGAAGCGGCAACCCGGTGACACGATGTAACGTGTCAATGGTCGCCCAGCGAACGGCGCTCACAATCATCCCGCAGGCGATTGACGCGATGGTGAGGTAGAGGAATCCGCCAATTGTCGGAGCCTGTGCCGGATTGACCGCAAACCACGCCTTGAGTGCCGGCTCGAATTGGCTGATGCCGAACAACACGGTCGCTCCCGGTACGAGGTAGGCGATTAGCGGGCCGAAGTTGTCGTTGGTGACGGACTGCATGGCTCGTCAGCCAGCATACCACGGCAACTCGGCGCGAACTTGTTTGCGCATCGGTCGTCGGCTCTGGCAATGTGTTTGGGTCTGAGTGTCGTTCTTTCTCAACCCGGAACAACCGAAAGGGCAAGCCATGCCGAAACTGCAAGTGCCTCGTGATCCGACTGATCCCGCCTACGATCTGATTCCCGAAAGCCTCGCGAAGACGATCCCACGGCTGTATGCGTCGGAAAAAGTCAAAGACCCGATGGTCCACGTCAAGTTCTTCACTCCCGATAGTTCGTGGACGTGGTTCGTGACCGAGTTCGATCCTGACGAGCGAAGATGCTTCGGTCTCGTCATCGGACACGAAGCCGAACTCGGCTACTTCTCGCTGACAGAACTTGAAGAAGTTCGCGGCCCGATGGGACTGCCCATTGAACGCGATCTCTACTTCAAACCGAAGCCGCTCTCCCAATGCCGCAAAGAGTAATGCGACACCGATGCTCAGACACACGCCCCAACACCAAAGTGTTGGGGCTTCATCGGAATTCACTGACGATTGTTGAGTCGTCAGTCATTAAGGTCGGGCGGAAACTCGCCGACCTCGATCAGCATTCGGCGATGGCTCACGCGAGTCTCGGAATTGATCTTGAGCAACTCAATCGTGGCCTGTGCGATTCCGGTCTTGCCATGAAGCTCCGGGCCGTCCCACTCGAAGTGATCGTGCCATTCATCGACTCGCGGATTGAAGAGCCGAACGAGTTCGTCTGTGTCGGGAATGTAAGCCGACGCATCGCTCCCCTTATGGCCGTTACACAGCGCGCAGGCCCAGCACATATTGGTCAGTTTGGTCGGGCTCTTGTGCTTTTGAGCGCGGATGTGATCCGCCTCGTGAGGCAACCGCGTGCAAGACTGCGGCATCTGACAATACTCGCAACAGTCTTTCGCTCGCTGCCGAACTTGCTCTCGAAGGGCGGGAGTCATCACGCAGCCGAGCCATTTTGATGAAGCGTGATGCGAGCCTTTGCTTGCATCAAATCGAGAAACTCGCCGACGCGGAGATAGTTCTCCAGCGTGGCTTTCTCAGCCGATGTGATCGTGCCTGCGTTATTCTTTTGCAGCAAATCACGAATGCGACTGGTCGCCTCGTCTTTGAAACGGAGTGACAGCAACTCTTCCGCCAACTGCGGGCTGATCGTGGGGCGATTCGGCTCGACGAGTTCGGTGAGAATGTCGGCTTCGGTGAGGGTGGCTTGCGTGCTCATGGCAACACTCTACCACGGTTTCTGCGGGCAGTCGATGCTTTTCACACGCAAAGAGCCGCCAGCCTCTCACGCTCTCCGCTGGCCTGCAATGCCAGCCAGCGTCTTCCCGAACGGTTGAGCGTGCTCTCGGCGGGAGCGTTCGCATACGATAGAAAATCGGTCTTCGATGATGACTGGCGGAGAAATCGTTTGCATCGAAAACGGATTGCTGGGCATCCCGTCAATCAGCAGCCGGGCATAGGCGGTGTATTTCGGGAGATTGGTCAGGTCTTGGGATTTCAACTGGCCGGGGTGTTTGCTCAGTTGCTCGGCGAGAACTTCAGCGTCGTCGGCACCAACTTGAAAAGCAATGATCGAACCCACGTTTCCGAACACGGCGTCGGCAGTCGAATCATCCAGTTGTTTGAGGTATTGGTGAGCGATGGTCAGGTTCAGCCGATACTTGCGAGCTTCGCTCAAGATGGATGCGAACGAACTGGTCGTGAAGTTTTGGAACTCGTCAATGTAGAGGTGGAAGTCAAAGCGTTGCTCTTCGGGGACATCTGCCCGCGTCATCGCGGCTTGCTGAATCGCCGTTACGAGAAACGCTCCGAGCAGCGTGGCGTTGTCTTCGCCGACTCGGCCTTTGCTCAGATTGACGATCAGCACTTTGCTTTGGTCCATGATCTCGCGCAGGTTCAACGACCGATCCGCTTGGCTGACGATGGCTCGCATGGTGCGGTTGGTCAGGAACGGCCGAATCTTGTTCTGAATCGCGGCCACGGCCTCGGTGCGATAGCGGTCGTCCCAATTGGCGAACTCGTGCAACCAAAAACTGCGAACCACGTCGTCTTGAATCTTCGGCACGATCAACTCGCGGTAACTTCGTTCTGCGAGCAGTCGCATCAACTCCAACATCGTGCCGCCTTGCTCAACCGTGGCGAACACGGCGTTGCGGAGCGTGTCCTCCAGCCGCGGCCCCCAAGAATCGTGGAGCTTCTTGAATGCGGACACGACACCGGACGTGACTTGGTCGATCAGAGCATCATCACGACAGGCAAGCGGATTGAAGGACACGGCGAAGTCTCGATCGCCAGCATCGAACAAGATCACGTCGTTCGTCCGCTGTTTCGGCATCGTGCGGATGATCGCCGTCGCGAGGTCGCCATGCGGATCAATGAGGCAAACGCCATGTCCGGCCTCGATGCCCGCATGGATCTGGTTGAGCAAGAGCGTCGTCTTACCCATGCCTGTCTTGCCGACAACGTACAAGTGCCGGCGACGGTCTTCCTGGGCGATACCGATGACGCGACGATCCTCGCGAAAGTGGACGCGGCCGACGATGACCGCCCCCGCTTCTGTTCCTGAATAGAACTTGGCTGGGACTTCAAGTTCGGCGAACTCTGTCGTCTGCATCTGCTCGGCGAGAACGGTCGCCGTGGGCGGATGCCACAGCGTCGCGAGTTCTTCATGCGACAAGAGAAAACTGCGACCGCTTTGCGGCTTCAACCGACCACGCCGAAACGGACCAAGGCGGAACATTCCGAGCCGCGATCGCGTGAATGCTCCGAACGCTCCTGCCAGTGAGTGCAAACGATCTCTGGCTCGCTCAACGTCATGTCCCAGCACGATGACGCTCAATCGAATGCGAGCCTCGAACAAGTGTCCCCCCAACTTGTCGCTCGCGGCTTGCAAATCCGCTTCGCGTTCGTGAGTGCGGCTCGTCGATGTGACGAGCGTGTTGCCGACGGAGTGGCCCTCCGACCGAACTGCAAAGAGTCCGATGATCCACGCGAGCGGCCACGTCAGTCGGCGTGTGATGTGCCGAGCATAGAAGACGGCCAAGCGGTAATGATGATGAAAGAACGGGCGGTCGAGCCGATGCACGGCTTTCATCGCAGCATGGCAACGCCGATGACTTGCCGGTCGAACTTCGACTTCGACTCGACAACACGTCGATTCGTCTTGCTTGATCGCTCGCAAGATGCCGTTGATCGGATCAGCGAAGTTGCGATTGAGTTGGTCCTCGAATTGTCCGTGTCGAAGAATCGGGAACAGTTCGGGAACGAGCGTTAGCTCAGCGGAATAGGTCTCGTGTTCCGCTGAATTCAATGACGATACCACTGACTCAGCGGTTGTGACGGAACACTGCGGATAATTCGCTGTGATCGGCCCGCAGACGAGTTGTTCAAGCTCTTTGGGGAATTCAAAGAACAAACCAACTCGGTTTTGCGATGATCCGAACCCGAAGACGATGGGCTGATGCTGGTGGTTCGCCTGATGAATCGCCGCGAGCGCCTTCTCCATGTATCGAGGGCCACGTTCGTTCGTCGCCGGTGCGGCCAGATTTTTCAGCACGTTCCCAGCATACCAAAAAAGCCGCCCCGATTCGGTCTGCGTGGCCTAACGCGAGGCGGCTCTCGCGGACGTTTCAAAATCCGGCGGCCTCGTTCATCATCCCGATGGGAGAATGGAGACGGCGTAGTACCCGACTCAAGGCGTCGGCAGAACTCGCGAGACATCCAAATTAGCAAACAAAGTTTCGCAGCGCCACGGCCTCCTTCAATCGAACCGGTGAAATCAGAAACGATGCGGTCGGATGAAAATTGACGAGTGCTTGCCACTCGCCAGCATGATCGACAAACAACGGCTTTCTCACTGCGTCCGCTTCCGCAAGGTACGCATCCTGAGTGGCAGCGTAGAAAAGACGACGATCTCGATTCCTGATCACCGCATTTGCGAGTGACAGCATGTGATAGGCTCGGTCCAGAGACTTTGTCAGGAACGCAACTCGGAACGCCGGCTTGGGGCCGACGCGACCGGTTCTCGCCCAGCCGCGCAGAACCGAGTCTTGATAAGCGTCGTAGCCGAGCAATTTGTTCTTGATGCTCTGATGGCTGAACGAGTCGATTGGCTCCGTGCTGTTGTCGATCTCGAACAAGACGTGAAAGAACTTGCCGCCGCTCGAAAACTCGAAGTGGCAGTCGGGCATCTGCGTTTGCTCGCCCGCATCCAAGACAAGCTCGTTCTCGCGGTGAAAGCGGGAAATTTCGACACGATGCTCGTGAGCGGCCACCAGCGTATGCACGATGATCTCGGCGACGGTCAGCGTGTGAACGAATCGCGACGGAGCGATCTCGCTGAAAAAGCTGCGGGGCGGCATCTCGGCCGATTCGCCGTGCTCCAGCCGGAAGCCTTCGGGCGTGAGTTTGTAATAGCTGAGCAACCCGCCCACGGCGGTTGCCGTGAAGGCTCGCACGAGTCCGGCTTCGGCCAGCGTTTGCAGTCGCTCGCGGACTCGGCGGTCGTCCAGAAACGGCTCTGGAAACGTGCGACTCGCGTTGAGCACGAGTTTCTTGGTGACGGGCGTGCGGCCGAGCAGCCGCAGCAGCGCGTGATCACGCGGCGCGAGGATGATTCGATTGGAATTTGCCATGCGTTTCGGAAGCAGCGTAACATCGTCCGCATACTTCTCCGATTGCCGAATGAACCAACCTCGTGGTTTCGTGAATGTTGACCAGCTACAGGCTCAGACAACACTCGAAGACGCCGCATTGAAATGCGGAGTGACGTTGAACACGACCGGCTCCGGTTCCGAAGTTCGGATCGACTGTCCGTTCGGTTGTCCTGGCGATCACGTTAGCCGCAAAGAAATCTCGATCAACACGACGAATGCCGAAAAGGTCTTCTGTTGTCACGCCTATCAATGTCAGTTTCGTGGAAACATGCTCGCTCTGATGCACGGCTGGCTCAACGGCCGCAAGCCCAGCGACGGCAAGCTACGCGGTGCGGAATTCCAACGTGTTCGTGACGTGCTCTCGAATCAAACGCAGATTGCGTCGCAATCCCGCGTCGTAGCAACGCCCACCACGACAGCAAATGCGGACGATGCCGTCGCTGAATCTGACACGGCCAGCAACGTGCCCTTGATTGACGCGGACAACGAAGCTGTTCGCGAGTTGGCGAACATCGACGCAAAGTTCGTCGTGGAGATCGCCACGATGAATCCGGCGGCGTCTGCGTACATCCGCCGTCATCCGTGCCTCACGCCGGAGTCGATGCGAAAGTGGCGAGCCGGTTACTTCCCGCACGACGGCGGCGGAGACAAACGGGGGTGGAGTCTTCGCGGTCACATCGTCTATCCGGTCTGCTCCGAAGACGGCAAAGTGCTCGCCTGGGTGGGCCGTGATCCGCAATTTGAGCAGAAGCAAACCGAGTTTGACTCGATTCGCCCCGAACTTCGCGGCGGCAAGCCCTTGCCGATGAAGCACAAATTTCCGAAGGGCTTTCATCGCGGTCAGGAACTCTTCGGCCAGCAAGCCAGCCGTCTGAAAGAACCTGGCTATCGTGAGGCCATCGCTCGGCACGGAATCGTTGTCGTCGAGGGCTTCAACGACGTGATCGGCTTGGACAATCTCGGCGTGCCGGCCATCGCGATCTGCTCGAATCGCATCACGGAAGCTCAAGTCGCGAAGATCACCGGCTGGGCAGAGCAACTCGCCGGCCGCAAGGTGACGTTACTTTTCGACTGCGAACAAACCGGCGATGACGGGGCGAAAGATGCGTTGTGGCTGTTCGCTCAACGTGGACTCGACGTTCGGCTCGGTTGGTCGCAGTCGATGCACGGTGCGGCGTTCAAAGGACGCCAGCCGGAAAGCCTCGCTTCGTCCGAGTGGAGCAATCTCGTTCGCTCCGCGACGGAGCGTTGAGCTAGCTCGGCGTCCCACGCCGCCGTGCCCTCCGGGCACATTCCGAGTCGATGCGCGTCCGTGGTGGCTCCGCCACCAACGCAGCGGACGCGACGATGTGGACGACGTAGTGGCGTGGCTCGCCGCGTGACTCACGCGAGCGAGTCGTTCTGCTCCGCAGCCGATCAGGCCGTGGGCCTGAGTGGTGCGGGGCCACGTCGCAGCCGTCGCTTCGACGGCGTCGCGACCCCAGGGCAGGAGCCGCGTCGGTCGCGAGTTACGAGTCGCCAGCGTGTCGGATGCCCTGGGGTCGCGGCGCAGCCATGCGACGTGGCCCCCTCGAAGCGTGGACGTTCTCGGCTTCCACAAGCCGTGTCGTCGGTCGAACTCCGTTCGCCCTGCGTTCGCCACACTCGGCGATCATTCGGCGAACCGGCGGCGATCGTCGCTCGCACGTTTCACCGCATTTTTGGAATCCGGCAAGCGGCGGACTTTTTTACTCCGCCTTGTCGTTCAAATTCTTGGGCTTGTCGTATCAATTCATTTTCAAGCAACGAGCGAATGCCCGTCTCGGTTTGCTAACAGATAGTTTGAAAACAATCTTTTGGCGTGACGGTTCAAAACGATGATGTTGGCTTTGGTCAGCGATTCTTGCGGAGTTCGATCGAAGAAAAACCGTCCGCCAAGTCCACCAGAGAGACTCGAAAACCATTCGGAGAGTCCACCAGTTGAGGTTGGAAATCGTCTGCGGAGTCCACCTGCGTCTGATTCAACTTGGTCGGCTCAACGACTGTCCGAGTCGCGTCGGGCCATCGCTTTGCCACTCAGGATGTTCTTGCCGGAAGCGATTCAGGAAATGAGTTCGTGTGAACTGATGGGCTTGCTCCCGGCACTCGTTGACGGAACGCCCGGATTTTTGAAGATCGTCGATTAGGCGTGACATCACGCCGTCAAACGCTTCGCGGGCTTCGTCTCGCAGATATTCCTCGAACGCATCGTCTTCGGATCGGAAAATCTGTGACTTGGCTTTCACTTGCTCTCGCTGTCGAGCAAGTTCCTGCTTGCGGAGTTCATGCCACCAGTCGGGTGGCGTGCGGCGCGATTCCTTGGCGGCTTTCAAGTTGTCGATGAAATACGCCTGCGGACTGTTCGTGAAGAAAGTTTCGCCTTGGCGTTCCCGTGCCGCGAGTGTGATGTCCGCCCACTGTTCGATCATCCGGGGAGAGTATTGGCTGATGACACGAGCAATCGTGCGATCATCCAAACCGATGGTCTTGAGCGGCTCATACAGGGGCGAGTCGGTCGGCTCGGCGCTTCGTTCGTTTCCTTGGGTGTCGAATCTCGGACCACGCAAAAGTTGAAAAACATATTGGCCTTTCGATTGCTTCCGAAAAAGGTGACGGGCATCGGTCTCGCCGGCTGGGAGTAGGACGATCTCGGCCTTTCGCAACTGCTCGATGCAATGTGCGACCTTCCAACGGAGTGGTGTGGTCTCCGTCGTGGCTGCGAAACCGAGCACGTCCACGGCGACGTGTCGCAAGTTGAGTGCGGGCGTCTCTTCCGCCCGCCAAAACAGTTTCTTGAGGAATAGATACAACCGCCGAGCGGCGGGACTGAGTTGCCGATAGACGCCCAAGTCGAACCGCAACGCCCCGCCCGTCGCACGAGCGAGTTCAAAAAAGAGCGAGTCCCAAACGAACCTCCATGCGCGGCCGGAGTCATCGCCGAGCGGTAGGGTGTAGCTCAGGAATCCGAACGAGACGGCCCGATGTTCGCCGCGAATCGGGTCGTAGAAATAGTCGTTCTGATAGCGGATGCCGGCGAGCCGTTTGATGGCAGCTCGGAACAACTCAAACTCGCGACCGCCTTTGTTGCTGCCGCCGATGATGCCCAGCCGTCGCAAGCAGAAGTACGGCGTCGCCATGAACTCGGCACTCGGTTCCGTCTGTGATATCGCGAGGGAAAGCAGTCCCCATAAATAAAGTTCATCGTGTGCCGAGAGTCCCTCCAATCCACCGATGCGAACGGCGGCTTTCTTCCGATTGCGACTCTTGTCCGTGAAGAAGTAGGACGTTTCAAAAATGAAGTTCGGTTTGAGCGAGACTTCCGAGTCGAGCGGGCAAAGAGCGTGCTCAACGAGACTCAGTTGGGCATTCGCTGTTGAGAGTGAGCGATGACTGTGTGGCCGAACCGGAACGCGGCTGTGCATCTCGATGACGGACGATACCACAATCGCCGCGCAGCGCTCATTGACGCGGAAAACAAACGATGTCCTGTTCGTGAAAGTTTCTCGGAGAAAGTTTCTTGACGAGCCAATGAAGTGCGTTGCATGTCAATCGGGCAATTGTGCAAGTTGTGGTAATCTCGTAGCCGTGCCTGAGCCAATCGCGCGTCGAGCCACCGTCATCACGTCACTCAACCTCAAGGGCGGAGTTGGCAAGACTCACGCTTGCTGGTTGATCGCCGGTGTCTGCCAAGAGCAGAACCGCAAGTGCCTCGTGCTCGATCTCGACAAGCAAGGCAACATCTCCACGAGCTTGCTCCCGAAGTTTGGCGGCGGCGTCGGCACCGATGCGTTCTTCAATCCGGCGATTGATCCTGAACTCTCAACACTGATTCGCAAGACGGCGTTCTCGTGTCTTGACGTGATCCCCGGCAGCTTCGCACTCGAACACTTCAATCTCACTGATCCCATTCAATGGAAGTCATCCGGCCTCGTGTTGTCTCTGGTCGATCCACTCCGCGAGGCGTCTGCCTTCTACGACTACATCCTGTTGGACTGTCCCGCCGATATCTCGCTCATCACCTACGCCGCGTTGTGTGCGTCGGACTTCTTGCTCGTCCCTCTGGAAGCCGCACAGTGGGGAGCACTCGGAACGCAGCACGTCCTCAAGACGTATGAGCATGTTCGTCAACAATACAACGCGAACCTGCAACTGCTGGGCTTCGTCGTGTCACGCTTCAAGCGGATGCGGAAATATCAAACAACCTACCTCAAACAACTCCGTGAGCATTTCGGTGCGGATGCATTCGAGACGTTCATCCCCGACCTCTCGACGTTCGAGCAAGCCGTGACCGACCGTATTCCCGTCAATCTTCATTCCCCTTCTTCCCATGCCAGTCATGTCGCCCGTGAATTCTTCGCCGAAATCGAACGCCGCACGGAAAGGCTCCGAACAGTCCGCGATGTCCGCAGCGTCAGCCGCGTTCAACAGCCTGTCGGGGCTGTCGCTTGACCAGACTCAAGCCGCCGTTCCGCCGGATCAACAAGGCCGCCGCCGCTTGCCGAACTCGTACCTGATTCGGCGCGAGCAACTCACCGCCGATCCCACTCAGCCCCGAAAGGTCTTCGACGAACAGGAACTCTCGGAACTCGCCGCCTCGATCCAATCACGCGGCATCAAGCAACCGCTCACCGTCCGCTGGGACACCGCCACGAGCAAATACATGGTCATCGACGGTGGCCGTCGCTTCCTCGCGGCCGAACGCCTCGGCCTTGTCGAACTCCCCTGCTGGATTCAAGAGGGCGACTCGAAAGACGTGTTGGTCGATCAAATCGTCCACAACTGGCAACGTGCCGATCTCCGCCCCGAAGAAACCGCCGACGCTCTCGCTCGGCTCCGCGACGAATTCGATCTCTCTCAAAAGCAAATCTCCGAACTCACCGGGAAGCCGCCCGGCGAAATCAGCAAATTCCTGGCGATTCACGATCGCGTTACCCCCGAAGTCCAGAAGCTCGCTCGCGAGCATTCGGAATCCGAATCGCCGCTCACGATGCGGCATCTCTACAACATCTCCAAGCTCGACGACGCAACCGCTCAAAAGGAACTTGCCCGCGAAATTCAATCGAAACGACTGACCGCTCTCGAAACCGAGCAGCTTGTCACCGGTCGTCTCGCTCAAAATCGCCATCCTCGGACTCGTTCACCACAGCGGCGGGTCTTCATCACGTCGTTGGCAAAAGTGGTCATCTCGTTTCAACAACAAGACGCTTCGGCTGAACAACTCCATGCCGTACTCGATGAAGTCCGTGACCAACTTCGACAGCATGAAAGTGAGTCATGACGATGTTGGTTGTTGTCACTAAACTGTCACAGTTTCAATTGTGACATCGGCAAAAATCGGCTAAATTCGCACTGCTACGCAAACTGCTGGAAGACGTTGATTTGGCGAGAAAACAATGATTTTGCAGTGAGTTTTGGTTGTCCGACGCCCCCGGATTCCGTCGGCCTCCGGAGCCGAAGGTTAGAGGTTCGAATCCTCTCGGGGGTACTGGCTGTACAATTCCGCTGCCGCGCAAGATTGACGGTCGCACACTGCCGTTGAATAGCGCGCCGAATCTTTGGAATCGAGGCGGCTCATGAATCGGATCCGTTGTGGCGTCATCGGCATGG
>Ga0194125_10006518_pt1 | contig 17197 bp, 9 predicted proteins | sample TA2KigC250mmetaG_FD_148626 | JGI IMG/M metagenome (GOLD analysis project Ga0194125, IMG submission 148626) | Freshwater microbial communities from Lake Tanganyika, Tanzania - TA2015034 Kigoma Deep Cast 250m | ecosystem: Environmental > Aquatic > Freshwater > Lake | place: Tanzania: Lake... | reverse complement strand
TCTGACCGCTGGTCTGAACATAGAAAATATAACGTACGGTGTCGGCAGCGTTCCATTCCTGCGAATGATGCCAGACGAAACGCACCGCTGGCACGCCTACAGTATCGCCGCGCTGCGGGAAAGCGCGCAGAGTGTCGCCGTTGGCGGGCAGAAGCAGCGAGAACGGTTCCGGCGGCTCGTTCACCCACAAGACATCCAAACTGACGCTGATATTTGTCATCAAGCCTTCGGCATTATGCGTGAAGCGAATCTCGCCTTCGAACAAGGTGTCTGGTAATCCGGTCGAATTTAAAGTCAGCACAAAATCCTGCGTTTCATCCGGATTGAGTGTATCCGCCCAGACCGATAGGTCTATCCAGTCTTTGCGGGCGTCGAGTTGATAGATATCGATGCGGTCGCCGCCATCCACTGGTGGAACATTGAGCGTTGATATCATCACCCAACTATAGACATCAAACTCATTCGTTATATAAGCGCCGCCCGGCGACCCGCTCGTTGGCAAACGCCGCACAAATAAGGTGTCGCTGTTCTCGACATTCATTTTATGAACGCAAAGGATGTTTTGCGCAGGGCTGTTTAAAATATAGAGTGGATAACCGTCCGGATCCTCCGTCCAATAAGCCAATCCGTAAATACGCAATCCCCGTCGATTCAAAATTCGATCTAAAAGTTGGCCCTGTCGGTCGTAAGCGTTAATATTATTAGTCAGCGCGCAAATCCACAAAATCCCGTTATCGGAGTCGTAAGCAATGGCTTGGTTGGGATTGTAAGGCCCGTTGAACTGCACCTGCACATTGCCATCGCGGTCGAAGCCAAAGACGCGCAGTTCGCCGGATCCCCACAATAATTCACCGTCCCATTCGAGGTCTTTCATTCCGTAGTTGGATTCACCGGGCTGGACAAATTGGTTGATCCAATTTCCTTCACGGTTTATGACATAAATCGTATTCGGTTGGTCGCCGGCGGCGCCGGACAAGAAGAAGTTATCGCCATCGAAGACCACGCCTTCGATACGGTCGTCGCCGGTAGTGTCGCCGACCCAATATGACCGCCGTAATTCCCAAGGCGCGGCGTTGGCGTCGCCTAAAAGCCGCTTTTCCGCTCTCCAATATAAAGGTCCATTGCCGCCGTTATAAACGCTGAAAGGCAATTCGACACGCCGTCCTTCGTCCAAACGGTAACGCAAACGCATCGTCGAAGGCGTGAACTCTGGATGCAATAACTGCCAGTCCAACTGCAAACTATCGTTTTCATGAACAAGCGTGTCGGTATAAGTTGAATCGTTGCAGCCGTCCTTATGAACCATAATATCGAATCGGACTTCAGCCAGGGCATCGGCAATGCGCCAGTAACCCAGATTATCCGTGAAGGCGACAAAACCCTGTTTCGTGCGCACTAGGGCGCCTTCGATGGGCATTCCGGTCCAAAAGTCGGTTACATAACCGTACAGAATGCCGGAGCGATAGCGCGGACTAGTGGAAAACAGCATCGCGCGGCGGTTGACCAACGGCGCGGAAGTGATTTGAGGCGTGTTATTGTATAAATAGTTGATGCCGGTGTCGCCATAGGGGCTGCAGATGCCGACTGAGGCATAAGGCACGTCATTCTGCCACGGGCTGCCGCCGCCTTGAGATTCACCGATGCTTCTGTATTGGAAAGTGATATTCGGGTCGCCGGACTCGGTTATCCAGACATCCGCATCTTGAATAATGACCTGGAATGTCAAATCCACATTGCCGCCATTGCGGTGTCTAAACCGCGACCACTGGACGATAAACTGGCTGTTCGCGCGGTCGTAAGCATAATAGCACTGTCCATTCTGGCCGAGCATCAGGTCGTCCCATAGCGGCGCCAACATTCCTAATCCGCCACCGACGCATTCGTCCATCGGCCAATTCTGGAAATTCGTTATCCGGGATTGGTCGCCCATACAAATAAAGCCATTAGTTGCGACAGTAATCGAGCGATATGAAATCCCATAGAAAGATGTGCGGAAGGGGAGGTTGACCAGACGCGCTTCGCCGATGTTATCCGGTGAATTGCCGGTGAACTCGATGCGCGTGCCGCGAATATAAGGGTCCTGCTCGCGCGGGTCGATTTCCAGCCAATCATATTCCGGCGCTGAATCCCACAATGTATCTGTGTTGTCGAAGCAGATATAGCCGTATTTATCCGGACCCTGCGGGGCATTAGCCCGCGGTCGGGAAACCTGCACTGTGAAGAGAGTCGTATCGACAAGTCCGGCGTCCGAGCGCAGGATGAGCATCATCTGATTCTTCCAACCCGGCACGACCACCTTGTTGCCGCTGACCACAAAGCGATTGCCATTCAACGCCGCGAACCGGCCGGCATCGATGGCTGGATAGGTTGAAAATCCGTTGACGACCGATATACCCATACCCAGGCTGCGCAATTCCGCCGTCAGCGACGCGCCGTTTATACTGCCGATATTTTTAATTTGGATGTCGATATTGGCTATAGTGTCCGGCAGGACATTGCCGCCGACGACCTCTTTGAATTCATAATGCGGTGCGTGCGGAGTGAATGTAAGTCCGGTTTTCCAAGTATTATCATCATTGTAGAAAGTAATTTGAACGCCGGGTCTCATCTTCGGGCGGCTGACGCCGTCCGGACAGTCGCCTGAAAATTGCAGTGAAATATCGCTATCAACTTGTGTTTCTCGACCTGCTGCAATGTCCCCAACCCAAATCTGATCGCCGTTAGTTACCGTTAAATATGGTGATAAACTGGTAACATCCGCCATTACGGTTTCGACCGCATTCTGCCCGCCAACATTGCGGGCAACTAACGAGAGCGTCCAGGTTTCGCCCGGATTGACGACATCGTCGCCGTTGCCCTGACGCTCCGTCAAGCGATAAGAACCGACTTCAACCGCGGCTTGCGGCGCCGCTATCATCCGCTCGCCTAAAAATGGTTTGATATCGGTGCCGGTTACAGTCAGATACATACGGGTGTTGGCAACTAACTGGCGGTTTTCAGGCAGGATGAAAGCGACATTGCCTTCTGTATCGGCGCGCCGGGTAACACTCCACATCCCGTTGTAAGTTCCATAATTGGCATTGTTAGCCGCCGGCATATTGCCGGGGAAATAGAGCGTAACGATGGCATCCGCGACTGGATTATTGCCTTGTTGGGTTAGAACCCGTGCCTCGACATAACGGCTTTGCGGCGAAATGTTCTCGTTGAATTGGGCGGTTACAAGCGTCGGCACGCGCGACCACGGTCTTAGATAGGGGTCGCCATAGAAAAGATGGTCGGTTTTCATCGAATTATAAGTCTGCCCATAGTTCGGCACGGCGCGCTCGCAAGCCAGTATCCCATAGACCCGCGACCAGCCGTAATCGAGTTTCCGCAGCAAATAGCCGTTGACGATGGTCAGCCAATATATGCTGTAAGGCAGCGTTTGCATATTACCGTAACCGGAAACTAGTTGGCAGGGGCCCATCATTCGGCCCTGCCCGTCATAGTTGCGTATCATCCACCAAGCCGTCCATTCATGATGCCCGGCGATATCGATGTCGATGGGATAAACTCCCGACCTTCCATCATACATATTCTGACCATAGCGCCAGTAGTAATTTTCCGCCCGGCCTATGGAGAGATTGATGCCCTCGTTGAATTGTTCCGTTAAAAACTGTCCGACTTGAGTAACCGCGCCGTCGTTTGTAAATTCTCCCAGGCGGACATCGGTCATACCGCAGCGCTTCAGCACTTCGATTCCCCAGCGCACATTGGTATGCAGGCTTATATGCCAATTCCCTGCCCATTTCTGGGAATAGACGCAGCCTTTGGTGAACCAGGTCGTATTCTGCATTTGCGGCGTAACTTCGTAAGATAGTAAGCGGCCTACAAACAGGTTCAAAGTGGCTTCGCTGCCGGCGCAGAAACGAGATACGCCGACATCGGCATAACTATCGTTGCCGTCGAGACAGCCGAAATTGTAATCATCATGGGGATAACTGGCGCCGCCCCAACTCGGATTGCCGACAGCCGAGGCTAAGACCCATTGCGCAGCGGGGGAAACCGATGGTTCATAAGATTGATGGTCGCCGATGAGCAGGATTTGGTCGAAGGGTTCAAGCCCGCTGCGGGTGAAGGAGTTATAGCGCGCCTGGATGGAGTCTTTCACTATTTGGGCATTGCCGGCGTTGTTGCCCATATTGACGATGTCCAACCTATAGCCAGACTTACGCTTCCATTCGATGAAAGGAACGGAATACTGCAAACAACTCGGATGAACGACCACCAGGCAATGGCCTTGAAAAGGCGGTTCGATATCGCGCTCCGGGTCGTCGCGCCCGATCTCGTCGCCATTGATAGCGATTTCGCGGATGAAATTGAGAAAACCTTGACTGCGGCGGCTGCGTATAGGATTAAGGACAGGATTGACGACCTCGCCGTCGGTGAAACGCAGATCGGTCTGGATCCGGTCGCGGATGATATATGTATTATTGCGGCTGTCGTATTGGACCGGATAGGTGGTCACTTTTACAAGACGCACGCCGCGCACGACGGCTGGGTCGGACATCTCGGCGGCGATAGGCGGGAAAATGCCGTTTCGCGGGCTGTGATTGGATGAAAGGGCAACATTGACAGACTGCTCTTCGGCACAGCGCAGCGGCGGCAGCGCGGCCGGCACGATGCGCGTCTCCCCCTCATCGACCACTAACTCGACGGCTTTGTCTGGCGGAACGACAATAAACCGGGTTACAGCCGGCAAAATCGGCTGCCCTTCGATATAAACAAATCCCTCTTCCGGAATGACCATCTGCTCAGCCAATCCGGTTTCCTGTTCGACTTCTTCGCGTTGCAGTGCGCCGAGGTCAAAACTCAATGCGACATTCGACGGACTGCTGGTCAGCAGTTTAACGGCGCCATCGATGTTCGATGGCTTAAACAGTTCTGATGCGGCGGTGGAATAAACAATCGCCAGGGAAAATAGAAAGATAGTGATTTTTCGCATTTCAATCTTGGATTGGTTTATACGACGCTTCCGGCAGGCGCAAGTATCGCTGCATTGCTGACGGATTACGCGTCGTGGTCGCTTGATTACGGCGGTCTATTAACTTAACTTTGTAATTTAAAGAATATTTTCTTAAAAATCAAGTCTATTCTGCAAAAAACACAGATTTTTCATTTTATGACTGCAATGTTAGTCGTCCATCTATAATTAACAGCAGACCGAGCAAATTGAGCGGATGATGAAAGACGCTCATAATCCTGTTAGTCTGTCTAAAACAGACATATTGCTTGCGATTTGGACATTTTTATCATAAATTTACTCCTTTAAATGCGCTCGAAATCAGAACGGAATAAATCCGCTTGCAAAGTTCGGGGCGAAATTCACCGGTTAAACAAATCAATCATACATAAATGCGTATATTTTTCAACGAACCGTCGCTCAATACCGGCGATTCAACAGCCGGCGGCGGACTCGATAAAATCGCCGTCATCGCCGAAATCCGCCAAACTCTGACCGAAGTCCGCGATCTGCCGACGCTGCCGACTATTGTTATGGAAGTGATGAAACTTGTCTCCAATCCCAACAGCAGCGTCAGCGAAATCGTTGAACTATTGGAAGAAGACCTGGCGCTGACCGGCAAACTCCTCCGCACCGCCAACAGCGCTTATTACGGCGTGCCGCGCAAAATCGACAATCTCAAAATGGCGCTGGTCATAATCGGTATGGATGAAGTTTCAAATTTGATAACATCATCCTCGGTATTGAAGATGTTTCCCAGCCGTCCGGACAGCGAGGGTTTCGACAGCGCAGCTTTCTGGCGGCACAGCGCCGCGACGGCTGAAATCACTCAGGGTCTCTACGCCGGCTTAAGGCTGCCCAAGAACAGCGGCGCCTATGTCGCCGGACTATTGCACGACATCGGCAAGTTAGTCCTAAATCAATACTTTCATCACTACTATCTCCAATGCACCGATTACGCGCTGGAACATAGTGTAACGCCGGCGCGGGCTGAAGCCGAAGTCATCGGCGTTGACCACGGGCATATAGGCGGCTGGTTGGCGCAAAGATGGAACCTGCCCGATGAAATTATCAACGCCATCGCGCAGCACCATATCCGCCCGGCCGACACGCCTCAGTATAGTTTTCCAGAGATGCTCGACTGGGCCGACCGCTTCTATTCGTTATTGAATGGCCGCACGCCCGATAGAGTAATTGCTATGTTGATGAAAAATCAGGAATTCCTCGATTGGATCGGCACACGCAGCATCCCTCTGCCGAACCTCGTCAACGATTTGTTCAACCGTATGGAACGGTCTTTGAAACTGCAGGAAATTCTAAAATAATATAAAGTTAACAAGTTGATGGATTATCAAGTTTCAAACTAGTGTTCACTTGCATTAATGGCTTCCAGTATGCCGGACAGGAGGACAGGAGGACAGGCGTCCCTGCCTGTCCTGGGAGATCTGGCTGCAAAGTGGACAGGCAGGGACGCCTGTCCTCCTGTCTATACAATAATGCCAGTTTCTTTTGCAACGAGCCACTAGTGTTATGTCATAGTAAAAGTGTCGTCATCCTGAACGAAGTGAAGGGTCTCGTCCTAAAGAATAACTTAACCTGACGAGATCCTTCACTTCGTTCAGGATGACATGCGACATTGCACAATTGACATAACACTAGCCAACTTTACTAAAATTTAGTGTTATTATCTTATAATTCACATTCTTCACAATGCATCTTATAAAATCAATTCGACAGCTGTCTCCGGCGGTTTATCGACTCGAAGTCGAAGCGCCGCGCATTGCAGAGATTCGTCGGCCGGGACAGTTTGTCATTATTCGCTATAAATCATATTCGGAACGAATTCCCTTAACGGTCGCGGGAGGCGACCGCAGCCAAGGTATGATTATTTTAGTAGTTCAAGCCGTCGGCAAAAGCACGATTGAGTTGACCTCGGCGCAAGCCGGCGACACCATTCGCGACATCGCCGGACCTCTCGGCCGCCCGACCGAACTGCTCGAAAAGGGCCGCGCCGTCTGCGTTGGCGGCGGCGTCGGCACCGCCGTCGTCTATCCCATCGCGCAAGGCTTAAACGAACACGGTGTCGATGTGATTAGCGTCATCGGCGGCAGAAATAAAGAGTTAGTGATATTCGAAGATGAACTGCGCCAATTCGGACAGGTCATCGTTACCACCGACGACGGCTCCTATGGCATTCACGGCTTTGTAACGACCGCGCTTGAGCCGCTCTTAAAAGATGGCGACGTCGACGCTGTCTATGCTGTCGGTCCGGTGCCGATGATGAAGGCGGTAACCCGTCTCACGAAGACCTTTAATACTCACACTATAGTCTCGCTCAATCCGATAATGATCGATGGGACAGGAATGTGCGGTGGCTGCCGGGTCTCGGTTGGCGGCAAAACCCGCTTCGCCTGCGTGGACGGTCCTGAATTCGATGGTCACGATGTTGATTTCGACGAATTGACCGAGCGGCTCTCGACCTACATACCAATGGAGCGCGAGTCGCTATTGCGCTATCAGGAAGCCTGCCGCATCGGGTTGGAGAGACCTGACGCCAAGTCGCAGATGTTCGACCATCCGCTGGCTGAAAACCCTATCTCCGACGATGTTATCGCTTCTTATGGTATGCCTTCGGCTAAAGAGCGGATGAAGATTCAACGTCAGAAGATGCCGGAGCAGGAGCCTCTTGAACGGGTGGTAAATTTCAACGAAGTCAACCTCGGTTTTCCTGAGCATTTAGCGCTGCTGGAAGCCAAACGCTGCATCCAGTGCAAAGAGAAAAATTGCATCCCCGGCTGCCCGGTTCTCATCGACATCCCCGGTTTTATATTGGCTATAGCCGAAGGCGACCTGAAGCGCGCCGCGGATATTATGCTGCGCGACAACGCGCTGCCGGCGGTAACCGGCCGCGTCTGCCCACAGGAAACGCAATGCGAAGCGGTCTGTATCCGCGGCATCAAAGGCGCCCCTGTCGCCATCGGCTACCTTGAGCGCTACATCGCCGATTGGGCGCGGCAGAACGAAGACCTAGTTACTTTCAACTTCGCGCCTCCCTCCGGAAAAAAAGTGGCTATCGTGGGTTCCGGGCCAGCCGGTCTTACCGCTGCGCAGGAACTCATTCAATTAGGAAATGATGTTACCATATTCGAAGCCTTCCACAAGCCCGGTGGCGTTTTAGTCTATGGCATTCCCGAATTCCGAATGCCAAAAGCCATTGTGCAGCAGGAAGTTGACCGCCTGATTCGCCACGGCGTTAAAATCGAGTTGAACGCCATCATCGGCAAGACTTATACTGTCAGTGAACTGCGCGCCCGGTTCGACGCAGTCTTCATTGCCAATGGCGCCGGGCTGCCGGTCTTTATGGGCATTCCGGGCGAGAACTTAAAAGGCGTTTATTCGGCTAATGAATACCTCACTCGCTGCAATCTTATGGGCGCGTTCGACTTCCCCAATGAGGACACTCCGGTGTTGCATGGTAGGAATGTGGCGGTTGTCGGCGGCGGCAATGTGGCTATGGACGCCGTGCGAACCGCAAAAAGGCTCGGCGCTGAAAAGGCGACCATCGTTTATCGCCGCTCGCGCATTGAAATGCCGGCGCGGGTCGAAGAAGTTGCCCACGCTGAAGAGGAAGGCATTATCTTTGAAATGCTGGTCGCGCCGCTTGAGGTTATCGGCGACGAAAAAGGCTGGGTAAAGGAGATGCGCTGCCAGCGGATGACGCTCGGCGAACCGGACGACTCCGGTCGGCGCCGTCCTGTGCCGATTGCCGGTTCGGAATTCATCATCCCTTGCGATGTCTTGGTCGTAGCGGTCGGCACAAAAGCCAATCCGCTGCTGACTTCAACCGAGCCGGACTTAAAACTCAACAAATGGGGCAACATCGTAGTCGATGAAAATGGCGCGACATCTATCCCCGGCGTTTATGCCGGCGGCGACATCACCCGCGGCGCCGCGACCGTCATTTTAGCGATGGGCGACGGCAAACGCGCCGCACATTCTATCGATAAGTATTTGAAAAAGTAAATCGAGATTTGTCTGAAAACGACAGGCGGTATTAGACCTGCCGTTTGACTATTTCATTTTAATAGAGATTTTGTGTCGCGTAAAGCAAATATACATATTACCCAAATCTCGATAATAGCAGGTTTATTTGGTGCAACGTATCTCAATGCTCAAAATTCAGATAACTTTGTTGTCCAGGAAAACAGAAATATCCGTCAGTTAAGCCGGCTGTATAACTACTGGGATACGCCTTATAATCTAGTCATCGAGGATGGTTACCTATACGCTGCTACAGGCTTGTCCGGATTGCAAATCGTGGATATCGCCGACCCGCTTGAACCGGAAGTGGTCGGCTGGTGCGACGAGGTGGAATTGTCACCGACTGAGGATATTATCGAATTTAGATATATAATCGGGATGCTTAAAGTTGATGATTTTCTTTTCACCGCTGAACGAAACGGACTGAGTGTTTTCGATATATCGCGGCCGCAACGACCACGGCTGATTGCCAACCTGCCTCAATTCGACCGGGCAGCCGATTTAACCCGAGCCGGAAATTTCATTTATATGCCGGATGGTGAAAATGGAGTGGCTGTCATAGATATCAGCGACCCGTTTCGCCCTGTTATAGTGCGACGAATTCCAATACCTGAATTTGCCAGGAGGACTTGCATCGAAGGCGAAAGACTATTTATATTGAACTTTCCGATCCATAATCCTGATTGGGGCTTGTTCGCGTTCGATATCTCCACACCCCAAAGCCCTGAACTCATCTCTGAACATCAAATACAGATTATTGAAATGGCTGTTGTGGGTAACAACCTATACGCAGTGTGCAGCGATTCGTTTAGAATTATCGACATCTCAAATATCGACACCTTGCGCTATTTATCAGCAATCTATCTGCCTGATGCCCGAAATATCAGCATTTCAAATAATCGCGCCTTTTTTACCGAAAGCGATTCGCTTTTTACAGTTTACGATGTCTCCAATCCCTCTGAACCGAGGTTATTAACCCAATTGGATCTACCGGTCAGGGTTACATTCGATTTCAAAGTCGAAGAAAATTACGCCTATATTACGACCTGGAACCTCAACATACTGCTGTGCGATATCAGCCGGATATTCGAACCGCGAATCATCGGAAATATCTTGGAACCTTATGTAACTTGGGATGTTTATTCCGATGGTAGGTATGCCTTTATTTTGGACGACAAAATAAAAAAGTGGGAAATCGCCTTTGCACGTGATTACCATACCCAGGCGATTTTTGTGCAAAATCCAGAGCATCCTGTCGAGATGGGTAGTTTCTCAGTAAATGGAAAACTCTGCGCTTATTATGAAGGATATCTTTATTGCGCTGCAGGAAATGCAGGGATGAAGGTCTATAATGTAACCCGGCCTTGGCAGCCGCGTGAAGTTGGCGTTCCCTATACCCATAGTTGCGTTACCGACATCGCTTGCGAAGGCGATTATGCTTATCTCGCCGTCGCTGAAATGGACACATTTCCCTTTCGCGCACCGGGATTGCAGGTGTATAACATCAGCGCCCCCAACCGCCGATCAGAAGTCGGTTTTGTGGATCTGCCCCGCAGAGAAAATTATCCCTATGAGGTCGCTGTCTCAGAAAATGTTGCATATCTTCTTACTTATAGTGATAATAGAACAGTTCTATGTGTATTTGATGTTAGCAATCAATCCCAACCTCGGCAGATTGCCACGATAGCAGGACTCGGCTTACTTTATCCGCATATAACTGTTGGAAATGACAAATTCTATCTTTGGAATTGGAATGGGAATCAAGTGTGTATCTATGATTCAAGAAATCCACAACAGCCGGTTTTAGTCAACACATATCATCCGCCCGGACTGATAGAGGGATTAGCGGCAAATGGAAATAATATAGTTCTATCATTGGGAAGGCGAGGTATAACAGTCTTAGATGTTTCCATTCCTTCACAGCCTATCGAAGTCGGCAATTTCAACACTCCCGGCTCGGCGCTCCAGACAGCCGTATCCGGTAATTATGCCTATATCGCTGATTTAACCAACTTCTCCATCTACGACATCTCAGATGCGCTTTCAGTCTTTAACATCCGGGAACCTTTTTATCCTGAGCGACTTACGATTCAAGTCCGTCCTAATCCTTTCAATTCCCGGACACTTTTATCGTTTGACCTTTATGAGCCAGGATTTATTCGATTAACACTCAATGATTATCTTGGTCGTCGGCAGCAGTCGATTTTCGCAGGAAATTTACCGGCTGGAACTTTTAAGCATTTTATAAACTGCACCGACCTGCCGGCAGGATTGTTTTACATTAGTCTATTTCGTTCCGACATTAGAACAATTACTGCTCCCGTGGTATTAATAAAATAAGTTCAAATGCGAAAATACTTACACCTTACACCTTACACCTTACACCTGTCAGCAGCCTTGTTCTTTTTTTCAAGCGCGATTCCTTCTATCTCAGCCCTTACTCCCGAAAGCGCTCTGAAGGATTTGCGTAAGAAATATAAGAGCGTCCAGACTTTGCGCTGCAACTTCCGAGAAGTGTTCGAATGGGCTTTAACCGGCGAGACAGTTGTCAGAGAAGGACTATTGACGGTTACAGCCGACAACCGGATGCGGGTCGAGACGCCTGAACAGTCGATTATCTCGGACGGTCAAGTCATACACCGCTACAACCGCGAGCGCAAGCAAGTGATGATAGAAACTGTTGCCAAAGGCGGCAAATCTCTGTTGCTGCGTAAGTTCATGCTCGAATTCGCCGATATGTTCGACGCGACGGCTATCACGCCGTTAGCCGTTGAAGGACAGAAAGGCTTCCGGCTGGACCTCATTTCCAGAGATAAGGATGAGACTCTAGTGAACGATGCAGCATTATGGGTGACTGAAGCGGATCTGGTCGTCAGACGTTTGAAAATCACCGATTTAAACCATAATACGACCACCTATTTATTGAGCGATATCAAATTCAATACGCCGGTCGATGCAGGCGAAACATCCTTTTCATTGCCGGATGGCGTTGAAGTCTTCGATTTACGATGAAGCGCGGACGAATTGCGCTTGGGCTTGGCGTGAGCCTGTTTTTCGTCTATCTGACGCTCTATGCGCCTGATATCGGCAACTTGCTACACGGCAGATGTTCGCTGAGTGCGGCGTTGTTCGGGCATCCCCGGCTCGATTTTTCCCAAGTCTGGCGATCGATTAGCGGCGTGCGTCTGCTGCCGCTGCTTTTAGCCTTTTTAATCAATCCCCTGCATTTATATATCCGTGGGCATCGTTGGTCGGTTTTAGTCCAGCCCAGCGGCAGATTGCGCGCTATAGATAGCTTCGGCTTCCATCTGATCGGCTACCTCGCTAATGCCGTCCTGCCGCTCAAAGCCGGCGAAATCGCCCGCATAATGCTGCTGGCTGAACGTTTAAAAATCTCCCGCTCGACCGCTCTGGCGACAGTCATTCTAGAACGTATGGTTGACCTGCTGAGTCTGCTGTTTATACTTGGACTTGTCTATTTTATATTTCCCATTCCGCAACGTTTTACAGAAGCAGCGCTAGTTGTAGGCATATTCTCGACCATCGCGTTCGCAATATTAGCCTATTTCGGCATTGCGCGAAAACCATTCAGCGGTTGGCTGGGAAGGTTGTTCGGCAGGAAGTTGTTCGGTCGGAGGCTGCGTCGTTTTTTAACGCGCTTTATAGAGGGTTTTGCCGCGCTGCGCTCAACGCATCATCTCGGAATTGTTCTTTTTGAAACTATTGGACTTTATATTCTATATACTATGCAGATGTATCTTATGCTCCTAAGTTTCAATTTCACGAGCGAATATCCTTTGATAGTGATTTCGCCCATCGTTGCCAGTATAGTCTTATTGGTCATCGATTCGATAGCCATTGCGGTGCCTTCGGCGCCGAGTGCGGTAGGCACTTTTCATGCGATTGCCATCTTTGGGCTGTCGCTGTTCGATGTGCCGACAGATCCAGCCGCCGGATTTGTTATCGTTCAGCATGCGCTCGGCGTTGTGTTCAGTCTGGTCTTCGGTTTAGCCGCGATGTGGCGCGAAGGCGTTAAAATCAGTGAACTTAAAAATCTGCCACAATAAATCCAAATTAAACAATCGCTCTGTGGCGATAATCCTCCCCCCCGCGACTCAAATAAAATAACAAATCCTTCGTATCAACTACTAATTCAGGAAGTCAATGTCCTTAATCTCAAAAATCGGCGACGCCCAGTTCGCCGCGGAAGTTATCAATAGCGACCGGTTGACAGTCGTCGATTTCGGCGCCGCCTGGTGCGGTCCCTGCAAGAAACTTCATCCGGTAATGGCTGAATTAGCCACCGAGTATAACGACAAAGTCAAAATCGTGGAAGTCGATGTTGACCACGCATCCGATACCGCCGTTCAATTCGGCATTACTTCCGTCCCGCAATTGCTGTTCTTCAAGAACGGCAAAGTCAAAGAAACCGTAATCGGTCTTTTGCCGAAGTCCAAAATCGAAGAAAAAATCGACCGCTTGCTGGTCGATGAATAAAATGCTAGGCGCATTTATAACCGCCTCACAGGCAGAGCAAAATCCACCGTTCCGGCGGTCGTCGTCAGTTCGCTCACTAAAAGGAGTTCAATGTTCAAACGAATAAAAACGACAGCCTTATCGTTGTCGGTTGTAGCCTTTTCCGGCGTTCTATCAGCAGGCTGCACACAAGATAAGAAAGCCGAACAAGCCGCAGTAATTGAAACAGCCGCAGCATCGGTAAAAGCCGCTGACTTTACGCTGAATAGTCTGGATGATAAACCTATCAAGTTGTCGGACTATAAGGGCAAGGTCGTCATACTCGACTTCTGGGCGACCTGGTGTCCGCCCTGCGTCAAGGAAATTCCACATTTCAACGCACTGCATAAAGCATATAAAGACAAGGGTTTGGCCGTTATAGGCGTGTCAGTGGATAGAGACGGCGCGGCAGCGGTGAACAAATTCATACAGAATAAATCCATCGACTACCCGGTGGTAATTGGACAGGAAGAAGTCTATAAAACTTACCAAGCCTACCTGCCGGAAGAAGAGCGCGGCGGCATTCCCTTTACTTTCATAATCGATAAAAATGGAAGCATCCGCCAGCATTTCGTAGGTTATCGGGATAAGGCGGTGTTTGAGGAAGCGATTAAACCGCTTATTAAGTGATGAGAGTTTGAGTGAAAATTACGAGTGTAGAGATTACATCTGCGTTCATTACTATTAATGGGGGCATATTATTGTTACTCTTAAGAATACAATTTGGGGGCGATGACAAGCATCGCCCGTACGGGCGAACCTCGTGTTCGCCCTTATGAAAAAGCTACTATATTATGCCCCTATTAATATAGGATAATTGGAATTAACAGCAGATTAAGCAGAAGTTGATTATCGGTTGTCGGCTCTATCTGCTAAATCTGCTGTTAATTACTTATTGCAATTTGGTATTAAAAAGGCATTTCCGCGGCTGCCAAGAGCGCCTGCAGTAGAGATAGCGCTTTTGTTATTTCCCGAACAGCACCGAACTACCAGTTAGAAATGTGCCGGCAGCGCAAGCGGTCATCAGACAAGCCAGAGTGGCTGCGGCCAAGGCTCTGAAGCCTAAACCTGCCAAATCCTTAATTCGATTTGGGATAATTGCAGCTAGTCCTCCGATGAAAATCCCTATCGAAGCAATGTGAGCAAAGCCGCACAGCGCGTAAGTCGCCAACACCGCGCTGCGCCTGTCAACTAATATTCCATCCGCCAGTAATTTGTTTAAATCCTGATACGATTGCAACTCGGTTACTATCATCCGTTCGCCGATAAGTTTAGCGACTTCGGGAACATCCTGCGGATTGATACCGACGACCATTGTGAAGGGTATCATCAAGTAGCCTAATAAACCTTCCAGCGAGGAGTCGATATTCGTCCCCAGCCAGCCGTTGACGCTGCCCCCTAGCCAATTTAAGATGAGATTAACCAACGCCGCCAGTCCAAGCACAGCGATGAGAAGCGTTACAATACCAAAGACCATCTTCCCGCCTGTCATCGCGCCGTTTATGGCTGCGACTATCGGACCTTCCGCCTTCTCACAGTGAATTTTGATATTCAAACCCATCGTTTCAGGCCGCTCTTTTTCGGGATAAAGCAATTTCGACATCACTAAAGCCGCCGGCGCCGACATCAACGAAGCCGATATCAAATGTCCGGCGATATTGGGGAATGTCGTATGCAAAACCATTACATACAAACCTAACACCGATGAGGCTATTGTTGCCATCATCGCGGTCAGAATGGTATGGAGTTCCGATTTGGTCATCCGTTCAAGATGGGGCTTGACTGCCAGGCCGGATTCGACGCCGACGAAGATGTTGGATGCCGTGCAGAGCGATTCGGCGCCGGACACCCGCATCCAGCGCGTAAAGATATAAGCAAAGGCTTCGATAAGCCAGGGCAGGATGCGAAAATGGTAGAGCAGCGAGAGCAAAGCGCCGAAGAAGATAATCGTCGGCAGGGCTTGGAAAGCCAGGATGAAACCCTGCGAACCTTCTGCACTGGGCGGTAGCGCCAGGGATCCGAACACGAAGCGTCCGCCGGCGCCGGCTACATCGACAATTTTCACTACGACGCTGTTTAATAACAAGAATGCTTGTCGCCCGGCTGGAACAGTGAAAATCAGCGCGGCTAAAAATAGTTGCAGCCCCATGCCCCAAAACACAACGCGCCAATTTATCCTGCGGCGGTCAGCGGACATTGCCCACGCCGCCCCCATCAGAATAAACAAGCCTAATAAACTGACGAAATTTAGTATATTCATAGTTATAATAATAAAAATAACAATGTCACATATCGAGGACACTCATTTCATCGACATTGGCATCGTCGTTATTGCCTCTATTTAAGGAAATAAATTCGTTAACGCTGACGTTGCAGTTTGAATCTTAAATTATCCTATTTATTATATATGAAATAAATCCCAGTGTCAATGCCGTCCTCTTTATATAAATTAGAATTATAAGAGATTTAGGCTTTGTCATCATCATCGCTATCATCATCACTATCATCATCATCAAACTCAATGAATATATCAACTCTAAAAACCATATTTGAGGAGCAATCGGCTGCTCATCGACGCCTGGCGAGCGAATCGACCGACATCATCTTTAAAATTGCCGTCGCTATCGCTGGGGCTTTGCATGTCGGACATAAAGTCTTGCTTTTCGGCAACGGAGGTTCGGCGGCGGACGCGCAGCACACCGCTGCGGAACTGGTCGGACGGTTCAGCCGCGAGCGCAAAGGGCTGCCGGCTATCGCCTTGACGACCGACACCTCTATTCTCACCGCTGTTGGTAACGATTATGGCTTCGACCGTATCTTTGCCCGGCAGGTCGAAGCGTTGGCTTGCCCTGGCGACATCGTCGTCGGAATATCCACATCCGGTAATTCACCGAATGTGTTGTTGGCTTTGGAAAAAGCCCGGTCTTTAGGCGCGTTCACCATCGGTTTTACGGGCGGCGCCGGCGGCAGATTGGCGCCGCTTTGCAATCTGCTGTTCATCGCGCCTTCCTCAGTAACCGCGCGCATTCAAGAACTGCATATCTGCGCCTGGCACGCCATCTGCGACCTGGTCGAAGCCGAATTTGCCAATTATTAACTACATAATGCAATCATAGATATAATAAGGTTATAATTTAAAATGGATGAAACATATTAAACAATAAATAGAAATAATATTATTTAAGTTTGGTTATAATATGTAAATAACATATCCTATTTATATCATTTCTTGACATCTTGGCTATGATTGGCGCTGCAAAATTTCCAGATCTTGCAGCATCTGAATAATTATAATAAGACGGAAACACATTATTGTTATGTCAATTGTGCAATGTTGCATTCATCCTGAACGAAGTGAAGGATCTGTAAGTCTTTAGGACGAGATCCTTCACTTCGTTCAGGATGACGACATCTTACGCTTGACATAGCGCTACTATATAGCATAGCGTTGATTATCAAACAAAAAGGAGAGGCACATTACCTCTCCTTTTGACTTTATAACTTGCGAATTTGCCAACTTGTGAACTACCGTTTATCCGGTTTTTCTTTGACAATATAGATCTTTTCACCTTCATAGACCATTCGGATATTCTCGCTGCGGGCTTCGATTTCGATGGCTGTGCTGTCGCGCCGTTTTAA
>Ga0194125_10006515_pt1 | contig 17202 bp, 22 predicted proteins | sample TA2KigC250mmetaG_FD_148626 | JGI IMG/M metagenome (GOLD analysis project Ga0194125, IMG submission 148626) | Freshwater microbial communities from Lake Tanganyika, Tanzania - TA2015034 Kigoma Deep Cast 250m | ecosystem: Environmental > Aquatic > Freshwater > Lake | place: Tanzania: Lake... | reverse complement strand
GGGCCTTTGCTCCGGAGTTTCGCCTCCGTTTGGTTTCTTTAGTGGGGAATCGCAACCTTTATAGCGCGCGCAGACTCCTGCGCAAGATCCGAGGGCGTCTGGACGACTCGCTTCCCCTCTTTACTTCCGATTCCCTACGACATTATGCCGAGGTTCTTTTAGAACTCTTCGGCCAATGGGAAAAGCCCCTCCCGCAAGGAATTAGGGGACGGCTGCCGAAACCCCGCCGCGTTCCCTCTCCTGACTTAAAATATGCTCAGGTTCATAAAGAGCGTGAGAGAGGGCGAGTGGTCAAGGTAACCCGAAGCGTTATCTTTGGCAAACGTCGCCCAGTGGAAGCCCAAGCCGCCTCGTTAAAGCGGGCGGATGGAAAGGAAGGGCAGATTAACACCGCTTCTGTTATTGATCGGTGGTATAGTGCCTAAGTAACTATTCATTTCCTTTGGCACCAGATGAATGGAGCAAAACCGGAACAGCCTGGCTAAAAAAACCAGATAAACTAAACAGACTAAAAAGACCAAATTGTCAAATTTCAAGGCCTGACACCGCGGCTTCAGAGGTGATGCTATGAGTAAAAAAATAATCGGGAGGTACATTGTAACAGACCCCAAGATCTGTCACGGGCAACCAGTCTTTAGAGGGACGCGGATTTTAGTGGCAGATGTGCTTGAGCAGGTAGCAAGCGGTATGGCATGGGAGTCAATCGTTGATGAGTGGCGGAGCGCCATTTCCAAGGAGGCGATTGCTGAGGCGGTAAAATTGGCCAGTAAAGCATTTATTTCTCATGCCCCTGAGCTTGCAGTGGCCTGATCATGAACATTCTGGATGAAAATATTCCGGAAAGCCAAAGACAGCTTCTGCGCTCCTGGAAAATAAGAATACAGCAAATTGGTCACGAAATTGGTCGTCAAGGGATGCAAGATGAGGAAATTATCCCCTTTTTGCATAGACTTCGTCAGGCGACATTCTTTACCCGTGACTTAGGGTTTTATGAACGACAGCTTTGCCACCCGAACTACTGCCTGGTTGTTCTGAATGTTGGACAATATGAAGTCGCAAGCTTTGTCAGGCGAATCCTCAGACATCCGAAATTGAATGCAAAGGCGCAAAGGATGGGCAAAGTTACAGAGGTGAAGCATACCGGTCTGCAATTATGGCATATTCGTGCCGAGAAAGAAGAATTCCTTGAGTGGAATTAAGACCCGGACAGCCCAGAAGGGATTCTGGATGGGAGATGAGTCAATTCCAATCCGTAGGATTAGCATTTTATTCCAGGCGAAGCCTAATTTCCATCCTGAGCCTGTCGAAGGATCATTTCCATTCACGAAGTGAATAAGATTTCCAGAAAAACCAGATAGACTAAACAGACTAAAAAGACCAGACAGACCAGAGAAACGAGAGAAACCAGATAGACCGGCAGTCGTTATTCAACTTAGTCAACAACATTATATATTCTGAGAGGGAGTTTTCCCCTGTCGCTTGAAGACAAATAACAAATTGTTTTAGAACCAACCTTGTGTGTTGCTCATTGCCGAGATCGAAATTGCAATATCGCAAGCCTGACCCTAAAGGGTTTTACGATTTTGATATGTCAATAATCAAGTCTGACCCCCGGTTTCTGGTAGGTTTTGTAGGGCGATTGGTGCGCGAAAAGGGATTATTGGAAGTTTTCGAAGCTGTTTCCATAGTGAAGCAACAAATACTGAGGTTCACTTCCTTATCATTGGCCCAATGGATAAAGAAAAACCTGATGCCATTAATCCAGAAATGGCTAATAAGTTCAAGGCGGGTGATATATTTCACTTCCTGGGGATGCGACAGGACATGCCAGAACTTTATGCTTTAATGGATGTGTTTGTGCTTCCTTCACACCGGGAAGGGTTTCCCCGTTCACCAATGGAAGCCTCAGCGATGAAGGTCCCGTGTATTGTTACAAATATACGGGGATGTCGTGAAGCAGTCGAACACGGTCGCAATGGCTTACTCGTGCCTTTGGGTGATGTGCAGGTTTTGGCTGATGCAATTATTGAGCTTTTGAAAGATCACGAGAAGGCACAACGCATGGGTGAAGAAGGTCGCCGAATAGCTCTTGAGCGATTTGACGAGCGAGTAGTATTTGAAAAAGTCAAATCTGAGTATTCCAGATTGTTGAAGAGAAAAGGGTTGCCAGTCCCGGAACCTCTGCCTGGATAAAGGTAGAATGTATCTATACCGTTCATACTGCAAGCGTATGTTCGATATAATTCTGACTACCCTGGCAGTTATTGTTTTTTCACCGTTACTATTTCTGATTGCAATTCTTGTTCAATCCAAACTCGGCACCCCCCTTTTCTTCCGCCAACAACGCCCAGGGTTGAATGGAAAACCTTTCATTTGCTACAAATTCCGAACCATGACTGATGTGCGGAATTCGGATGGAAAGCTACTGCCTGATGCAGAGCGTTTGACATCCATTGGCCGCTTCCTCCGCAGCACCAGCCTCGATGAATTACCGGAGTTATTCAACGTGATGAAAGGTGATATGAGCGTAGTTGGACCGCGACCTTTGCTAATGAGATACCTCGCCCGCTACACCCCTGAACAGATGCGCCGGCATGAAGTGAAACCGGGTATTACCGGGTGGGCGCAGGTGAACGGGCGGAATGCCTTGACCCGGGAAGAAAAGTTCAAACTGGATGTCTGGTATTTGGATAACCGGTCATTTTGGTTAGATCTTAAAATTATTGCCCTGACCATCTGGAAAATCCTCAAACGAGAAGGAATCACCCAACCCGGCCACGCCACCGCCCAAGAGTTTATGGGGTGTAAACAGATTCAAGAGATCTGAAGTTAGAAGTCTGACTTCTGTGCTGAAGTGGGAAAATTTCAGACCGCCTGACTGAATTTTTCAGTCAAGCCTGCGGATTTAGGCTGATGCCCAAAAAGTATTTTAAGATTATCCTGACGGATAACGTCGAGATTCATGTCTCGTTTGAGACCTTGAATGGTTCTCTCATCGGATTTGTGGTAAAATTGGTTTTGAAAGCAGGTGATTCTTTCTTTGAGATCGTTAGGTTTGACAGCGCTCACGGTTGTCCGCATAAAGATACGTTAAACCCAGACGGGGAAGTTGTCAGGAAGGTATGGCTTGATTTCCTGAGCAACAAGCAGGCGCTTGATCTCGGGATTAAAGATCTAAAGGACAATTATTCATTATACATAGAGAGGTTCAATCGATGGCTAAGAAAAGAAAAATGACAGAGGAAGAGGAAGTCATCAGGATGCTCAAAAAAGAAGGTTTCACGGAGATACCTCCTGAGAAAATTAAGGGAGAACCTTATCGCACGATTTATGCCCTGCCGAGCTGCTTTGATGAACCCGGCCAGAAGCGCATCCGGCGGGGAGCGATGCAAGTCAAGGAGAAAGTCGCGCCTTACTCAAAAAAGCGCCAGCCCTCAGAATAGTTTCTCTTGGTTGAAGGCCTACGAATATGACATATGGCATGGGCGGGGTGGCGGCATGAAACGCATCCTCGATATTCTTATTTCCTTTACTTCGTTGTTTCTCTTATCACCGCTAATGATTGTAATAGCCTCAGGTATTTTACTCACCCTGGGGCGGCCAATTCTCTTTCGCCAATTACGCCCTGGCAGGTATGGGAGGCCTTTCACACTCTATAAATTTCGGACCATGATCGATTCACGGGATGTGGATGGCAATTTATTGCCTGATTCTGAGCGTCTGAGTACTTTTGGTCGCTTCCTGCGCAGTACCAGCTTAGATGAATTGCCGGAATTGTTTAACGTCTTGAAAGGAGATATGAGCCTGGTTGGACCACGTCCTCTGCTAATGAGATACCTCGCCCGCTACACCCCTGAACAGATGCGCCGGCATGAAGTGAAACCGGGTATTACCGGGTGGGCGCAGGTGAACGGGCGGAATGCCTTGACCTGGGAAGAAAAATTCAAGTTGGATGTCTGGTATGTGGACAACCGGTCATTGTGGTTAGATCTTAAAATAATTGCCCTGACCGTCTGGAAGATTTTGAAACGCGAAGGAATCACCCAACCCGGCCACGCCACCATGGAGGAGTTTTTGGGAGGAAAAGTGGGGAAATATGAAATTTGACAAGTAATTTCCTTAATGATATTATTCAGATAGGGATCACGAATATGGAGAGGCTGATTGAACGTATACAAGTAGACCCAAAGGTATGCCATGGCCAGCCTTGCATCAAAGGTACCCGTATCATGGTCTATCTTATTTTGGAACTTCTGGAAGCTGGTCTTACCCCTGATCAGATCATACAGGATTACTACCCCCAGCTTGCGAAGCAAGATATTGAAGCCTGCCTCCACTATGCTGCAAGCCTGATTCGTGATACAGAGTATGTGCCATTTGCGACAGCCACCGAATGATTTAATTCCTGGTTGATGAAAATATTCCCCCTGCAATTGTTGAGTTCCTTCACAACAAGGGGTTTGATGTTTTATATGCTCGGGATTGTCAATTGTCTGGGAAAGAAGATTCTGAGATCATTACCTTAGCGCGAGGCCATGGGAGGATATTGCTGACCTTTGATAAGCACTTTGCAAATATCATTCTTTATCCTCTGGAAAGTCATCATGGTATCATTCGAATACGTATTCACCCTCCTATCATTTCAGACATCTTAAAAGCCCTTGAACATTTAATCAGAAATTTCGATCTTAACAAGATCAATCAGACATTAATCGTTTTGGACCGAGATGGCTTCCGGGTAAGGACAATTCCTTAAAAGAATCTTCTATATTCCATTAATTCTTGAAATGTACAAAGATAACTGTGCAAAAGATTTTAAACGGGAAGGAATCACCCAACCCGGCCACGCCACCATGGAAGAATTTTTTCCGCAGATTACGCAAAAGAACGCAGATTAAAGAGCTAAAGAACCATGCTGTGATAAGAGCCGCCATGGAGGTGAATAAAAATCGCCAAAAATTAATCGTGTGCGCCTTCAGGGCCGGGGAAGCCTTGGGCTATTCAAGGTTTTTGCATGGGTGAAGCCGGCTGATCTGCGTGATCTGTTAAATTTTTGGATTCACTCGGAATTATTTTATTATCCGAAAATTTCGTATAACAACCGGGACAACCCATAAGGTGTGATAAAGCTAACCTTCCGGTTGCCAATCGTTACTTCTTGTTCCAGGGACGAATTCAGCAAAGAGAAATTTTCCGGCGCATAGACATCCAGGAAGCTTCGAGCAGCTCGGGGCAGCTTTGGTTGTTTTAATAGTGTATATTTAACCTCCAGGCCATAGATTTTTCCGGCATACTCAATGATGAAATCCACTTCCGCGCCGGTTTTGCTGCGCCAATATTTTATTGCCGCTGGCAAAGGAGCTGATTTATATATTTCGCTAAATACCCAATTTTCCAGAAGTTGTCCTCTATCGGTTCGTAGATCCAAAGCAGGGGAAAAGTTATTGAGCAATTGATTCCGAATCCCGTTATCCAGGAAAAAGACTTTCGGGGCCCCGGTAATTTCGCGCCGTTTCCCTCCGGCAAAGGGGGTGACAATTTTAACGACATGGCTTTCTTCCAGGATCTCCACGTAGGAACGAATCGTACCCACATCAACCTGGCAGATGGCGGCCAATTCCGAGAAATTTATTATTTGGCCGATCTGGCCGGCCAGGAGGGTCAGCAATTTTCGAAAAGCGTCTACCCGCTTGATGCGGAAGATATCTGACACATCTTTCAGGATAAGCGCCTCCACCAAATTATTTAGAAGAATGATTTTTTCGCCAGAATTTTTGGCGAGATAAACTGCCGGATAGCTTCCGTAAATCAGTTGATGAGCCATGATCTGCTCGCTTAAGTGCCGGGCGGCTAAAGGATTGGGGGGATGGGAATTAGTCATCAACTCTCTCATACTAAAAGGCAAGAGCCGCTTCCGGGTGACCCTTCCAGCCAAAGATTCTCTCGTTTTGCTCCTGAGATGAAAAGCCAATGAGCCAGTAACGAAAATGGCGAGATTCAATCGGGCATCGATTAACCCTTTGATAACTAAACCTGCTTCGGGAAGATGCTGGGTTTCATCTATGAAGATGGCCTTTATAAAGGAATAATGGTTTTTTAGGAGGTTAATAAACTCGGCGGTAGGCTGGCATCCCAACCTTAAGAGCGGATCTTCCATATTCAGGAAGAGGATTTCAGGGAGATACCGCTGAAGAAGATGCCAAACCAGCGTCGACTTCCCTGCCTGGCGAGGCCCCACGATAAGAAGGGCCAGGTTTTGCGGCAGTGGCCTATTTTCATCTTCCCTGTTAATATAAAGGTCCGGCAGGAAATGGCCAATAAATTCCTTGGCTTTATCCGGCTCTATCAGCCATGGGTTGAATTGCTTAATTCTGTTCTGAATTTCAGCAGAATACATCGTTTCACCCTTTAAATCATAATTATCATGACTTATTTAGAATGTCAATCAAAATTAGCCTAGTTAAAAACGGAATTCTATTAACAGATTAGCCCGGATTACAGTAAACAAATGGAAAGGATAGGGTGATTGGGTGACGGAATTTGGCGTGCGGAATGCGGAGAAAAGGAAAGAGGGTGAGGGGTTGGGAAGTGAAGCATGGAAAAAGAACATTAGAAGATATTCGAGGGAAACAAACTCGGTCACAAAATTGATGCTGTGGCTGGTGATCTTTCTGCCCATCGAGCCGATACTGAAGGTCACAGGGCAGGTTACCGGATAAGTGAGAGCCGGGATTAAAACCCAATAACCCAATAACTTAATAACTCAATGACTGCTTTTGCTCTTTGCCCCTTGCGCCTAACGCCTTACGCCTCACGGTAAGAAATGAGAAGTGTATGAATTCAACAACGTCCCCCAAAAATACTCGATTTCATTCCGGGGGAGTTCCCGGTTTGAATTTTAAATGACAAAGGGAGAAACCCTTCTTGACAAACCATGGATTTTTACGTAAATTATCACCACTTGACATCAGGCTTCTTTTGGAGACTGCCGAGTTTGAAGGTGGGGTTGACCCAAAAAATAAAGACTTACATCGATTACATTACAGAACGAGATGTAATCGAGGGGGCGGAGCTTTATCCAAGTGAACCGGGGATCACGAAATGTGTGGACCGGGGTAAAAAGATCCTGAACGATGATTCCGAACCCAGAAGTAAGTTTACCCTGTCCTTCGCAAGATTGTAAGCTTTTGTCCAACAATAGGGTTCACCCTGACAGGGTTAATTAGTTAAGTACGTCCCTAAAGGCTGCTTCGCATGAGAATGTTGCCTGGCAGAAAGTAGCATAAATGAAAGAGGTCAACAACGAAAGTGCCTCTAATTCTGCAATCCGCATTCCGAAATCCGCAATTGAAAATTGACCCAATAACCCATTGCCTTAATGACTTTGGCTGTAAAACAAATTGCCCAGGAAGACGGGAAAGACCAGAAGGAAGAAATACCTTATTACCGTTGCCTGACCCCGGCGACCTAAAGACAAGAAGATAAGGGACTCTGGTCTTGTCAACGTCTTATGGTAAAAACTTGGTTCCCGTAAGTTGCATTTGAACCAACGTCCCCTCAGTCCTAAGAATTGAAAAGTGAAAAAATTGAACCACGTCCCCCAAAAATTAGTTAGGATCGGAAAGCTTTCTCCTCCACGTTCCCGGCTGCAAGATGTTTGTTTAGAATCCATGTCTCTATGAAAATGACGCCATTTGAGTTTTCTCTTATCTTTGCTTTACTCAATAACTCAATTATTTGATTACCTATTAACCTAATACCCTAATGATCCCTTGACTTATATTAATTCCGCAATCTGAAATTAGAAATGACTCAATTACCCAATAACCCAAGTAACCCAACAAACCCAATAACTTAATAACTCAATGACTGCTTTTGCTCTTTGCCCCTTGCGCCTAACGCCTTACGCCTCACGGTAAGAAATGAAAAGTGAAAGAATTAAACTACGTCCCCCAAAACAATAAACGAAATTAACGATCCTCAAACCAACTAGAGAAGCCATAATTGGCAAGGATAAAGACTTGACCCCCAGCGCTGCAAAAGTTAATAAAATAAACTACGTCCCCCAAAACACAGAATCAGGAGGTAATTCCATGAAGACTCAAACGAAATACGAAGAAATCATTCTCAACGAGATTAGAAACCTGCCTCCTCCCGTCCTGCCGCAGGTGGTTAAGATTTTGAAGTCGTTGAAAGAAGGCGTCGAGAGTGTTTCCAGGCGGAAGACTGCTGCTGATCAGGCAAAAACAGGTTTTTGCGGCGCCTGGGAAGACGATCGTCCGGCTGATGAGATCGTTGCCGACATCTCCGCCCACCGTAGCGGTTTCGGCGTAAGAAAGGTTATTCTGTGAAGTACCTTCTGGACACCAATATTTGTGTCTACTGGCTCAAGGGGAACGAGCATATCGAGCAGAAGGTCCTGTCTGTCGGGATTGATACCATTTCAATTTCCTTCATCAATGTCAGCGAATTGTACTATGGTGCCTACAAGTCGCAACGGGTTGACCAGAATCTTGCCATCATCCGACGACTCACCGAGCGCCTGTATGTCGTCGAATCAGATGAGGCGATCAGCGAGGCATTCGGCAGCCTGAAGGCATCGCTTGAAAACGCAGGGATGATCATTGATGATGCGGATATATACATTGCTGCTTGCGCCCGCGTTTATGGACTGACGCTGGTGACAAACAATACGAAGCACTTCAGGCGGCTCAAAGGGTTGAAACTCGACAACTGGATGTGAATCGTAAGCGACCCCCGCAAAACGCTAAAATGCAAGCCCCCCCTTTTAAAGGAGGATCATCATGGCCGACACCACCGCAACAAACCCAACAAACTCTATAAACTCAACAAACCCAATGACCCAATGAACGCAATGACCGATTTACCTTACCTTGGAGTTCTCCATACGGGCTGTGATTCTGATCCGGGGATTGTCGCTGAAAGGAAGAAAGGATTTTAGGGATGTCTCTGTCGAAAAATGTCCAAGGAAAAGAATTAGCCCCCACGATAAAGACAGACAGAAGTGAATAAAAAAAACTACGTCCCCCAAAACACGTGGCTCTGACTTCTGAGGCTCTGATTTCTATGTCTCTGTCTTTTACTGATTTCGGCGAAGATATTGAATTATTTAAGGGCGTCCCGCTTCTAAACAAGCGAAAACAAAGACTAACTTTACTCGTTTTTCCCATTGCCTATTACCCTTTAATTATTTGACCAGACGGCCCAAACATACGCAAGTTGCTTTAGAACCAACGTCCCCTATTTCACCTATTTCACTATTTCACGCACAATTCATCATATGGAGGGAAGCATGGAAAAGGACCATTTAGAGATTTTGCTGGAAGATATTCGAGGGAAGTTTGATTTGGTTCTGGAGGGCCACGACACTCTTCGCCAAGAGATCCGAGACACCCGTGAGGACTTGTGTGAGAAAATTAACTTAGTGGATTTTAAGGTTGAAACCCTGAACCAGAAGATCGATGGCGTACGGGACGATCTGAACCAGAAGATCGATGGCATACGGGACGATCTGAACCAGAAGATCGATGGCGTGGAATCACGGCTCAGCAATGAGATCAGGGCAACCAATCAGAAGATCGACAGCGTCGAAGTCCGCCTCAGCGAGAAGATCGATGCCGTGGCAGCGGACCTTTCTGCGCATCGGGCTGATACGGAGAGTCATAGGACAGGCTACCGGATAAGCGAAAGCCGATTGACCAAATGACTTAATAACCAAATAACTTAATGACCAAATAACTTAATGACGAATGACCGATTTACTGTCTTTGCTCTTTGCCCTATACCCTATACCCTATACCTTGGACCTTTAACCTTGGCACTTGTTTTTGACCCAATAACCCAATAACTGTATTCTCTCTGCCCTTTGCGCTATGCCGTCTCTTATTGTTAATGATCTTTCGCCCAAATTCCCCAATGACCAAATGATATAGGAGATTTGATGGTAAATCAGAATAAATTTATTGGTTTGATTGGCCTCGGATATTGGGGGAAAAATATTCTCCGTAATCTTCATGGCCTTGGAGTTCTCCATACGGCCTGTGATTCCGATCCAGGGATTGTTGCTGAAAGGAAGAAAGGATTTCCGGGATTGCATTTCACGACTTCGCTCAATGAGATCTTAAAGAATCCGGATATAAAGGCCGTGGCGATTTCAACTCCAGCAGCTACGCACTATGAAATCGTAAAGCAATCTTTATTAGCCGGCAAGGATGTCTTTGTCGAAAAACCTCTCGCGCTTGCCATGGAAGAAGGGAAGGAACTTGTAGCTTTAGCTGCCAAAGGAGAGCGGATATTGATGGTAGGGCATATCCTGCAATACCATCCTGCGGTAATAAAACTTAAAGAGCTTATATCTCAGGGCGAGCTGGGCAAGGTTCAGTATATTTATTCCAACCGTCTGAACATAGGGAAGGTCAGAACTGAAGAAAACATCCTCTGGAGCTTTGCGCCCCATGATATATCGGTTATCCTTATGCTCCTCGAAGAAGAGCCGGTTAAGATTTCTTCCTTTGGGGGTGAGTACCTCAACCTAAATATTTACGACACAACCTTAACCACTCTAGAGTTTAAGAATGGAGTAAAAGGACATATCTTCGTCAATTGGCTGCACCCGTATAAAGAACAGAAATTGATCGTGGTTGGATCGAAGGCCATGGCCGTATTTGATGATGTTAGTGATGAAAAATTATTTGTTTATCCCCATAAAATAGAATGGAAAAACGGTAAGACTCCGATCGCCCAAAAGGCTGATTATGTAGTAATACCTGTGGAACGCGCCGAACCCTTAAAGAGAGAATTGGAGCATTTTATTCAATGCCTCCGGGAAAGGAAAAGACCCAAGACAGACGGCCTGGAAGGATTGAAGGTTCTGAATATTCTTACTTTGGCTGGGGAAACTCTTCTGGGAGTAAAAGATGACCCCCAAAAAGAAGATAAATCAAAAGGGTATTTTATTCATGAAAGTTCTCATGTCGACGAAGGGGTATGGATTGGGGAAGGGTCGAAGGTATGGCATTTCTCGCACGTGCTCAAGGGTTCAAAGATAGGAAGAAATTGTATTATTGGACAAAATGTTTGCATTGGACCCGAGGTAAAAATAGGAGATCGGTGTAAGATTCAAAATAATGTTTCGGTATATAAGGGGGTTACCTTAGAGGATGAAGTGTTTTGCGGCCCTTCCTGTGTTTTTACGAATGTTTACAATCCCCGGGCATTTATAGAAAGAAAGAGTGAGTTTAAAGAAACGATTGTAAAAAGAGGTTCGACCATTGGAGCAAACGCCACGATCATCTGCGGAACAACCATTGGGAAATATGCTATGATTGGGTCAGGTGCCGTGGTTAGAAAAGATGTTCCGGATTATGCGCTTGTGGCAGGAGTTCCCGCGGAACAAATCGGTTGGGTGTGCAAGTGCGGGACGACCTTGAAATTTAATCACGACCATTCTATTTGTAGTTATTGTGGAAATGAGTATGGTCTTGAAGGAGATACCCTGGTCATTATTAAGGGAGGAAACGGATAAAATGAAACAAATACCCATGCTCGATTTGCGATTAGAATACGAATACATGAAGGAAGATATTGATTCGGCTATCAAGAAATGTCTTGAACATCAGAGGTGGATACTGGGTCCGGAGGTGAAAGAACTCGAAGATAAAATTGCGGAATATCTTGGAGTAAAACATTGCATCGGAGTTTCTTCGGGCACGGATGCCCTTGTGCTTTCTCTCCGGGCCTTGGCGATAAAACTTAAGGGCCAGGAGTATTTTGATAGGAATGATAAAATTATAACTACCCCTTTTACTTTTACCGCTACGGGGGACGCCGTTCTAAGGGCCGGTGCCACCCCCGTCTTTGTAGATATAGACCCAGGAACTTACAATATTGATCCCGTTAAGATTAAAGAGTACTTACAATCTGCAATCCGCAATCCGCAATCCGCAATCAGAGGCATTCTTCCCGTCCATCTCTATGGCCAGGCCTGTAATATGGATGAAATAATGGCGATAGCCAAGAAGTATAATCTATTTGTTCTTGAGGATGTGGCCCAGGCATTTGGCGGCATGTGGCAAGGGAAGAAACTTGGTTCGATGGGCGACTTATCAGCTTTCAGTTTTTTCCCATCAAAAAATCTGGGTGCTTTTGGGGATGGTGGGATGGTTTCCACGAATGATCACGAATTGGCAAAACTTGTGATCATGCTTCTGAAACATGGGGGCAAGGACAAATACAATGTTGATCATATTGGTTACAATGCCAGGCTTGATACGCTTCAGGCCGCCGTCCTTCTCGCAAAATTCAAATATGTTGACGAATTCAATGACCGCCGGAGGAAAATCGCTGGCCTTTATAACGAAGGACTGAAAGGTTTAGATGGTGTGGTCTTGCCAATTGCCTATAGCCAATCGCCCATAGCCTTAAATCATCATGTTTTTCATCAATATACGGTTAGTACGTCAAGCCGCGACCATCTTCAAAAATACCTTAATGAGAAAAATATAAATAATATGGTATATTACCCATTCCCCCTTCATAAAATGGCGGTTTTTCAAAACGGAAGGAGTAAGATTGCGGATGGCCTCAAAAATGCAGAATTGGCCTGTAAGAATGTTTTGAGTTTACCCATTGAGCCATTGCAGAAGGAAGAAGTTACCGCGCAGGTGATCGAAGCGGTTAGAGAAGGGGCCAAAAAATTGCTGGGATAAATAATATTAAATGAGAATATTCAGGGAGTCTGGGTACGTATATCCTTCAATTATCAGCCCACCTATGCATGCCTATCTGGCTAAGGAAGAACAGGAGAGAATTGCAGTAATCCTTAAAAGAGGTGGTGATGAGAAGATTAGCTAAGGAGTTTGGCCCCATATTTTCCGAAAGGAGGTTTCCTTATGCAAACAGAGATTTTAACGGATGAACAATACAAGGATTTATCTAGAAATCTCATCAAAGCCGTTGAAAACCGCTGCAGAATACTGCCATTAAATTCCTTGAAAAAATCGAAATATACATTAAACAGGCCGATATACATCACGATTGAAACAGATGAAGATACCATCGTAGCCACTCTGGACGACATTGAAGCATTTGCTTATGCCGATAATGAATTTGAAGCTATTAATGGTCTGTGCGATGAAATTGTTGAACTCTACGAAGATCTGAGGGAAAATCAGGGAAACCTGGGAACCTTACCCCAGAAATGGCTGGGATACCTGAACGAGGTAATAACCACCCATGAAGATTATTGATATTGAGAAAATATTCAACAAGTTGTCTCTACAGGTTCGTTCTACCAGCCATAACTATGGCTGGCTGACGGTCAACGGCAAAAAGATTCTCAGAATTCCTTACTCGCATGGAAGAGGCGATCTACCGGAAAAGATCATGCATAAAATTCGTGGTCAGTTGAAGCTCTCTGAAAAGGATTTTAAGAACCTGATCACGTGCCCTTTGACTTATGAAGGTTATCTGGAAATTCTGAAGCGTAAAGGATTAATTGATTGAAGGGTTTAGAAGGTTTGGCTTTGCCTCTCGCCTATAGCCAATCGCCCATAGCCTTGAATCATCACGTCTTCCATCAATATACGATTAGTACGTCAATCCGTGACTTGAGAGTACCGACAATTCAGAGGCAATTGAAGAATTTAGTCGAGAGGCAATAGATCGGCGTTTCCAAGGCGGATAGGATTTGAGAGGGGATAGATTAGCCTTGGGTTGTAGTATTCAAGAAATTGGTGAGGGGGTGAAAGAGGTAGAATTTGCGGGTCTGGAACGGCTTAAGGAAAAAGATCCCCTGCGGTTTGGTGAGGAGATAAATGCGATAAGACGGTACAGGCCCATGACCCCTTCACTCCCTCTGAACGAGATTAAGGATGAACTTAGGGACCTTAGGTCCCGGGATGATGATAAAGCCGGATGGGTTTTGGATTCGTTCTTTTCTGACCGCCAGGGTGACCTTGATGATAAACTGGGCAACCCGTGGTAGCATGGGCGGAGTCAGGATCGTAATTGACGAGATAGACGAAATAGACCAGAATAACCAGATGAACTAAATATGGGTTGATCGATATAGGCATCTTAGGATAGGATGCCGAAAACATTACGTTTTGAATTCTTGAATTGGCTAATTTGCTATGAGCCTTGAGCTATATTGCTTCCCTTCTTTTTCGCTATGCTCCATGCCCTCTGCGCCATGCGTTTTATAATTACCTTGTACCTATGTTTTTATTATCACCTTCAGTCTCACGGTAAGAAATGAAAAGTGAAGGATTTGAGCAACGTCCCCCAAAAATTTTCTGATACTGAGAGTCACAGGACAGGTTATCGGATAAGCGAAAGCAGAGAGTAAATGGAAAAAATCGAAGTTAGCGATCATAACGATCTAAACGTTCAATTTTTTTGCATTGACGCATCTTCGCATTTTTGCCTATACTCATTTACGCGTTTAATGAACTCAACGTTCCCAACGGTAAAGGCAAGAATAAAGATTTGACCCCCAATCAGAGGTGAAACATGGATAAGGACCATCTGGAGATCCTGCTGGAAGATATTCGGGGGAAGTTTGATCTGGTTCTGGAGGGCCACGACACTCTTCGCCAAGAGATCCGGGACACCCGTGAGGACTTGTGTGAGAAAATCAACTTAGTGGATTTTAAGGTGGAGACCCTGAATAAGAAAATTGATGGCGTCGATGCCAATCTAAACCAAAAGATCAACAGCGTAGAGGAAAACCTGAATCGGAAGATCGATGGTGTGGAATCACGGCTCAGCAATGAGATCAGGGCAACCAATCAAAAGATCGAGAGCGTACGTGACAGCCTGGACCAGAAGATCGAGAGCGTACGGGAAAGCCTGGACCAGAAGATCGAGAGCGTCGAAGCCCGCCTCAGCGAGAAGATTGATGCCGTGGCTGCCGACCTCGCCGCCCACCGGGCCGATACCGAAGGGCACAGGACAGGTTATCGGATAAGCGAAAGCAGAGATTAAATGATGAAGGTATTTTACAAGAAGCAATTGAAGTTATAGCGGTTTTCGTGTAAGTATGGATGAGAGATTTTCTGTCTTTGCCTATGACCTATGACCTATAACCTATAACCTATAACCTATTACCTATTACCTATTACCTATTACCTGTTTTTTATCGCCTTAGGCTTTACGGCATGAAATGAAAATTGAAGGAATTGAGCAACGTCCCCCAAAACACACTTGTTTTTGACCCAATAACCCAATAACTGTATTCTCTCTGCCCTTTGCGCTCTGCGTTATGCCGTCTGTCTTTAAGCAAATATCGGAATTAGTGGAACTACGCTCCCTCAGACTTAGATGAACAAGAAAATATTAGAGATAATACTCGGTGGCTTGGCTGATAGAAATATTAGATTTCAAGATCTGCGAAATTTATTGAAAGATTTAGGGTTTTGTGAGAGTTGCGCCTTGAAGCGCATGGAAGACTGTGGTCTGCAATGGCCACCTTGACAAAGCTTAGCCAGCAGTCAAGCACCGAGTCTTGCGCGGTGTGCGGTAACAAACATCGCGAAGCGTAGACAGGGAGGTGATAGGCCGGAATCGAAAGATGAAGAGGACAATTAGCCCCGAAATTGAACGCGTTGTGAAGCAGTCGACCTTGTCTCTCAGTGGGGAAGACGGAAATTTCATATTCGCTAAATGGCGAGAATATGGGATTGCTTCCGGGGTACGTACCTACGGCATGTTACCAAAGGATTCCATGTGAACAAGGGAGATCCGGCAAGCTCAGGCGGAGCCTGTAGGGTCAGACAAGCCCACAAAGCGAGGATGGCCCGATGGTTTGTCGGAAGTCGGACTGGCTGATAGTACTCGGAGACAGGGAGAGCCTGTTACAGGGGGAAGCGGCCAGCAGGAATTGAACTTTTCTAAGGAAACATGAGCTCCATTCAAAGGGAGGATACGAGCCTTAATTCAAAGTAAGGGGAAAACTCAGTCATGGGAACGGGATTAGAAGGGATAGCAGCGAAAGACGAGGATGAAAGCACTTGCTGTGCTGTGAATCAAATTCTGAAGAGCGTAGTGCGGGAAATCTGCATGCTACGTTCTGTGGGGGTTGGGGCATCAATTTGGTGCCCCTTCTACCCGGCGATAAAAGGAGATCACCACATATTTTTCATAGAAGGGGTTAAAGAGATTATTAATTTACAGCCGCTTAGCGACAGCAAAGCGAAAGCCTACCAGGTGAAACAAGTCAGAGGAATCATTTTGAAATACAAGCTTCATGCAGAGGTTTAAAATGAGCAGGTATGAATTGATCATTTTTTGGAGTGACGAAGACGAACGCTATGTTGTGGAAGTCCCTGAACTCCCTGGATGTATGGCGGATGGCAAGACTTATGAAGAGGCATTAGAAAACGCTCAAGTTGTCATTTCAGAATGGATTGAAACTGCGCAGGGCTTAGGGAGAGAAATTCCACTTCCCAAGGGGAGACTTGTTTATGCCTAAATTTATTCATCCCCCAATGGCCCAGTTACCCAATAACCTAATGACTCAATAACTTAATTTCCATTTTGCTTTCTGCATTCTGAAATCTGCAATTGAAAATTGACCCAATAACCCAATTACCAAATGACTCAATGACTTTGGCTGTAAAACAGATTGCCCAAGAATACGGGGAAGACCAGAAGGAAGAAATACCTTATTACCGTTGCCTGACCCCGGCGACCTAAAGACAAGAAGATAAGGGACTCTGGTCTTGTCAACGTCTTATGGTAAAAACTTGGTTCCCGTAAGTTGCATTTGAACCAACGTCCCCCAAAACTCTCATCTCCCCCGAGGGGGGTGGCCGGAATGCTCCGGAATAGGTGGCCGGAATCAATCGGAATCAGTGGCCGGAATGCGTCGGAATACGCATATAACCCATTACCCTTTGCCTATTTTTTATTTCTTTAGGCTTTACTTTAAAAAATGAGAATTGAAGGAATTGAGCAACGTTCCCCAAAAACGAATGACACCTAATCATTCGTAGTTGATAGTGTTAGACCAAAGTGCTATTGTTAAGAAGGGTTTCACGGAAAGGGAAAAGAGATGAACTATCATGGGTAACATGCAGAAGATAATAAGAGCGGTTTATAGTGGAGGAGTGTTCAAACCCCTTGTAAAGGTGAACTTGCCTGAGGGGGAGAAGGTGGAAATTGAAATTAAGGAGCAAAAGC
>Ga0194125_10006509_pt1 | contig 17216 bp, 13 predicted proteins | sample TA2KigC250mmetaG_FD_148626 | JGI IMG/M metagenome (GOLD analysis project Ga0194125, IMG submission 148626) | Freshwater microbial communities from Lake Tanganyika, Tanzania - TA2015034 Kigoma Deep Cast 250m | ecosystem: Environmental > Aquatic > Freshwater > Lake | place: Tanzania: Lake... | reverse complement strand
CCAAACATTGTAAATTTTATTTTAGTAAAATATTCGGCATACCTTCCTAATTGTAAATGATTCAATCTCGACCAATCATATCTCATGACTATCGAATTTGACATTTCTTATCTCTCCTAATTCCTCAGAGCTAAAGTTTGGCGAAAATCCTCTACATTTGTTGCAAAAAACCCCAGACGCTGGCTGAGACGAACAATAGCCGGGGCTTGCAGGCGGCATCGAGCCAGGATTTCTTCTTCCGCCAGAACCTCCCGGGTGGGGCCGTCCAGGACCACCTTCCCATCCTTAAGCACGATAATCCGTCGGGCGTAGGTGGCCGCGGCCCACATGGAATGGGTCACCAGGATGATGGTGTGGCCCTGGCCGTTTAATTCCTTAACAAGGTCTAAAAGGTCCATTTGCTCCCGGTGGTCCAACCCGGTGGTGGGTTCATCCAGGATGATCACCTGGGGGGCCAGGGCCAGGACCCCGGCCACGGCCAGGCGCTGGCGCTGGCCCTTGGTGAGGGAAAAAGGGTCCTCGCCGGCCCGGTCCTTAAGGTGCACCTTGTCCAGGGCAACTTCCACCCGGCGGTTAACTTCCTGCTCGTCCAAGCCCAACTGCCGCGGCCCGAAGGCCACTTCCTCCCACACCTGTTCGGCAAAAAGCTGGTAGTCGGGATTCTGAAAGACGAACCCCACCCGCAAAGGCTGCTCCGCCTGCCGGACTTCCCCGGCCTGGGGCTGGAGCAGGCCCCGGAGGAGTTTTACTAACGTGGTCTTGCCGCTGCCGTTGGGCCCCAGAATGGCGGTGAGTTCACCTTTGCGGAAGCTCAGGGAAAAATTTTGAAATATGGCAGGACCGCCCGGATAAGCAAAAGTTATGTCGCGCAATTCGAGAAAGGCGGCGGCAAGGGTGGGAGAAATCATTTCACCCCCACCCTGGCCCTCCCCTCTTAAGGGGGAAGGGAAATCAGGGGCTGGGGGTCCATTATGCTCCTTGGTGTCGATATTTTGAGGGCCGCCTGCCTGACTTGCGGCATTTTTCTCCATGATCTGCCAGCCTAATTTTTGGGCCTGGGTTACCGCTTCCTCGAGAGTCAGGGGAAGCATGGTCTGCCCCAGGTCGTAAAAGAGGGCGGGCAGCTCCGGGGCCTTGAGGCCCAGGCGGCGGAATAGGGGCACCTGGCGCAGAACTTCTGCCGCCGGGCCGTCCGCCGCGACCTTCCCCCCTTCCAAAAGGACCACCCGGCGGCACTTCCGGGCCAGGCGCAGGTCCTCTCCCAGGAGCACCAGGGTGAGATTTTGAGCCTGGGAAAGTCTTTTTAGGGTAGTCATGAGGTCGTCCACGGCCTGGGGGTCCAAATCCGTGGTGGGTTCGTCCAGGACCACAAGGGGGGCTTCCAGGGCCAGTACCGCGGCCAGGGCCAGAAGCTGTTTCTGGCCGCCGGAGAGGGTGGCCGGCTCCCGGTGATCAAACCCGGTCAAACCCACCTGGGCCAGGGACTCTTGGACCCGCCGGACCAGCTCTTCCCGGGGCAGCCCCAGGTTCTCCGGGCCGAAGGCCACTTCCTGATCCGCCCGGGTGCAAAAGAGCTGGGCTTCAAAGTCCTGGAAGAGAATCTCCACCCGGCCCGCCAGCTCCCGGGGACGGCAGGAAGTGGTGAGGCAGCCGTCCACTTCCACCCGTCCCCGGAACTCTCCCTTGATCATCCGGGGGATGATCCCCTGGAGGCAGAGAGCTAACGTGGATTTGCCGGCTTCGCTGGGGCCCAGGACCGCCACCCGCTCCCCGGGGCGCACCTCCAGGTTCAGGCCGTCAAACACCGGCCGGGCAGCTTTTTTGTAACGAAAATAGAGACTGGTAATCTTGACTATACCGGGGACTCCATAATTGCTCCCACAAAGGCGCCAAAACGGTAAGAACTTTGCGCCTTGGCGTCTTTGCGTGAGATTGTTGCATTTCCTACATCAAGAAGCACCCAATCAATAGAACCACCAAAAAAGGCGCCAGCAGCGCCGCCAGGGAGGGCAAGGCCAGGGAGCTGACCAGCCCGAAGCCCACGGCCAGGCCCGTGAGATACCCGCCGCCCGCGCCCAGCCAGGCCAGGATCAAGCCCAGGCGGGGCGCAGGCCCCGGAGGCCGGTCCTCTTCGTCCATCAATTCCGCCCAATAAAGGTCCCAGCGGCTCACCCGGGGCTGGAGGAGCCCCAAGAGAAAAGGCCCCAAGATCACGCTGATGAGGGCGTTGTTAATAAAGACCGCCACCCCGATGATGCTGAAAGGCAGGAGCTTAAAGGCCTCCAGTCCAAAGCCCACCACCAGGGCGCACCCCATGGCGCCCAGGAGCGCCGCCAGGAAAAAGCGGGGAAGATGACGGCGCACCTGGTCCAGGGGCCGGCCCCGCCACATCTTGTAAGGCAGATAAGCCGCCAGGAAATTGCCCCAGAAGCCAAAGAAGCTCCCCGCGCCCAGGGTGCCGAAAAAATCGCCCAGGAGGTTGCCCAGGGCCGCGCCCCAGGCGCCCGCGGGCCCGAAAAGGAGGCCGAAGACCACGGGGATGACGTTGGCGGGCCGGAGCTCGGTGATTCCCGGAATCAGGGGGATGCCCTTGAAAGGGATGAGAATGGCCGCGAAAATGCCGGCGGTGAGGACCGTCAAGACCACCATGGTGGAGTACCGCCACATGCGCCAGACTTCCCGCATCTTTGCTCTCCTTTCCGCAGGGCTTTATTCTATCATGGAAAAGAGGTTTTTTTCACCTTGGGGTCTGGGCGCCTTGGGGGGAGACAAACTAGCTTGCGCCTCGCCGCCATTTTCAATAAACTTGAAACCTTGAGAGAATAGGTGCAAGCCATATGATCGAGGCGAACCAAGGCAAGGCAGGGACCCCCTGGCCGCCGGGAGACTGGCTCCTGGACTTCGGCAGCGCCGCGGACCTCATTGCCTATCACCAGGAGCGGATACTGGTTTCCGGGAGCACCCGGTTCCAGGAATACGAGATTTTTGATAGCCCGGTTTGGGGCCGGGTGCTGGTGTTGGACGGGCGGGTGCAATCCGCCTCCGCCGACGAGTTCATCTACCATGAGGCCCTGGTGCATCCTGCCATGACGGCTCACCCGGCGCCCCGGCGGGTCCTGGTCATGGGCGGCGGCGAAGGGGCCACCCTGCGGGAAGTGCTGCGCCATCCCCAGGTGGCCCGGGTGGTGATGGTGGATATTGATGAAGAACTGGTTAAACTCTGTAAAGAGTGGCTGCCTAGTTTCCACCGGGGCGCGTTTGACGACCCCCGCACCGAGATGGTCTTCGCCGACGCCCGGGGCTGGCTGGCGGACCAGCCCGACGCGTCCTTGGAGGTCATTATCATCGACCTCCCGGAACCGGTGGGGGGCGGCCCGGCGGTAATGCTGTTCACCCGGGAGATGTACGAGCTGGTCCGAGGCAAATTGGCCCCCGGGGGCGTCGTGGCGGTGCAATCCGGGGCCGCGGGGATGTTCGGCCCCCTTATGCCGGAGCTGAACGCCACCCTGAAGGCGGTATTCCCCCGGGTGGCGGCTTACGGGGCGTTTGTCCCCAGTTTCATGGAATTCTACGGCTTCCACCTGGCCGGGGGGGAGGAAGCAACCTGGCCCCCGGCCGTGGCGGCCGCCGCCCGTTTCGCCCATCCTGCGTTCCAGACCCTGGGATGGCTGGACGCGGAACTGCTGGCCGCGCTCCCTCACCTTCCGGTCTATTTGCGCCGCCGATTGGCCGCCGGCCGGGTGCTCAGCGATGCCAGGCCTTTCGCCCCGGCGCCCGGCGAACCTGCCTTTTTTTGAGGGATTCTTTTTTTCGGTTTTTGGGTAAGAGATGGTGAACGTTCGATAATAGAATCTTTAGAAGTTAAAGGAGCATAGTTTCATGTCCAATAATAGAGTAGGAATTTACGTGGATTCCATGAACATCATGCGCAACGGCGGCTATGGCATGCGTTACGAAGTCATGCGTCGGTTTGCCGCCAAGGACGGGGAGGAAATCATGCGTCTCAACGCCTACGTGGCCATTGACGAGGAACGCGCCATCTCCGACCCCAATTACAAAAATACCTTGAATTTCATTCTCACTCTGCGGGATTTAGGCTTCAAGGTGGTGGAAAAGCCCATCCGGTGGTACACGGATGAGTCGGGCCGCACATACGGCAAGGCCAACTGCGACATGGACATGGCCCTGGACATTATCGCCCAATCGGAGCGGCTGGACCTGATTTATCTGTTCACCGGCGACGGCGACTTTGTCAGCGTGGTGAACATGGTGCAGAACAAGGGCTGCCGGGTGGAACTGATAGCCTTCAACAACGTCTCCGCCCGGCTGCGCCGGGAAGTGGACCTGTTTATCTCGGGTTACCTGATTCCGGGGCTGCTGCCCACCTCGCCGCCCTATGCCGGCGCGCCCCCCTGGGGAGAGCCGGGCAGCCGGGTCCGGGGGGTGTGCACCAAGTACTTCATAGACCGCTCTTACGGCTTCTTCCGGTTCATGCACGGCTTCGGCGAGGTGTGGATCACGGACACCCGCCTGGAAGAGTCGCCTTATACTTCGGTCTTTTTTATGGAAAAGGACCTGCCCCAGCAGGTGCACGCGGAAAACCTGCCCAGCCGGGACTACATCTTTGAATTCACCATCAACGAGGGCGAAAAAGGCTTCGTGGCCGCAGATATTGATTTGGTGTACCGGTATTAGCAGTTAGCGGTTAGCTGTTAGCCTGCCAAATACCAACCGCTAACCGCTAACTGCCAACTGCCAACTGCCAACTGCTAACTGCATATGGGGGGTAAAATGGGCCAGGAACTGCGGGTGTTATTCGTTGCATCAGAGGGGGTGCCCTTTGCCAAGACCGGGGGGCTGGCGGACGTGGTGGGCGCTTTGCCCCTGGCTTTGAGGCAGGTGGGGGTGGACGTCCGCATCCTCATGCCCTATTACGGCATGGTGAAGCAGGGCAAGATTCCCACCAAAGCCCTGGCGGAGAACCTAGAGGTCCACACCGGGCTAGGCGCCATCCCCTGCGACATCATGGCCCCCTCCGAAGGGGACTCCCCTTTTTACTTCGTGGCCCGGGACGAATTCTTTGAACGCAGTCAGCTTTACGGCACCCCCCGGGGCGATTACTTCGACAACCTGGAGCGCTTCGCCTTTTTCAGCGCCGCGGTGCTCCCCTTCTGCCAGGCCCTGGACTTTCAGCCCCATGTGATCCATTGCCATGACTGGCAGGCGTCCCTGGTCCCCGTGTTCCTGCGCTGCCGCTGGTGGGGGGAGCCGGCTCTGGCGGGGGCCAAGACCGTGCTTACCATTCACAACCTGGCCTACCAGGGGCTCTTTCCCAAGGAGAAATTCACTCTCCTGGGTCTGGACTGGTCAATGTTCTCCATCAACGGCCTGGAGTTCTATGACAAGGTGAGCTTGCTGAAAGGGGGCATCGTCTTTTCGGAAGCCATCACCACGGTGAGCCCCCGCTATAGCCAGGAGATCCAAACGCCGGAGTTCGGCTACGGCCTGGAAGGGGTGCTAAAGAGCCGGGCCGGCTCTCTCTTCGGGATTCTCAACGGGGTGGACTATAAAGACTGGAACCCGGAAACCGACCCCCTCATTCCCGCCAACTACAGCGCCACGGACCTGAAAGGCAAGGCCAAGTGCAAGGCCGCGCTCATGGAGGCCTTCGGGTTGAACAAAAACCTGGCCTCAGCGCCGCTCCTGGGGATCATCTCCCGCCTGGCGGACCAGAAGGGCTTCGACCTGGTGGAGGCGGTGCTGCCCCAGCTCATGGCCCGGGACATCATGGTGGTCATCCTGGGCGCGGGGGAAGAGAAATACCACCGCTGGCTGGCGGGGGAGGCCAAAAAGTATCCCGGCAAGCTGGGGGTGAAAATCGCCTTCGACAACACCCTGGCTCACCTCATCGAAGCCGGGGCGGACATGTTCCTCATGCCTTCCCGGTTTGAACCGTGCGGCCTCAACCAGATGTACTCCCTGAAGTACGGCACCATCCCCGTGGTCCGGGAAACCGGCGGCCTGGCGGACACCGTCACCCAGGTGGGGCACGTCACCGGCGCGGGTACGGGTTTTCTCTTCGAGGAATACGCCCCCGAGGCCTTCCTGAAGGCCATTTACACCGCGGTGGCGGCCTTCGAAGACAAGCGCCTGTGGCGCCGCATTATGCAGAACGCCATGAGCCAGGATCTTTCCTGGAACAAGTCGGCCCGGGCCTACCTGGATTTGTACCAGCGGTTGGTGGAATAGGGCGAGGGAGGAGCCAGGATTAATTAATTTTTGGGAAAAGGGGAAAAAATCAACCCTCCTCTCCAAGAACTTTTCGCCTTTTCCCACATGAAATTTCTTACCCCCTTCATCTCTCTCTCCTCCGTGGGCTTTCTGTCCCGGTTGTCTTATACTTGATTCCTTTTCAAATGCAACAAATACAATTTGTAACTTATAGGGGTTGCCAAAAGTAATTTCCCCGTAGGGGCACGGCGAGCCGTGCCCAAGGTACAGGGGCACAGCACGCTGTGCCCCTACGTGAAAAAAAACAATCGGAAAAAACTTTTGGCAATCGCTATATTGGAGCCTCTTGCAAAATTACGTAGCCGCAGGCTTCAGCCTGCGCCCGCACAGGCTGGAAAGCCTGTGCTACCGGATATTTCTTTGAGCAACATGGAAAAATCGCAGCCTCAAAATGAATTTTGCAAGAGGCTCATTGGTATTCCAGGTTTTCCTAACCGAAAACCGAAAACGGTATTATAACCTGGCCCGGAATCCGGTGCTGCCGCTCTTTGCCCTGTACCTGGGGGCCGGTCCCGAGGCCATCGGCTGCGCGCGGTGGGCATCTCCACGGTCACCGGCATCTTCTTCAAGCTGCCTTCGGGGGCGCTCTCCGACGTCATCGGCCGGCGCCGCACCCTGCTCATGGGGCAACGGTAATCCCCGCGCCATTCGCCAACCGCCCTTACAAGGGCCGCCACCCCGGGGAAAAGGAGGTGTAATACCAAGTCGCAGTCTAAAGGCAACAGTTGTAGCGTGATTTATCACGCCCGCCTTTCGGGCGCAATAAATTGCGCCCCGGGGAAATTACTTTGGGCAACCCCTATAATTCTGTCCCTTATTCCTGGCTCCCTATTCCTGACTTCTGGCCTATGCCTTCCCGGTCGCGGGAGGATATTGAATCTTCTGATTTTTCATTTTCTCAATTAAAGTGGTGCGGTTCAAGTGAAGGAGCTGGGCCGCCTGGCTTTTCACCCCCCGGCTCCGTTCCAGGGCCTTGAGGATAAGGTTTTTTTCGAAATCCCGGACCACCGCGGCGAGGTTGAGGCCCCGTTCGGGGAAGTCCATGGCTTCCGGCAGGCGTTCCAGGGGCCGGGGGTGGAATTTCTCCGGCAGCTCCGCCACGTCCACCACTTCCCCTTCGATGAGGATCGCCAGGCGTTCCATGAGGTTTTCCAATTCCCGGACATTGCCCGGCCAGGAATAATGACTCAGGCAGTTCAAGGCCGCGGCGGTCAATTGCTTGGGGGGCGTCTTCTTCCGGGCGCAAAAGTCTTTAAGGAATTGCCGGGCCAGTAAAGGGATGTCGCTCTCCCGCTCCCTTAGAGGCGGCACCTTGATGGGAATGACGTTGAGGCGGTAGTAGAGGTCTTCCCGGAACAGCCCCTGGTGGACCAGGGATTCCAGGTCTTTGTTAGTGGCCGCGATGACCCGGATGTTCACCCGGATAGTCTTGACCCCGCCGATGCGCTCGAAGCTGTAGTCTTGCAGGACCCGCAGGATTTTCACCTGGAGATTGGGGCTCATTTCCGCGATTTCATCCAAAAAAATGGTGCCGCCGGTGGCCAGTTCGAAGCGGCCGATGCGGGTGCGCACCGCATGGGTGAAGGCCCCCCGTTCGTGGCCGAAAAGTTCGCTTTCCAATAATTCTCCAGGTATGGCCCCACAATTTACCGGGATTAATGGCCCTTCCCGCCGGGAACTATTATAATGCAGGGCGCGGGCGATGAGTTCCTTGCCGGTGCCCGATTCTCCCTGGATTAGTATGGTGCTGTCCGTGTCCGCCACCTTTTCAATGATTTCAAAGACCTGTTGGATGGCCTCGCTTTTGCCGAGGATGTTGGCAAAGCCATACCGCCTCTGAAGCTGTTTTTTGAGCTGGAGGTTCTCCCACTTCAAGCGGCGGTGGTCCAGGGCGCGCTCCACCACCACCAGCAATTCCGTGGGGTTGACCGGTTTGGTGAGGTAGTCATAGGCCCCGGAACGCATGGCGTCCACGGAGCTTTTGATGGTGCCGAAGCCGGTTATTATAATACAGGGACACTCGGGGTGATGCTTGACCAGAAATTGTAAGATTTCCATGCCCCCCACGCCGGGGAGAGACAGGTCCGTGAGCACCAGGTCGAAGGAACTTTCTTTGGCCAGCAATAGGCCGCTTTCACCATCCGCCGCGGTTTGCACTTCAAAGCCGGCGGACTCCAGGACCTCCTGGAGCACCTGGCGTAGGGCGGGATCGTCGTCAATCACCAAAATTGAACCGGAACCGGATTTCATAAGGGCTGTCCTCAGGTTAGGCGCATCATACTCCAAAATCCTTTCCGCGTCAATAAAATGACATGGTTTTTCCTCCCATGGGCTGGGGACAGGAGACAAAGGGGTTGACTTGAGGAAAATTCTATTGTTATGTTTAGGCAGCCTTGGGACAGGGATAGTTTAAGGACATGGTTTTACCCACCGTTGCATTCATTGTCGGGGCTTATGGCATGTATGCTTTCTGCGTGGCTTGGCCCTGGCGCCAGGGACGGCAGGGGCGAGGCTATAGCCGCCGGCGGGCCTGGGTCCGGCTGGGCCTGCTGGGCGGCCTGGCCGCGGGGTTGAGCCTCCTGGCGTGGTTCTCCTTTCCCAGCGAGGAGCAGGAACCCCGGTTTCAACTGGCCGGTTTCCTGGGCTTGACCTTTCAGGACGGCTGGGCCGCGCCCCAGGAGGGGAAAAAAGTGGAACCCCTGCCGGTGAAACCCCAGAACTCGGGGGAGCAGCCGGTTTATGCCTTGCTTCATCCATCGGCGCCTCCGGTTCCCACCGCGCCGGATAAGAAAAAAGCCCCGGCCCTGAAGCCGTTGCCCCAGGCTAAGGCGAAGAAGGCTGCTTCCAAAACTGCCGCCAAAACCACCAAGACTTCTAGTTTGGCCGCCAAAAAAGACAAGACCTCCGGTAAGACCAAGGCTAAGAAGAAGAAATCTCCGGCCCCATCCGGTTCGCCGGCCGCGGCAGGGTGAAGTTTAAATCCACAGATTGCCCGATTTCCCAGAGATAAGGAATAAGTGGCCCTGGCCGCCCCCAGGGCCATAATATTTTTCTTTCTCTGTGAACTCTGTGTCTCTGTGGTGCAGGGTTGATTCTTTACTCGTTCAGCCCCTGGGGGAATGAAATTGGCTGCCAGGCTTCCCTTGGAAACAAAAAAACTTTCCTTTGTACCTCCGCCTATCTCTATGGTATTAGATGCTAAGATATTACTCGGAGCGATTGATTGTTCCCATTTTCCAAGGCAGGACTGAGTGATGAGGACTGAGGACTGAGTAATTTAAGATAGAGATGGCGAAGACTCAGTCCTAAGTCCTATAATTTCAAGTAACTGATTTGGCGAAATGAGAACAATTAAGTGACCTGAGTAATAATACCATTTTCTCTTTCAAGTGCAACAAACATAATCTGTAACTTATTGATAATCCATAAGTATCTTTACCGAAAACCGAAGACCGAAAACCGAAAACCGTAAAAATGGGAGGCGCGGCCATGAAAATCCTCGCGGTAATATTAGCTATCGCGGTTTTAGCTAAAATAGTTATTATAATAATCACCCCCGGACGCTACCTGAAGCTAACGGAGAAATTACTGAAAAATTATCAGCAACAAGCGATGTTAATTTATTCGATGCTGACAATAGTCGTCGGATTGTTTGTTTTTGCAAAATTAAATATTGTCGATGTAGCCGGGGTAATGCTGTTTACTTCACTATTAATCGGGATCGGTTTGATTCCTTACACTAATGCCATTCTCACTTTGCGCGATGAAGTTCTGGCCCAGGGTCTGGGTAAAGCCTGGTTGTCCCTCCTGCTGTGGCTGGGAATTGCCCTGTGGGTGTTGTATGCGGTCTTTTGGGGTTAACGGATTTAACCCATTGATAACCCAACTCTTCTAACTGAAAACTGAAAAATATTCCTTGAACCAGCCGGCTGTTAACCAGACTGAAAAAATCGCCCGGGCCGCGGGCACAGTGAGCGTCGCGGTGATGGCCAGCCGCGTGCTGGGGTTGGTGCGGGAACAGGTCTTCGCCGGGTTTTTCGGGGCCGGCTTTGCTTTTGACGCCTTTGTGGTGGCCTATCGCATTCCCAACCTGCTCCGGGACCTGTTTGCCGAAGGGGCCTTAAGCTCCGCCTTCGTCACCGTGTTCACCGACTATCAGCAGCGTCTGGGCATGGCGCGCACCTGGCGGCTGGCCAACAACGTCCTGGCCTGCCTGGCCCTGGTGGTGGGCGGCGTCGTGCTGGCGGGCATGTTCTTCTCCCCCCACCTGGTGGGTCTGATGGCGCCGGATTTCAGCCAGATCCCCGGCAAGACTGACCTGGCCACCCTGATGACCCGCATCATGTGCCCTTTTCTACTGCTGGTGTCCCTGGCCGCGGTGGTCATGGGCATCTTGAACGCCGAAGGAAAGTTTTTCATCCCGTCTTTGGCCTCCAGCTTCTACAACCTGGGCGCCATTGTGGGGGGGCTGAGTTTGAGTCTCATCGCCCCGCGGCTGGGCTACCACCCCATCGTGGGGATGGCCGTGGGCACCCTTATCGGCGGTTTTTTGCAGTTGGCGGTGCAACTGCCGCTGCTGGGGCGGGTGGGGTATAAGCCCCAATGGGTCCTGGAATTCCGGGAGCCGGGGCTGCTTCGGATTATGAAGCTCATGCTCCCCGCGGTGGTGGGCCTGTCCGCCACCCAGATCAATATTTTCATCAACACCTTTTACGCCTCGGGGTGCCAGCAGGGGAGCCTCTCCTGGCTCAACTACGCCTACCGGCTGTTCCACCTGCCCATGGGGCTTTTCGGGGTGGCCCTGATGGTGGCCACCCTGCCGGTGGTGTCCCGCCACGCCGCGGTCCGGGACCTGCCGGCGTTGAAAGGGGCCTTTCAATCCTCCCTGATCCTGGCCCTGCTCCTCACTCTGCCCGCGGCCTGCGGCCTCATCTTTCTGGCCCGCCCCATCGTCGCCCTCATTTACCAGTACGGCCAATTCACCCCCTTGGACACCCAGCAAACCGCCGGGGCCTTGGCCCTTTATGCCGTTGGCCTGGCGGCCTTCGCGGGGGTGAAGATCATGGTCCCGGTCTTCTACGCCCTGGACGACACCCGGGTGCCGGTGGCGGGTTCATTTCTCACCGTGGCCGCCAATCTGCTCATCATTAACCTCATCATCGGACCCTTGCAGCACCTGGCCATCGCCCTGTCCACCTCGCTCAGCATCATGGTGAACCTGATTTTCCTCAGCGCCATGCTGTACCGCAAAGTGGGGGGGTTTTCCGCGGGAAAGCTGCTCGCCACCCTGGCCAAACTCCTGGCCGTGTCCCTGGTCATGGGCCTGGCGGTGGCGGGGCTGCATGGCCTCCTCACCGGCTGGCTGGGGACTGGGCTGGCCGCCCGGTCCTTCAGCCTCCTGGGGGCCATCCTGGCCGGCATCGGTCTTTATTTTTTGATGGCCGCCCGCCTGGGGATTCCCGAATTCACCGAACTCAAGGCTCTGGTGCGCCGGGCCGGGAACCGGGGATAGGGGGCAAGGGGGCGGGGCAAGGGAGCAGAGGCTTAGGAAGCGCAGGATGGCATCCTATGCAGGATTTCTTAGGCTGAAGGGGCGCTTACCGGTCCGCGGGGAATTTTTCACCTGACTTTCCAGGGGTTCTCTGATAAACCAGCCGCCTGACGGCGGCCAGGAATGAAGGTCGTACACTTTAGCGACTAACAACCTTATGTTCAGGGGCAAAGGAGAAACTTCACCCCTCTTCTTTGGCGCATCCCGCTTATCCCCCGGGGCGGAAGGGTAATATCAAGTTGCGTTCCAAAGGGAAAAATCTATAGGGGGTGATTTATCACGCCCGGTTGCGCCCCTGCCAAATGCCTCTTTGATTACATCTTGGTGTCATCTCCTTTTGCTATTGACAGCTAGATATATTATTTGATACATATACCCATATGAAAACAACCATAGAGATATCAGACCCATTATTGGAAGCAGCCCGGCAAGTCGCCGTCCAGGAAAAAACTACGGTAAGGGCCCTGGTGGAGGAGGGTTTGCACAAAGTTATTGCCGAAAGGCGGCAGAGCAGAGGCTTCAAGCTGCGCCGGGCCACCTTCAAGGGTAACGGCCTCCAACCCCAGGTCACCGGGGCCTCCTGGGAGCGACTCCGGGATCTAATTTATGAAGGACACGGAGCATGATTGCCGTTGACACCAATCTCCTGGTCTACGCGCATCGGGAAGATTGCCCCTGGCACGAGGCCGCTTATGCGCGGCTGGCGGAATTGGCGGAGGGTCGCGGGCCTTGGGCCATCCCCTGGCCTTGCCTGCATGAATTTTTGGCCATCGTCGCCCATCCCCGAATTTATGATCCGCCTACCCCCCTGGAAACCGCCCTGGATCAGGTGGACGCCTGGATGGAATCTCCCAGTTTGGTGCTGCTGGCGGAATCCCCGGGATATTGGCCGGAACTGCGCACTACTCTTAGGGTGGGGCGGGTTGCCGGCCCCCAGGTTCATGACGCCCGGATCGCCGCCTTGTGCCAGAACCACGGCGTCCGGGAATTGTGGAGCGCCGACCGGGATTTCGGCCGGTTCCCGGCGCTGCGGGTAAGAAACCCCCTTTTGGCCTGAATAATCCTGTTTTCGGGTTGCGGAAAAATTTATAGGTCAGAAATCTGGGCCGCCACTCCTCCCGAAAAATTTTCTCCCCCTCCCGGGACCGGGATGGGGGGACGTTTTTCAGGCATGGCAAGCTTCACGGCCTAAGGCCAGGGGGTCAGGGGCTTGATACCAAGATGCAATCAAAACCTAATACATGTTCCGTAACAACCAATATACAAGGGGCGCAATTTATTGCGCCCGAAAGGCGGACGTGATAAATCACGCCCCTACAACTGTTGCCTTTCGACTGCGACTTGGTATCAATTGTCAATTGAATGCAACTTAGTATGAGATGGCAAAGGCAATACCGCAAACACCGAGAAGTCGCGGTTATAACAGTGCAGCCCCAGGTCATTGAAGGCAAAGACATGATAAACCGGGGCCTGGGGCTCCTAATCGGACATGGAAAAGTCAGCAGATAGTTGAAGTTGTAAAGGAGGGGATGTTATTGCGACTCAACTTGCCAGATTTATAACTGCCCTCTTTGGCGCCTGATTCCAGAAACCTTGCCCTCAATGGCGCAGGTGCTTCCCTGGGCCTTTGCAGGACCCGGGCGGGGCGGCAGGGGGGCGGGTTCCCAGGATCTGGGCAATTTTTTGGGATAAAGCTTCGATGCGGTAGGGTTTTTCGATAAAGCCCTGGGCGCCTGCGTTTAGAATCTGCTGGGCGGCCCCGTCCAGGCTGAAGCCGCTGGCCACCAGGACCTTAACGTCAGGGACCAACTCTTTCATGCGGGCGTAAATCTCGGCGCCCCCCATGCCCGGCAGGAGCAAATCCAGGATTACCAGGTCAATCCGGTCCCGGTGCGTTTGGAGAAGAAAGAGCGCCCGGGGGCCGTTTTCCGCGGCCAACACCTGGTAGCCCAGTTGCTCCAGAATGCGCTGGCCCACCCGCCGGACCCCCTCTTCGTCCTCCACCAGCAGGATGGTTCCCGCGCCCCGGACGCAGCTAAAGACGGAGCGTTCCGGGGCTGCCGGTTCTTGGGTCACCGGCAGATAAATGAAAAAAGCGGCGCCGAACCCCGGCTGGGTTTCCACCCTGATGATGCCATGGTAGTCCTGGACAATGGCGTAAACCGTGGCCAGACCCAGCCCGGTGCCCTGGCCCAGCCCTTTGGTGGTGAAAAATGGCTCAAAGATGCGGGCGGCAGCGGCTTCATCCATGCCGGGGCCGGAATCCGCCACCTTAATTTCCACGTAGCGACCGGGCCGGCGTTGGTGAGGCCGGCAGAACAGTTCATCCAGGACCAGCTCTCGAGTGGTCAAAGATATGTCGCCGTCCCCTTCCATGGCCTGCCAGGCGTTGACCAAGAGGTTCAGAAGCACCTGCTCCATCTGTAAGGGATCGGCTTCCACCGGGGGCAATCCGGAGGCCAGGTCCAACTTGAGATTAATGCCGCCCCGGGTGCGGCTGAAGAGCCGGGCGGATTTTTCCAGCAAAGGATTGAGGTTAAGGGGTCGGGGAACCGGTTTGTCACCCCGGTCGAAGGAGAGGAACTGCTTGGCCAGGGCAGAGCCTTTAAGCACTTCCTGCTCAATCTGTTTCAAATCCGCATAAGCCGGGTCACCGGGATCCACGCTGGCCAGGACCAGCCCGGTGAGCCCCATGACGTTCATGAGAATATTATTGAAATTGTGGGCCATGCCCGCGGCCAGGGCGCCCACCGCCTCCATTTTTTGCTGCTGCAGCAACTGCTTCTCCATCTGCTTCTTCTCGGTAACGTCGTTGAACATGGCGAAGGCCCCCAGGAAGCGCCCCTGTTCCATGAGGGGGACTGAACTCATGAGAACGGTCACCGGCCTTCGGCTGGAGGAATTCAGCTCCAGCTCATGCTGGGAGACTTGGCCCTTCATGTTTTGGGCCAAACCCCGTTCCAGCAGGTTTTTGTTTTCCGGGTTGCAGAACTGGTAAATGCTCTTTCCTTCCAGCCGGGAGTGGCCGATAATTTCTCCCATCCTCCGGTTGGCAAAACGGATGATCCCCTGCTCGTCATTGATCCAAATGCCTTCATGGGCATTTTCCACCAGGCCCCGGTACTTGCGTTCGGAAAGCTCCAGATTCCGGTACAGCCGGGCGTTTTCCAGGGCAATGGCCAGGTGGTTGGCAAAGCTCAACACCATGTCCTGGTCCGCCTGGTTAATGGGATGGAGATCGCTCCGGCGGCCGGCCAACAGCACTCCGATGATGCGCCGGCGCACCCTCAGGGGGGCCAGGATGCCGTTAAGAGCAGGCCCCGGAAAATTAAGGGGGAACCCCCGGGACCGGTCAACCACCACCGGCGCCCCCGTCAAGGCCACCCGGGCGATGAGGTTGTCGGTTTCCAACACTGGAACGCGGCGGCCTTGAAGTGTTTCCATTTCCGCCGGGGTAAACCCCGCGGCATGGATGAGCTCGTAAGCTTCCTGGCCGTCGTCCAGGAGGAAGACCGCGGACTGGTCCAGATGGGCGAAGTCCTTCAGAAGCTTCAGAGCCTCCCGCAGCAACTCTTCCAGGTTAAGGACCGACAGGGCCGCGGCGCAGGTTTCCTGGAGGCACATCAGGTGGTCGATTTTTCCCCGAAGCTGGAGATTGAGACGGTGGACCTCGTCAAATTTCTTCTTTAACAGCTCCTTGTCCCATTCCAATTCTTCAATGGTGGATTTGAGAATCGGCCAGGGGGCCAGGAATCGGAACCAGGTCTCCCGCCAGAAAGATTTTTTCTCCCACTTGAAGCGGTATTCGCAGCAATCGTCTCCCCGGAAAAAACACCGGGTCTCTTCCACCTGGGCCGGCGGCAGGTTCCAGATGGTGGGAATGCCGGAATAGATACCCTGGTTAAACAGGCAAAAATCCCGGTGGCCCAGGATTTCCGGAAACCAGTGAAGGCGCACGGTGGCCCGGTCCCGCAAGGCTTCCACCACTTCAATGCGCTTGTTGCGGTTGAATTTGTCATTGATGGCCTGGACCCGTTTCAAAGTGCGACGGGGGTTTTTGTGGGCAAACATGATGATGCGCTGGACATAGCCCAGTTTCTTGCGGGCCGCGGATTGAAAACCGATGTCAAAGGCTGCCTGTTCATTCTGGGTGATCTTCCGGGCATTATCAAACATCTGGATAACCACCTGGCTGGAAACCCAGTTATGAGGCTCCATCAAGAATTCCTGGGGGCTGGGGAGGGCCAGGATTTCCGGACCCAGGCCTTCCAGCAGGGCGGGTATCTCTCCTGGCCGGGTCTCCAGAAAATACTCCATGATGGCCCGGGTGTTGAGGCAGCTATGATGTTTTTCCATGAATCCGGTTTCCCCCGGGGATCACCACTGGCACCTGAAAAATTTCTTCTCCTATCCTTTCGGCAAGTCCTGGAAAAAAAATTAATGGATTTAAAGGCAACTTGAGGAAAATGGGGGGAAAAAATTCCTGCAAAAATAACCAAATTGGTTAATCCCAATGATGCAAATGAACTAAGATTAAACAAGGTTGGCAAGGCCGCGCCCCTTTCTTGCCCCTTTTTTGTCGTCTTTGCGCCTGGGCGCGAGAATATCCTTTTAAGAATTGACAATCTCGATCATTTTGTGTTATGACCAAGTGGTCATGAAAGATGCCGCGGCCTTGTCCACTTTTCGCCATCTGCCCCCGGATAAGCAGGAACGGGTCCTCACCGCGGCCCTGGAAGAGTTCGCCGACAAGGGCTATCACCAGGCGTCCCTGAACAAGGTAGTGGCCCAGGCCGGCATCGCCAAGGGTTCCATTTACCAGTATTTTCCCAACAAAGAGGGCTTGTTCTCCTTCCTCTTTCAGCAAGCCCTGGGGGCGGTGCGCCGCACCCTCACCGCGGTCAAAGAAGAGACCCTGGAACAAGACCTGTTCAGCCGGCTGGAGAAGTCCCTCCGAGCCGGAGTAAGGTTCCTCCGGGAACACCCCCGGATTTACAATTTCTATTTAAAAATTCAGTATGATAAGAACGTGCCCTTCCGGGAGGAATTTCTGGCGGTCATCCGGAGGCACGCCGCGGAATACTTCGGCTCCCTGGTGCGCCGGGCCAAAGCCCGGGGGGAACTGCGGCCGGGAGTGCCCGAAGACGCGGTCTTATTTCTGCTGGACGCGGTCTTTGACCGGTTCCTCCAGGCCACGGCCCTTTCGGCCCTGGACGTCACCCTGGGCCTGCACCAGGCTCCCCCGGAGATCGTGGATAAGCGCATCCGGGAGATCATCGGCCTGCTCCGGGAAGGCCTGGCCGCCTGAGGCAGGTGTCAGGGGTCAGGTTCCAGGTGTCAGGGATCAGGGAATAGGGAATAGGGAATAGGGAAT
>Ga0194125_10006508_pt1 | contig 17219 bp, 11 predicted proteins | sample TA2KigC250mmetaG_FD_148626 | JGI IMG/M metagenome (GOLD analysis project Ga0194125, IMG submission 148626) | Freshwater microbial communities from Lake Tanganyika, Tanzania - TA2015034 Kigoma Deep Cast 250m | ecosystem: Environmental > Aquatic > Freshwater > Lake | place: Tanzania: Lake... | reverse complement strand
AACTTCTTTGTTTGCCGAAACCCGGGATCAGGCCGGCACAAGAAGGTCTTTAACAAAGAACAATTCTACCCGTACTGAAATTATTGCTTGGCAGGAAACATTCGAAGACGGCGCTCCTGGCTGGTTAACCACGCCTACCGGCGCATCAAACCTGTGGCATATCGCTCCCGTTGCCGATGCTCCATCACCCACAAATGCCATGATTAACCAGAATACATCGGGATCGTATAATGCTTCTATGCAAAACTACCTGTATTCACCATCCATAACCCTGCCGTTATCAGGAGCTATCAAAGCTGATTTCATGATGAAAGGCAGTTTTACCGACCCCTCTCCTATTACCGGTCCTTTGGCAAATCTGGATTATTGGGGTTGGGAAATATCCCCAAACAACGGTTCGACCTGGTATCGGATGAGCAATCCCTATAATAGTCCAACAGGCAGTAACTATGTTTTTATCGACGCTCCCAGTGAGTGGACTTATGTTACTGAAGGATACAACGGCTTGAATGGCTTGATTTCCGATTATGCTGGACAAACTGTTAAATTCAGAATCTATTTCCGTTCCGACAGTGATACCCCAGTGGGACCCGGCATAATGATTGATAACTTCACCATCTTTAATGATATCTTCATGCCTTCTCCAACCGACTTGGCAGCAACCATTTCAGGTCAAACAGTCCAACTGAACTGGACTGCACCTCCTTCAGGCTTTTCTACAGAGACAATAACCTCTACAAATTCAGCCTGGACTTCTTTTGTCAGTGATGCGGATTACTTTGCTATGAAAATAGTAAATCCCTTCACAGGTCCGCTACAGTTGCATGCAGTTAGTTTTATGCTGTACCGTCAGAACAGCGCTCCAATTGCCGGAAACCCCACTATTCATGTTTTTGCTGATAACGCAGGTTTGCCCGGTGCAGAACTGGCAAGTGTTGCTAATGTAAACAATATCAGTAATATGTCATGGAAAATGGTGGATGTTACATCGCATAATGTATTCATCCCCGGCAATGGCTCCGTTTTTGTCGGCATAAGTAATATTGATGATGGAGGAGCACCCAATGCCCAGGGCTTGTTATGTGATTCAACCAGTGTCAACACTAATTCCTTTGCCTTCTTTGACGGAATGTGGGAACCCCTTACTGAAGTATATACCGGATTACGGAATTGCGCTTTGGCGGGAGTATATTGGGTTGACGACCCGTTTGCGCCTATTTTGACAGGATTCAAGGTCTACAGGGCTTTGAATCTAAATGGTCCCTTTGAAGAAATCGGAACCATCACAAATCCCAATACCATAACTTTTACTGATGAATCACCCGTTATAGGACAGCTTAATCATTATTATACTACCGCAGTGTTTGACGGTTATGAATCCGAGCCGTCCAATATTGCTACAGTGGATTTAATAGGTCTGTTATATACAGAGTTATCCAATGATGATGGCACATCCAATGAAAACTTCAATGTTGGGACAGCCAATACTTCTGCTGTTAAGTTTGTAACACAGCCCAATGCAACACTACATTACGCGAAGGTTTATATCAATTCCATCGGCAACAGTGCAATGATTATCAGGATATTTGATAACAACGGTACAGGTGGTTTACCCGGAACGCAATTATTGCAATTCACCGCACCGATTTCATCTCTTTCACAGGGCTGGAACAACCTTCCTCTGCCCACTGCAAATATCGTGACAGATGCAGATGGTATTTTCTATATCGCCATTTATGAATATGGCAGCGCGTCTGTGCTGGGCTTGGATACTAATTCCAATGGCAACAGTTGGAAAAAGATTGGCACAGCCGGTGCATGGACTGCCATTGCAGAAGGCAATGTTATGATTAGAGCATTGGTCAATTGGGGAAGTGCAAACGAGGAATATACGGAAGTTATGCCTGTGAGCAATCTTACCGGATATCCCAATCCCTTCCGCAGTTCTACTGACTTGAATTTCACAGTAGAAAAAGCTGGAAACGTCATCCTCAAGATATACAATTTAAAAGGACAAGTTGTCCGCAACCTGATGAATACAAATCTTTCCAAAGGCAGTCACAAATTCACCTGGGACGGCAAAGATGACTACGGCAAAAACGTAGGAATCGGAATGTATTTCTGCAAGGTTGAAGCAGACGGCAAAAAGATATCTCAAAAAATCATCAGAATAAAATAATAATACCCCAAATCAATATCAAAGAGATACTTCCTGTGGAGTATCTCTTTTTTTGTTGCAGAGCGGGTTAAATCTATTTTTCATCCTGACATCCTCTTGGGGTCTTCTTGGGCTAACCCCAGGAGGATGCCGGGTGGATGTTAAGTTCTGTTTTTGGAAAACACCCACACAACTCAGTTAATGATTGTTTTTATTGACAAGCATATGTTATTTATTGAAGTGTTTTTCTGGAAAAATTGAACCGGTAAAAGGAGAAATCAATGTCCAATCTAAGATATCTGAAAATCTTAAATCCAATCTTAGCTTTGTTTTTTTTCGTTACAATTAAAACAGTATTACTTTATAAGTTTTCACCAATAGAAACGCTGCAGGGAAGTGAAATGCTATATAAAATTCATGAGATAGCTGGAATCATCTTTTTCTTATTAGCGATCCTGCACCTGTTTTTAAACTGGAATTGGGTAAAAACACAGATATTGGGAATAAAACCCCAAAAGCCAACAAAATAATTCTGCCAATGTAACAACCGCCCTCCACAGTAAAGACGTAAACTGGGATGCATAAACACAAATCATTATTATCAACAGCTCAATCTGAAGAACTGAACAGTCAGTTAAGTGAGCTGTTGAAGTGTGATATCAGTTTAACGGAAAGACTGTTTCGATGCCGTCAGATTCTGGAAAATCTATATAAATCCTTAACTTCCAATACTAATATCACTTTTACAGGATTATATGCCAGAATGCAGTATATTCACGAAGTAAATCCTCTCCCTTCTTCAAATATTGAGCAACTTCAATTACTTCGACTTCTGACAAATAAAGTGGTTCACAAAGATGACTTTGAATTCGGAGAAGCGGATTTTATCAGCTCTGTAAAAGTCCTGGCAGAGGCAATCAACGTTTTTACCGATAAAAAGATACCTGCCGAGATTGAGAAATTCATAACTGATAAAAAAGCAAAGAACCTTGTCTCTTTCAGAACTCATGTAGAAGCGAAAGTAGATAAGATATACGGAACAGTAACTTCCTGGAAAACATCAGCACCGAAAAGTAGTAACAACTTCATTGAAATTCACTGCCAGATACCGGATGGAAGTGAAGTTACCATTACCCTTTGGGAAAAGAAAGAGGATCAGAACTGGGGAAGACGCTGGACAATGCTCGATAAAGCACTCTGGAAATACTGTAATATCGTTTTTTACAACCTGTCTGCAGTTCAGGGAGTAATCAACAGCTATCAGTCCACACCACATACTCTGGTAGTTTTGGAGCAGGATTTCCTACTGGATGTATCCGTCGTTGCAGATTGCTTTCAGAATAAAGATTATTATCCGGAACTATTCCTCATCAACAAGTTTTTCAGTGAACCGATAACACCGGCACTGGCAAAAGGCAAATGCGCAAACTATATCTTTGATGAACTTGTCAATGACCCGCAAAAAGACCTGAAAAAAATATTCAATGATTATCTGCAGGAAAATCCACTGTCAGTCTGCTCTATTGGAGAAAAAGTTTGGAAAGATATCTACAGACAAATTGAACAAGACCACTATCCCCAACTACGTCAGGTAGCTGCTGATTTGCAGAATAAGAACTGCCAGCTTGAACCGTCCTTTATTGCGCTCAAATATGGACTGCATGGCAGACTTGATGTGATGGTGCTTCCTGATAGCGAGTTACAGAAGTATTCAATTATAGAATTAAAGAGCGGATCTGCTCCTTCCCAGAATGTATGGAGAGCGCATCAGATGCAGGTTATCGCTTATAATCTGATTTTAAAAGAAGTATTCGGTCCTTCTAAAATCGCCAATAGTTCAATCTTTTATTCCAGAAGTATTATGGCACCACTCAGGCATATAGTTAATCATATCACTGATGAACAGGACTTCCTGATGTGCCGTAATAGAATTATGGGCATAATGCAGAAACTGGCTACCGAGCCGGAAGTAATAATAAACTGGCTAAAGTCCGGTATCAGAGATTATAAAAACAATTTCCTTACCGATAAAGCGCTGCATATACACCGCACTTTGAATAACCTATCAGAATTTGAATTGAATTGGCTAACACGAAAACTGAAGTTTATATTCAGAGAAATCTGGGCAGCCAAAACAGGGTCTTTTGTAGAAAGCGAAGTTGCCAGTTTTGGATTCAGTTCTCTGTGGAATTGCAGTACTGTTGAAAAAAAGAACCAGTATCGGCTCATTGATGGTCTCTGGGTTGAATCCATAAATAAAGATATTGTCTCATTTCATAGACAGGATGATTCATCTATATCAAACTTCCGAACCGGAGATATTGTCGTTCTTTACAAACAAGAGTATCCCCTGACTGAACAGCAACTGATAAGGGGAACAATAAACCTGATTGAAAATGATAAAATCGTAATCAGGACCCGCAGCATTATCAGGCAGGAAGGCGTCTTTGACCATTATACCCTATGGGCAATTGAGCCAGATTTAATAGAATCCTCATTATACACTGGCATAAGTTCTGTATATTCGCTGTTATGCAGCGATAAATCAGTAAGGGATAAACTAATGGGTTTTATACAGCCAGAGATCGAGGATATCAAGTTTGCCAATGTCTTATCGTGGCGTAATGATATTGCTGAAAGTCTTAAAGGGATGATTGCCGCAAAAGATTATTACATAGTACAAGGTCCTCCCGGAACGGGAAAAACTTCCTGTTTACTAATTCAATATCTGACCCACCTGATACATGAGACCTCATGTAAAGCATTGGTTATTAGTTTTACCAATAGAGCAGTTGACGAAATATGTAATTATCTGGAAAATGAAAACATATCCTACCTGCGATTAGGCTCACAACAGAAAATAACAAATAATGGAAAAGATAAAAAGAAACACCAACACTTGAACAAAGACGCTCTGAATTTGACAATATTAAACTATGAATCTGAGAGATTATTCGTATCCACAGTTCATTCCTTACTGGCAGTAGCACCAGATTTTCTAAGAAAGATTAATATCGATGAGTTGATAGTCGATGAGGCTTCTCAAATTCTTGAACACCATATTATCGGGCTGGTATCGAAGATAAAAAAGACTATCTTAGTCGGAGATCAAAATCAATTACCGCCTATTATTTTGCAGCAAACAAAAAACGAAAAGGAATCTATCCTTGAGAAATTCATTGTCAATGCGGATAGAAATCTTTTTCAAAATTGCTACTCAATGCTGACAGACCATTACCGGATGCATGATGACATTGCCAGATTAGTTTCGTATAATTACAAAAATAAACTCATCCCTGCCGAAAAAAGACAAACCTCAAAACAACCTTGGCTTGTAACTGAAAATAAGTTCTTGAAAAACATTATGAAATCCCGCTTAGTCTGGATAGACGCCAGACCGTCATTGATTAGTAAAGCTGATACAATGCACGCAGATTGGATAAAGGATTTCTTAGATGCGTTATCAGCAGATATTCCAATAGAAGAAGTAGTAAAAAAAGTAGGAGTAATTGCACCTTTTAGAGCACAAGCACAATGCATTATTTCAAAATTCGGCAACAAATACAAAGATCTGACTGTCGATACAATAGAACGCTATCAAGGTTCACAAAGAGACTGCATAATAATGTCATACCCAATAAGATATCAATATGAATTAAACTTGCTGCAATCAGTAAATATGCTAGGAACTATTGACCGTAAACTCAATGTAGCCATTAGCAGAGCCAGAGAGCAACTGATTATCATTGGAAATAGCAGAATTCTTGCTCACTCGGAATTCTATCATAAAGTCTTCAATCTGATTAAAGAGAACGGATTAGTAATAAGTTTAAAACAATAGTATGATACTTTCATCTTGACTGAATAAGGCACAATTGAAATAGGAACAAATGACTGAATATTTATAAGAATTTACGTAAGAGAGGAGAATAAAATGAATCAACCCAATCCACCTAATCAACTAAACATCAAGATTGATGAGAAAGTCGGTGAAGGAGTCTATGCAAACTTCTTTGTAATCAGCAATTCACCCTCAGAATTTATCCTTGATTTTGGCAGAATTGTCCCCGGAATACCTGATGCAAAGATATATACAAGAGTTATGACTACTCCACAACATGCTAAACAATTGCTGCAACTGCTGGAGAAAAATATACAGACTTTTGAGTCTCAATTTGGAGAGATAAAAGTTATTGGACACTCGGATAACAAGTCTATCGGATTCAAGACCAGCAATCCGACAGATAACTAAATACCTAAAAAGTCTTGACGAAACAAGCCTATCCAAAGATTTGGATGAGAATAGACTGAAAAGATATGTTTAAATAGGATAAAAGGGAGCAATTGCTAATGAAAAACTTTTCTTGGCGTGGTGCATCAATCCTTGTTTTCATCCTGGCAATAGTCTTTTTTCTTGCTCCGATGGTTATACCCAATCTGCCTGAATGGTGGGGAGACAAGAGAATAAAACTGGGCTTGGATTTAAGAGGCGGTATGCAGATATTGCTGGAAGTAGATACATCCAATTTATCTGCAGAACAGGCAAAAGATGCAGTTGATAATGCAATTCAGGTTATCCGTAACCGCGTAGACCAATTTGGTGTTGCGGAGCCTTCCATTCAAAAAGTAGGTGAAACCAGAATAATGGTTCAATTACCCGGAGTAAAAGACTTTGAAAGAGCGCGCAGTTTAATAGGAAAAACTGCTATGCTGGAGTTTAAGTTTGTTGCCGAAAAGACTGAAACAGAGAAAGTCCTTGCCGTTTTGGACAATTATTTAAAGACAAACATACAACTCTATCCCAAGTTAGCAGAGTTTTATTCTCCGCTTAAAGATGATAATAAGGAAACGGCAAAAGCAGATACAATATCTATTGATGATAAAGAAAAAGTATTTACTAATCTTATCAATAGTGGAAGCGGACCTTTCCAGATAAGCTATGAAGACGTTCCCGTTCTTGCTGGATTACTTAAAGATTCCACCTTTGTAAACAACATGCCAGCAGGATTTAACGTTGCTTTGGGGCAGGAAAACAAACAAGATCTCAGAGCGGATAGAGACGTATATATAATTCACGATAATGCCGAGCTTACAGGTGAAGCCTTAGATTATGCCAAAGTTATGATGGGTAACCCAAATTCCAGTGACCCTTCCACAGCGAACAAACCCTATATTTCCTTTAAACTGAACAGAGACGGAGCTCGTAGATTTGAAGTTTTGACTGGCAACAATATCAATAAGCGTCTGGCTATTCTTCTTGATAATGTTGTATATGCTGCACCTGTCATTAAAGATAGAATTCCCCGTGGAGAAGGTCAGATTTCCGGTAGTTTTACTCTTGACGAGGTACGTGACCTAGTCATTGTTTTAAAGACTGGTAACTTGAAAGCTCCAGTTAATGAAGCGAGAACAGTATTAGTAGGCGCATCTCTGGGTTCAGACAGTATTAAAAGCGGCACATTGGCGGGTCTAATAGGATTTCTTGCGGTAGTATTGTTTATGTTGCTGTATTACAAAGGTGCAGGTTTTGTTGCAGATATTGCTCTGCTGTTTAATATTGCTTTTATCGGAGCTATGTTGGCTGCTTTTGGAGCTTCTTTGACTCTTCCCGGTATTGCAGGAATCATTCTGACCATCGGTATGGCAGTTGATGCCAATGTTCTGTTGTTTGAGCGTATCAGGGAAGAAATTGATAGTGGAAAAACTCCTCGAACAGCCGTTGATGCAGGATATAAACGGGCAGTGATTACCATTTGGGATTCTCAGTTGACAACTCTGATTGCGGCATTAGTGCTCTACAACATCGGTTCAGGTCCAGTTAGGGGATTTGCAGTAACTCTGGCAATCGGAATTATAGGCTCAATGTTTACTGCTATTGTATTTTGTAGAGCCATCTTTGATAATTTCATTCTTACATCAAACAGAAAGACTATGAGCATATAGGAGTTGATGATGCGATTCTTCAGAAATACAAATATTCCTTTTGTTAAACTCAGATATTATGCCTATTCTGTATCGATACTCATATGTGTACTCGGCATTATAGGGCTTGTGACCAAAGGCCTGAACTGGAGTATAGATTTCACAAGCGGGGTTGCCATGGAACTGAATCTCTCTCCTGTAGAATCTTCGACTCCACCGTTACAGATTGAAAAATTGCGTTCGGTCCTCAGGCAGAACGGATATAAAGATGCAGAAATCCAGAACATAGGGCAAAGCGAAAATCCGCACTTTCTGATAAAAACAAAAGGTACTGAAAAAGATACAAGAGCTAATATTATCAATATTATAATTAACAGTTTCCCAGATTATACAAAAGGTAAGGATATTGAGAAAGACGTCATTGTTCAAAGTGATGAAGTCGGACCAAAAGTAGGTAAAGAATTACGCTCTCAGGCAATGTTTGCTGTGCTTTTATCGATGCTCCTGATCATTATCTATATCTGGATTAGGTTTGAACTGACCTTTGGGATATCTGCAATCCTTGCCATATTTCATGACGTTTTATGTATAGTAGGTATCTTTGCTCTGACCGGTAAAGAGGTTACAATTCAGATTGTAGCTGCCCTTTTAACTATTGTAGGTTATTCCATAAACGATACCATAGTTATCTATGACCGTATTAGAGAAGACCTGCGTATTTACAGAAAAGACCCTTATGAATCAGTTTTCAACAATGCTATGAACAAAACTCTGAGCAGAACGGTTATAACTGCCGGCACGACTGCTCTTACTGCTCTGGCTTTATATTTCTTTGGCGGTTCAGTGATTCACGATTTTGCTTTTGCTATGGTTCTGGGATTGATATTTGGAACATACTCATCCATTTTTATAGCCAGCAATTTAGTAATTGATTATTATCATCTAACACATCAAGATAAATCATCTTTGCAGACCCTTACAAGTAAGGTACAGACAAAGAAAAGATAACATTGACTACAGACATGACATCTGTAGATACCCTATAGCATATTGTCAAATTACGGATGCAGCCGGATGGTTGCATCCGTATCTTTTTATCCGGAATTGTTAATTCCGGAAAAGTCATTAATTTATTATATAAGGAGTAGAATATGAAACTCGCACATTATTCACAAATAGAACTTCAACCGGTCAAAGTTGAAGGAGCAGTCGGAACTCAGATTCGTTGGCTTGTGGCTGAAAAGGACGGAGCGCCAAACTTTGCATTACGGATGTTTGAGGTGGAATCCGGAGGACACACTCCCTATCATAAGCATGCCTGGGAACATGAAGTGTATTGTCTCGAAGGAGAAGGAACTCTTGTCTTTGAAGGCAATGAATACGCATTTAAAGCGAATGACAGTATCTATGTAGATCCCGATAAGATGCATCAATTTAAGAACACCGGCAATGGTAAACTCAAGTTTTTGTGCATCATTCCGCATGAGAGTTCCTATAAAGAGGACATAAAACAACCTGAGGTTAAAAAAGCGGTAAATCCCTTTGCTGCAGGCAAAGCCAATAACTGTTAACGGATAATTCTTCCAAACTGTTTATTTTTCATGCTTTTAACTCAGTGTCCACTTGGCATCCTCTTGGGCTAACCCCAAGAGGACCCCAAGAGGACCCTAAGTTGCCGCAAAGAATTGCAGTAATTTCTATGGGATTTCAAGTATATAGCTTATTAATTATTCATTAACCCCATAAACTGCTCATACATTCGCAAAGAGTCTATTAATGGAGATAGCATATCATTCATTCTGGGATTCATTTCTTCCAGAATTTGCCGGGAACGCTTGAACGATTTCATTTCCAGACCCAAATCGTATATAAAATAGGCCAAATCAGAATCATTGGGGTACTGCTTGATAGCTGCATTGATAATTTCGAAGGTTATATCAGGATTAACTGAGTACCAAAGTTTCACCATAAACAAGTAGTTCTCAACATCCGGCTGAGGCTGAGATAAGACCTTTTGAGTGACCTTGTATGCTTCATCTAACTGTTTTGATTGCAATTTCAGATTGATAAGCCTGATATCCTTTGAAAATTCATTGGAGATAAAGTCAAATGCTTTTTCCAAATACATAGCTGCTTTATCATTATCCTGTTTTTCGAGAAAATAAGCAGAAGCACGGTCATATGCTGCGCCATAATTCATTATCAGACGTTGCATATTATTGTCTTTGTATACTCTGCTGTCTTTAATGGAGCGGTAGGAATAAACTTTCTCCACATTAGTAAGTAATCTGTTTATATCCAATTGGTCAGAACCATGAGTTGGCACAACTCTGCTGACCATTCCTTCATTACTTGTAAACTTCTCGAAACCAACATAAGTTTCGCAGGTTACAGCGAAGTAAATCGGCCTTTTACCATAGTTATCCTGAATTAATTTGATTACAGCCAGATCTGATACTCTGAATATTCCTTCTTTGCGCCACATTGGAAAATTGGGAAAATTCAGGTTGAAAGACTGTCCCTCAACCGGTGAATTGATAGAAATATTAAAACCTTCGCCTTCCCTTCTCGTGTTCTTAAACAGATACCTGATAATCGGATATGGGTCTGCGCCATAATCGGGAGGCGGTGTGTATGACAGGGAATCAAGCAGAGAATCCCGCCAGTTGAAAATTACTCCTTCTTTATCCCGTAGCTGCCTGATATACCAGGGTGTATTCAAAAGGCTCAGGTTGGCAACAGTAACATCTTTCCTGATTCCCTTTAGAGTTGCATTTTTAAATTCCATTGCTGTCAACATTGCCTTACGGCTTTCTTCAGTCGGAACAACGTCCTTAGCTGGATGAGTGTTTTCTTTTACAGCAGGATCATACACTGCCTGACAATACCACAAAGGAAATGTATCGTTATCACCATTGGTAAAGATAATGGCATTTTCTTCAAGTGAATTGAGGAAGTTCATACCGTAATCAACAGCCATATATTCTCTTGAGCGGTCATGAACTTTATACTGAGAAGCCAGGTTAATCAAGGGTAAAATAAGCATTATGGCAGACATTGCATAAAACAAACCCTTCTTTTGCAGCAAAGGTCTGATAATTGCAATACAGCCAATTCCCATCCAGATAGCCCACATATTAAACGCGCTGACAAAGAAATAATCCCTGTCTCTGACTTCTGCATTAGATAGATTTAAGACAAAGATAAAGACTGCAGTCGTCATAATGAAGACACCTGTTAAATATGCAAATGCATGTCTGTTCTTCTTCGCCATATCGAAAATACCAACTACTCCGAATATCGTGACCAGCAGATTACCTATTGAAAAGAGCAGTTTCTGTGGAAGCATGGTCCAGGAATATAGAGTTTCTGCATGAAACCATTGCCACCCAAAATACCGTAAAAAGTGAAATCCGAATTGCTCCGAAAAATTGGCTCGGCGTTCTAAAAACGAGACCACACCATATTGCCTGCGTAAAACATAATCCATAAAGAGGCGATAAGTATGGGGATAACCCTCATTGATAAAAGGACGGGCAACAGAACGCACTAACAGAAATATATGAGGACTTAGCCCAATAACCAGCAACCCTACACCGATTAACCATATTCTGTTATCTACTTCATCTCTGAGATTGAAATATACAATGAAGAAGCCGATTACTGCAAACATCCATTTACTGAATGATGGAAAACTGAAGTCATCTTCCAGTGTCTTTGATAAAAAGAAAACAAATATCATTACAAGAGCATAAATAGCTGTCCTGAGCCAGAGTTTTCCCGCTTTCATGGACTTATGCAGATATGGATACAAGATAATAAACATCAGAGCCGGTATGGTCTGCAATGCTGTCTGATGCACACAAAAACCAAGAAAGAATATGTATACGATAAGTAGCAATAGGTTCTGATGCGAAAAATCCTCCGATTTCTCTACCCAAACTAAAGTCAGCCAAAAGGTTATGTTAACAAAAAATAACATTCCGGAATTGACTTCAGCTTCTATGGAGGTCATCCAATGCGTATAGGCAAAAGCAGTATAAAGTGCGGCTAAAAGACCGGACAATATTACTAACCATTTACTCTTTTCATACATGCTGACAAGTTTAACCGTTATCAGGTATGTAAACAATACTCCAAATGCAGAAAACAATCCGGATAGAAAAGCCGTGATAGCGGCATGTGTGAAAAGACTGCCACCGATTATACAAAACGCTCTACCTAAAAGAACATAGAGTGGATTTCCTGGAGGATGGGGAATTCCCAAGATACTGGCGCAAGTGGCATATTCTCCAGAATCCCAAAAGGACATTGTCTTTGCCTGAGTTAAAATATAGACAATAATCGTAGATAAGAAAACAAACAAGCCTATTATCTGATTCGTTCTTAAATCAACTACCGGTTTAGGTTTGTAGTCTTGAAGCGGTAGATAATCTTTTTTTGACGGAGGACTATAACTTTTACTGCTTTTATCTTTTAATCTAACTGCAGATTTATAGTCCTTTTGTTGATATTTGGACATTACTCCTCCTGAGTTTATACTATTATTTCTAATCTTTTAATCCGGTTTTGGCAGTGCTTTCAATAATCTGTTTCTGTGCCAGAAAGAACAAAATCAATATCGGCACAATACTGAAAGTAGATGCTGCCATCAGCAGAGTTGTTTGCGCTGAAGCTTCTGCATTGAAATAACTCAATCCCACTTGCAGTAGTCTCAACTCTTCTTTGGTAGTCATCACCAAAGGCCACATGAAACTATTCCACGAACCGATGATGGAAAAAACAGATGCTGTTGCAATTACAGGTTTTGAGAGCGGTAAAATTATCTTTGTCAGCATGCTAAAGGTACTACAGCCGTCAATTGATGCTGCATCAAACAGCTCTTTGGGTAGAGATTTGAAGTGCTGTCTGAATAAAAACACCGTGAAAACATTCACCCACCAAGGTATAATCAACCCTCTATAAGTATCCAGCCAAGCCAGCTTGTCAAGCAGTAGATAAGATGTAATAATGTAGATTGGTTCGGGCACCATCACCATACTGATGAAGAGCAGAAAAATCATATCCCTGCCCCGGAATACCATCCGGGAAAAAGCGTAGGCAGCAAAAGCTGAGGTTACCAAAACTCCCAGTAATGATAAAAATGAGACATAAAGAGTATTGGCAAAATAGCGCGCAAAAGGTACTTTTTTGAATACCTTGATAAAATTGTCCCAGTGTATGCTAATCCTTTTATTTATGTTCTTTATGGATTTTGTCTCAACCTTTATATACTCTTTAGTAATCTTTCCATCCGCATCAAGAAAATGGACCAAACTCGAATCTCCCATAGTTCGTACAACTATGACCTTTTGCTCCGGACTGCTGTTTTTGATTATATTATAGTTTTCCTTGGGTATAAAGATAGCTTCTCCCTTGTTAAACTCCGCCTGAGACATTAAAGCAGTTGATATCATCCAGATAAATGGAACAATCATAAACAAGCCACAGGCAATAAGTGCGAGATAGATAATTGTTTTCCTCAGTTTTTCATTCATCATCCACTACCTAATAAGTAACATGCTTTTCAAGATGTTTCTGGATAATCGTCAAACCCAGTATAACAATAAAGAGAATCAGGGCCGCCGCACTGGCATATCCCATCTCCTGGGCATCAAATCCTTTCTGGAAAATATAATACACTATCAGGTTAGTTGACCCGAGTGGACCTCCCTTTGGTGGACCAGTCATCAGGAAAACCTGTGAAAACGCTTGAAAAGTTACTATCGTTGTCATCATCAGGACATAATATGTCGTTGGAGAAACAAGCGGTAAGGTTATTTTAAAGAATTGTTTAAACTTGCCTGCTCCATCAATCTCAGCAGCTTCATAATAATCTTTAGCAATATTCTGAAGTCCGGCAAGATATATAATTGTATTATAACCAAGGCTTTTCCAGACTGTCATAATTATAATTGCAAATAGAGCTTGTGATGGACCGCCTGCCCAACTTGGCAGTTGAATTCCAAATCCAGAAAAGAAAATATCAAAGATACCTCTTGCTTCAGCAAGCCATTTCTGAGAGCTAATTCCAAAAATCGAAATAAACTTATTGGCAAGTCCAGTCTGCTCGTTAAATATAATCTTCCATACAATTGAAACGGCTACCATAGAAGTTACGAACGGGAGAAAATATACTGTTCTGAAAAGACCTCTCAAAGCCTTTATCTGATTGAGCAATACTGCAAATATCAAAGAAAAAACAAGACTGCATGGCACTACGAATAACACCAGCCATACAGTATTCATCATTGACTGCCAAAATACTGAGTCGTTGAACAACTTGGTATAATTGCTTAAACCCAAAAAACTGCCAGAGCCATGCAAAGTCCATTCAAAAAAACTAATGACAAAGGACATTACTATCGGGACGAGTCTGAATGCAACCAGCAAAGCCAATGCCGGTAAAATATACAGATATGGGCTTAGTTTCCATCTTGTCTTCATAGTTGTTTCCATTTATGTTTCATTTTTCTTGATTACTAATGTTTTGTCTGAATTCATCTGGCTCAATATTCAATTGTTTGCATTTTCTATAAATGTTTTCTCGGGGAATACCTGAAATTTGAGAAACCAATGATACATTGCCAAAAGTCTTTTTCAGTAAAGCAACAATGTACTGACGTGTAAACTCCTCTTTAGCTTTGGCCCATTTAATCTCTGTCAGCTTTGGTAAATCAAAAATCCTTTTTTGGGGTAAAACGGACTCTGGTAAATCTTCCGGCTGCATGATAGAATGTTCCGCCAGGATAAATGCATGTTCAAGAGAGTTCTTTAATTCTCTTACATTTCCTTTCCACTCATGATTAACTAGTATATCCATCACAGCCGGAGAAATCTGGAAATCATGTTTATTATACTTACCGGAAAACTCCCTGATAAAAGCACTGGTAAGGAGTCTGATATCATCTTTTCGTTCTGATAACGGTGGTATATTGATATTAATTACATTCAATCTGTAATATAGGTCTTCTCGGAAAAGCTTCTCTGCCACAAGTGATTTTATATCCTTATTCGTAGCCACTATTATTCTTGCATCGGAATGCAGGTCATGGTCGCCACCTACTTGCCTGAAAACCCCTGTCTCCAGAACCTTAAGCAGTTTCACCTGAAAACTGAGGGAAGTTTCCGTGATTTCATCCAAGAACAAGGTGCCGTCTGATGCTTCCTGGAAATACCCTTCTTTGTCCCTCCAGGCATCTGTAAATGCGCCTTTTTTGTGCCCAAAGAGATGGCTTTCCAACAAGGTTTCGGTCAAACTTCCGCAGTTCACAGAAACAAACTTATTCATCTTTCTTTTGCTGTTGCGATGAATTAGTTCGGCAAAAATGCTTTTCCCAACACCTGTTTCTCCGGTTATCAGTACAATCGTATCAAGCTTGGCAATCTTATGTATTTTCTGCAATATGCTTTGAATAACCGGACTGTTTCCAACAATAGAGCCAATATCCAAATCCTTATGAATTAACTCGTTTAATCGTCGGTTTTCCTGAACCAGCCATTGATTCTGCAGGATTTTTTCTATTTGAATGTTTATCAAATCCAGATTGCGAATAGGTTTTACCAGAAACTCACTGGCTCCGATTTTCATTGCTGTTACCGCATTTTCTATAGTCGCCTGACCACTAATTGCAATTACAGAAGTAAACGGTTGTTCGATCTTGATATCTTTTATCAGGTCAAGACCGTTTTCTCCTGCTAAGACTAAATCGACAATCGCAATGTGATATGTATTGATATCTAACAATTCTTTAGCTTTTACTATTGTTTGGGCTACATCAACAACATAGTCAGATTGGAGTTGCAATTTGAGCATGTCAAGTGTTTCAGCACTATCGTCAACAATTAGAATTCTGTGTTTCGCCTTTTCTGTCATAGCTCTGCCCTATGATTTATAATCAATGCAAATTCATTGTTTTTCATAATATTCCAGCGTATGGAATGATTCTCTATATGCAATTCTATTAGTTTGGACTCAGTCTCATTATTCAGAACATCGAGATATTCAGTTAAATTGTGTCCTGAGTCCTTGTTTAATGATAACTGGATAATCAAGCTAATATCTCTTATCTGCTTCTCTATTTTGATAGACACACAATTATGGTCTTTGTTTAATGCATCCTTTCTAACGAGAAAAAGAAAAAATCTTTCCAGATTAAAAGCCAGTAAATATGGACTAACAATACAATACAGGTCCTCATCAGTTGTATCAAAGCTGATTTGTAAAGTGTGCTTTAATTCCAGTATATTGGATAGATAAAGCAGTTCATTGCGCATCCAAGATACAAGATTGACTTCACAAACACCGCCTTTCAATATCTGTTGCAAGTGTTTCGAACTTGAACTGATAATATTATCAATTTGTAAACCTGCCTCATTGATAACTATAAGTTTCTCAATATCAGGATATTGCTTTGCCAATTGCTGAGAATATCCTAAAATGATGTTTAGATGAGTATTTACATTATGTATCAGACCGTCCAGTACGCTTTGAAAGGTCGCTGTTTCAAGCCTGATGTCACTATTAATGTTTATATCAACCATGTTTTTTTAGATATTCTGCTAATCCTGTTCTGAATATATGCATTGCTTTTTTCAAATCTTCTTCCTTTAGAATATAGGCAATGCGAAGCTCATTTCTCCCTAATCCGGGCGTTGCATAAAAACCTTCTGCAGGAGCAGCCATCAACGTTTCATTATTTATCTGGTAGTCTTTTAACAGCCAGATAATAAAGTCTTCTGCATCTTCAATCGGAAGTTTGGCAATAATATAGAATGCACCCTGCGGCTTTACGCAGATGCATCCCGGAATCTTCTGCAGTTCTTCAAATACCAGGTCTCTGCGGTTTTTGTATTCATCAATAATTTCCTGTATATATGAATCATCCAGATAGACACAGGCATTTGCTGCCAGTTGGTCTACTGTTGGCGGACATAATCTCGCCTGAGCAAACTTAAGAACCGCTGCCATCAATTCCTTATTCTTGGATACAATGCATCCGATTCTGGCTCCGCAAGCGCTGTATCTTTTTGAAACACTATCCACCATTATTGCCTGTTCAGCGAAATCAGGCACATGCATTATACTGTAATGTTTTGC
>Ga0194125_10006507_pt1 | contig 17219 bp, 8 predicted proteins | sample TA2KigC250mmetaG_FD_148626 | JGI IMG/M metagenome (GOLD analysis project Ga0194125, IMG submission 148626) | Freshwater microbial communities from Lake Tanganyika, Tanzania - TA2015034 Kigoma Deep Cast 250m | ecosystem: Environmental > Aquatic > Freshwater > Lake | place: Tanzania: Lake... | reverse complement strand
ACGGCCTGCGGCTCGACGCCACCCAGCAGATCTTCGACCAATCGAAGCCCGGCATCCTGGCGGAGCTGACGGCGGCGGCGCGCCGGACCGCCGGCGGCCGAAACATCCTGGTGACCGCGGAGAACGAGCCGCAGAGGATCGAGCTGGTCGCGCCGCCGGAGCGGGGCGGCGCCGGTCTCGATGCCCTCTGGAATGACGATTTCCATCACACCATGGTCGTGGCCCTCACCGGCCGGAAGGAAGCCTACTACAGCGACTATTGCGGCTCGCCCCAGGAAATTGTCTCGGCCGCACGGCATGGCTTCCTCTACCAGGGACAGCAATCGCGCTGGCAGAACAATCCGCGCGGGACTCCCTCCCTCGCGACGGAGCACGCCCGCTTTATCTGTTACATCGAAAGCCACGACCAGGTCGCCAATTCCCTCTGGGGCCGGCGGCTCGGCCGGTTGACGTCGCCCGGCCGCCACCGGGCCGCGACGGCTCTGCTGCTCCTGGGTCCCTGGACCCCCTTTGTCTTTCAAGGGCAGGAGTACGCGGCCTCGACTCCCTTCCTCTATTTCGCAGATCACAAGCCCGGGATCGCCGAGGCGGTCATGCAGGGGCGACGCGAGTTCCTGAGCCAGTTCCCCAGCCTGGCGACGGAGGAGATGAGGGTCTACCTCGCCGATCCCGGCAGCGAAGACACGTTCCTGCGCTCGAAGCTGGACTTCCGCGAGCGCCGGACCAACGCGGCATCGAAGGCGCGGTGCTGTCGGACCGGGCTTTTGTGCTGCGTCTGTTCGGCGACGGTACGGACCGGCTTCTCCTTGTGAATCTCGGGCCGGACCTGTTCTTCATGCCCGCGCCGGAGCCGCTGTTGGCGCCGCCGCGGCAGCAGGATTGGCAGATGGTCTTCTCTACGGAAGATCCGCAGTATGGTGGCTCGGGCGTCGCGCCGGTCCGTCTCGACACGGGCTGGCGCATTCCCGCCGAGGCCGCCACGGTTTTTGCCTCGAAACCCCGCGGAGCAACGGATGGAAAAGCTGACGCGCAAGATCGTGTGGGACGGCGTATGTGACGTCGACGCGCTGGTCGAGCGCGAATGGCTCGTCACCAACGGCCTGGGCGGCTACGCCGCCGGCACGCTCGCGGGCGTTCTCACCCGGCGCTACCACGGGTATCTGATTGCGGCCCTGCCCGCGCCGTTGGGCCGTGTCGTCATGTTCAACCACGTCGCGGAACGGCTGCGGCTGCTCGCGCCGGACACGGGGTTCCTCGAGCCCGAGGCCACCGTCATCAGCGGCGAATTGAAAGAGAGCGAGGTGCCCCACAGCGGCGTGGGCAACTTCCTCACGGAATTCCGCCTGGAGAACGGCTTGCCCATCTGGCGGTTTCAGGTGGGCGAATTCGTTCGCGAAAAGATACTGATGATGCCGCACATGCAGAATTCGGTGTTTGTCACGTACCATCTGCTGTCCGGGCCGGGCGCGGTCCAGCTCGAGATCCGGCCGTCCTTCCATTTCCGGCCCCACGAAGCGCCGGTCAGCGAACGATTTGCCAACCCCTACACCCTGTCGGTCACGGGGCGGCAATTCCGCATTTTCGGGGGGACGCAGTTGCCGCCGGTGCGGATGCTCGTCGAGGCGGAGCGGCACTACTTCGTGATGGATGACGCGGTCCGTCAGACCCAGTACCGGGTGGAGGCCGACCGGGGCTACGACTCGGTCGGGCGTCTGTGGAGCCCCGGCTATTTCTGCCTGGTCCTGCATCCGGGCCGCAAGGTCAGTCTCACGGCCTCCACGGAGACTTGGTCGCGGATGCGGGCCATCCGTCCGGCCGACGCCTGGACCGGCGAGCAGACCCGCCGCACGCAGTTGATGGCCATGGCCGCCAAACCCGCGCAGACCGGCTTCGGCGCCGAGTTGGTGCTGGCGGCCGACCAGTTCATCATCGCGCCGGTGGGACGTACCGAAGACACCGTGCGGGCCCGCGCCTGGGGCGACGAGGTGCGGACGGTGATCGCCGGCTATCACTGGTTCACCGACTGGGGCCGCGACACGATGATCAGTCTCGAAGGGCTCTCCCTGACCACCGGCCGGATCATCGAGGCCCGCTGGATCCTGCGGACCTTCGGCCACTACATCCAGCAGGGCCTGATCCCGAACCGGTTTCCCGAGCACGTGAATGAAGCCGTCTACAACACCGCGGACGCGACGCTGTGGTACTTCCATGCCATCGATCGCTACCTGGAAGCCTCGGGTGACCGGGTGACGTTGCGGCTGCTTCTGCCCCGGCTCGTGGAGATCATCGAGCACCATTGTGCCGGGACGCTGTTCGGGATCGGCGTCGATCCCGAGGACGGCCTGTTGCGGCAGGGAGAGCAAGGCTACCAACTGACCTGGATGGATGCCAAGGTGGGCGACTGGGCCGTCACGCCCCGGCGCGGCAAGGCGGTGGAGATCAACGCCCTCTGGTACAACGCCTTGTGCCTGCTGACGAAATGGCTCCAGGAGGAGGCGGCAGGCATTGTGGACTGGGGTTCGACCGGACTGGGGCACACGCCGCCCGACCCGGCCCGCTATGCGGCGTGGGCCGACAAGGTCCGTGCCTCCTTCAACCGGCGGTTCTGGTACGAAAAGGGCGGGTACCTCTACGACGTGATCGACGGCGAGGAGGGTGACGATCCCGCGCTGCGGCCCAACCAGGTTCTTGCCATCTCGCTGCCGATGCCGATGCCGGTCCTGGACCCTGAACACTGGGAGCCGGTGCTGCGGGTGGTCACGGAGACGCTGTTGACGCCCGTCGGGCTGCGCTCGTTGACGCCGGGCGATCCGGATTACCGCTCCCGGTACTTTGGCGACCTGCGGGCCCGCGATGCTGCCTACCACCAGGGAACGGTCTGGACCTGGCTGATCGGGCCGTATATCGATGCCTGGCTCAAGCTCCATCCGGGCGAAAAGCAGGCCGCCCGAGGCTTTCTGGCCGCCTTCGAGCCGCGTTTCAGCGAATGGTGCATCGGGGCGATCAACGAAGTGTTCGACGCCGAGGAGCCCTTCCACCCGCGCGGCTGCATCGCCCAGGCCTGGAGCGTCGCCGAGGTCCTCCGCTGCCTGGTCAAGACCGCTGAATAAGCCTAGGATGGTGGCTACCCGCAGGGCCAAATCAATCCGTGGCCGGGTAGTCTCTTGATTAACAGGGCGCGAGGTGCAGCGTCTTGATAGGCGAGCTGACACAATGCCGTCTCATTCTGTTTGAGAGGGGAAGTTATGTCTCGCGGGTATGCGGTTTTGCCGGCTGTCGTACTGGCTTGGCTGTTCGGATCGAGTATGCTGTGCCCGCCCGCGGCCGGGCGGGAGGTGAGACTGGCCCTATCCCCGCAAACGTTGCCTGCGGCGCCAGGCCGGCACGCGCTGCTGCCGCCGGAGACGCTGATCGATGGGGATGCGGCGCCGCTGTATGAGAAAGCGCTCCAGGCACTGCCGGGCAAAGACCGCGATGAGCAGATGTACGAATGTCTGAATCGGCCCATCGACCAACTACCGGTCGAGCAGGTGGAGCGGACGCTGGCATCTTACACGGCGAGCCTGAAATGGGCTTTCAAGGCGGCGCGGTGCCGATCGTGTCGCTGGTCCGAAGGAGAGTTCGAAGAGAACGCCGTGTGGCGCGAGGGCTATCGCAGGCTCGCCCTTGCCGCAGAGTTGTGGGCGAAGCTGGAAATCGCCCGGGAGGGATATGAAGGAGCCGTCCTCGCTCTGCAGACAGGATTCGGGATGGCCCGGCATCTGGGCCGGGCGCCCACACTCCTGTCGCGGCAAATAGGCCTTGGCGTCATTGTGATCATGTGCCGGGCGGTCGAGGAGTTTGTGCAGGCGGAGGGTTCTCCGAACCTGTACCGGGCGCTGGCCCAATTGCCGAAACCGTTGGTGGATGTGGAGGGAGTCCCAGAGAAGGAGAAGAAGGCGGCTGAGGAAACCCGGCTGCTCGTGAAGAGATTCGACAGCCATCTGACGGCCCTGCAGTGTGTCGAAGCGATCCGCTCCTACACGGCCTCCCACGGTGGGCAGTTGCCCGGGACCCTGGCGGAGATTACGGAGGTCGCTATCCCCAACGACCCGATCCGCGGGGAGCCGTTCCACTATACGCGGACGGGGTCGACGGCGGTCCTGGAATCCGCGGTTCCGGACGGCGGCACGGAGGCCGCAAGGGTCCGTTATGTGATCGCGGTGAAGAACTGAGGCAAGGCGGGTCTTGAGGTGTCCCCATGGGCACGCTGTGGCAGGAGGTCCGTTACGCGGTTCGGGTGCTGGCGAAGCGCCCGGCCCTGGCGATCATTGCCGTCCTCTCGCTGGGGGTAGGCATTGGCGTCAATACTGCCCTTTTCAGCACACTCAACGGCGTGCTTCTACGCGCGCTGCCCGTGCGTGCGCCCCACGAGCTGCGCGTGCTCAACTGGGCCGGTCCCATCCTGCGGGAATACTGCGTCGCCGGAGAGAGCAAAGTCATCACGCGCGAGCGGCGGCAGCGCGGCGTGTTCTCCTATCCCATGTACTGCACCTTTCGCGACCAAGGCACGGGATTCTCGGATGTCTTTGCCTTTGGGCGGACGGACCCTCTGACGGTCGTGGCCGGCGGCCATGGCTTCCAGGCCGAAGGACTCCTGGTGACCGGCAGCTTCTTCGACGGCTACGGCGTTCGTGCGTGGAGGGGCCGGACGATCACGCCCGCGGACGATCAGCCCGAGGCCCAGCCGGTGGTCGTCATTACCTACCGGGCTTGGGAGCGATGGTTCGCAAGTGATCCCAATATCATCGGCGCGACCATGAGGTTGAACATGGATAGCCTCATGGTTGTCGGCGTGCTGTCGCGGGACTATGCCGGGCCGCTCGTGGGCGACGAGGCCGATGTCTACGTTCCGCTGTCTTTCCAGCCGCGGCTCTGTCCGGATTGTCCCCTGACCTCGGCCGACCACTACTGGCTCTCGATCATGTTCCGGCTGGCGCCCGGGGCTACCTCTACCCAGGCGAAAGCGTCTCTGGAAGTGCTCTGGCATCAGCACATGGAGGGTCGCTGGGATGAGGAGTATGTACCTGCCGGGGGCCCGCCGGCCCTGCTGGTTTTCGACGGGCGGCATGGCCCGGTGATCGACCGCGAACGCATCGGCACAACGCTTCGAGAGTGGATGGCGGTCGGCGGTTTGCTGCTTCTGATTGCCTGCATGAACCTGGCGAGCCTCTTGCTGGCGCGCAACGCCGCCCGCGAACACGAGATCGCCATCCGGGAGGCTCTGGGCGCCGGCCGCTGGCGGCTGATGCGTCAGTCGCTGGTGGAGGGCCTGTGCCTGTCCACGGTCGGCGGCCTCCTTGGGGTTCTCTTGGCCTGCTGGGGCAAGGACGTGCTGCCGGGTCTTCTCCTGGGCATGCGCTCGAATCTTCCGGGTGGGTCCCAAGTCGCTCGTCTCCAGGTACGGCTCGACCCTGTTGTCCTGGTGTTTACCATGGCAAGTGTGCTCACCACCGCCGTGCTGGTCGGCCTGCTGCCGGGGTTGCTCGATGCCAGGATCCATCCCGGCCGGCGGCTTCGAAGCACGCAGGTTCGCGGTGCGCCCCGGATCCGTCTGGGCAAAGCCCTGGTGGTCCTGCAGATGGCACTCTCCGTGATTCTGCTGGTGGGTACGGGTCTGCTGGTGCACGTCCTGGTCAATTTATATCGTGTCGAGCTGGGTTTCGATTCGAGGAATCTGCTGGTTTGCCATTTGAACGCCGCTCAAGCGGGCTATGAGGAGCCCCGGCGCACGCCGTTCTATGAGGACGTCGCCCAGGCCCTGGCCAACCTGCCGGGAGTGCATTCGGCGGGGTTTGCCGATCAGTGTCACATCGGCGCCGGTTGGGACTACTGCTACGTGTCCGTCCCGGAGCGGTCCGTCCAGGATCTGCTGGTCACCTGCATGGCCGTCAGTGATTCCTTCCTGGAGACCCTGGAGATTCCGCTCTTGCTCGGGCGCGGATTCCGCGACCTGGACAGATCGGGCCCGGTGCGCACCGTCATCGTCAACCAGGCTTTCTGCCGGAAGATCTTCGGGGGTGAGAATGCCGTCGGCCGGATGTTCAGGGCCGGCGATCGGGACTGTCACATCGCCGGGGTGTGTGCCGATGCGCGATACAACAGCATCTCTTCCCGCCATGGCATGCGGCCGGTGATCTACTTCTCCTACCGCCAGAAGCCCGCGTCCCAGATGTGGTTTGCGCTGCGTACGGCGGTCCCGCCACAGACGCTGATGCCGGTCGTGCGCAAGACCGTAGCGGCGCTCGATCCGCAGCTCCCATTGATTGTCACCACCCAGTCACAGTTGTGCAGCGCCTCGATTGCCTGGCAGCAGACGTATGCAGTGCTGGGGGTGGGGGTTACGATCCTGGCCTTGGCGCTGTCGTGCATCGGGGTGTACGGTCTGATGGCCTACCGTGTGACCCAGCGGACCGGGGAGATCGGTATCCGCATGGCCCTTGGGGCACGGCCGCGGGATGTCGCCCGGGCCCTCCTGCGCGAGGCGCTGCTGCTGGCGGGACTGGGAGCCGGCATCGGCGTACCTCTGGCTTCCGTGGCCGTGCGGGTCATCAAGTAGGTCCGCTTCTTTGGGGTGGCCCCCTACGACGCGGCGACGCTCGGCGGCATGCTGATCATTCTGGTCGGCGTCACATTGCTGGCCGCCTGGATCCCCGCCCGCCGCGCGGCTCGACTCGATCCGATGGCCGCATTGAGACTGGAGTAGGAGCAATGATGGCCGCGTTGGGGCAAGACATCCGATATGCGTGGCGCCAGTTGCGGAAGCACCCCGGCTTCACGGCGGTGGCGATCTTGTCGCTGGCTGCCGCCCTCGGCGTGAATCTCGCGCTCTTCAGCGCGTTCAATGCCATCTTCCTGCGGGTGTTGCCCGTGCGTGCCCCCCAGGAGCTGCACGTGCTCAACTGGGTCGGCTGGGTCCGGGAAGACACCCCGTACAGAATCACGGGCGACGAATCTCATGGAATCCCCACCGGTATCGCGCGGATGCGCTATGGCATATTTTCCTACCCCATGTACTGTGCTTTCCGCAACGAAGCAAAAGGACGTTCGGAGGTGTTCGCCTTCGCGCGCACCGATCCTCTGACCGCGGCGGCGTGTGGGCGCTGGTTCCGGACCCAGGGGCTCCTGGTGAGCGGCAACTTCTTTCGCGGCTATGGAGCCGGTACCCTGATCGGCCGGCCGATTACGCCCGCGGACGATCAGCCCGCCGCGCCGCCGGTGGCCGTCATCACGTATCGGGCTTGGGACCGGTATTTCGAACTGGATCCCCACGTGATCGGCCGGACCGTGACGTTGAGCGGCAACGCCTGTACCGTCGTGGGCGTGCTGCCGCGCAGCTACGTCGGCCCGGCCATCGGCGACGAGGCGGACTTCTACCTGCCCCTGTGCCTGCAGCCCCGTCTGATGCCCGACTACTCCCTCGCGTCGGCGGACCACTACTGGCTCCAGGTCATGGTGCGTGCACGCCCCGGGTCGGCCGCGGCGCAGGCCCGGGGCTCGCTGGAAGTGCTCTGGCGTCAGCACATGCGCGACCGCCTTGACGACGACACGCCGTCGGTCTTCCTGTTCCTGGAGGGTCGCCACGGCCCCGTGGTCTATCGTGCCATTATGAGCCGCACGCCGCTGCGGCTGCTGTACGGCGCCGGGCTCGTGCTCCTGATTGCCTGCGTCAACCTGGCGGGTCTCTTGCTGGCGCGCAACGCCGCCCGCGAACACGAGATCGCCATCCGGGCGGCCCTGGGGGCCGGCCGCTGGCGCCTCCTGCGCCAATCGCTGCTGGAGAGTCTGGCTGTCTCCCTGCCGGGCGCCATCCTGGGCTTGCTCTTTGCCGGGTGGACGAATTCCGTCTTGCGGAGCTTGCTGCCCGGTCTCCTGCCGGGCGCGAACCGCCTTCACGAAGGGGCTCGCTTCGACGTGCGGATCGATGCGAACGTGCTGGCCTTTGCCCTCGGGGCCGTGCTGCTCACGGTGCTGTTGGTCGGTCTGCTTCCCGGGGTGCTGGCCGCCCGCGTCAATCCGGGCGCCCGACTGCAGCGCGCCCGCGTGCGGGGCGGTCCGCACATCCGTCTGGGCAAGGTCCTGGTGGTCGGACAAATCGCGCTGTCCCTGGTGCTCGTGACCGGCACGGGTCTGTTGCTGCGCAGCCTGGCGCATCTGCGGGGCCAGGAACTGGGCTTCAATCCGAGGAACCTGCTGCTGTTTCACCTGAACGCCGCCGACGCCGGCTATGACGAGAGCCGGCGCACCCGCTTCTACGAAGACGTCAATGACGCCGTGACCTCTATCCCCGGCGTGCGCCTGGTTGCCTTCGCCGACTCGTGCCACCTGGGCACGCCGTGCAATGCCCGCCTTGTCGATGTCCCCGAACGTTTCGTCCGCGAGATGGTGAGCCGCTACCGGGTCGTCACCGATTCGTTTCTCACCACCCTCGGCATCGGCCTTCTGAAGGGGCGGAGTTTCGGCATTCTGGACCGTCCGGGTCCCACGCGTGCGGCCGTCGTCAACCAGGCCTTCTGCCAGGCCGTCTTCCCCGGCGAGGACGCGCTGGGCCGGTTCTTCAAAATCGGAAATCGCGACCACCAGATTGTGGGCGTCTGCGGCAACGCCCGCCACGGCCTGCGGGAGGACCCCGCAGAGACCATCTACGTGTCGTACCGCCAGGCGCCGGTCTCGGATGTATGGTTCGCCGTCCGGACCGCCGCGGCGCCGCTGACGTTGGCTCCGGACATTCGCCGGGCCGTGGCTGCCCTGGACCCCTTGATCCCTGTGACCGTCACGACGCAAACCGCCTTGTGCGATCTCCTCATGGTGAGACCTCGGATCGGCACGTCGTTGGGGATGTTCCTCACCTTGTTGACCCTGGCACTGGGCGGCATCGGAGTCTACAGCCTGATGGCCCACAACGTGGCCCGGCGCACCGGGGAGATCGGGATTCGCATGGCGCTCGGCGCGCGGCCGCAGGATATCTCCCGGACCCTCCTGCGCGAGGCGCTGCTGCTGGCGGGATTGGGAACCGCCATCGGTGTGCCGCTGGCGGTGATGGGCGTGCGTGTCACCCGGCGGCTTCTCTACGGAATCCCGCCCTATGATCCGCTCACCCTGAGTGCCGCGGGGGTCGTCCTCGTGACGGCGGCGATGCTGGCCGCCTGGATTCCCGCCCGACGAGCCGCCCGCCTCGATCCCCTGGCGGCGCTCCGACGCGAATAGAGTCACCGCCTGAGAGGACGTGGGAGAGGGGTGGCCGCCTCAAGCGCAGCTCGTTCGTAGTGTGCTCGTAAGAGCATATCCGAAAGAAACCCGTCTCGCAGCCTCTACCTCTCTCCTGTCGCCCCCTCCTATGCTCTTACGAGCACACTACGAACCAGGGCCCACCGGCCCTGAGGGGGTGTGTGAAAAGGGTGGCTTCTCACAGACTTTCTCCGACCCGCCTAATGGGTTTTGACAGACAAGTTCGGTAACGTCCGGGAGTCTGTCCCTGCGACTTGCTTGCGTTCGGAGTTCCGCCTTCAGGCGGGTCAAACAGTCCATCCTCCCTTTCTCCGCGGTTACAGAGCGTGGAGCCGGCTACGCCGGAGGACTTTCAGACCCGTCTGAAGGCGGAACTCCAAACGAGCCCAACCCCGAAAGCCGGTTTGGATTAGCGAAGTTGTTCGTCAAAACTCATTATGGCACAGGACGAAGATCGCGACCCATGCGAAAAGAAGCAACGACCCGGTAGAAGGCTAAGAAAGGAAGCCACAGAGGGCCCAGAGAACCCAGCGCGGCCGATGGGCGAAGCCCGAGGCCGCGCTGGGACCTCTGTGTCCTCTGTGGCCAAAATTCCTGTTTAGCCTCTGAGCGGATCATTGAAAAGAAGCGGGGCGGCCGGTGAGGGCCGCCCCGCGTTTGTGAGTGATGGGCGAAGCTCCTGCTCAGTCCTCCAGCGGCCGGACCCAGATGTTGCGGTAGCGGACCGGATTGCCGTGGTCCTGCAGCATGATGGGACCCTTGTCCGGAATCGGTTTGTAGGGGGTGACGGCGTACGGCCCGTCCCAGCCGGTGCCGCCTTCGAGGGCGACGTGATTCTGCACGAGGACGCCGTTGTGCAGGACCGTGAAGGTGGCCTTGCGGAGGACCTTGCCGTCCTTGTCGAAGAGCGGACGGCGGTAGATGATGTCATAGGTCTGCCACTCGCCGGGCTTGCGGCTGGCGTTGACCAGCGGCACCGCCCGGCCGTACAGGGCGGCGCACTGGCCGTCCGGGTAGGTCTTGTTCTCGTAGGAGTCGAGGACCTGGACCTCGTATTCGCCCTGGAGGAACACGCCGCTGTTGCCGCGTCCCTGGCCGCTATCGCGCACCTGGGCCGGCGTCGCGAACTCCACGTGCAGTTGGCAGGAGCCGAACCGCTCGGCGGTCTGAATGTAGCCGGCCCCCTTGACGGATTCCATGTACCCGTCCCGGACGATCCACTTGGAGGGCTCGCCCTTGGTGTTGGTCCATTGGGACAGGTCGGTCCCGGCGAACAGCACGATGGCATCGGACGGTGGCTGGGTCCCCTCGCCCGGCGTGATGACCGGCGGGGCGGGACGGTTCATGTCGTGCACCCGCCAGCGGCCGCTGGGCGTGTCCACATACTCGATCTTCACCGGCTTCGGGGCCGGCGTCTGGGGCTGGGCCGCTTCCACCTTGACCGGCGAGGCGGGCGCGGGCTGCGCCTGTGCCGTCTCCGGCGTGCTGCACCCGGCCGCCAGCCCCAGCAGGGCCGCCCCGACCACCACCAACAACACCTTTCTCATACGAGCTCCTTTCTGTATTTTAAGATCCACACTTTACTATTTACGATCGGCCACCTGCCGGACCCGCACGACGGGAGTCCTCGACCCCGCCGTGAGCCCGGCGCAGCGGCATCGTAAACCTTCGGGGGACCATCGTCAATCCCCACCGGGACTTCGGGCCGGGCAAACGCAAAGTCCTGAGAGTGAGTACCTGGACGTCGTTAACGGGTGGCAGCGGCAAGGCCGTAGGCTTTGCGCAGGCCTTGCCGCTGGTGGACGGACGAAACCATCGGCAAGCTCCGAAGACTCCGCTTGCCGCTGCCACCCATACAACAAACGACTTTGCGTTTGCCCTGGGACTTCGGGCAGGGCAAACGCAAAGTCGTACGGCGGATCGTGGGTATGTCATTGCGAGGAGCGCAGCGACGAAGCAATCTCAATCAATGGTCCGCTTTCAGGCTGACCCATGTTCTGGCCACAGAGGGCACAGAGAACACCGAGAAAAGACGAGAAGGCACAGGAATCAGAATCAGATGGTAGGAGGGCAAGAACGGCCCAGCCGTCTCCCACCTTCTTACCTTCTGACCTTCCTACCTTCTTCTCTGGGTCCTCTGGGACTTCGGGTGCATGACCGTTCCTGCGCGGCCTCGTGGCGAGGGCGTGGGGCTCCCCAACGCGATGAATCGCGTTGGAGCCTCGTCCCGTCCTCGAAAGCGCGGGCAGGATGCCCGCGACACGCAAGGGCAAGACGTTCTCGCCACGGGCCTGCGCGACGGCGATCTAACGCGGTAAAGGAAAAGGGGACATTCTGCTTTTCGCCTCCGGGAAGGAAAAAGCAGAATGTCCCCTTTTCCGCGGCGCCGGGCGGGTGGGGCTTTGGAGGGGGACAAATCAGCAGATTCCCTAGCAGACACGCGGGGCCGGCCGCCAGTAGGTACAGACAGTGCCTGTCGGCCTTCGCCTGGCAGGACACGGGGGCCGGGAGTTGTCCCGATATGGGGCTCCGGGGTCTCGGGAGAACGGCAAATCGTAAGAAGAGGTAGACCGATGAAAACGATCTGGCGCAAATTGGTGCATGTCCTGCTGATCCTGATTCTCGCGGCGGGGACCACCGGGACGCTGGCGGGTTGCAGGAGGCAGGGTCCCCTGGAGCGGGCCGGCGAGGCCCTCGAAGAAGCGGGCGAGGCCGCGCGGGGCGACCGCTGATCCGGATTCTGCCTGGGGGTTCGCAAAGTGAGCGGCCACGCGGACATGGGCTTGACGTACGAAGAACCCAATTGAAACCGGCATGTTCCTTCTACCGCGTTGGGCCTGTCCACGAAACGCCGGTTCGACTCCCGGCCCGTGTCCCGAGGGGCCCTCTTCGTGGGTCGTGCGTCCTCGCACGACATTCTCGGCGAGCGGGGACGCTCGCTCTACGAAGACCGGCCTTCGGCCCGTTCGGATTGCCGAACTTGTTCGTCAAAACCTATCAGCCCGGCGATAAGAGGGTGTGTGAGAAGCCAGCCTTCTCTGGGTGGCATCGTCAAGCGGAGTCTGGGCTCCCAATCGCGATTCATCGCGATTGGGAACCCTCTTCGGAGCTTGGCGAGGGCGGATTTCCCGTGCGCCGGACCATCGCCAAGGCCTACCGGCCTTGACGATGCCACCCTGTTCACACACCCTCTGAGGATGTCGCAGCGCAGGTGGCAGCGCCAAGGGTTCGGCCCTGTCCGGCGAACGCAAAGTCGCTCAACCGCCCCTCTCTATGTCATTGCCGGGGGTGCCATGCCTACGCCTCGCCGGCATGTCTGCCCAAAGCCGTAGACATGGCACCCAAGCCGCCGACCGTGCGAAATATCGGCCCCGCCGAGTACCGCATTTCACAAGTACCGCGACTATGGGTGAGGTTGCTTCGTCGCTGCGCTCCTCGCAATGACATGATTGCCGCGCTCGGCGAGCCTCGCTCGCAATGACCTAGAGCACCCAAGTATGTCATTGCGAGGAGCTTCAGCGACGAAGCAATCTCGACGCCATGGTCTCAGGACTTGCGAAACGCCGTACTAGGCTCCTTCACCGGCCTGCGCCGGCGCCCGCCAGACGCAGGACCAGTTGCTCGATCAGGACCGGCGCTTGGCCCTGGCCGGTCTTGGTGGCGTGGTCGATGGCGGCCAGCTCCTCCAGGAACGCGGCGATCTGCGCGAGCGAGATTCGCTGGAGCTGGGCAAAGAACCGGTCTTTGTTGCTCCAGATCCGCAGTTGCTTGGCAATGACGGCGGGATTGGTCCGCTGGTCGAGCAGGGTTTTGGCCTGGAACATCCGGCGCAGGTGGAAGGCGAACGCCCCGACCGCGGAATACTCGGTGCTCTTGTCCTCCTCGAACATCCGGCGCAGCCGCGTTACCGCCTGGCCCACGTGGCCGCCGATCACGGCGTCGATGACCTCGAAGGCGTCATAGATGCGATGGTGGCCCGTCAGGGCTACCACGTGGTCGGCGCGAATGGTCGTCTCGCCCCGGGCGAAAAGCACCAGCTTCTCGACCTCGTTGTAGAGCTGTGCCAGCTCCTCGCCGATGAACTCGACCAGCATCGCGGCGGCGTCCCGGTTGAGCCGGACCTTGTGCTTATTGGCGGCATGCTGCACCAGATGCTCCGGCAGCTTCCAGCGCGGCGGCGGCGTCAGCTCGATCAACGCGCCGACTTTGGGCAGCATCTTGGACAGCCGGGTCCGCGCATCCCAGCTCGAGACGGTCAGCACGAGGATGCCGGTGGCCGCCGGCTTCTCGAAATACTTCTCCAGGATCTCGCGGTGTTTCGAGACGAACCCGTCGGCGTCGCGGACCACCACGACGCGCTTGTCCGTCAGAAAAGGCACGGTCCGCAGCTCGTCGAGCACCTCCGCCAGCACGGCCTCCGCCCCGTCCACCGAGGACAGCCCGGTCATGCGCTGCTCGGGTTCGAGCAGCTCGTCCAGCAGCTCCTGGCAGCGGGCGCCGACCAGCGACTCGTCCTTGCCCGCAATAACGTAAATGCGCTCAACCATCGTCATTGATTAAGGATGATTGATGATTGATAATTACGGAAAGCCGGGACTCTCTTTTCAATCATCAATTATCAATCATCCATTATCCATTCTGTGGGGTCCTACTGCGATTTCTTTTCGTCCGGTCCGGCCTCATCGCCTTCGAGGTCTTCGGCGGCGATCTTCTCGGCGGCCACGAGCTTGTCGTCTTCCTTGAGCTTGATCAGCCGCACGCCCTGCGTGTTGCGGCCGATGGAGCGGATCTCATCGAGCCCGGTGCGGATGATCATGCCGCCCGCGGTGATCAGCATGAGGTCGTCGCCGGCCTGCACCGACTCCAGCGCGACCACCTTGCCGTTGCGGGCGCTGGTCTTGATATTCTTGAGACCGACGCCGCCGCGCGTCTGGGCCCGATAGCTTTCGACGCCGGTCCGCTTGCCGTAGCCATTTTCGCAGACGGTGAACAGCGACGCCTTTTCGTTCGGAATCACCATGCCGACGACCTCGTCGTTCGGCCGCAGCTTGATGCCGCGGACGCCGCGCGAGGCCCGGCCCATCGAGCGGACCTCCTGCCCGTCGAACCGGATCGTCATGCCGTCGCGGGTGCCCAGGATGATATGGTCGTGGCCCACCGTCAGCGCGACGCCGATCAGCGCGTCGTTCGGGTCGAGGTTGATCGCGATCACGCCCGAGGCCCGTGGATTGCCATACTGGCTGAGCTTGGTCTTCTTGACCAGGCCGTTCTTCGTCGCCATCGCCAGGTCGTGCGCCTCTTCTTCCTTCGCCTCCTCTTCGAAGTCGCTGACGTTGATGATCGAGGCGATCTGCTGGTTGCCGAGGTTCAGCAGGTTGGCGATGCTGCGGCCCTTGCTCTGCCGCGACAGGTTGGGCACGTCGTAGACCCGCAGCCAGTAGCAGCGGCCGCGGTTCGTGAAGATCAGCAGGTAGTCGTGCGTCGAGGCGACGAACAGGTGCTTGATGAAGTCGCCTTCTTTCGTGTCCGAGCCGATGATGCCCCGGCCGCCCCGGCCCTGCCGCTTGTAGGTGTCGATCGGCATCCGCTTGATGTAGCCGTCGTGGCTGACGGTGACGATCACGCTCTCGTCGGCGATCAGGTCCTCGATGTCGAGCGTCTCGGCCGTGCCGGCGATCTGCGTCCGCCGCTTGTCGCCGTACTTGTCTTTGATCTCGTTGATGTCCGTGCGGATGATGTCGAGCAGGACCTTTTCGTCGCTCAGAATCGCCTCGTAGCCTTTGATCTCCTCGACCAGCGCGGCGTAGTCCTTGGCCAGCTTCTCGATTTCCAGGCCGGTCAGGCGATGCAACTGCATGTTCAGGATCGCATCCGCCTGTGGGCCGGTCAGAAAATGGTCGTTCTTACTTTTGTCCCGGACGAACTCCTTGGGCAGGAGCTTGCGGAGTGTCTCGCTCTCGGCCAAGCGGAGGGGCTTCTTCATCAAGTTGACTTTGGCCGTGGGCACGTCGGGCGACTTCTTGATGATCTCGATAATCTCGTCGATATCGCCCACTGCGAGGATCAGGCCTTCCCGGATGTGCGCCAGGTTGCGGGCCCGCTTCATCAGGAACCGGCTGCGCCGCCGGATGACCTCTTTGCGGTGCTCGATAAAGTGGTCGAGCATCTCGCGGATGGTCAGCGTCTCCGGCCGGTTGTTGACCAGGGCGATGTTGGCAATCGCGAAGGTCGTTTGCAGGGGCGTGTACCGCCACAGCTTGTTGAGCACGATCTCCGCGTCGGCATCCTTCTTGAGCTCGATCACGACGCGCAGGCCCTGGCGATCCGATTCGTCCCGGACGTCGGCGACCTCCGGCAGCGTCCCATCGTGGACGCCTTCGGCGATCTTCGAGACGATGCTCGTCTTGATCACCGTGTAGGGGATTTCGGTGACGATGATCTGATCCTTGCCGCGCGTGCCCGACTCGATCTCGGTCTTCGCCCGGACGGTCAGGTGGCCCCGGCCGGTCGTATAGGCATCGACGATGCCCTTGCGGCCGCAGATGATGCCGCCCGTCGGGAAGTCCGGCCCCGGCAGCACCTTCATGATCTCCTTGAACCCGCACTGCGGATCGTCGATGACCAGCAGCAGGGCATCGCAGACCTCGCGCAGATTGTGCGGCGCGATGTTCGTCGCCATGCCGACCGCGATGCCGGTCGAGCCGTTGACCAGCAGGTTCGGGAACCGCGACGGCAACACGGTCGGCTCGTCCCGGGTCCCGTCGTAGTTCGGCACGAAATCGACCGTGTCGAAGTTGATGTCGGCCATCATCTCCATGGCCGGCGCGGCCATGCGGGCCTCGGTGTACCGCATGGCCGCGGGCGGGTCGGCGTCGATACTGCCGAAGTTGCCCTGCGGATCGACCAGCGGGTACCGCATCGCCCAGGATTGCCCCAGGCGCACGAGCGTGCCGTAGGTGGCCTGGTCGCCGTGCGGGTGGTAATTGCCGCCGGTATCGCCGACGATCTTGGCGCACTTGCGGTGGGCGCTGCGCGGCCCGAGGTTCAGGTCGTTCATGGCGACGAGAATCCGCCGCTGCGAGGGTTTGAGCCCATCCCGCACGTCGGGCAGCGCCCGCGAGACGATGACGCTCATCGCGTAGTTCAGATACGAATTCTTGATCTCGTCAAGAATCGGCATCTCTTCGAAGCGGTCCTTCACCTGCGGTTCTGGTTCCTTCATGTTCGTTGCCAGTTCTCCAATGAGAGCCCGCCGGGCGGAACTCCCTGTTCAACTCAAAAAAACACTCCCGCCGCCTCGAATCGGCGGCCAAGCAAGGGGTGACGCGCTTGTGTGAAGACCGGCCACCATCCTTAGGATTCCTGACCGCGAGCCGTCGCGGGCAGGGTCCAGTCAGAGCCTGTTCCCATGGCCGGTACGTTATCAGAAAAAATGCGGAAAGTCAACTGTATTGTGCCCCGCAAACGGCAGGAAAACAGGTCGTCTCCGCCGTGCGACTCTGTCCAAGCTTAACCTCATTATTACGTTGAAACACCCCTGGCGGTTCTTCCCCGCAGGCCTCTTGGGCCGCCCTGCGGTCCCGCGGACCGCGGCCTGGTACCGCGTTTCACAAGCCCGGCGACGAAGCAACCTCCTCCTTGTAGTCTCAGCACTTGCGAAAGGCCGTACTCGCCGGGGCGCAGACCGGCTTGCCTCAGAACGCCTCCGGAACGAAGCCCCGCCGCAAGAAATCGATAGACGCACGGGGCCAAGCCGTAGGTGATGTCTTGTCCGGATTTTTGAAGAAATTTTAGGCTCATCCGGCTTTAGCGTACTTCGATGGCTCTTGGGGACTCTGTCCCCAAACCCCTGAGATTTTCCGCTTTGGGCCAATGTAAGCGTCCGGCGAACCCCGTTCCTCTCGCGCGGGTCCTCGGCATCATTTTTGCTCGCGACGGGTGGTCGATGGCGG
>Ga0194125_10006502_pt1 | contig 17224 bp, 14 predicted proteins | sample TA2KigC250mmetaG_FD_148626 | JGI IMG/M metagenome (GOLD analysis project Ga0194125, IMG submission 148626) | Freshwater microbial communities from Lake Tanganyika, Tanzania - TA2015034 Kigoma Deep Cast 250m | ecosystem: Environmental > Aquatic > Freshwater > Lake | place: Tanzania: Lake... | reverse complement strand
TCTTCATTGAAGTTGAGCACCACCCCGGCTCCCAGATCAATCTTTTTAAAAGGCCTCTCAAAAACATTTAACGTCTTTATGCCATATCGGTTTTTCAGGACATTGTAACCAAGAGTTTCAAAAGCGTGGGCAGGTGTCTCCCGATCCTTTGGGTCAAACGTTGTAATTCCTTCGATGATGGTGATATCGTCAATCCCCCGTTCTTTGAGGAGGAGCACCATATCCTCGACCACCCGGGAGGTTGTCACTACCCCCCATTTTGGAAAAGGCGTGGTTCGTGTCCAAAACACGATATTCGGTTTAACATAGACTCTCGCCTTGTTGGGTAGATGGTCAAGGCCATGAGAGAGAGCCACGGCCTTCCTGACCGATTCCCCAGGCTTCTCATAATGCACAATCGCAACAGAAAATGTTGACAAGTTTATCTCCCCTTTGTTGAATTTAAATTGACACGAACCGCCACAATTTTATAGCTCATTGCATATTAGGTGTCAAACAAAAAGTTTCAGGTATTTAATACCTTCTGTTCCAAATTGTAGTGAGTTAGAGGCTCGCTTTTTTCGCTTGACAAGTTTGTGATTAACGGAGTAGATTAATGGCCGTTCATTCATTTAGTTGATCAGAAACCCCTTCAACTAATACAACTGCATTAAATCAGATGCTGAAACGAGTTCAGCATGACAAGAAAAAGGGTGTCATTCCAAACCACGTCCTGAACTTGATTCAGGATCTGTCTTGTTTCGGAATCTCGGATTTGGAAATGACAATAATTAATTGCGTTTATATTAATTACAGAGAAATTTTCTCTAAAGAAAGGAGGAAAACCATGAAAAGAAGCATCAATGTTGGAATCTTGTTTTTCATCTTTGCCGTTCTCTCTTTATTACCCTTTTCCATCAAGGCTGCTGACTTCCCTGTCAAACCAGTAACTTTTTACGTCCCTTGGGCTCCGGGTGGGGCAACTGATGTGTCGCTGCGGGTTCTGGCGGAAACCACCAGCAAATATCTGGGGCAACCCGTGGTCGCAGAGAATAAGGCTGGGGGAGGAGGAACAGTCGGCCCGGCAACCATGGCGGCCACTGCAAAACCGGATGGCTACACGCTTTCTCAAATACCCATCACCGTATTTCGCTATCCTTATATGATGAAGTCAACCTGGGATCCCTTGAAAGATTTTACCTACATCATCCATCTGACTGGCTATTGCTTTGGAGTGGTAGTCAGAAAGGACGCTCCCTGGAAGACCTGGGATGAGTTCGTGGCCTATGCTAAGGCAAACCCTGGTAAAATAAACTATGCCACTCCAGGCGCTGGAACCTCTCTTCATGTCACCATGGAAATGTTCGCCCGTAAACATGGAATCAAATGGATCCAGGTCCCGATGAAAGGAACGGCAGAGTCCGTGGCAGCCGTTTTGGGTGGTCATGTTGTTTCTGCGGCAGATGCCTCTGGATGGGCCCCTCAAGTCGACGCCGGTGAACTTCGCCTGCTCGTAACATGGGGAAATCAGCGAACCAAGAAATACCCGAATGTTCCAACTCTGAAAGAGTTGGGCTACGGAATCGTCTCCAACTCTCCTTTCGGTATCGCAGGACCAAAAGGTATGGATCCGAAGATCGTCAAAATCCTTCACGATGCGTTTAAGAAAGGGATGGAGGATCCTGCCTATCAGAAAATTCTGGAAAAGTACGATATGGAACCCTTTTATAAAAATTCCGAAGACTACGCAAAATACGTGAAGGAATTGTGCGAAGAGGAAAAGGAGAATATGGAAAAAATGGGTCTGAAAAAGGATTGAGATTTGAGGCTGGGATGAAAAAAAGAGATATCATCAGTTCTCTCTTCTGGATGGCGATAGGCATCGGGGTCTCCTATGGAGGATACAACCTGGACCTGGGAACGCTTAACGATCCTGGGTCCGGGTTTATGTTCTTCTGGGTAGGGATCATCATGATCGGATTATCCCTCATCATCCTCCTCAAGGCCATAAAGAAAACAGCTGTTACCGGAGAGCTAAAGATTCTGTGGACCGAAATCCGTTGGAAAAAGGTTGTCTCCATCCTGGTTGCCCTAATGCTTTATGCCTACATATTTGTCCCTCTGGGGTTTATCCTGAGCACCATCCTCCTGCTCATCTTCCTTTTTAAAGCTGTCGAGCCACAGAGATGGTCATGGGCCATCCTGGGGGCTATCATCAGCACATTTGCCGCATACGGACTATTCCATCTCTGGCTGAAGAGTCCGCTTCCAAAAGGATTTCTGGGCATTGGATAAGATATGGAATTCTTGAATTATCTGGGAATTGGTTTTTCGGTTGCCCTTCAGCCCGTGAACCTCTTCTATTGTTTCGTTGGAGTATTCATCGGAACATTGGTTGGCGTCCTGCCCGGGATTGGGCCTGTGGGCGCCATGTCTTTGCTCCTTCCAACGACTTTCAAAGCCTCTCCCGAAGCAGCCATCATCATGCTCGCCGGAATCTATTACGGAGCCATGTATGGAGGTTCGACCACATCCATTCTGGTCAACATACCCGGGGAAGCGGCATCCGTGGTTACCTGCCTTGACGGATACCGGATGGCCCGGCAAGGCCGCGCAGGCCCTGCATTGGGAATCGCTGCTTTCGGTTCATTTATTGCCGGCACGCTCTCCATCATCGGTCTGATGTTTTTGGCTCCTCCCCTGTCTCAATTCGCGCTCCGTTTCGGGCCTCCGGAATATTTTACACTCATGGTTCTTGGCCTCACCATCCTGATCTACTTAGCCCAGGGCTCCATGCCAAAGGCACTGATTATGGCTGCCTTCGGACTCGTTCTCGGACTGGTTGGCCTCGATTCGATCAATGCCCGTCCACGCTTTACTTTTGGAAAGATGGAGTTGATAGACGGCGTGGGACTGGTGCCGATCGTGATGGGCCTCTTCGGAATCTCTGAAGTCCTTCTCAATATTGAGCAAGTCGTTCAGAGAGATATCCTCAAGGCGAGAGTCAAAGGACTCCTCCCCACAACCAAAGACTGGAAGGACGCAACAGGACCTATTGCCAGAGGGTCTCTCCTGGGTTTCTTTTTAGGGATTCTACCTGGAGGAGGAGCAGTCATTTCGTCTTTTATTTCTTATGCCGTCGAAAAACGTCTATCCAAGCACCCGGAACGTTTTGGGACAGGCACCATCGAAGGAGTGGCTGGACCGGAATCAGCCAACAACGCAGCAACAGGAGGTGCCTTCATCCCGCTCATGACGCTTGGCATTCCCCCAAATGTGATCATGGCCATGCTTCTGGGAGCCCTGATGATCCATGGCGTCACTCCTGGTCCTTTAATGATGAAACAGAATCCCGGTGTCTTCTGGGGAGTCATCGTCAGTATGTATATCGGGAACATCATGCTTCTCATTCTCAACCTCCCCCTGATCACCATCTGGGTCCAGGTTCTCAAGGTCCCCTATAAGATCCTCTTTCCCCTCATTCTCCTCTTCTGCCTGATCGGCGTCTATACGGTCATGAATTCAGTCTTCGATATCTATATTATGCTCATCTTCGGGGTCATGGGGTATTTGATGAAAAAGTTTGGTTATGAGGGTGCGCCGCTGGTGTTAGCCTTTGTACTGGGACCATTGATGGAGAACAATTTGCGAAAGTCCTTAATCATATCACAGGGAGATTTCTCCATCTTCTTTGTCAGGCCGCTGGCAGCAGCCTCTTTAATCATCGCCATATTCCTCCTGATTTCGCCCCTCATCCCTGGGTTGGGAAAGAAGAGACGGGCGATTCCCAAGGGAGAGGTTTCGTAAACTAAGGCAGGGTTATGAACATTTCTAATCTCCTCATTGAAAGCGCTGCACGTTGCCCAGGACATCCAGCAATTCGTTTTCTGGAACGCACGATCAGCTATGAAGAATTAAACAGACAGGTGGATCGTTTATCTCATGGCTTCGTTGATGCGGGGCTTCGGTCCGGAGATGTTTGCATTCTGATGATACCGAATTCGATCGAGTGGATCATCATCTATTATGCGTTGGCAAAGGTTGGGGCTGTGGTACTGCCAGTTAATTTCCTTTATCGAAAGGGAGAACTCGATCATATCTTCAAAGATTCTGGTGCGCGGGCTTTTATCGGTCATAAGGGCTATCTGGAACACCCATCCCAGGTGATGGGCGCAATGCCGAAGATAGACCTGCGCATTGCCCAGGGAATAAGCCGTGGTCACGGATTTATTCTTCTGGATGAGCTTTTCAAGGAAGACACCCCCTTCCCTGTTTTTCAGACTCGGGATGATGACACCTGGACAATCATCTACACCAGCGGTACAACAGGCCTTCCCAAAGGGGCCATGCTGACTCACTACAGCATGGCCAACAACGCCATGACCGTAGCCAATATGCGATCCACCGATCCTATGGATGTGGTCTTTGGCGTCCTTCCCTTTTTCCATATCTACGGACAGACCAGTGTTCTTAATGCTTCAATCTATCTGGGATTGACCATTAAACTCTGGCCCCACTTCGAGGCTGAAGAGCTATTTTCCGCCATTGAGGAGGAGAAGAGTTCGATTCTGATTGCCGTGCCCACTGTTTTCAACCGTCTGGCAAAATTAGCCGATTCTCGTCATCCGAAGCGATCGAGTCTTCGTTTCTGTGTTTCAGGGGGAGCTTCTCTTCCAGTGGAAGTCCTTCACCAGTTTGAAGATCGTTTCCAGACGACCATTTATGAAGGGTATGGGCTGACAGAGTGTTCTCCGGTATGTGTCGAAAATCCCTTTGGCCGGCCAACGAAGCCCGGATCCATTGGTCTTCCCATTCCAGGTTTTGAAGCCCGGATTGTAAACGATCAGGATGAAGATGTCTCTCAAGGGGCAGTTGGGGAGCTGATCATCCGTGGACCTGGGGTGATGAAAGGATATCATAACCAGCCCGTAGCGACTGCTGAAACGATCCGAGGGGGATGGCTACATACGGGCGATCTGGCTAAGATGGATGAAGATGGATATATCTATATCGTGGATCGAAAGAAGGACATGATTATCCGGGGAGGATACAATGTGTATCCCCGGGAGATAGAGGAAGTTCTCTACACCCATCCGGATGTGGTAGAGGCTGCAGTCATAGGCATTCCAGACTCTGAATTAGGTGAGGAGGTCGCTGCTGTTGTCGCACTACGGCAGGGGTCTCGAACAACTTCAGAGGAGTTACGTCAATTTGTTAAAGAACAGGTTGCACCTTATAAATATCCCCGGAAGATTCATCTGGTACAAGAACTCCTAAAAGGTCCGACCGGAAAAATCCTGAAACGGGCAATCCGCCTGGGAAATTAAACGTTCCATGACCATCCCTGTATGATTCCGATAAATTTTTCTGGACATGAGAGCATAGGTGTAGTAAAAAAATTTTAATTTTAAGAAAAATTGAAAGGAGGCAAACATGGAAGAATTCGTCAAGGGGGGCTCTTTTCTGATCGAATCGATTTCACCGCAGAAGGTTTTTATCCCTGAGGAATTTAATGAAGAACAACTTTTGATCGCCAAGGCGGTGACCGAATTTGTAGAAGGCGAAATTCACCCCGTCAGTGAAGAGATTGAAGAGAAAAAAGAAGGGGTTCTTGTCCGCCTGCTCAAAAAAGCCGGGGAGTTGGGATTCCTCGCAGCAGACATTCCTGAGGAGTACGGAGGGCAGGACCTGGACAAGATCAGCTCTCTCCTCCTCTGGGAGAAGATGGCCCAGGCTGGAGGCTCGTTTATGTCCACCTTCGGGACTCAGACTGGAATCGGTTCTCTGCCCATCATCTTTTTCGGCACCCCTGACCAGAAGAAACGTTATCTTCCCAAACTCGCCACAGGAGAGTTCATCGGCGCCTATGCCCTGACCGAGTCCGAGGCAGGCTCAGACGCCTTAAATGCAAAGACAACGGCAACGCTCAGTCCGGATGGGAAATATTATATTTTGAATGGCCAGAAACAATTCATCACCAATGCTGGAATTGCTGATATGTTCACAACCTATGCCAAAGTGGATGGAACTAAATTTACCGCATTCATCGTCGAGAAAAAATACGAAGGAGTCTCGGTTGACGAGGAAGAGAATAAGATGGGAGTAAAGGGTTCCTCCACACGAAGCGTCATCTTCTCTGATGTCAAAGTCCCCGTGGAGAACCTCCTCGGAGAGATTGGAAAAGGTCACGTTGTGGCTCTCAACGTCCTCAACATGGGGCGTTTCGCTCTGGGCGCAGGCGCTGTCGGAGGGTGCAAGAGGGCCATGCAGGAGGCTGTCTCCTATGCGAAAAAGAGGGTCCAGTTTGGAAAACCGATCGCCGAATTCGGTTTGATCAAACATAAGATCGCAGAGATGGCGATCCAGGCCTATATCATGGAAAGCATGGTTTACCGGACAGGAGGGTTGACCGAACTGATTCTACAGCGGATTGACCGCCATGCCGCGGATGTGGGAATGCAGATGGCGAACGGGATCGAAGAGTATAACATTGAAGATTCCATCAATAAGATTTTCTGCTCGGAGATGGCAGGCTATATTGTGGATGAAGCGGTCCAGATCCATGGAGGGTATGGATATATTCATGACTATCCAGTGGAGCGGGGCTACAGAGACGCCCGGATCAATAGGATCTGGGAAGGGACGAATGAGATCAATCGCCTGTTGATTGTGGACATGCTGACCAAACGGGCCATGAAGAACCGCCTTCCCATACTCGCGGCAGCTCAAAAACTTGCGGGGGAACTTCTCACCCTTCGGCCCAAGATAGAGAGTGATGATGGAAAACTGACCTTACAGCAGGAGATGGTCGATATAGCAAAAAAGATCAGCCTCCTGGTCACCGGTGCAGCTGTGCAGAAGTATATGATGAAATTGGCGGAGGAACAGGAGCTCTTGGGATTGATCAGCGATATGGTGATTCAGGTTTACGCCATGGAGAGCGGCCTTCTCCGTGCAATGAAGACCATGGAGAAGTATGGAGATGAGAAAAGTGAAATTAAGGTGGCCATGGTCAAAGTCTTTGTCAATGATGCCTTTGACCGGCTAGATATTTTTGCCAAAAGAGGTTTTGCGGGAATTGCAGAGGGAGATATACTCAGGACACAGCTTTCCGCTCTTAAAAAATTGACTCGCTTCACTCCTGTGAATACGATCGCTCTGAGACGGAAAATCGCAGACTATACAATCAAGGCCGGAAAGTATCCGTTTTGATCTTGCGATAACTCCCCCTCCCCCCTCTTAAGCCAAGAGGGGGTTTATCCCTCCCCTTATCTTAAGGGGAGGTTAGGTGGGGTTATGTATAGACGATTTTGGGACTTTAATAACTGCAGGAGGAACAGATGGCTATTTCTAAAGTGCTGATCGTTGGTGGGGGATTGATGGGAAGTGGTATTGCTCAGGTCTGCGCTCAGTCTGGGATACAGGTTTCCCTGATGGACATCGATCAGGAGATCTTGAATCGGGGCTTGAAAAATATTTCCTGGTCCGTATCCAAGTTGATTGAAAAGGGGAAATTGAAAGAACCTCTGGAAACGATCATGGGACGAATTCAAATCGGCACAGATTGGAAGAATGCAGCTGGAGCAAGTCTGGCAATAGAGGCTGTTTTTGAAAAATTGCAGATCAAACACGAAATCTTCAAGAAACTGGAGGAAGTTTGCGGTCCTGAGACAGTATTCGCAACCAACACATCCGCCATCCCGATTACTGAGATCGCTGCTATAAGCAAAAGGCCGGAAAAGGTTCTGGGCCTCCATTTTTTCAACCCTGTGCCCATGATGGAGGTTGTGGAAGTGATCAAAGGGGTGAGAACCTCTGAAGAAACTATGAAGGTAGGCGTCGATTTCGTCAATGCCATCGGCAAAGTACCTATCCGGGTTGAGAGCGATGTGCCCGGTTTTTTGCTCAATCGGATCAATCTTGTGGGTTACATCGAGGCCATTCGCCTCTTGGAACAGGGCATCGGAACGGTGGAGGATATCGACCGGGGTGTCCGTCTGGCATTTGGCAGGAGAATGGGCCCTCTTGAGACAGGAGATCTGGTGGGTCTGGATGTCTCTTATGGAGCACTCACTGCAATCTATGAGGAGAGTAAGGATCCGCACTATTATCCCCCCCAGCTCTTAAGGCGAAAAGTGAAATTAGGAGAACTCGGACGAAAGACCGGACGGGGATGGTATGAGTATAATCCGGATGGAAGCAAAAAGGAGAAGTAGATGGATCAAAAACTTGCCTATTATGAAATCAAAGATCAGGTTGCGATTGTCACCATGGATCATCCTCCGATGAATGCCCTGGATGCTGCCACAAAAGAGGCCGTCGCTGAAGTTTTCAGAGAGCTTGATGAGCGGAGGCAGGAGATCAGAGTCGTCATTCTTCACGGTGCCGGAGAGAAAGCCTTTGCTGCTGGAGCTGACATCAAGACCTTTTTAGAATTGACTCCGGACACAGCAAGAAGACGCCTTTTCAGGAGTCACCAGATCTACTCGATCGTTGAAAATTTTCAGTGGCCGGTGATCGGGGCCATCCATGGCTTCTGCCTGGGAGGGGGGCTGGAACTGGCGCTCTGCTGCGATATTCGATACGCAGAGGAGACCGCCAGATTCGGTTTTCCAGAGGTCAATCTTTCTGTCTTCCCGGGAAACGGAGGGATCGCTCGCTCTTTATTCCATCTCTCCCTGGGCAAATTGAAAGAGCTCGTTTTCACTGGGGAGATCATTAGCGCAACAGATGCCCTTGCACTTGGGCTTATAGAGAAGATTGTCTCTCCGGGAAAGAGTATGGAAGCCTGCTTCAGCCTGGCGGAAAGAATGATTGAGAAAGGTCCATTGGGAATAGCTGCAGCAAAGAAGGTGATCAACCGGGCAAGGGACCTTTCGATTCCACAGGGGTTGGAGTTGGAGACTGAACTGTGGGCTAATTTGACCGCCACAGAAGATATGAAAGAAGGCGCTCGTGCCTTCATTGAAAAAAGAAAACCACAATATCGGGGCCGATAAGGATAAAGATCCTCTTCGATGGCAGAATGGAATCCAGGGGGGCAAAGAGACCAGCCCTCGAAATATTTAGCATTGGAATGTTTCATATTGGGGACAATTCCCTCTTTTTAACCCCTCCACACCTCCCCTTAATATAAGGGGAGGCTGGGTGGGGTTATTGAGATTTCAATAGGTTTTTATTTGAAGGAGGAAACAGTTGATATGCTCTATGAACTGAATGACGAGCAAAAAGATTTTCAGAAGAAGGTTCGAAAAATTTATGAGAAAGAAGTTAGCCCTCTGGTCGAGGAGTATGAACGAAAAGAAACCTTCCCGGTTCAACTCTTTCCGATCTTGGGAGCGGAGCATCTTCTCTGCGTCCGATGTCCTAAGGAATATGACGGTCCGGGTCTGGACAAGGTCTCCGAATGTATTTCTGTGGAGGAATTGAACCGGATCTGCGTCGGCATTGGTGCAGGCATCATGGTCCAGGGAGGTCTGGCCACAGATCCTATTCTCCATTACGGATCCGAAGAACTGAAGCGAAAATATCTCTCTCCTGCAGTGAGAGGACAGAAGATCGGCGCCTTTGCCCTGACCGAACCAGATGCCGGATCGGACGCCTCCGGAATCCGGACAACAGCGGTGAGGCAGGAAGGAGGTTATCGTCTCAATGGTCTCAAGACCTTTATCACCAACGGAACGATCTGCGATTTCGTGACCGTGGCCGCCTACACCGATCCCTCGAAGCGAGGAATTGGTATCAATCTCTTTGTCGTGGAGCGTGGTGATCCGGGATTCTCTGTCATAAAAAAATTAAAGAAACTCGGGAATCATTCTTCAGATACAGCGGAGTTGGCCTTTGATGATTGTTATGTTCCGAAAGAGAGGATGCTCGGAGAGCAGGAAGGAGGAGGGTTAGGTCAACTGGAAGGAACCCTTAAATCAGGAAGGCTCACCTATGGGGCCAGAAGCACGGGAGTCGGACAGGCAGCATTTGAGGCCACCCTCTCTTATGTAAAGAAAACCCAGAGGCAAGGCCAGCCCCTCTCAAAATCACAGACGATTCGATTCATCCTGGCGGAGATGGCAACCTCGCTTGAGGCCATGAGATATATGACGTATCGGGGGGCCTGGCTTTTTGACCAGGGTTTAGCGTCGATGAAAGATGCCTCTGTTGTTAAACTCTTCTGCAGTGAAACTGTTCAGAGCATCGTCCAGAAAGCGATGACCATTCAGAAGAGTTCGGGGCTAACCATGGACAATCCGGTTCAGAGGTTTCTCGTTGACGGTAGACTGAGCAAGATCCCTGAAGGAACTTCTGAAATTCAACATTTAGTGATCGCTGCAGGATTAGGACTGTAAAGATCATAATCTCGAAATTCGAAATCAGGGCGAAGCGCCCAGCAGGACCAATTCGAAACAAATCCAAATGTCCAAAAAGAGAAAAAAGTAAGGGTTTTTGAAAATTTTGGTATTTGATAATTAGAGATTGTTTCGGATTTCGATATTCGTATTTCGGATTTTCTCATGATGGGGGACAAGATGGATTTTGAATTATCGGATGTGCAAAAGGATATTCAGAAGGCGGCCAGGGAGTTTGCCCAGGGAGAGTTTGATCCTGATTTAGCCCTGGACTTAGATCAGAGCGGAAAATTCCCTGATTCGCTATGGAAGAAAGCCGCCCAGTTGGGGTTCATTGGAATCCATTATCCTGAAGAGTTTGGGGGACAGGGACTCGGTCTCTTTGAAAGCCTTCTGGCAATTGAAGCATTCTGCAGGATGGATTCCGGAATCGGGAGCGCCTTGAGCGTGGTCGATATTGGCTCAGAGGTGATCCTGAAGTTCGGTTCTAAAAAGCAGAAGGAGCGGCTTCTGGTCCCATTAACAAAGGGAGCAAAACGAATGAGCATCGCTTTTGCCGAATCGGAAGACGGGCAGGATCTCTCTTCCATCTCCACTCTTGCTGAGAGGAGGGAAAATGAATACCTCCTTCGCGGGGGAAAACGGTTCGTGCTCAATTCTTCTCTCGCAGATTGGTTCATTGTACTCTCTAAAGAACTGAAGGAAGGGTGGATCACATTAATGGTAGAGCGACAGCAGGAGGGCATCGTCATCCATCCGCTTGAGAAGGTAGGGTTGAAGATGATCCCTTTTGGAGATCTTAACTTCGGGGATGTTCGGGTTCCTCTCGATAACCAGATTGGAAGTGCAGGGGAAGGATTGGCGCATGTTCGCCATTGCCATCAGGCCATGGGGCTCAGAAGTGCTGCTCAGGCTCTGGGAACAGCCCAGGGAGCCTTTGATCGGGCTATCGGTCATGCCAAGCTGAGACAGCAATTTGGTAAAAGGCTCTCTCAGTTCCAAGCCATCCGGCATAAACTGGCAGATATGGCTGTGGATATTGAGGTGGCCCGCTGGCTCACTTATAAGTCTGCAATAGATTATGATCAGGAAAAGTTGGAACCCGGATTCTTCTCCGTCACCCAATTGGAAGTCGGGAAGAGATTGGCAAGGGTAGTTGATGAGGCGCTTCAGATATTTGGCGGTTATGGTTATATCGCGGAACAGGCGATTGAACACTATTTCAGGGACGCCTGGGCCATCCGTGCAGAACTCGGCACAGAAGAAGAGCACAAGGACATCATCGCTGAACTCATGCTGGGGTCTGATAAAAGGAGGGAGTAATGAAATACAGGGATATCGAATTGATCAGAAAAGATGGGATTGGTTTGCTTTATCTGAACAGGCCTGAAGTTCTCAATGCCCTGAGTGAAACGATGAAGGAGGAATTGATTCACGTCCTTAAAGCGACCGAAGAAGATGATCGCATCCGGGTCCTGATCCTCACAGGTCGGGGCCGGGGTTTCTGCGCGGGCGCTGACCTTAACCGATTCAAAGAATACCAGGAAAAGGATCGGGATCATAGAAAGAAATCGAGATTCGGGTCAGTCGATCTTCCCAGGGCTTTTGTTCAATATCCCAAACCCCTCATTGCGGCCATCAATGGGTCAGCCTATGGCTTTGGCTTTACTGTCACGCTAACCTGCGATATCCGACTTGCCTCTGAAAAGGCAAAATTCAGTTGTGCCTTCGTCCGGATCGGAGTGACCCCAGAATTCTGCAGCACCTACTTCCTGCCCCGGCTCATTGGATATGGTAAAGCCGCAGAACTAATCTTTACTGCCAGACCCATCGATGCGCATGAGGCATTTGAAATGGGAGCTGTTGACAAGGTGTTTCCTCATGACCAACTCCTACCCGAGGCCAAAAAGATGGCGAGCCAAATCGCCTCCATGCCTTCGGGCGCCATTCAGAAAGCAAAAGAGCTATTGCGCCATGGCATGCAATCCACCCTGGAGCAGGTCATTCAATATGAAGCTATGACTTTTCTCGACCGTATGAAGACCGATGAACACCGTCTCGCCCTGAATAAGCTACTGTTCCAGATGAAATCGACCAAGGGGAAATCTTCCCGGTCTAAAAAATAATCTCTGTAATCTTTTTTAAAAATCTGTGTAATCAGAGAATTTATTTTTTGCTTGACATTTCTGTAACCATCAGAGTAGATTAATGGTCGTTCATTCATTGAATCGATCAAAAACCTCTCATATGAATCAAGTCGGAGTGAAGGCCGGTTTTCAAAAATCAAGGATGCTGGAAACAGCTCGAAGGCTCTTCTGGGAGAAGGGCTATAATGCCACCAGCATGCGTGATATTGCTGTTTCCTATGGATGCAGGCCGGCCAACATCTACAATTTCTTTTCCGACAAGGAAGAGATCCTTTTCGAAGTGCTTCGAGAGGAAATGGAACAGATCATCCATCCCATCAAACATCTCGAAGACGATGATCACACCAGCCCTCTCGAACAATTGAGGCTCATCATTGAAAGTCACCTGAGAGTCACGTTAAGCTACCGGAGATCCGCCAAGATGCTTTTTGACGTTGCTCTGGACAGCCTTTCACCCGACAAACGAAAAATAATCATAGGGTTCCGTGATGATTATGACCGGATCATTCGAAAAGTCATTCGCAGAGGCATAGAGGCTGGATATTTCCCTGAAATGGATGTGAAGTTGGCTGGCTTTATGATCTCTTCAATGATCACCCGAACCCGGGTTTGGTTCCACCCAAAAAAAGGGGTGTCAGTCAACCAACTCGCCGATTTTATCTCTAAGTTCGCTTTTCATGGCCTCGACGGCTCTGGGAAGCTTTTGGATAGAACAGATGGAGCGAAAAGTGGAGGAAAGAAAAAATGAGGACCAAACAACAATATATCGAAGATTTGAAAAAGAAGCGCCGCAATCTCTATTACAACGGCGAAAAAATAGCCCGGGATGACGAGATTCAGATGCCCACAATTCATACCATGGGAATAACCTTCGATTACGCCGCCGATCCAAAATATGAAGGTCTGTGTACGGCCCAGTCCCATCTGACCGGGGAAAAAATCAACCGATTCTGCCATATCCATCAAAATAAGGAAGATTTACATAAGAAACAGGATATGACCCGTCTCCTCTGTCAGGTGGCTGGAGGTTGCATTCAGCGGTGTATGGGAATCGATGCGACCAACGCCATCTATAATGCTTCCTTCGAGGCCGACAAACTGAACAAAGGAGCCACCCAATACCATCAAAACTTTGTAAAGTGGCTGGAGAGATTTCAAAAAGAGGATCTGGTCGGCTGTTGCGCCCAGACCGACGTCAAAGGCGACCGGATGAAACGGCCCAGCGAACAGAAAGACCCGGACCTTTATGTCCGTGTTGTGGAAAAGAAGAGCGATGGAATCGTAGTTCGGGGTTCCAAACTGCATATCTCAGAGGCTTCTGTGGCTGACGAGATTCTCGTTGTGCCCACACGCGCATTACTCCCGCAGGAAAAGGATTGGGCTGTAGCCTTTGCTGTCCCCGCAGATTGGGAAGGACTCAAGCAGGTGGTATCCGTGCATAATCTCCGAGATCGCCAACACTTCAAAAGGGGTTTTACTCCGGGTTATACCGACTCTTATGTCATCTTTGATAATTGCTTCATACCATGGGATCGAGTCTTCCTATGCGGAGAAACCATTTATGGCGGGGCATGTGCTCTTCTCTTTGCCCTCTTCCATCGCCATAGCTACTCAGGCTGTAAGCCAGCCCTGGGTGATTTAATGCTCGGAGCGGTTGCCCTGGCTGCTGAGTATAACGGTATTGCAAAGGCTCCCCACGTGCGGGATAAACTGGCAGAGATCATACGGGTCTCTGAGTTGGGTTATGCGGCTGGATTTACGGCATCGGAATTAGGGAAAGCTGAGCTCTATGTCCCCGGCGTAGGCTCCTTACCTTTCGGTCCGGGGAGTTATATCCCCCATTCCATCTATGCGAACGTGGGACGATGTTTGACCGGCGAAGCGGTTTTTCGTGAAGCAGAGATTCTCTGCGACATCGCCGGCGGTATTCCAGCTACCTTCCCTTATGAAGAAGATTTTGTAAATCCCGAGACCAAGGATCTCCTTTACAAATACATCACCCGCAACCCCGCAGTTCACCCGGAAGATGCTGCCCAGTTGTGGCGCTATATTGGTGATATCCTCTGCTCCGCCAGCGGAGGAATTCATCTGATGGGATCGTATCATGGGGGCGGCTCTCCTGTCATGGAAGCGATTGCCATTACAACGCAGTATGATATCGAGTCAAGAAAGAAGTTGGTGAAGAGGTTGGCTGGGATTCAGGATCGCAAACCGAATTCGTAAGTTTGGATAACAAGGAATAAAACTTATGCAGAAGGTTCTGGTGGTGGGTGCAGGATTCATGGGCTCTGGAATTGCACAGGTATCAGCCCAGGCAGGCTACCAGGTCCATCTCATGGATATCCAGAGTGTGATCACGGACAGGGCGTTGAAAGAGATTCGATGGTCCGTGGAGAAGCTCGCCACAAAAGGCCTTCTCAAAGAACCTTCGCAAAAAGTGCTTGAACGGATTGTGCCGAAAAAAGACCTGCTCAGTGCATCCGAAGCAGACTGGGTCATCGAAGCGGCTTTTGAAGACGAAAAGTTAAAGCGTGACATTTTTAAAGAACTGGATCAGATTTCCAGGCCGGAGACCCCGCTGGCAACAAATACCTCTTCCATTCCCATCACCCGCCTTGCTGAAAATACAAAACAACCCAAGAGAGTGCTGGGGCTCCATTTCTTCGGTCCTGTGCCCTTGATGGGACTGGTGGAAGTGGTCAAGGGAGAAAAAACCTCTCCGGAGATTTTTGAGCGTGGAGTAGCCTTTGTTCAATCTCTGGGCAAAACCCCGGTTCGAGTCCAGCGCGATATCCCTGGCTTTGTGATGAATCGAATTTTCTCCGCCGCCTTGCGTGAAGCAGTAGATCTGGTTGACCAACAAATCGCCAGTCCTGAAGATGTGGATTCAGGAATGCGTCTCGGTTATGGCTGGAATGCCGGTCCCTTTGAAATCGCTGATAATGCCGGTCTCGATACCTGTGTCCGGATTTCAAAGACCATGAGGTCACTCGGGGCGGATCACCTTGTCTCCAGTTCAAATCTGATGGAGCGGATGGTGAACGAAGGTAGCCTGGGCCGAAAGAGTGGAAAAGGTTTTTACAAATACTCTCCCGAAGGCAAACGTTTGACCAGGGAAAATGGATAGACGGAATAGGCGCGAACCATAAAATATTTTCGATGCTTGGGTTATGGATAAATAAAATATTGTTTTACGGTGACGATGCTCGTATCGAAGTTAGAAGCACGAAGCTCGAATCTCGAAATAAATCCGAGCTTCCAGTTTCTACAAACGAGCTTCGATACAAGCTTCGACAACAATAAACGTCAATTAGTTTTTATTTTGATGGAGGAAAACAATGAGGGAAGTGGTGATTGCAGGATATTTAAGAACAGCTCTTTCCCGATCCAGGCCCAATGACCCGCCACGGGATTGGTTCCACAAATTAAGGGCCGATGAACTGATGGCAAAGCTCCTTCCTGAACTGATTAAACGGACAGGGGTTAAGGCTGAGGAGATCGATGATTTTATCCTTGGGTCTGCTTATGGTGTAAGCGAACAATGGTCTTATGGAGCCCGATTCCCAATCTTTCTTGCTAACTTTCCAGAGAAGATCCCATCGAAATTTGTGGACCAGCAGTGTGGATCTGGCATGGCTTCGATCCATATCGGGTTTATGGAAATTGCAACCGGTATTGCAGATATCGTGATCGCCGGTGGTTTCGAACATATGACTCGTGTCCCAATGGGAGCCCCGTTGAAAGACAGAGGAATTGTTTCTCTCAACATGTCACTTTTTACCGATCCGGCCTACAAGCACTGGGACATGGTGACATCCACGAACATGGGATTGACCGCTGAAAAGCTCTTTAGCCAGACGAAATTTACAAAGGAAGACATGGATCGCTGGGGGACACGCGCCCACCAGTTAGCCTCCAAGGCTCAGAAAGAAGGGTTTTTCAAAGATGAAATCCTTCCAATAGAAGCCGAGCAGGCAGACGGAAAGGCTCTCGTCGTAGATAAGGATCAGAACGTCCGTGATGATGCCACACTGGAGGGGATGAGGGAACTTAAACCAGCCTTTAAACCCGATGGAGTGATCACCGCCGGCAATTCCTCTCCTTTGAACGCTGCTGCAGCTTCCATGATTCTGATGTCCAAAGAAACCGCTAAGAAAAAAGGGATCAAACCCATGGCAACCATCCGCTCCATCGGATTAGCCGGAGTCGACCCGACGATCATGGGAGCGGGTCCTGTTCCCGCCAGTCGCAAAGCACTTGAGAATGCAGGCTTACAGGTTAAGGACATTGACTATTGGGAGATTAATGAAGCTTTCGCCATCGTTGCCCTCAACTGCATCCAGGAGTTGGGGATCGATCCGGATCGGGTCAACGTAATGGGAGGAGGAACAGCTATCGGCCATGCCCTGGGAGCCACTGGCACCCGTTTAGTGGGCACGCTCGCCCGGATATTGAAAGTCAGGAATGGGCGTTATGGCCTTGCCAATGCCTGCGTCGGCGGCGGCCAAGGTGTCGCCACGGTGATTGAAAGAGAAATATAAACTGGTGTAACCAGAATCAAATCCCGTCTTGGAGGGAGAATCGATTAAATTCGAAATTCGAATATCGAAATTCGAAACAAATCCGAATGTTCAAATTTCTCAAACTCTATTCGTTTGGAATTTGGTCATTTGAGATTGTTTCGAGTTTCGGATTTCGTGCTTCGGATTTAAAAAAGTTGGGGGAACTTATGAAAACAGATTACCGGACAATCAA
>Ga0194125_10006501_pt1 | contig 17225 bp, 18 predicted proteins | sample TA2KigC250mmetaG_FD_148626 | JGI IMG/M metagenome (GOLD analysis project Ga0194125, IMG submission 148626) | Freshwater microbial communities from Lake Tanganyika, Tanzania - TA2015034 Kigoma Deep Cast 250m | ecosystem: Environmental > Aquatic > Freshwater > Lake | place: Tanzania: Lake... | reverse complement strand
TCTTAGTGGAAGAACCGATTCCCGGCGACTGGGAGATGCTCTCAAACACCCACTCTTATGAAAAGCTGAGTGCCCACCAGATCCGTTTCAATGTGCCCGTAGATAAAGACAAAGAAGTGAAAGTGAAATACAGGATCAGGTTTAAGTATTAAGAGTTCCTCTAGTAATTCCAAATTCGTCACTCCGGTGAAAACTCGGTTTCGAGTCGCAACGACCGGAGTCCAATAGTATCAAGGCTTCTGGATTCTCCCGATAAAGATCGGGACAGGAATGACATTTTTAGAGGTAGCCTTTAGGGTTTTGAGTTCAGAGTTCGGAGCAGCTTGTCCAAATCTCTGAACTCCGAACCTTTTGCGTGAAGGTTGGAATTTAACTGTCCTGACCAACATTTGAATTGGCGGACGGTGTCAAGATAACCCTTGTTCCAGGTTGCACCTACAAAGAGTGGAGACTATATTCCTGCGTAACCTGAAGATTTGCAATTGAAATTGAGTATAACGTGAAGAACGACTTAGGTCAGCGGTGACTATGAGCCATCCGTTGAAGGGTCTTGTTGTGCTCGTTTTCTCTTTAACTCCTGAAGCTCTTTCTCGATTTCTTCATCCCATTTTTGCAAACCCAAGTTGAGGAATTTTAGAAGAGATTTATAATCGTCATGACCGATAACTGTTCTAGACCATGTAGAGGCTCGATAAAGGCTTGAATATCGATTAAAAATGGTAAAGGACTTGTCCAGAAGACATTCTATTTCTTGTTGGCTTAATTGATTATTTGCAAGTATCTCGTCTTTCCCGAGCGAGACCTTTGCTCCCCGGTGAGCAATGATATTGTTTCGCCAAATCATGAGTTTCTTCACGAGGGGATTCTGGTCACTTGCGAACCAAATATCTTTTTGAAGTTGTGATTCATTTGGTTTACGATCTGCTTCGGCGAGTGAATCAATGAACGCATTGTCTTTCAACCTTTGTCGAAAGTGCTTCTGGTCAAATAGCTGAACGTTTGCTTTAATTGTTTCCAATAGATTGAAAAGGTTAAGAGTTTTTGATTCTTGGTCAAAAACCCTGCATAAGCGGATCATTCGAGCATCGTAAAGGGAACCAATGGTGAAACTCCAAAAGGTGTTTGATTGGGTAAACAATCTCGCGTTATCACTGATCGAATCCACTATGTCGGTATAAAGCTTGTGGTATATGTTGGCGTCCGCGATCTCGAATGCCAAAGCATCAAGGAGTTTATTTAATTCATCACCGCTTTTGATCTTAATTTCCATTCTTTATATGCACTACGATTAGCGTCGAGAGTTCGGCGGAGACAGCTTCTTGGTTTTGTCCCCGCCGAACTCTCGAAATCAGTGGGGAGCTATAAATCATCCACTGGATTGTTTTGTTGGATGGGTTTTTATCTTAGGTACTTTCCTGAGTTGAATCGGACAAGTTTGGGCCACAATATTAAACCATCAGGGGCGCAGTATTCTTTGGAAAATTCAAGGGTAAACTTATTAATTACCTTGGCGTACTCAACCTGGAACTGTTCATTCTTTTCTTTAGCCCTGTGGCCAAGTGGCTCAATAATGTCGGTATATAGATTTTCATCACCAGAGATGAATTCCCAAAACCTTTGTCCACATAACTTCAAATAATCCCCTTTGTCGGGCTTATCATCTTTGCCATAACAACAGCCATTCACAGCAACCGCCCTCACGCCTCTTGTATTGGTTCCTCGTATTCTCTTTGCCCTCTTAAAATCATCTTTCATCCGTGCTATTTGCCGGCTATTGCCCCAATTAGGACCGGATTTGATGGAAACAAGATAAGAAATTCCATCCCTATCAAATTCCAAGTCTATCCCCTCTGCTGATGACTTCTTGCCTCCATAGACACGACTGCAGATATACACCGCAAGTTCCTCAAGAAACCCACCGAAAATGCCTTCTTCTTGAGATGAGAGATGAGCATCAAGAATGGTCTTTACCAAGTCATGGGAAGTGTTCAGATTCTTTGCCTTGAAAAGATAAGGGTTCTTTCGGGACAGGATTTTTTTGAGCTGAAGTGATAGAAGATTTTCGAGGCGGCGGGAGTGAAAGTGCTGGATATTCGGTTCGATGAAACGGATTATTTCACTTCTCGATATGTTTCCCATATCTTACCTTTTTTTCAAAGAGCATCATTTCGATAGGGTTAATTTTCTCCTGAGCGAGCTCAATGTAGTCGCTGACAATATCAATTCCGATGGAATTTCTGCCGAGCCTTTGCGCAACTTCGCATGTTGTCCCACAACCCAAAAAGGGATCAAGCACCCAATCGCCTTCTTTTGTAAAGAGCTTGATGAACCACTCAGGAAGTGCCTTTGGGAACGTAGCACTGTGATTACGATTGTCTGTCTCCGTTGCAAAATGGAGCACGTTGGACGGGTATGCTTTTTCTCTTCCGATCCAATTGGCAATGTTTTTCCCAAATCCACTTCCCACTTGAGAATTGAAACGGATGACATCATGTTTTCCGAGATGTTTCAACCTTGTTTCCGCCCATTTTCCCATAGGAACCATGACATTTTCTTGGAACATCTGGAAATGTTTTGATTTGTTAAATTGTAAACAACGTTCCCAAGCATCTCTAAATCTGTTAGGCCACTTGCCAGGGTGGCAATTTCGTTTATGCCAAATGAACTCTTCAGTCCAAAGCCAACCTTGTTTACGCAGAGCAAGGATAAGCTCTATGACATAAGTATGCCTTTCCCCATCAACAACTTTTTCCTTTATATTGAGGATGAAAGTACCAGTGGGTTTGAGGACACGGAGGAATTGTTCACTCCGTATGAGGAACCATTCCACATACTCACTCGGTTTTAAACCTCCATAGGTTTTAGTTCGGGAATCCGCATATGGAGGAGATGTAACAATCAAGTCGAAGAAGTTATCAGAATAATCCAAAAGGATGTTCGCACAGTCACCACATTTGGTAATGCATTCAACCTTTCTCATGCTTTTTCAATACCACAAACTTGTTTCTATTTCAATATGGTTATTCAGGAAGAAAGTCAGCATCACACATTACAAGGTCTGCATAGTCAAATCATGACTTTTGCAATTTAACTTTATGAACAATATGAAACTTTCCAACCTTGATAATCACCCTAACTTCATCCTCTCTACTCCTGCAAATACTTTGTAGTAGTTTACCGTGGGGAAGTTCTCCGAGAGGTTGCTGAGGGCAAGCATGGAGGCAATCTTCATGAGCCGTGCTGCACGATTGCCCGGATCGTTTTCAAGCATCATCTCGCATAGTTCCAATGCTGCCTGGTGGCGACCGGCCTGCTGTGCCTTCTCGGCGTGGGCCAGGATTTTGTCTGCCGATCCTGCAATCGCGAGAATTTCCGCCCCGAGCCCCTTGTGCGTCAGAGGCGACAGGTTGACGGGGTTCCCGTCGAACCATCCTACATAAGCCTCGTAGATGCTCCTGACACAGTAAGGGATATAGCCATAGCGCTCTTTCAGGTAAGGGAGGCTGGCGAGATTCGGCGGAAGCGCAGCCATTCTGATTGCCGCCCCCGGGGGCAAGAATTCGCTTACTGCCTTGAGGGTTTGATCATGCACGTGCCGGATTGCATCCCGGTAGTTCGTCAAAACCGTTTTGATCGTCTCCTGGCCTTCAATCGGCAACCCGTGTCCGGGAAGAAGGATGTGAGGTTCAAAAGCAAGGGCTTTGTCCTGAGCCACAGCCCAATCAAGGGCAGGTCTGTTCGAGGTGCCCCGGATCGTGTAAAGGTTCGGGAAGCTTGCATAGAAATTGTCTGCACAGCAGACGACCCCGTATTCGGGTATGCCAACAATAATCTGATCAGGTGTCTCTCCTGGTGCATGGACGAGTTCAAAATTAATACCGCCCAACCGGATGGTATATTTATCCGCAAAGGTTTCGGCGGGCCAGATAAGGTCCTCCGGTTTGAGTAATTCCCAGTTCAACGGCGACTTGTATGGCTTGGGGTAGTCAAAAACCATTGAACTCCGTTCATCCCAAAGTTGGTTTATCGCAAACATGGCACCAGCCCGCAATTGACCGCCCTTCCCCCTTGCCTCCTGAAGTTTTACCTCCTCCATGAACCGGCTGTGGGCAATGACCTTGACTCCTTCCCCGTAGCATGCCTTTGTCCCCCGGAAATGGTCCCCGTGATTATGAGTATAAATGACATACTTTACTGGCTTGTCTGTTGCCTTCCGAAATTCGGCCATCATCTGTTGTGCGCCAGTGAGTGTTTCCGTCGTATCAACGATAACAAGCCCTTCCTTCGTCTCGATCATGATCATATTGGTAAGGGCATACCCAGTGGCAATATAGACGCCGTCCCTGAGCTTGAGTACCTGCGGTCCAGGTGCCTTTGTGATGGTCTCGTTCGCCACGTCACGATCCTTCGAGAAAGGAAGGTTTGCCGGTGGCGTATATTCATAAGCATCAGCCGATTGTTTTAATGTCGCAGGCTGGAGGCCGGTGAGCGCAAGGGTAGAAACACCCACTGTTCCCGATTTCAAGAAATGCCGCCGAGAAATCTTTTCCATGATATCCTCCGTTAGGCCTAAAATCCTTTACGTTCTATTCTAATTTCATAGTGTTGTGACCGCTCATCGAAATGGGAGAGCACTGCCCTCGCCTTCCCCGGGACGACCGCCACTTCGTAATCCTCTCCCGCAAACTCACGGACAGCCTCCAACGAATCAAACAACATAATCGTGACAAACTCAATCTCTTCTCCCACCTCACGCCGGAGTAACTGAATCCCCTTAAACCCGCGAATGTGCCGGTTCTCGATTCCGACGAAAATCTCCTCCTTAAGCATTGCCTCATACTTATCTGCATTGCCACGGGTTGTCCACCCATGCCATATCCGACTGATCATCTTTCGCTTTTCTCCTTTCTCGAGGGAATGACGATCGCCCCACGCCTGAAATTACCCAGAACTTCTGCCTTTCCATTCAAGAACCACTGGCCCACAAGTGCAGCAGTGATCGTATCAAGTTCGTCTCCGCTCATCTTTTGATGCAACCCCCTGACTCCGAGCCTTTGAAGTCCTTTGCGCAACCCTGACAACCCATCTTGCTTACGGCCGATATGCCATAGGTCCTGTGCAGCACCAGGGTAAACTTCGACCACCCGATAGCCGCGTCTATTGAGAGTTCGCTTGAGATGGATACCTCTCTTTGTGAGTAACCTCATCGGGCCGAGTGTAATTGGAAAAAAGCGGATGCCACGCCTGAGTAATTTTCGGTCACAAGGGCGAAAATGCTCTCCGTTTTTATCTTCTATCGATTTACGCCCGGGAGGCAGGTGAAGCGGCACATCCACCGTGATCAGGGCTGGATTTGCTTTCTCGATGTAATCCAGAATCTCCTCATCCGTATGGATGATTGAACAGAAAGTAATGCGATTCTTTTTCAGCGTGCAGATGTCCGTGTCCCGCTTCGGACTACCCGCAAGGTCAATTCCAACCACTTTTTGATGATTCCTTTTATTGGAATTCATAGGCAGGACGGTAAATGGATAATGATTGATGGTATGAAATACCAAATTAAAGGTTTCTACTACAATGTTACCATTTGTCTCTTAGGCCTCCGCAAAATTCGTCGGCTATAAATCCAACCGCATGTTTCGTGACTTGATCCCCCAACACACTGTCCCGTTTCTGTTGTACGTCCTGAGCATACATCGAGATCCATTCTCCCTTGGTTGCTTTGATGTGATCCACATCAAAGGTATTACCATTGGTCATATAGACCGTCCCGGTAACTCCTCTCCAAAGTTGCTTGTCACACCAGATCTCAATATTGACAATATGATGAAGCCAGCCTCGTGACCGCCCTATTCTATCGTTGGCTTTATATTTATTCCCATAGACCTGTTTAATTTGACATGTCACAAATCGAAGTTCCCCTCGTTTCTCCCTTTGAACCGTAGCTAAATCGACATACCATTTGCTTTCCATCCGGTCTTCGGTAATGAACGTCCACTCCGCCCGGCACACTTCTCCATAGCCTGAGATCACAAGTCCGATGAAAACGATAACTCCCGAACGAACCAATAATGATTTCATTGAGTAGTCACCCCCCTATTGCTCATCTGGAGTGGTAATATACACCTTTTTAAAATCTTTTGGAAGTGAATGTTAGGAAAGCAATGAACGTTTCCCAGATCAACTGTTGAATGGACAATGGCGGGGTATGTCTATAATCATCCCTTTGTTGGGTTATCTCTTAAATAAATTTCTACTCTTTCTTTTCCTTTGCCTGGATTTTTGCGTTTTAATTCGATCTCTCCAACCTCTCCTGTTCTCTTTAAATGCGTTCCACCGCAGGGAACTCGCGCAAAACCGATAATCTCCCAGTATCGCTCCTCTGTTTCTTCATTGCTGAAAGCGCTGATGATTTCGGAGTTAGCCTCGATGATGCGAAGGGCTTCCTTCTGGATGGCTGGCAATGTGTTTGAAATATTGCAGCCCCATTCAAAATCTATTCTCGCCTTATCCGCAGCGATGTGAGCCCCAACTTTCTTAATCGATTTAAAATTCCGACACATCAATTCCAAGACGATCTCGGCGGCAAAATGTAACCGCATTAATTGGTATCGTCTTTCCCAATCGATTTTAATGCTTACCGGGTCCCCCTTCTTTAACCCATGACCCGGCTCAAGTGCATAGATGATCTCCTTGCCTTCGGTTCGAGCTTGAAGAACACGACAATTACCAATGGTCCCGGTATCGCTCTCCTGACCTCCGGAGAAAGCAAAAAAGATCGTCTGCTCAAGAGTAATCTCATCGCCTTGAACACCGGTAACATAGGCTTCAAGTTGTGTTAAATAAGGATCATCCCAAAATATCTTCTTTGTCATAGGAATCAATCTGAAGAAATCATTGCTTACTGCTTGGAGAGGATGTTCTCCACTTGACTTCTCACATAGGGTGGGAATGATTTGGAATAATCCTCCAATCTCTTCATAGACAGTTTTTTGGGATCTATTTCGTCAAAATCGAGAGTCACTTTTCCTCTTGCTAAGAGATAAATTTCATCCAGAAAAGCCTTCTCGGGCGAAGCGATATAGACTCCATTCTTCATTTCAAATCCGAAGAAAAGGTCCCGTGTGATCTGTCTGAATTCAACCTGCTGTTTTCGAAGAAGGAACTTCTTCGTTTTTCTCGGAGTGGCAAAAGTAATGGTATAAGGAATCAAGTTCAGGAATCCATAACCGGACAAAACCGATTCGAAGGAAAGGTAATTGGGGAAATAGAGTTGAGCCGCCAGGGTTTCCATGGAAATAACGCTTCCCATCGGAAGATAAATCCCCTGGGACACCCTTTCAATGATGCCCCCGGTCACCCATCTCTTCAAGGCCACATAGAGGCTATTTCTTTGAAGGCCTGTGACTTTTTCCAGATCGGCAACCGTATAGAAGGGTTTATTGATTTTTTGAAGTGTTTTTAGAAGTTCAATCCCTTTCATCTGATGAGCCTTTCAATGGCCGGCCAAAAGTCCTTAGGCAAATATTTCCGAAGATCGCGGATAAGATCCTTCTTCTTGAAGTTTATATTCTCTGGAGTATAGGGAATTCTGAGTCTTTCTGACAGGTACCAGAGGTCAAAAAGATCTTTTGGCTTGCCTCTTCCCTTCAGGCATTCCAGCTTATCCTGATAAATTTGCTCTTGGGTTACCACCTGTGCCATCACTTGAATGACCGTAGCAGGTGAGTTGAGAAGCTTCAGCTCCCATTGATAATTGTGGGTCTCTCTCTTGGAAATCTCAATTTTGATTCGAAACGGCATTGACAAATAATTCTGACTGACTTTAATCTCGGCCAAATAGGTATAATATTTTTCTTCAAGGTCAGTCTCACTCAATTCAGGAAAAGGGGAGATGATCTTTTTTATGAGTGGATGAAACTTGTCTTTCATTACATCTTTGGCCAATGAAAAATCGAGACCTTCAGAAAACCTTGGAGAACCGTAGGCCAACCGAAGGGCTGTCCCTCCCTTGAAAATGAGATACCGAGCCTGGGGGGATTCATAAAGCCCTTTCAGAAGGATGAGCTCCCAGTACTCGCGGACCACCTGGGTCCGGTCAATTCCCAATTCACGGGCTTTTTGTTCGGCGATAGATTGTTCCATAATTCTTAACAAATATGTTAAGAAATTAAGAATGATTTGTCAAGGGGTCTTTAAATTTTTTATATCCAACTATTAAAGATAATGGTAGGACCTGTGCAATGGCATCGAATCTCATTTTCCCCTCCCCCCCTCCAAGGGAGGGGAGTGAAGGGAAAATGTTATCCAATTAATCCGATTTCAAGGAGTGCCGACAAAGGGTGAGAAGTAAAATTGGAATACAGAAATTGATCTAAATATTTAGTTCAAAACCCTCTTAAACATAAGAACACAATTCTTTCGTAAAGGTTTTATTCCATCAAATCCGTTCAGTCAACGAAATTATCTAAATTCCCTCTAAGGAAGCTCAATATCTCTCTTATGAAGTGGGACTAAAGACAAGAAATAAGATATCCATCTCCCAATGCGACTGCGAAAATAAGACATACATTAATGTAAAGCAGCACTGCAGTTTTAGAACCCCTCTTTACAACCGATTTCAATCCTAGATATAGAGTGCTGAGTCATGATAGTTTTTCTATCTCCCACTCTTAATTTTCTCGTAAACCCCTGTTCCCCAAGTCTGAGGGGCGAACTTTTTCCAAACCTCCTTTGTGGCTTCACGAAAAGTTTCCATATCTGGCTCAATGACTGTTCCTCCTTTACCTTTCCATGTTGCAACAAATTCTTGTTCTTGAATGACAATTTCCTTTTTTAATTCTTCAGAAACCTCCTTCCAAGTATCGACCCAGACCTTTCGTGTCTCGGGCGTTAAGCTTTCCCATATTTGTCTACTCACTTGGGGCCAACCTACTGCACACGCATGGCCTGTCAAAACTAAGTATTTTTGAACTTCCCACATGCTGAGTGCGATGATACTATCTAGCGTATTTTCTTGTCCATCAACAACCCCTTGCTTCAGCGCTAAATAAAGTTCTCCCCCAGCAACGGGCGTTGGCCGTGCCCCAACTGCTAACCAAGTTTCTAGCCAAACTGGGTCTTCAGGTACCCGAAATTTCATGCCTTTCATATCCGCAGGGGTGCGAACTGGAACTTTAGTAAAAGTGCAGTGCCTAAACCCTCTATATACCCAGCCAAATACATAGATCCCTGTCTTTTCTAAATCTCTCCGGGCCCACTCCTCCATTATTTCACCATCTAATACCTTCGTCACATGATCCCTATCACGGAAAAGATATGGGAGGACAATTATCTTAAAAAGGTTAGATGCTGTCATTCCTGAGATTAGCATTGCCATCGATCCAGTGCGAATGGATTCAAACATTTGCCTTTCCTTCCCAAGTTGTGAATCCGGATAATGAGTAATCTGTATTTTCCCATTTGTCTTCTGCTTCATCCTTTCGGCAAACCGTATCCCAGCTTGGCTCATTGCATCCTTCGCATTTGGCACAGATCCAGATTTAAGAATCAAGGCTTTTTGGCCCTCTCCTGAGTAAGCAATACCTAGGGTAGGTACCACTATTAAACTAAATAGAATTACAAAACTTAGAACCAATAAATTCATCATTTGCCTTCTCATTTTTTCCTCCTTTTTCCTAATTTATACTTTTTTCCATATTTTTCAGACCCAATGTTTTTCGATTAAGGGGAATTTACAAAATGATTGTGGTACAGGGCAATCATAACAGTTAGGGATACGTACTTGAGGCAATTTTGCTCCTTTTGAACTTTCTATGTATTGAATAGCCTTTGTTACCTGATCTTTGTTTCCTTTGACCACTAAAGTTATAGCCCCCTCAGCGCCTCCCAGACCTCCCGATGCAATAGGAATAGCAGTTGCACCACTTAATATTTCGATTGCTCTTAATTCTGTTATCACGGTGCCTTGGCAAGGAAGTAATCCACAAGAAACTCCCATAGCATAATCATATTCGTATTTCTTTGCTTCCTTTGCAACATCTTGTATCGGGAATGGTATAAGTTTCTCCAGCCCTGCAGGGAATATTAGATTGAACCCTTTTTGGCGCTGTACAGCCATCACTAAGGCAGCTGTTCCGCCTTCAACCTCGTTCCCCCACAGTATTCCCACTCTTCCTTCTATATCTAAAGCATTTACTCCTTTGATGTAGATATCATTATGTCCCATTTCCTCTAAAAGAACATTTAAGGGTTCTTTTGGTGCCAATGCTCCCTTTCTTAAAACCCATGAATGATAAAAATCTCCAGGGTTAGGTTTATTAGGCGCTTCATGCTCTTTTTGGATTGTCCTGAATAAAGAATGGGCCCCCATATGTGGGCCTACTTCTCCACAGGCCCCTTTGGGCACAATCGCTCCGCACACCCATACATTGGTAGGAGGTTTGTGAAGTGTGATTTCTTCGATCATAAAATAAGTACTACTACTAGGATGGAGCACTATTAGACCTTGGTCCAAAGCCCGTTGAACGATTTCCATTTTTGTGACAGCCTTAGCGATTAGTTTCTTAGACTCAGCCGGAATCAGTGATACCTGCGCTAACATACCTTCCTCCACCGTCACTTCATTAATAAGTTTGGAAGCCAAAGTGTTAGTCCTGGCCATGCGGTAATAAAAATTAGGGCAACAATAAGGCTCAATAAATACGGAATTATAGCTTGTGAAACCTTAGCTATCGAAGTCTTGGCCAACGCTGTACAAATAAACAGATTCGCACCGACTGGTGGAGTAATAAGCGCCAACATAATATTGACAGTAAACATTACTCCAAAATGTACAGGATCAATTCCCAATTGTAAGATCACTGGATATAAAATCGGTATTAACATCATAGTCAAGGGAAGTGGTTCCAAAGGAAATCCTAATATAAATAAAATTATATTTATGAAGAATAGTATGAGTATTGGATTATTAGTAATAGAAAGGATACTTTGAGCCATTTTAGGGCCGATTTGTTCCGTAATAGCAATCCATGCAATCACTGAAGCTCCCGCAAGTGTAAATGTTAGAGAAGCGGTGGTGATAGCGCATTTTTTTAATGTTTCAAATGTGTTTTTAATTGTTAGCTTTTTATACACAATGAATCCCAAAAAAAAGGCATATGCCACTGCAACTCCAGCAGCTTCCGTTGGAGTTGCTATTCCAATTACTATTGATCCTATAATGATAATTGGCATTAACAGGGAAAGGCTCGCTTCCCGTGTGCTGCGAAATAGTTCTTTCACATCAAACTTGTTCTCTTGGCTTAACCCTTTCCGTCTAGCCATGATATAATTAATTATCAGAAGCATTAATCCCATTAGGATTCCTGGGATTGCTCCTCCTAAAAATAGCTTTCCGATACTAGTTCCAGTCATGCTTCCAATCACAACAAAAGGTATGCTTGGCGGGATGATTGGACCAATCGTCGCCGAAGACGCTATGATAGCCGCCGCTACCCCAGGAGGATATTTGGCCCGTATCATAGCAGGAATTAGGACTGAACCGGTCGCACTTGCATCCGCTACAGAAGATCCTGACATCCCAGCCATAATCATATTAGAAACGATGGACACATTTCCAAGCCCGCCTCTGATATGTCCTACAAGAGATTGTGAGAATCGGACCAATTGTTCGGTTATACCCCCTACATTCATGAGCTCGCCAGCAAAGATAAACAGGGGTATAGCCAAAAATGGAAATGAATCAATTCCATAGATAAAATTCTGCGGTACCACAGAAAGGGGAATAGGCGTAGGGCCTAACCAAGAGAGCATGATGTAGGTCATTCCACTTAAACCCATAGCAGTACCAATTTCCATTCCAAGAAACAGAAATCCTATCATAATGCCAAAAAGTAGGACCATTATATTTCTCCAAGATTATCAAATCTTCTTACAACTTGAATTAAAAAAAACAAACAACCTACAGGGACTGACAAATGAATAACAAACATAGGCAACTCTAACGCGGTTGTGGTCATTCCCATTTTGGAAATAATGATTATTGTCTTAATTGTCTCGCCTACCAGGATTATTAAGAATAGTGTAGAGAGGCTGAGTACAACACAATTAATGACCTTTACTACTGATTTTGGAATCATTACCAACAACGCATCAATATATAAATGCTTGCGCTCAGCATAAGCACATCCGATACCCATAAACCCTAAATAGATGAAAGTAATGATGGCTAATTCTTCTGACCAAGTTAATGGGTAATTAAAAACATACCGCATGACTACTTGAGTGATAACCAGCCCAGTAATAAAAAGCAGACAGGCAGCAGAAAAGATTTCAAATACAGATGTTAGTAATTCAATAATTTTCTTCAACATGACTTATTAGATGTTCCACCTTATCAATTATGCCAAAATTCTTGCTTGGGTCCTCCAAAACAATTTTAGATTGACTCTACTAATCTACGATCTGGTTCCAAGAATTGTCATCATCATTTTGGATAAGAGGTGTCAACTTTTCTTTAAGCTTTCGAACTCTTTGATGATTGACCGTGCTTTTTCCACAAAAGCAATATCAGCAAATGAGCCATTAACAATAAATGCAGCTGAACCTTTTGCCTCCGCTTCCTCAAACGCTGTTATCACTTTCCGAGCATAAGAGATTTCTTCAACAGAAGGCGTAAATACTCGATTGATCACTTCTACCTGCGTTGGGTAAATGGCTACCTTCCCTTGGAATCCTAAACGCCTGGCTAATTGTGCTTCCTGCTCGAGACCTTTCAGATCTTGGATATTAATATAGACAGTATCTATAGGTGGCTCTCGCCCTGCTGCCTTAGAAGCTAGCACTATGTGTGAACGTGCATACTGTAGTTCCAATCCATCAGTTTCCAGCATTTTCTGACCAAAACGAGTCCCTATTTCCCGCATTAAATCACCTCCACCTAGGCCTGCTCTCCGAACCCGCTTCGGACTTCTCTCAAGTATTTCGTAAGATCGCAATACTCCTTTAGCGGTCTCTAAGATTGGCTTAATTTCTATCTTTCCCTCTGTTATGCGATGTTTGTACTCCAAGCGTGAAATAATTGAATCTACATGAATTAATTCTTCAGCTGTTTCAACTTTAGGAATCATGACTCCTTCTAAGTCAGAGCAGAATATTTCTGACAAGTCATCTTCCAAGAGACCTGTACTAGCCCCATTCACGCGAACATATCTGAGAGGTCCCTCTATTTGAGATAAAGCCATTCTTACCATATTTCTTGCAGCTTTTTTTTCGGCGAGAGGCACAGCATCCTCTAAATCTAGAACAATTGCATCAGCTCCAAAAGAAGCCACTTTAGGAACCAATTTAGGAACATTCCCTGGGGCAAATAAAAAGCTTCGAATCATAATTCTTCCTCTTTTTTAAATTATTTCACGTCTCTTTAAATCTTCAATTTCTTCACTGGAAAGACCTAAAAGGGTACTATATATCTCTTGATTGTTTTCTCCAGGATTGATGGAACTTGTTGTGCGCATAGAACCAGGAGTGAGTGAGAGTTTAGGAAAGATGCCAGGGATTTTTACCTTACCTATCCGTGGATGTGTAATTTCAACGATATCGTCTCTATATTGAACATGTTCATTCTCGATGATATCTTTTACACTATTAATAGGTCCTCCTGGAACTTCAAAACTATCCAACTTTTTAATCACTTCACTTGCAGGATATTTAGCAACCCAATCTTGCACTAGCCCATCGACAAATTTTTGATTCTGGATTCTTGAAGCCATATTTTTACAACGAGGGTCAGTCACTAACTCGTTCATTTCCATGGCCTCACAGAGTCGCTCGAACATACGTTCAGTATTACAGGCTATCGCCAACCATTTTCCATCCTTTGCTTGGTAATGATTGTGAGGGACAGATAACTCTACGTATGGTCCCCCTCTCTCCCGTACAATGCCAAATTTATCATAGACAGGAATCATTTCATCCAACATGAGGAGTACCGGCTCGTAAAGAGCGATATCAATCATCTGCCCAAGACCTGTACGATCCCTGTAAGCCTTGGCAATTAATGTACCCAGAGCCCCCATGATCCCTGCCAAATAATCTGGGACTGCTGGGCTGCCCGGATTTACAGGAGCCCTGTCCGCATAGCCCGAAATGTAAGTTAACCCTCCGAATGCCGCAGCGATTCGCCCAAAGCCAGGTTTTTTTCGATAGGGACCTGTTTGACCATATCCTGAAATTCTGACCATTATAATTCCTGGATTTCTTTCTCGAAGTTGTTCGTAACCAAGATTCCACTTTTCTAACGTTCCAGGCCTAAAATTTTCAGTTAAAACGTCTGAAACAGAAACTAGCCGTTTAATAAGTTCTTGCCCTTCGGGTTTTCTTAAATCGCAAGTAATTGATTTCTTGTTCCGTGACAAAGAAACCCAAAATAAAGCTTGCCCTTCCACTTTTTTTCCGAAATTTCGTGCGAAATCCCCCTGATTTGGCACCTCCACTTTAATGACTTCTGCCCCAAAATCACCCAAAATGGTAGCACAGAAAGGAGCAGCAAGGAAGCTTGCCATGTCTATTACCCGAAGTCCTTCTAATGGCATTTTTTGATCCATTCTCACCCATCCTCCTAAATGACATGATTCTCATGGTTTATTTGGCTGCCTGAAATGATCCAGATCGATTTCCAAATATAACATGGATGTTCAATGTCTTGGCTAATTTCTTACCCAACCTAATGCCTTTATGAGGGATACTGCCATTAAAATAGGCAGAATCACCTTTTTTTAATTTGAACTTGTTCATCCCTAGAGTCAACTCCACCTTCCCTTCGAGGACATACAGGAATTCCTGCCCTCCATGAGTAATAGTATCAACGTCGCCATCCGTTCCTATTAGTGTTGCAATAAAAGGTTCCATAAAAGGATTATCAAATTCACCTGCAAGTAACTCGACTTCGTAAACTATTTTTCCTTTGGAGGCCCTTCGAGGGTATAAGACCTTACGTGTTCCTTGGTATGAAACTACATACTCCCGGCTCTCTTCCTTTTTAAAGAAATAACTGGGGTCAACCTTGAGGGTATCGGAGATTTTCTGTAACGTCTGAATGGAGGGGGCGACGAGGCCATTCTCAATCTTAGAAAGGAGGGGAGTCGAAAGTTCTGTAATCTCAGAAAGCTGTTTCAAGGTCAGCTTTAGTTCTTTCCGTAATTCTTTCAGCCTGCTTCCAATCTTTTTGGTTAGATCATTTTTGACATTCAAAGGTTTTTAACTCCTGGGCGCTTCCACGGGAAAGCGCTATTTTCTTATGTGGAAATTTTATTTATCATAATGAAAATTTCTTGTCAAGAAAATAATTATCTTAATTATTAATTTTTATAAGTGGCTAAAATATTTGAGAATTTATCTGCCGTCGAAGATAGTCAAAGAAGTGAGAGTGAAATACAGGATTCGATTTAAATATTAAATGAAGTTAGAAGTGGATGAGTTCAGATTAATGAGTTCAAAGAGGTCAAAAGCCCGGAACTCTGAACTCCTAAACTCCGAACTTATCTTTAAGCTACCAGTTCTTCAGCGAGTGGAGGGCTTCGTTTTTCAGATCCCAGACGGCTTCTCCGATCGACTCGGAAAGGGAAGGATGTGGCAGGATCGCTGCTCCTAACATATCCATTGTAAGCTCATGTTTCATGGCAAGAGAAGCCATGGAGATGAGTTCCGTGGCTTGAGGCCCCAGGAGATGGACGCCCAGAATTTCCCCGTATTTCTTACCTGCCACTATCTTAACAATCCCATCTTCTTCAAATAAGGTCTGCGCTCGACCTGCTCCTGCAAAAGGGAATTTTCCAACCAGAACCTCTTGCTCTTTCTCTGCTTCTTCCTGGGTTATCCCGATGCTTGCAACTTCGGGGTTGGAATAGACACAAAATGGGATTTGATTGCTATTATAGGAAACCTTTTTTCCCGTAAGGTGGTCGACTAGGGAAAGTCCTGTGGCCAAGGCATGATGCGCTGACAGGGATTGACCAATCGCATCTCCCACTGCAAAAACTCCTTTTGCAGTGGTCTCAAAATTCTCATTGACAGAAACAAACCCATCTTTGGTTTGGACCCCGGCTCCCTCAAGGTTCAGGGTTTCAATATCTGCCTTCCTTGTCCCGGGAATCAAAACTTTCTCAGCCTCAATCTTTTCAACTCCTTTTCTTCCTTCTACGGTTAGGATGAGGGGTCCTCCTGATAAATCGATACCTGTGACCTTTGTACTGTTAAGAATCTTAATTCCCTGCCGGTTCATGATGGCGCGAAGACGTATGGATATCTCCCGGTCCATCTTCGGAAGGATCTGGGCCTCTTTCTCAATTAAAGTTACCTTTACGCTGAAACTGTTAAAAAAGGTGGCAAACTCAATCCCTCTCCTCCCACCTCCGATGATGACAATATTTTTAGGGAGAGTCTTAAGATTGAGGACATCGTCTGTGCTGATAACCTTCTTTCCATCCACCTGCAGTATAGGATCTGCTTCAGATTTGGCTCCAGTCGCAATGATAATCGACTTCCCCTGAATCTCTTCTTTCGATTCATCAGGCTTGTTCACCAGGACAGCATGAGGATTTATAAAAGAAGCCTTCCCTTTGATCACATCAACCTGATGGGCAGCAAGGAGTCTCTGAATTCCGCCTACTACCTTATTCACCACCTCATCTTTGGCGTTGATGATTTTTTCAAAGTGGAAAGGAATAGATTGATCCGAAAAAACCGGCGATTTGACGACCGAGGAGTATAGATGGGCATAATGGAGCAAGGTCTTCGTCGGGATACAACCCCTGTTTAAACAGGTTCCTCCTAACTGGCTTTGTTCGATCAGCACGACCTTAAGACCCCTCTGGGCTCCTCGAAGGGCCGCTGAATACCCCCCAGGACCGCCACCAATGATGATCAGGTCTTTCAAGGTGAATCCTCCCTATGTTTAAGGAAATTTAAAGAAGCATGGTGCTTGGAGTTTGAAGAATTCTTTCGAGATTCATCAGGAATTGCCCGATGGGTTCTGCATCCATCACCCGATGGTCTCCCGTAAGGCAGAGGTAAGCCATCTCTCCGATGGTAATCTGTCCGTCCTTCACGATAGGTCTCTGCCGAGTTCTCGTTATCCCAAGAACAGCCGACTCCGGTGGATTGAGAATGGGTGTAAAAATGTCAATTCCAACATTCCCCACATTCGAAATGGTGACCGTACCCCA
>Ga0194125_10006500_pt1 | contig 17232 bp, 29 predicted proteins | sample TA2KigC250mmetaG_FD_148626 | JGI IMG/M metagenome (GOLD analysis project Ga0194125, IMG submission 148626) | Freshwater microbial communities from Lake Tanganyika, Tanzania - TA2015034 Kigoma Deep Cast 250m | ecosystem: Environmental > Aquatic > Freshwater > Lake | place: Tanzania: Lake... | reverse complement strand
AGTCCGTTACTTGAATAATAGTGTTTTCTGATTTGTCAAATTTAGATAGAATGTAGTCGGCAAATAGATTTACAAAATACCGTCTTGTGTTTTTTTCTAATTTTCTCATATTTTTGATTTTTAAAATGTATATGAGAAATAATTTAAACTATAAATAGTTAGATGTAATCGTAAAAGAATTCGTTAATATTCTTTGTTGTTCTGTTCCAGTCAGGATAGTCAGGGGCTCTAAAATCAATACAATCAATCTCGTCGTTATTCATCATACCAACCATTAACGAAATTAAACCACCAAAATATTCTAGATGAGAATCATTCCAATAACCACCTTTATTAGATTGTAAAAAAGTATCAATTATGTTTTGAAAATCTCTAATTTTAATGTAACTATCATATCTTGTTATTTTAGACCCATCAGTTCTAGTAACCTCTCTTGGAACTTCACTAATTCTTCCTTCAAAGTATTCGTCTAAACCACCATAGACAAGATCATATAATTCATCTTCATACGCACTATTTTCTGCTTGCCCATATAAACTCCTTAAATTAAGCCCTAATTCATCCAAATCATTTTTACATAACTCGTTAAAAGCATCTTCATCACTAACTAAACCATTTAAGTCTTCGGCTCTTATTCTAAAATAACCTTCAGTTCCTTGTTCTTCGGAAAGTTCAGAAAAAAAGTCAGAGTCATAATCCTCTAAAGACAATTCTTTATCCCCGATTTCTTTAAAAATAATATCTTTAAGTGCTGTAATGTTTGAGTCATCCAGTTCCTCAACAACTTGATATGGTTTTACATAATCGCTATAATACCAATCATAACCTAAACCATCTTCACTTAAAATTATTTTTGCCACACCTCTTGCACCTTCATTTCGTCTTCCACCACAAAAAAGAATTTCTAATTCTTCTCTATCTCTTAAATGAAGATAAAAACCGTCTGGTCTAATATCTACATCAGTAATAAGATTATTTGTTATAAACACCATTGTGTCTTCATAGTTGTTTTCTAAACCATAAAGTAAAAAATGATTTTTGAATTGACCTGGTATATTATCATAGTCCATGTTTGACACAACACCATTTTCAGCTAAAAAAGAAAAAAGTTCGTCATCAAAATCTCTTGATGGTATTTGTGTTAAATCAAGTTCATCTAATAAACCATATTTTTTAATGAACTTTAAGAAATTCATTAAAGTATTAAAATACGGTTCAATCTCATCATGGTATTCATCATTGTTAAATAACTGAACTAAATTTCTTGCTCTTTCTAAACTCATATGTTATAAATATCAAACAAAAAAAAAGGTGTCCCGAAAGAACACCTATAATTTTTTTAACACAACAAAGGTTACCTTCTGTAATATTTAGAAATTATTTTCTTAACATTTTCTTGGACACTTGTTTTTGGTTGAGCGGCGTTTCCTCCGCCTTGTTGTTGTGCTTGACTCACCTGTTGGATTGGTTGTTGTGCTTGTTGATTCGCTTTGTTTTTGCATCCGCAGCCCATGATAATTATTTTAAGTGGTTTATTTGATTATAAATATCTAACAAAATAAACTTTAATCACTAAATAAAAAAAATCAATTATATTTTTTTGGATATTTATAACATATGTCGTTAAAAAAATTTTTGAAAAACTATATTTTAGAACAAGATGAGAATTTGGTTTCAATTTCACCTTATGAATACTTAGATTTATTGGAAGATGTTGGAGGTATTGCTGAAAGAATATCTAAACTCAAACCATATAGAGGTAAAGGTATTGTAATTACTGGTTCGTTAGATGTTAGTGGGAATAAAAATGTTGGATCACTTACCGGTGTCGTTAGAGTTATGGGTAGGTTAGACATAAGTTACACCAATGTACCGAGTACAGAAGGAATTACCGTAGATAGTTACATATCTGACTACGGATCTACTATGTGGAAAATAAGGGAACAAGCAAAATTGGATCAAAAACTTGATGAGTTAGACGAAAAAAGAGAAGAAGGTGAATGGGATGTTGAAAATGGTGAAGATGATTCTGAAAGAACTGAAGCTCTTTACGATTTTTTGAAACAGAGGGGTGATATTGATATGGTTGAGGATGAAGAAGGAAATGAGATTCCTGAAGACAAATATTTCATATACCCAAGTGGAAGAGCAACCTATGGTCATGGAAAACAATACCAATGGTTAGGTGGTGATAATAGATTTAATCCAAATACCTATGATGTTTATACAGAAGAAGAAGCCGATTATGCCGCTAAAAACGCAGTTGACAGTTTGTTAGATGACATGGGTATGGATGCCTTTTCAGAGTGGGTTTTTGATGGTGCATTAGATACGGAAAGTTGGGCAAGTTGGTTATATGATTTTTACGATGATATAGTAAGAGATGATCCTGAAAATTACGACATTCCATTAGAACTTTCCCAACAACAAATGAGACAGGTCCAACAACTTCAGGTAACCTTAGACTCTTTAAATAAAAGATTGGAAAATGAAGATTTACCTGATGATCAATATGAAGCTCTTGAGTTAAAAATTGAAGGTTTAGAAGAAACAATAGAAGAAATCAAAGAAGATCCCCAAGGTGGTTATGACGAAAGTGCAATAGAAAACGAAATAAATGATAGAGTTAGTGAATGGGAAGACGACATAAAAGATTTTATAAGTCACTACGGTTATGATAAAACCTTTATTATGGATTTTATTGACACTGATAGTATTGTAAATACGGTAGTTAGTTCAGATGGATATGGATCATTACTTAACTCTTATGATGGTGATCACGAGACATATGATATAAATGGAACGGAGTATTATGTCATGAGAGTATCATAGACCTTTATTTCTTTATATATTTGTCTTATGTTTCAAATGAATGGCACGAAGAAATAAAATAGAGTTTTTATTGAACACCGATTGGATGTTTGAAAAACCAATTGATCGAGAATACAAAGAATACAAACTACTTTCTTACTTTCAAAAAATGGGAGACAGACTTGATAAATTGGAATTGTATCCAGGTTTTATTGAACTTTCATTGCATTTAATGAACGTTCAGGCACTCATGAGAGATCATAAAATAATTTATACCGACAAAAAACTTACCAATATTGATGATGAGATAATGGTTAAAGATCTCAAGTTCAAAGAAATACCACAAATGTCCAAACAAGAATCCCAAGAGTTTAGAAAAATTTTAATGTATTCTGCACCAAGAATAATGGAATATTTCAGTATCGCAAAATCTGTATGGACCATAGTCTTTGATTCTTTGGATATGAAAATAAAAAGAAACAAAAAAAATATTCTACACCCAAAAGGTTTTTTTTATTTTGTTGATCATAAAAAAAATCATTATGTATGGGAATATATCATTAAAAAAGAAACAAAATATAATCCTCAACAAATGACCAAAGTTAAATTAATTTATCAAGATCAAATTAACGAATTGACAATACCAAAAATTATAAATAACTTTTCTACGTTTGAGAGTGTTGATAAAAAAACTGGACCAATATTTTTAATGACATCAAAAGACATTTTTCCTATTAACGAAACTTTGCTTCCTATGTTTAAAAGAAGAATTTCTGGAATCATTTCTCAAACAAAAAAATACGAACAAATAACACAATAAAAATAACATGAAAATTAAACTAGAATACATTTGGTTAGACGGGTATAAACCAGAACCAAACCTCAGAAGCAAAGTTAAAATTGTCAAATACGATGAAGTTAAAAATTCGTTTTTAGATGGCAACTTTCCAATATGGAACTTTGATGGATCATCAACAAATCAAGCCGATACAGGAAACTCAGATTGTTTATTAAACCCCGTCAGACACTATATTCCACAAACTTTTCCACTAGAAAACAATACCGTTTATGTTTTGTGTGAGGTATTAAACCCTGATGGTACACCACATGAAACAAATAAAAGATCCGAAATTGGTGAAGGTTTCGAGGATCTTTGGTTTGGTTTTGAACAAGAATATTTTATTCGTGAAGAAATAAATGGAAGTATTTTGGGCCATAAAAGAAATATTCTTAAAGGTCAAGGTGAATACTATTGTGGTGTTGGACATAATGTGGTAGGTAGGTCATTTGTGGACGAACATTTGAATATGTGTTTAAATTATGGAATCAATATTACCGGTATAAACGCAGAAGTTGCATTAGGTCAATGGGAATATCAAGTATTTTCGGAAGGAAAACATAAAGGGGGGGACGATCTTTGGATGACAAGGTACTTACTCTATAAAGTTTCAGAGAAATATGGATATCATATTGAACTGCATCCGAAACCTTTAACTCATGGTGAATGGAACGGATCGGGGATGCACACAAACTTTTCAACAGATAAAATGAGAAATGAACGAGACGAAAAATATTTTATGGCACTATTTAATGCATTTGAATCAAGACACCAAGATCATATTAGGGCTTATGGATCACAAAACCATTTGAGACTTACAGGTCAATTCGAGACACAATCAATTGATAAGTTTAGTTGGGGTGTGTCTGATCGTGGAGCATCAATCAGGGTACCACAGGGCACGGCAAACGAATGGAAAGGTTATGTTGAAGATAGAAGACCAGGATCAAATGCGGACCCATACAAAATTATTTCTGAAATTGTAAAGTCACTTAACACAACGCACCAAATTTACGAAATGAAAAATATGATGAATTCACATGTTGATCTCAAATCATTAGAAGGAAAATATGGGACAAAATCCAACGATGAGTTATTAAAAGAATACAGAGAGGAGGAATGATTGAACAAATAAACCATCCAGATCATTACGGAGGAAAAAATAATTATTACGAAGCAATCAAAGTGATAGATGCTTGGGGATTGGGATTTAGTTTGGGAAACACAATAAAATATATTAGTCGTGCAGGAAAAAAAGGAAAAAACAAGGAACTCGAAGACCTTAGAAAAGCAAAATGGTATCTCGAACACCACATTCAACAACTCGAGAAAAGGATTTGATCGAGAGATTACAGTTTTAGACGCACTTACAACACCAAACGAATTGATGAGAGAAACTCTTATTAATTTCATGTGGGGGTTCCTTGGAAATTCAATAGTTGTATTTGTTGCTAAAGAGTTAGATCTTTTAGTTTTGATCAATTATATTGTTTATTACATCCTAATTTCTTATATTGTGAATAGAAAAAAATATGACACAATTCTTGGAAAGTTCATTGTGTTGCCGGGTTCTGCAGCGGCAGGGGCTTTCACAGGATATAAAGTTGCTCAACTGTTAGTGAATGTGGTATGAAACATTTTTACAGAATAATATTAATGACACTTGTCATTTTTTGGTTAGGTTTTACTTGGAAATTGGTGTGCGAATTAATAAAAATAATATTTTGAAAAATGATAGAAACAGGAAAAATTATAAATGGAGATTGTGTTGAGGTAATGAAAACCTTACCTGAAGGATCAATTGATTTGGTGGTCACAAGTTGTCCATATGGTGTTGGTATTGATTATGATGTCTATGAAGATGATGTTGAATTTGAAGACTATAAAATATTCAGTCGTGACTGGTTAACAGAAACATATAGAGTATTAAAAGATGACGGAAGAATCGCACTTAACATTCCTTACGAGATTAACCGTCAAAAGAAAGGTGGTCGTATATTTTTTGTTTCAGAGATTTGGCAAATCATGAAAAAGATTGGTTATGGTTTTTTTGGTATTATTGATTTAGAGGAACAATCACCACATAGAAGTAAAACTACAGCTTGGGGATCGTGGATGAGTCCCAGCGGACCTTACATTTATAACCCGAAGGAGTGTATAATATTAGCATACAAAAACAAACACATCAAGAAAGTAAAAGGACAACCTGAGTGGACTGGTGAGTTAACTGAAATTGAAAATCAGGATGGGACTAAAAGAAAAAAAATGGTTTATAGTGAGAATGATAAAAAAGAATTTATGGAACTTGTGTTTGGTCAGTGGAATTATTTTGCTGATACCAAGTCTTTGACTAAAGCAACATTTTCTATGGACATACCAACCAAAGCAATCAAGATCTTGTCATACAAGAACGATGTTATTTTGGATCCTTTTGTTGGTTCGGGAACTACTTTAGTCGCGGCAGAAATATTAGATCGAAGATGGTTAGGAATTGAACTCTCACCAAAATATTGTGAAGTTGCAAAAAAAAGAGTTCAAACATTTGTTGATGAAAAACGAAAAATTAAAATTCAATTTTAATGATATTTATAATATATGAAAAATTATTTATTTACAAACAGACAACTTGAAAAAATTTTAGAAAACGTTCAAATTTGCGAAAACGAAAATGACGATCAGGGTGAAATATCAAAGACTGATATTGATAATTTTGATTCGATTGATTTTGATAGTAAACCCACAGATTCTGATGATCCAATATTAGATTTATTAAACTCGTTAACTTAGTTGAAGTATATCTCCTTCCTTTATATTATATTCTTTACAAGTATTTCCTGGTAATTCTAAAACCATATCGCCCTCACCTTCGAAATTATCACATTCATTAGTAAAACAAGGCTTACAATTGTGGTGAATTTTTAAAATTTTTTTGTTTTTAATGTGAATAATGTCCAAATGAACAATACAATTTTTCATCCAAAACGAGTGCGATAAATTTTTCATCAAAAATAACATTCCATTGTATGAACCATCAAATTTTTTTTTCATCATACCATTTTGTATGTCTTTGTCCAAAAAAACAGTTTTTAGATCGAAAAAATTATCATTTATCTTAGCTCTCATATTTATAAATATCAATGAAAAAATTTAAAAAAAATGCTGGAGTTATTTTAAAATGTAGAGATGAAGTTTTACTTTGTAAAAGATCTCCCGACAAATCTTTACCAAACATATGGTCAATCCCTTCCGGTGGTATTGAAAATGGTGAATCACCTGGATATGCCGCCATCAGGGAGTTTTATGAAGAAACAAATATTGAATTGAACACCGATTTAGATTTCATTGGATTTATTGATATTTTTTCAGAAGAAAAAATAAAAAAAGGTATTATGTTTGTTTTTTTACAAGAAACCAAAAATAAAAAAGAACCAAATTTGAATAAAGCTTCTGATGGACAAGAACATACCAAGTGTAAGTACTTTAAGAAAGAAAACATACCAAATCAAAAAGAAAACAAACAATTACTAGATATTTTGACCAAAATATTCGAATAATTTTTTTCTTCAAAAATATTTTATTATATTTGTAGAAATAAAACTCAAATGATAAAAACAACATTCAATCACAAAATAACCATTATAAACGAAAAGTTTGGAACTTTACTATCTGAAACATTTGTAGATTCTGTTCAGTTTAAAATTTTTCTGAAAATGGTTGACGGGGCTTTAAATTTAGGTGAAAACTTATCCTACTTTAATGGTGATACTTTTTTAGTTCACATTCCTCATAAAATTCTAAAAGAATCTGTTGTATTAACAAGTGTAGTTGAGTTAAATTTAGTAGAACAAGTAAGAAACAAAATTGAAACATTAGTATGAAAAAATTAATTTTTTTAGTTTTATTTATGGTTGTGGTATTGTTTTCATGTGCAAAACAAGAATTCAAACCCCAAAAACCCAACAATCCCATCGATTATATAACCGATTCAACCTACACCGATACGACAATAAGTTTAAAAAATACAGTTTGGGTTATTAAAAAAATATTAAATACAAACTACAATGAAGAACTCAGAAATGACACTCTTAAGTTTATTTCGTATAATAAATATAAATTTAATAATGTCGAATCGACATATCATATTTATAGAAACTCATTTGGATATACTTTGGTGTTAAATAACACAACTTGGGGACATCTCTCTGGAACAATTTATGATTATAATATTACTCAAGGCATAATTGAAAATATTGAATTCAAAAATTATTACAACAACAGTTTTTCTATTAGACTTTGGATTTACAAACAGTAGTTTTTCTTGTTTTTTAAAAAAATAAGATGGTGGATTAGATGACTAAATTTAGTGTCGACCCAAAAAAAGGTGAGAATTCTCACCTTTTTTCTTTTTTCATATATTTATATAAAAAAAATTAAAATATGAAAAATAAAATTGTTTTAACAGAAGAAGAATCAAATAGGATTTTATCATTACATAAGAAAAGAATACAAAAAGAAAGAAATCTAATTAACGAAGGTGAAACTTATAAAGATCCCGGACAATCTACAGGTAGAATCATGGCAGCTTCTGGTTCAGGTGCAGGAACAGGCGCTCTTATAGGGCTTGCAGCAGCAGGACCTGCAGGTGCGGCTGTGGGTGCTGTTATTGGAGCTGGTGTTGGAGCACTTGCGGGTTGGTTAACTACAGGGGGTGGATATGCCGATAGAGTTAGAAAGGCTTTTGTATTTTGTAGAAACAATAGACAAAACATGGGAAAACCTGTGAACAGTATTGAAACTCTTCGTGGGATTGCAGATAATTTTCATGCTGCTACTTCAGGTTTTGGTACAGATGAAAGATTGATACAGAACAATTTAAGAATGTTAAAAACAATTCCCGATTTATGTAAAATAAGCGAAATTTATCAACAAAGATTTAATGAAACTTTATTTGAAAACTTTGATGGAGACATTGATTTGGATAATGATTGGAGGGATTATGTTTGGATTCCTATAAGTGAGTTGGCAAAGAAAACTAAAAAAATACCTGATGAAAAACTCAAAGAAAATGCTAAAGCATGTGGTTGGGGTAATGATGTAGACGGATATAGGAACTCTGGATGGAGATGTCCAAAAGACAAATCAAAAAATGAAAAAGAAGAAAAGGCTAAAAGATGTGGTCACGCTAATTGGGAAGATTATAAAAATAGTGGGTGGAAATGTAATAATGTGGTACCAGACCCAGATCCACGACCACGAAGAGGTCAAAGATATTCTTTCAACTACCAAGACGCTTTAAATGCACTTAAAAAGAAAAAATGTTCTTCTGGATCAGGTGGTGAAGAAGGTGAAGATAATTTCACCGATGATTGGAAAGCCACTACAGAAAAGAAAGTAGACACTACGGTGACTACTGATAACTTCTCAAATTGGAGTAAATAAAAAAAAAATAATTATGAGTAAAATTCAAATAACCCAAAGACAATACAACAAATTAAAAGAAAATATTGTTGAATCCGCCTTACTTACTGAAGCAAGCAATACGTATAATGAAGTAATTACCATTCAAAGAGCTTTAAATAAATGTTTTTCTGCTGGTATAAGTGAAGACGGTATCTGTGGACCAAGTACCAAAAACGCAATCGAAAAATACCTTCAAATACCGGTTAGTATTGAGACATACGATTAACTCTTTCAAGATTCATGTTTAGATAAAATACCGTATCTTAAAAAATTTCAGTTATTAATTCAACTAAAGGGACATAGTTCCCTTTTTTTATGCATTTTTTTTTCTTAAATTTGTGTCATGGAAAAAGTATTATACATTGTCAGGGGTGTACCAGGATCAGGAAAAACGACATTAGCACAACAATTAACGGCAAATGTATTTGAAGCTGATCACTATTTTTATGATAATGATGGAAACTATAATTTTGTTCCTTCAGAAATAAAAGAGGCCCATAAAGAATGTCAGGAGTTTGTTGGACATGCCATGACATCAGGTATTAAAAAAATTGCGGTATCCAATACCTTCACACAAGAGTGGGAAATGGAACCGTACTTTAAACTTGCAAAAGAACATGGATATGTGGTCTTTAGTATTGTGGTTGAAAATAGACACGGTGGAGTTAATCAACACGGAGTTCCTGAAGATAAGTTAGAACAAATGAAAAATCGTTTTGAATTTAAGTTATGATGAAATTTGATAAAATATTAACAACTGGTAGAGTGTGGATAACATCCGACACTCACTACGATCACAAAAACATATGTCGAGGTATTACAAATTTTAGAACCCAAGATGGTCAAATATCTGCAGGATTCACAAGAAACTTCCAAAGCGTGTCTGAAATGAACGATGAGATTGTAAATAATATAAACTCCAAGGTTGGTCAAAATGATACTCTAATTCACTTGGGTAATGTTTCATTTGGTGGATTTGATAGGATTGGAGAGTTTTTAGATCGTTTGATTTGTAAAAACGTACACTTAGTTTTAGGTAATCATGATCAACATATTAAAAACAATAGGTTTGAAATCCAAACTAAATTCTTAAGTGTTAATCATTATTTGGAGGTAAAAATACATGATGTAAACTTTGTTTTATGTCACTATCCATTAGCTAGTTGGTACGGACTAAAAAAAGGTGTTATCCACCTTCACGGTCATGTTCACTTAAATGCAAAAAACAAATGGGGTAACGGTAAAAAGTTGGATGTTGGTATGGATGGAAATTCTATGCATCCCTATAGTGTTTCTGAAATTGTACACATGATGGACAAACGAAGTATAGGATCGGACATTTCAAATGATTACAACTTAGATGACCTAGTTGGAGTTGTTGGGTAAAACGACAACTCCAATATATTTATTTATATGAAAAAAATCATAATCACTAATAATCAACTCAAGTTAATTACTGAGGCCTTAGGGGTCCCTGATAATATATTAAACGCCGCTGATATGTTATATGATGTTGTTGAAAGAGATATTAAATCCATCGATACAAAACAAGATGAGTATACTTTTAATGGTAATATTCGATTTGAATTAGGAGACAAGAAAAAAGTTAAAATTGATTCATATAAACTCACTGTAAATCTTGAAAAAATTGATGGAGAGGAAGGAGTTTTAGATATAGTTCAAATGACCATGGGCGGATTTTTTGGGTTCGACAGAGATAAATTTATGAAACAAAATCAACCTTCGAGTACTTTGGAATTAATAATTACATTTGCGGTAGGAGACAATTGGAGACCCAAAGAACTTATAAAAAAAATGGAAGAAGAGAGGGATGAACATGTCTCTAGTTTAGCTCACGAAATTAAACACAAGTATGATAAACAATCCAAATTATATGGTTTGATTGGTCCTGACGCAGAATATCAAGCTATTCAAAAACGAGGAACTTTCGGAATACCAGTTTTAGATACAGTTTTTTTTAGATATATGTATTATATCTCGGGAATCGAAAACCTTGTTAGACCAACAGAGGTTGCTTATTCCATGAAAAGAAAAAATATCACAAAGTCTCAATTTAGAGAGTTTTTGGAAAATAACAGAGTTTATAAAGAATTATTAGAAATAAAAAACTTTACATATGATGATTTTATTAACCAATTAAAAGGAAGTGAAGATAGACTTAATGCACTTTTAGAGCAAAGTCTCAATTTAGAGAGTTTTTGGAAAATAACAGAGTTTATAAAGAATTATTAGAAATAAAAAACTTCAAATATGATGATTTGATTAACCAATTAAAAGGAAGTGAAGATAGACTTGATGCACTTTTAGAACACATTGGTGAGGAACCTTCCGAAATGAATATTGATGAAAAAATTAATAAAGTTTTAGAAGTGGCTTACATTGATTTGGTTAACAATAAAATGGAACTATTCATAAATATGACAGAGCACGAAAGTGACATATTTTTAGAATTTGCGGAATCACTTGGTATTTTAACTTCTGATGTTAAAGAAAGAATAAAAGAATTACAAAAAACAAATGAGATTAGACAAAAATTTTTAAAATATGTAACCAAGTATCAGGACAATCCTAAAAAATTTTTCGAAGTGGAAATTGAAAAATTTAACTATGTTTCAACTAAAATGTTAAAAAAGATTGGAAAACTATACGCAATGGCAAAAGATGATGAGAGTCAAGTTAATGAATCAATTTTGAATTGGGATCTCTATCAAAAAATTATGGAAAAAAAATATGGTAAGAGGAAAATATCCACAACATATAAATATTAAAAATAATAGTACAAACATTTGTTTTGCTAAATTCATAATTCTCAATATACACTTCAACTAAATTCTCAAAGATTTCAAGGGGGTCTGTGGTTTACTCAAAAGAAATTAAAATAACACAAGGTATCAATTTGTTTGATGTGTTAGATATACACCTTACATAAAGTATTTATTATGTATAAATAATAACACATAATAATTGAACTGAACCCCTAAAAAACTAATTGGATGATATTACTATTTTTTTTATTAGTATTTTTCATGTTGGGATTTTTTTTTATTGACCTTTATGAAACACTTGATTTTATGTGGGTTGAAAATAGAAATCTTACCATTTGTATTTTATTAATTTCATTTGTATTAATCTATTATTTTGTTAAGGATTATGTTTTATTTATGATTTATTTTTTTTCTGACACAAACTTATTTAATTAAAATATTATTCTTATCTTTGTTCCATGTGGACAACTAAACAAACCAAAAGAGAATATCGTGGAGTAACAATATGGAAGTTTGAAGGATCAAAAGTTAAAGACTCTTTTAGACATAGAGATCCACGCACAATTCAAAAAGACGATAGTAGATTTACCAAATGGCATTCTTATTGGGTTGAGCTTGATGGTGTTAAATACGAATCAGAATTGTTAAGAGATGTAAAAAACTATATTGATTCAATCTTTGATAAAATATGAAAATGAAAATGAATGATTTTGAATTTGCTGAGAGGTTTTTATTATCCTTAAATGTGGGTGAAGGATACAACGATGTGGTCGTGGTTAAAAAAACCAAAAAAAGGATTCATCTATCTAATGGTAAAATTGTCTCAATTAAAAATGGTGGTGGGTTTTTATATTTGGACTCTGCTAAAAATGGTATAAGTCAAATTTTAAGAGACATTGAGGGTTATTTAATTTATAAAATACATTGTCAATAATGAAAAAACCCTGTAAGGAGTGCCCACACCTTATTCGTAATCGTCATAATGATATGATTGTGGAGTTCGGAAAAAGAACTGGAAAGAAACACAACTGTCATATGACAGAAGGAAAAAAAGATTTGTGGAATGTAACGGATAAAAAACTTGAATGTTATGGAAGTAAAAATGATTAAAGAAATTAAAAAATGGGTATTGTTTAATATCTTGAAGGGTAAAGCACATCTTTTAAGGTTAAAACATTTTTTAAGGACAGGAAGAGACATTGAAACGTTACCACCACCGCAAAAAGATTATGTTAGAGCTTATTTTTTTGAAATAGAACACGGAGATTATGTTTTGAAACATCACGAAATCCCATCATATTTAGGGGAAAAGTTTTATGAGGATTTCAATAACAAAAATGGTAAGTTAATGGGTTTAACAAGGGAAGAAGTGGTTAGATGGGTTATTGAAAATCAAAAATAATTATTATCTTTGTAAAATGAAAGTAAAAACTAAATTTGGAACATATACAATGGAAACAAGAAACAGCACAAAAATAAGTACAGATAAACTCGGAGTGTTTATTGAACGACTTAAAAAAATAGGAATAGATGTAAAACTATCAGGGAACTTTCCTTGGGTTTATATTAGTGAAATCAATGGTATAAGAGTTAAAGAAACTTTCCAAGCAAATCACGGATTTACTGTGATGTTTCTTCCAGGAAGAAATGACTCACCACCATCCGACTTTACAGATATTAAAGAAATTTTCAATTTAATAAAAAAATATACAAAAAAATGAATTATGAAAAATTACAAAGCGGATTATTACAATCCAGAAACATTTGAAAAATCAGAAATTGAGACTAAAATACCTGTTGATTTAGTTAATCAGGTAAAACAAACATTAGATAATATTGAGGGCTATATGATAACACCTACTATGATTAACCTAGAAGATAATTCTGTTGTGTTTGGTGTTATGAATATGAGTGATAGAACATTAAAATATAAACTATCAATCACACCTAACTCTTAAAGGACCTTTATTAAATTAAACAACTATGAAATCATTTAAAATAGCAATAGGATTAGGATTATTAAATTTTACACATGGAATGTTCCATATAATTCAATTTATACAAAGTGTTTTATTAATTAGTGAGACACATGAAACACATTCTATTTGGTTTTCAATTCTATGGGCTTTAGTTGGTTTATTGTCATTAATTATAGGTATTAAAGATTATCGACACCACAAAAAGTGTGAAGTTGAAAATAATCAATACTTATAAAAACATAACCCTAAATTAAATTTGAATATAAAAAAAATATTATTTATATTGGAGTATAGACAATATTAAGAATAATTAAAAAAATATAAGTTATGGAAAATTTACAAATTAAAATCACAATCACCGATGGTGAAAAAGAAGCAAACGCAACAATTGGTCTTAATGAATATCAATCAATAAAAGAAATGCATGGTATTAGTATGCTGGATGAACAGGTGGATATTTTATTAGAAGAGATTAAAAAATCAATCACACCTAACAATTAAAGCGCCTTTATCTAATTAAAAAAATATAAATCATGAAAAACAAACTAATTGAATTTTGGGGACTTTATTACCCCGTCGTACTTGCCTTTATTTCTTTTCTCTATTCAGTAACACTTTGGTTCAGTGGACAAAAATTAGAAGGAATATTCGTTGGAATTTGGGTTCCTTCAATATTAGCTTTTGCTATAGCCATTAGACAACGTAGAAATGATTTTTTTAAAAACAAAAAGAAAAATAAATAAATGGAAAACTTAGGAATGTTTATCGTAGGTATAATCATTTTTGTACTCTACATTGTAGGATATCTAATTATGATAACCAAGATGAATAATCTTCAAGACAAGCCAACTCGTGAAACGATTTCTGATACAAAGAGGATAAAAATAGAATCTCTCGAGAGATTGGTTGATGAAGATTAGGACATAACATGTTGATATTTTAATAGAAAAGATTAAAAAACCAATCACACCCAACAATTAAAGCACCTTTATCAAGTGGATAAAAGTTTAAAATGGAAGACATAAAAATAGTACATTTAAAAAGCAATGCACAAGAATTAGAAACTTGGATTGCAATGTTAAACGGTGAAATTATAGGTCACATTTATATGGAAAGAGAGAAAAATAAAAAAATAAAATTTTTAGATGCTTGGGTACATGAAGGACATCGTAGAAAAGGAATCTTCAGAATGTTATGGGACGAAAGATGGAATTATGTCAAAAACGAATATTCCGGATGGTTAACATACGCTTGGTGTAAACCCGCTTAATTACCCTTATTAATAGAAAAAGGTTTCAGTACTGGTGAAACATGTACCTATGTGGAAAAAATAATTAAATAAAAAAAATTATAAAATGGAATATATTAAAAATCTTAATGAAATATCCTTAAAAGATATAAATCTTGTAGGTGGTAAAAATGCTTCGTTAGGAGAAATGATACAAAATGTGGAATCTTTAAACATAAGAATACCTAATGGTTTTGCTATTACAACTAAGGCTTATTATGAGTTTATAAATTACAATAATTTAAATAAAAAAATATCTGATTTGATATTTGATTTGAATCCAGATGATTTGAACAATTTGAAGTCAGTCGGTTCTGAAATTAGACAATTGATTCGAAACGGATCTTTTCCTGAAGATCTGAAAAAAGAAATTTTCCTATCTTATGAAAATTTATGTAAATTTTATTGTGTAGAAATGATTGATGTGGCGGTTAGGTCATCTGCAACCGCTGAAGATTTACCTGACGCAAGTTTTGCTGGTCAACAAGAAACTTTTCTAAATGTTAGGGGATTTCAATCAATCTTAGAAGCCATAAGAAATTGTTTTGCGTCTCTTTTCACTGATAGAGCAATCTCATACAGAAACACTTTCAAATATAATCATTTAGACATTGGTCTTTCAGTTTGTATCCAAAAAATGGTTCGGTCAGATCTAGCATCTTCTGGTGTTGCTTTTTCATTGGATACGGAAAGTGGTTTTAAAGATGTAGTACTTATAAACTCATCTTATGGGTTGGGAGAAATGATTGTTCAAGGGGCAATATCTCCAGACGAATTTATCGTATTCAAACCGTTATTGAAAAACAATTTTTCATCCATTATAGAAAAAAAATTGGGTAATAAAGACAAAAAAATGATTTACGGTGAAGATCATGGTAAACTTACAAAAATTGTTACCGTTTCCGAAAAACAAAAAGAACAATTTTCAGTTACTGATTCACAAGTTTTGGAAATTGCAAAATGGGTAACATCTATCGAAGAATATTATTCAAAAATTAAAAAAAAATGGTGTCCAGTCGATGTTGAATGGGCTATAGACGGGTTAACTAATGATTTATACATTGTCCAAGCTAGACCAGAAACAATACATTCAAGAAAAAATCAAAGTAATTTAGTAGAATATAAAGTCAAATCTGAAGGGCACACACCTATTGTCAAAGGAATTGCAGTCGGTGATGGAGTATCTACAGGTTGCGTTACTGTCATGAATTCCTTAGATGAAGTAGTATTCCAAGAAGGAAATATTTTGGTTACAGATATGACAGATCCGGATTGGGAACCAATAATGAAGAAAGCTTCCGCTATAATAACAAATAAAGGGGGAAGAACTTGTCATGCGGCAATTGTTGCAAGGGAAATGGGTTTAACAGCAATAGTTGGATGTAACAATGTAACTGAAATTCTCCAAGATGATGATTTAGTAACTGTTTCTTGCGCTGAAGGTGAAACAGGCCTCGTTTATAAAGGTATTATCGATTTTGAAAAAACTGAAACTAATATAGATGATTTACCAAAAATTGATACTCCAATTATGTTTAACATTGCAAGTCCAGAAATTGCATTCAAATTTTCACACTTACCAAATGCTGGTGTTGGTTTAGCAAGAGAGGAATTTATTATCAATAATTACATAAAAATTCACCCTTTAGCACTATTGAACCACAACAAAATTGCTGACAAAAACTTATCAAATCAAATAAAGAACATTATTTCTGGTTATAAAGATGAAGAAACTTTTTTTGTCAAGAGATTAAGTTATGGAATTGCAAGAATAGCGTCTGCTTTTTATCCAAATAAGGTGATTGTCAGATTGTCGGATTTTAAATCTAATGAATATTACAACCTGCTCGGTGGAAATTATTTTGAACCCAAAGAAGAAAACCCTATGATTGGATGGAGAGGAGCCTCGAGATATTATTCTGAAGAATATGAAGAAGCTTTTGGAATGGAAATAAAGGCGATTAAAAGAGTTCGTGAGAAAATGGGTTTAGAAAACGTTGTAGTTATGATTCCTTTTTGTAGAACAGTTGATGAATTACTTAAAGTTTATCAGACGATGGAAAAATACGG
>Ga0194125_10006498_pt1 | contig 17234 bp, 15 predicted proteins | sample TA2KigC250mmetaG_FD_148626 | JGI IMG/M metagenome (GOLD analysis project Ga0194125, IMG submission 148626) | Freshwater microbial communities from Lake Tanganyika, Tanzania - TA2015034 Kigoma Deep Cast 250m | ecosystem: Environmental > Aquatic > Freshwater > Lake | place: Tanzania: Lake... | reverse complement strand
GATCCGTCGGCTTCAGTGCGCACCAAGTTCCGCGCCGCGTGTTGACACGATATCAACCGCCCTTGCAGGTCGAGAATGTTGCCATTGGCTTGCTCGCTCTGCCGGAAAACGGACAACCCTTTTCCTTAGCTACGCTGCCGGCGAGGAATGCCAGAATGCCGAACCCGAACCTCAGGAGAGGCAGGCTGCGGTGCACCTGCTGAAACAACGGTCCGGCGTTCACGGGAAGAGGCGAATCGTTCAACTGATAGGAAATTGTTTTCTGGACGCTGCGCGCTTCAAAACATTTATTGTCTATTTACTTAACCTACCACAACGTATGCCGATGAACACTGGCCCTAATCCGTTCCGCTCCCGCGCCGCTGGCTTCACGCTCATCGAACTGCTCGTCGTCATCGCAATCATCGCGATTCTGGCCGGGATGCTCCTGCCCGCGCTGGCCGGGGCGAAGGAGAAGGCTAAGCGCACGATGTGCCTTAACAACATGAAGCAAATCGGCCTGGCCATGAACATCTACGCCAGTGACAATGGGGACCGGTATCCCAGTGGAGCGCGCGACAACGCCACACCGACCTACCACGCCTCCTTCGTCAACTCGCAGACTTTCACCAACGCATTCTTGCGTTCGGGCTTCAACGTGACCAATTCACTGTCCTGCCCCAACAAGAAGAACTGGGTGAGCTATGTGGCTGGCAATGGCTGGCGCATCGGCTACTATAACCTTTGGGCCTACCCCACCCAAGATGATAACCGGAACCGCGATGCAACCTATGCCCGGCCCACAACCTCGCCGTGGGACAGTCCCAAGTTCGTGCAAGACACTGGCCCGCATCATGTGCTGGGTGCGGATATAATGGAGCGAGGCACTGCCAATCCACCAGCCGGGCAAGGCCCAACTTCTGCACCGCACGGGGGCACTGGGCCTGTCTTCAGCGCACCCGGTTCACCCGCGAGTGTGGAACCTGAGGCCATTCGTGCAGCGGGCGGCAATGTAGCATTGCCTGATGGCTCGGCTCAGTGGCGGAAGATGGTCGACATGAAACCGCGCAATGTATTGTGGCGCGGAGCCAATCCGGCCACGCCGAACAACAGCATCGTCGGCTATTGGTGATCTGCCGGTCGCTTGACAAGCCCCCGCCGCGCCGATTGAGTCGCCGCGTCCATCACCTTATTTCCTGTCTTCCCCCACAACTGCTGGCGCTCGTCGTATGCTTGCTGGTAGCCCACCTCGGCGTCGCTGCTGACAAGCCCGAGAAGTCCGCCGCCACGACCAACGCCGTCACCGGCAAATGGATTTACACGCTCGAAGTACTGATGGGAAATTGCTTGCTGGTAGCCCACCTCGGCGTCGCTGCTGACAAGCCCGAGAAGTCCGCCGCCACGACCAACGCCGTCACCGGCAAATGGATTTACACGCTCGAAGTACTGATGGGAAATTGCTTTTTGACGCTGCGCGGCTCAGGGAGAATTCCTTTTGCACCGAGTTTATTGGCTGTCACGTTGCGCCTTCACGGATCGTTGGCAAGCATTGTTTACGTGACTTTTTCAAGTTTACACGGGTTTTGCCGAAAGAGCCCTGCTCGCTGGGAGAAACGGTTGGAGATCCTAAAGGAGTCAGTTTTCGATACTGGATATCGCAACGGACGGCGGGTCAGATGGCCTCGTCGTAGATGCACTGGAACACCTTGTCCGCGCCTTCGCTCGCACGGTTCGGGTCGCAGATGGTGATGCCGTCCTGGTCGAAGCGGGCGGTGACGGTCGCGCCTATGCCTTCGGCCATGTATTTGAAGTTCAGGTCGCGCACCTTGGCGGCGGCATCGACGATGGCGCAGGTGATGCGGGCTTCCTCGGCTTGGCGGCGAGACTCGCCAATCATGGAGGAATGCGCAACCTCTGAATTCACCAATAGCCGGGACTGACACCTTTTCGCGCTGTCCCTGATGGACGGGGACACGCTGGTGCTCAGCGGGCAGGTGGAGCCGCTGGCGCGGGCGGAGGAAAAGCTGCTGGGCGGGTGAAGCGGTTGCGGGCTCAGCTCACCCAGCCGAGCCACTTGAAGACGTAATACACGATCACGGCCAGGATGCCGTATTGGATGCCGTATTTCAGGCCCGCCCCGATGGCGGAACTGGCGCGTCCATCCTCGTTGCCTTCTTCCTGGTTTTGCGGATCTGCCATGGTGTCTCCTTTGATTGGGTTACTTTGCAAATATAGCAATTTGACCATTTTGACCGTGATTAGGCAAACCCTTATTTGCCTATGCAGAACTTCGAGAAGATGACTCCCAGCAGATCATCGGCCGTGAATTTCTGATAGGAAATTGCTTTGACGCTGCGCGATTCAGGGAGAATTGCTTTTGCGTCGGATTCAATGTCTGTGATTTTGCGCCTTCACGGATCGTTGGCAAGCATTGTTTTCGTGACTTTTGCAAGTTTGCGCCGGTTTTGCCAGACGAGCTCTGCGCGCCGCAAGGAAACGGTCGGAAATCGCGCGGTCGGCGACCAACTCGGGGCGCACCTCACCGGCGGCGCAGTCGCCGGTGTTTTACCCGGCGCAATGAGTCCGCTCAATCGGTCAGAACATTTTCGTAGTCGGGCATAGGGTCACGTCGTCGCACGGCTCGCGGGTCCACGGCCTTTTAAGTTTCGTCAGGGTGAGGGCGGGTCAGTTGACGATACGAGCTGGGGCAAAACCGCTTGAGTCGCCCGCGCGTGATTTAGAGGAACTCCTTTTTCGGCGCTTGTCTCATCAAAGCGCGTGCCATCCAATGCGGCCCTTGAGTGCGCCTGTCGCCAGCCCATCCGACCCCGTCCAACTGCCATCAGGGCTGAACCAAGCACTTTGGTTCGCCACGTTCAACGCGCTGTCGTTTCCCATCGTGGTCGGCAGCCCGATGATTCTTTACGCGAAGACCCTCGGTGCCAGTGCTACGGTGCTGGGCATTATCGCTGGAATGATGCCATTGCTGGTCATCTTCCAGATCCCGGCGGCCAGCCACTTGGGGCGGATTGGTTACAAGCGGTTCGTGTATGCGGGCTGGGGGCTGCGCGTGGTGTTCATCGCCGCGCTGGGCGTGGTGCCGCTGCTGAGCGCGTTGGACGCCACGGCGCGGCTTGCGCTGGTGTTGCTGGCACTCTTCGCTTTCAACCTCTCGCGCGGTATCTCGAGCTGCGCGTGGCTGCCGTGGATCACTACGCTCGTGCCTGAAGGGGTGCGCGGCCGCTACCTCGCGCGTGACGCTGCTTGCGTGAATCTTGGCAGTTTCATGGTCATTGTGCTGGCGGCGCTGGCCTTGGGCGATGCCCCGGCAGCGTGGCAGTTCACCGCGCTTTTTGGCTTCAGCGCCGCTATGGGCGGCCTGAGTCTGGTCTTTCTCAAGCGCATTCCGGACGTGGAAGTCCCAGCGGCGGCGCGGAGCAATTCCAACGAGCCCGTGCCGTGGCGGGCCATCTCGCAGCACCCGCCATTTCGTAAGCTGCTCCGGGTGAATGTCGCTTGGCCGCTGGCAGTGGGCGGGCTGGGTGCATTCACCACCGCCTGGCTCAAAACAGAGGCAGGCCTCAGCGAAGGCCGGGTGCTTCTGATTAGTTCTGCAGCGTACCTCGGTGGGTTGAGCAGCCTGTGGTTGCTGGGGCCGCGCTTGGACCGGCTTGGTAGCCGGCCGGTTATGATGTTCTGCATGGCGCTATGGCTGATAATCGTGGGTGGTTGGGGCGCACTGGCGGGCCGGGTACTTCAACCCACCTTGCCGGTGCTGCTCGGGCTGCAATTCCTCATGGGCCTGACCGCTGCGCTGGTGAGCATGGCCAACGTGCGGCTCGCGATGGCCATCATTCCACCGATGGGCCGGGACCATTTCTTCGCGCTGTTCTCGGTCGTGGGCAGCCTTGTGATGGGGCTCTCGCCCATCTTGTGGGGCGTGCTGATCGACGGGCTGCGCGGGCTGGATGTGGCGTGGCAAGGCTTCGCCCTCAACCGCTATAGCCTGTTCTTCGCGCTGTCAGCGTTGGTGTTTCTCGCGTCGCTTGGGCTGTGTGCACGACTTGAAGAGCCAAAGGCTGCGAGCATGGAGGCTCTGCTGCGGGAAATTCTCATCGAGTCGCCCTTGCGCGTGTGGGTGCGGCTGTGGCCGCGAGCGTAAAGGTCATTGCTGCCTAGCGCCTGGCTGACTAGTTTAGCCGGACCGCTGAGGTGGGAAAATTGTTGGTTGCTGCTCGCGCTTCCTTGGCTTCCGCCGCAGCCCGTTCTGAAACCAGAGCTTCCACACCATGAGCAGGGCCTCTTTGACGATGCCCTTGGACATCTTCGAGTTTCCCTGAAAGCGATCGGTGAAAATGATGGGCACCTCGGCGATGGTCATGCCCTGCCGCCAGACGCGGTGCGACATCTCGATCTGAAAGCTGTATCCGTTCGACTGCACGGTATCGAGGCCGAGCGCCTGCAGCGTGGCGCGGCGGAAGCACTTGAAGCCACCAGTAGGATCGCTCAACGGCAGGCCGGTGATGATGCGCACATACTTCGCCGCGCCCAGCGAGAGCACGAGGCGGTTCAGCGGCCAATTGATCACGCGGATGCCGTTGCAGTAGCGCGAGCCGATGACAAGGTCGGCGGACTGTGCGGCGGCGAGGAACTTGGGGATGTCGTCTGGGTTGTGAGAAAAGTCGCCGTCCATCTCCATGATGAACTCGTAGTCGCGCTCTAGTGCCCACTTGAACCCGGCGATGTAAGCCCGTCCGAGGCCGTTCTTCTCCGCGCGGTGCAAGACGTGGATGGACGGATGCTGCGCGGCAAGTTCGTCTGCGAGCTTGCCGGTGCCGTCAGGGGAATTGTCGTCCACCACCAACAGATCCACGAGTGCGGGCATCTTGAGGATGCGTTCGGCCAGCGGGGGAAGGTTTTCCCGCTCGTTGTAAGTCGGCACGATGACAAGGGCGCGTTGGCTCATGCTCACTGGCTGCCTAAGCGTCGAGGAACCGGCTGGGCAAAACAAGCCGGGATTCCCTGTAGGCCGCATGTGTGGCGGGCGATAGCGTGACCTGCACCGGCGATTTGCAACCGCCAACTGAAGCGAATCGCAGGTTGAGAGCCTACTACCAAGCGGGCGTGCCCGACGGCGACTGCAGATCGCCGGCACGGGGCTTGTCACACACGGCGGGACACGACAGGCTGCGGGCATGACCACCAAGCGCCTGACCCACGAAACCTCAATCAGCTCCTCCCGTCGCCGGTTCCTCGCCGCGCTCGGGGCCACGGCTGCGGGAGTCGTGCTTCCCGTCCGCGCTGCAAGCCCGGCACTCACCAGCTTCTTCGTCGTCAGTGACACACATTACTTCGCCGACAAAAATCAGCCCGGCCAACTCGACGCCAACTCCGCGAGCTACAACCGTCGACTCGTGGACACGCTCAACCGCCTGCCCGGCACGGAGTTCTCCGCAGCCGTGGGCGGCGGCACGGTGCCGGTGCCGATGGGCGTATTGCACACGGGCGACGTGATTGACACCGGCGACAAGGGCGGTCCGGCGCACGAGGTGATGCAGCGCACGGAGTGGGCGGCTTTCGCGGCGGAATACGGACTCACCGGCAGCGAGGGGCGGCTGAAGTTTCCTGTGTTCGAAATCCCCGGCAACCACGACTCGCCGCACGGCGTGGGGCATGCCATTGAGCAGATGGTGGCACGGCAGCGGGCGCGGAAGAACTTGAAGGCCATCAGCAAGAACGGCCTGCACGCGTCGTGGGACTGGGGCGGCGTCCACTTCGCCACGCTCGGACTCATCGTCGGCACGGACCGGAGCGTGGACCGCAAGCGGCGCTACGCGGCGAGCGACAGCCTCGCGTTCCTGCTCGAAGACCTGGCCAACACGCCGAAAGACCAACCGCTCGTGCTCATGCACCACGTGGACATGGCGCGCTACACCGTCGCAAAGCCCGACACGGACTACACCAAGTGGGAATGGGACCCGGCGGACGTAGCGGCGTTTCACGCGGCCATCAAGGGCCGGCGCACGGCGATTTTCTACGGCCACACGCACTTCCGAAACGTGTTCCGCTGGGACGGCGCATCCATCAAGGCGACAGAAGGCGTGGCCGTCTTCAACGTGGACAACGGAGCGCACTTCAGCGGCCCGGCGCAGGCGTTTTTCCATGTGGAAGTGCGTGGCGACGGGCTGACGGTGCGGGAGTTTACCACCACGGATGGCTGGCAGACTGGCACGTGGACGCCGCAAATGTGGCGGGCGGCGGTGTGACTGGGTCGGTGGTTTGCAGCGCGCGACGGCGCGGGATGGAGCCGGACTCCCGCCAAGCCCGAGTGGCCCACGCGCGGCCGGCTCAAGGACGACTCCATCGCGGACTACTGAGCTTCGGCGGCGCACTCAATGCGGCATTGACTAACCGCCCTCTACTAATCAGTCTGCAACCATGAAAGCACTCGTCCGCCAACTCCTAATCCGTATTCTCATTGCCACCGCGTTACCCGCTGCGTTCCTTGCCTCCGCCGCCGACGCGCCGCTCAAGCCCGATGACAGGGGCTTCATCCGCGACTGGCTGCTGCTCGCGCCCATCCAGTTGGCCTCGGAGAACGCCGGAGCCGACGAAATCGACAAGCCACAGGTGCCCAACGAGGCCGCGCTCAAACCCAAGGCCGGTGACGCAGTCAAGGTCGGCCCCAAGGAACTGAAATGGCGCGCCATCAAGACCAAGGACTACTTCTTCGACGTGAACGAAATCCTCGGCGGCGCGAACGAGAACGTCACCGCCTACGCCGTCGCCTACGTCGTCGCGCCCAAGGAAGTCACCGGCGCGCAGTTGCTCATGGGCAGCAACGACCAAGCCAAAGTCTGGCTCAACGGCAAGGAAGTCCTGAAGTTCACCGAGACCCGCACGCTCGATCCGGACACGGACAAGGCCGCCGGCCTCACGCTCAAGGCAGGCGTCAACGTCGTGGTCTTCAAGGTCATCAACGAGAACAACAACTGGCAGGGCTGTCTGCGCTTCACCGACGCCGCCGGCAAGCCGCTCGCCGGCCTCACGCTGAAACTCGCGCCGTAAGTCGACGGGGTGGTTCCCGGCCGCCTCATGCACACGCTTCCTCGGTTGTGGTTCGTTGCCGCGCTCGCGTCACTGTTGCCGGGGCTGGCTGGTGATGTTCAAGCGCAAACCCAGCAAGCGCTCCATTACACCCTGCCGTTCAAGTCCGGCGAGGGCTACCCGCGCTATCGCATCCCGGCGATTTGGTGGGCTCCGAAGAAGCCGCTGTTGGCCTTCGCCGAAGGGCGCGTGGGCGGGCGCGGTTTGACCGGCGACATTGACATCGTGTTGCGCCGAAGTTTTGACCTCGGACAGACGTGGCAGCCGATGCAAGTCGTCGCCAACCTTGGCGCGGACACGTGTGGCAACCCGTGCATCGTGCGCGATGAATCCACCGGCCGGCTTTGGCTCGCGCTCACGCGCAGCCGGGGCGCGGACGTGGAGGCGGATATCGTCGCGGGCAAGGCCCCGGGCACGACCGTTTGGATTTCGCACAGTGATGACGATGGGGCAACTTGGGCCGAGCCAAAGGACATTTCCGCCACTGCCCGCAGGTCAGATTGGGGTTGGTATGGCACGGGGCCGGGCGCGGGCCTTTATCTGCGCGGCGGGAATCAACCCGACCGCCTTCTGATCCCGAGCTACCACAGCGCGGGCGGCACATATCGCACGCACAGCCTCTACTCGGATGACCACGGCGCGACGTGGCAGCTCGGCGGCATCGCAGCGGACAATACCAGCGAGCCGCAAGTCATCGAACTCGACAGCCGCACACTGTTGATGAACGCCCGGACCATCGCAGGCTTCGGCGGCTTCCGCACGCAAGTCATCAGCCGCGACCGGGGCACCTCGTGGCAGCCAGCCGAGGGCTTGGCATCGCTCGTGGAAAACAAGTGCCAAGGCTGCATCTACCGCTGCTTCCGCTCCGGCTCAACCGGCCAGTTCGACTGGATTTTCGCGCACCCGATTACGCCCGGTCGCGTCGGCGTCCATGCATGGATCAGTGAAGACAGCGGCCGCACCTGGCCGCACGCGCAGCAGCTCTGGAGCGGCCCGAGCGCCTACACCGCGATGGTGCGGCTGCCAGGCGGGTTGGTCGGCATCCTCATTGAGTGCGGCGAGAAACAGACCTACGAGCAAATCGCCTTCCTCAAGTTTGCCCCCGAGTGGCTCAAGGCCGGCAAGGCTCCAGCCGTTTTGCCGCCATCGGGCAAGTAACGCGCGGACACCCTGTCAACAGGCTTGAACTGCCCGCACCAGAGCCTAACTTCGGACTGCACCGAGTCTCCATGCAAACCACCGGACGGCTCGCGCCGTGCCGTTACTACCAACAACGCGAGATTCACAACCATCATGAAACGGCACCACACGATCATCCTGCTGCGTGGCACATTGATGCCACTGGCCGCTTCATTCTTGTGGCGAAGTGAGGTGTGCTTCCCCGTCTCTGTCTGGCGTCCCGTATGAAAGCAACTTCGCGATTGGTTCTCGTTTTCTGCACCGCCGTCCTCGCCTCAGCCGCTGAACCACCCGCCGCGCCATTCCCCGTCCCCACCATTGACCTCGCCGCCGAAAAGCACCGGCAGGTCATCGTGGACCGCGAGGCCGGCCAGTATCTCGGCCACCCGACCACGGTGCTGCTCGAAGACGGCAGGACGATGCTCACGGTTTATCCCAAGGGCCACGGGCGCGGTGGCATCGTCTATAAGCGCAGCACCGACGGCGGGCTGACGTGGAGCGACCGCCTGCCCACACCCGCGAGCTGGGCCACGAGCAAGGAAGTGCCCACATTGCACCGCGTCGTGGATGCCGCCGGCAAGAAGCGGCTCATCATGTGGAGCGGCCTCTATCCCGCGCGTCTCGCCGTGAGTGAGGACAACGGCAGGACTTGGAGCGAGTTGAAGCCGGTCGGCGACTGGGGCGGTATCGTCGTGATGGGCTTCACCGAGCCACTGAAGACGCCGGGCCATTACCTCGCGATGTTCCACGACGACGGCCGGTTCTTCACCGCCAAGCCCGCGCCGGCCAAGCCCGTCGAGTTCAAGCTCTTCAAGACCTTCTCGCGCGACGGCGGCCTGACGTGGTCCGCGCCCGAAGTCGTGCAGCAAGACACCAAGGTCCACCTCTGCGAACCCGGCTTCATCCGTTCGCCCGACGGCCGGGAAATCGCCGTGCTGCTCCGCGAGAATTCCCGAAGCAAGAACTCCCACATCATCTTCAGCCGCGACGAGGGCGTGACCTGGACCGCGCCGCGCGAAATGCCCGACCCGCTCAACGGCGACCGCCACACCGGCAAGTATCTGCCCGACGGCCGGCTCTTCGTCTCCTTCCGCAGCCTCGCGCCGCGCGGGAAAGAAACGCCCTTCGCCGGCGACTGGGTCGCGTGGGTAGGCCGCTACGACGACCTCGCCACCGGCAAGCCCGGCCAATACCACGTCCGCCTCATGGACAACACCAAAGGTTCCGACTGCGCCTATCCCGGCGTCGAAGTCCTGCCCGACGCGACCATCGTGACGACGACCTACGGCCACTGGACCACGAACGAAGCTTCCTACATCGTCAGCGTCCGGCTCAAGCTCGCCGAACTCGACGCGAAGGCGAAGGCGGCGCAATGAGCGTGGACTTGTCCACGCCGGAGGGCCGCGTCGCACTGGCGCCATTTTACCGCGACACCCTGCTCGGCGACGTGATGCCGTTTTGGCTGCGCCACGGACTCGACCGCGAGCACGGCGGCATCCTCACCTGCCTTGACCGCGACGGCAGTGTCATCGACACGGATAAAAGCGTGTGGTTCCAAGGCCGCGCCGCGTGGATGTTTGCGACGCTCGCGAACACTTTGGCCTCTTCTCCCTCGCCCCCACCGGGGGAGAGGGATGGGGTGAGGGGTGTCCGTTCGGGTTCAGAGGCCGAAATCGCGGCAGTTGGCGGGCCGTTGATTCTCTCCCACGGGGGCGAGGGAAGTCCGAAGCGCGCCGACTTCCTTGCCGCGTCGCGTTCCTGCATTGAGTTCCTCCGCGCGCACTGCGCCGCGCCGGACGGCAAGCTCTACTTCACCGTCACGCGCGAGGGCGCGCCGCTGCGGATGCGCCGCTACGTTTACAGCGAATCCTTCGCCGCGATTGCGAATGCCGCCTTCGCCAAGGCCGCCGGCGACGCCCGCGCCGCCGAGGACGCGGTGAAGTTCTTCGCCACCTACCTGCACCACAGCTTCACGCCGGGCGTGATGCCGCCAAAGTTCGAGGCCACGCGCCCGATGAAAGGCATCGGCCCGCACCTGATTGGCATCGCGACGGCGCAGGAGCTGCGCGCGAACCTCGGCGACGTGACCGTGAGCGGGCGCACCTGCACGGAGTGGATTGACCGCAGCATCGCCGAGATGGAGCGCGACTTCCTCAAGCCGGACCACCGCGCGCTGCTGGAATGCGTCGCGCCGGATGGCAGCGTGATTGACCACCACGATGGCCGCACGCTCAACCCCGGCCACGCGATTGAGTGCGCGTGGTTTGTGATGCACGAAGGCGCGCTGCGCGGAGACCGGCGGCTCATCCAACTCGGCGCGACCATCCTCGACTGGATGTGGGCGCGCGGCTGGGACACCGAGCACGGCGGCCTGCTCTACTTCACGGACCTCTTCGGCAAGCCCGTGCAGGAATACTGGCACGACATGAAGTTCTGGTGGCCGCACAATGAAGCCGTCATCGCGACGCTGCTCGCGTGGCAACTCACCGGCGAGGCGCGCTTCGCCAGGATGCACGAGCAGGTTCACCACTGGAGTTTCGCGCACTTCCCCGACCGCGAGCACGGCGAGTGGTTCGGCTACCTGCACCGCGATGGCCGCATCTCCTCGCGCGCGAAGGGGACGATTTACAAAGGCCCGTTCCACCTGCCGCGCATGCTCTGGTATTGCTGGCAACGGCTGGAACAGGCCCAATTACCGGCCTAATGATTTGCCGCGAAAGAACGCCAAGCGCACAAAACCAACACCGCTCAAAAACCTTCTTCTCCGTGTCCCCTACGCCCTTTCGCGGTTAATCCAACTATGAAACACTTATCCCTCACCGGCCTCGTAGCCGCCACGCACACGCCGTTCCACGCGAACGGTTCGCTCAACCTCAACGCCGTCGAAGCCCAGGCCGCGCACCTCGCGGCCAACGGCGTCAGCTACGCCTTCATCGGTGGCACGACCGGTGAAAGCAGTTCGCTCACACTCGAGGAACGCCGGGCGTTGGCCGGGTGCTGGATGGATGTTGTGCGCGGCGCGAAACTGAAAGTCATCGTCCACGTCGGCGCGAACTGCCTCGCCGACGCACGTATGCTCGCGGCGCAGGCTCAGCAGCTCGGCGCGGTCGCCATCTCCGCCCTGGCCCCGAGCTACTTCAAGCCGAGCAACGTCGCGCGGCTCGTGGACTGCATGGCCGACATCGCCGCCGCCGCGCCGGAGCTGCCGTTCTACTACTACGAGATTCCGCTGCTCACCGGCATCAACCTTGCGCCGTCTGAGTTTCTCGCACAAGCCGCCGACCGCATCCCGAACCTCGCGGGCATCAAATTCACGAGCAACAACCTGATGGAATACCAGCTCTGCCGCGCGTTCCAGGGCGGCGCATTCGACCTGCCGTATGGCTTTGATGAGATCATGCTTGGCGCGCTGGCATTGGGCGCGACCGGCGCAGTGGGCAGCTCATTTAACTTCGCCGCGCCGATTTACGTGCGGCTGATGAAGGCGTTTGCCGCCGGCGACTTGAAGACCGCGCGCGAGGAGCAGTTCCGCAGCGTGCAGACCATCGCCGTGCTCGCCGCGCGCGGCTATATGGGCGCGGCGAAGGCGACGATGAAAATGCTCGGCGTGGACGTGGGCCCGGCGCGCCTCCCGAACGGCAGCTTGAACGCAGAGCAACAAGCCGCGCTGCGCGCTGAGCTGGAGAAACTTGGCTTCTTCGATTGGGTGAAGCGCGGTTGACTTGGCTCGACGCTCCGGTGTCGAGCGACGAGAGAAGCGTCACTTCACCGGCACCGGCTCAGCGGAGGCAGGTGCGGGCCGGCGGTGGAAAAGTTGGGCGACGTCGTCGAGGTAGGAGTAAACCACCGGTGTCACGAGCAGGGTGAGCAGCAGGCAGAGCGTCTGTCCGCCGATTACGACGACGGCCACCGCACGGCGCTCTTCCGCTCCTGGCCCAGTGCCAAGCGCGAGGGGAATCATGCCGACGACGAGCGTGAGCGTGGTCATCAGGATGGGGCGCAGCCGGTCGCGGTTGCCATCCATGATAGCTTGCAGGCGGTCGAAGCCGCGCGCGCGCAAATTGTTCATGTGGTCGATTTGAAGGATGGCGTTTTTCTTCACCACACCGAAGAGCACGAGCAGGCCGAGCGCGGAATAGAGGTTGAGCGTGTTGTTCGTGACCCACAGCGAAAAGAGCGCGAAGGGCAGCGAGAGCGGCAGCGAAAGCAGGATGGTGAACGGGTGGACGAGGCTCTCGTATTGCGACGCGAGAATCATGTACATGAAGATGACCGAGAGCAGGAACGCCCACAGGAACTCGGAGAAGGTGCGCTCCAATTCGCGACCGCGACCGGAGACTTGCGTGGTGTAGGTGGCGGGAAGGTTCATTTCCTCGAAGGCTTTTTTCAGCGCGTCGAGCCGGTCTTTCAAGGCATAGCCGGGCGCGATACTGCCGCGGATGCTCACCTGCCGCTGGCGGTCGAGCCGGTCAATGCGCGATGCCGTCTGGCCCTCAACGATGTCCACCAAGTTGTCGAGCCGCACCAGCCCACCACTCCGGCGTGGAACGTAAAGACGCGCGATGGTGTCGCGATCATTGCGCGAGCCGTCGGCGAGGCGAAGCTGCACATCGTAATCATCACCCATTGCCGGGTCGCGGAAGCGCGAGACGCGGTCATCCCCGCCCACCATGATGCGGAGCGCGGTGGCGATGTCCTCGACGGCTACGCCGAGGGCAGCGGCGCGCTCGCGGTTGACCACGACGCGGAACTCTGGCTTGTCGAGCTTCAGCGTGGTGTCCGCGTCGGCCAAGCCCAGCTCCGGCGCACGCGCGCGAAGTTCCTCGGCATACTGTGAGAGCGATTCGAGGTCGGGGCCGAGAATGGAAAAATCAATTTCATAGTTCGGTCCGCCTAAGCTGATGGAGCCGGAGGAGGCCCGCACGGAAACGCGCACGCCGGGAATCTTCCGCAGCCGGCCGCGCACCTCCTGAATTACATCGCGCTGTGAGTAGTTGTTTTGGAAGGCATCCTGCGGCCGGGTGGAAAGGAGACGCGACCACATGAAGACGCGCTCGTTATGCGGCGCTAGCCGGACATAGAAGCGCGCGTAATTTGCGCCACCGAGGCGGCTGGAGCCCACGCCGCCTTGCACAAGCCGAAGCTGCGGCATGGCCATTAACTCGCGTTCAACCAGCAGTGCAACCTCATCCATTTGCATGAGACTAGTGCCCTCGCGCGCAGTCAGGCCCACTTCAAATTCGCCTTCGTCCGTGTTGCCCGGCGTGAACTCCTGTCGCAGCGCGTTGTAAAGCGGGTAAGACGACACCATTGTAGCCAGAGCGAGCAGCAACACTGGAAACCGATGCCGCATGCAGAGGCCCAGCACCGCCAGATACAGACCTTCCATCCAACCGTAGAACCCACCGCGCGATTTTGGCCCGCCGTGACCGGCCTTGCTGACTTCGCCGAGGTTGAAGAGGCGCGCGCTCATCAGCGGCGTGAGCGTGAAGGACACGAGCAAGCTCACCATCACTGCCACACCTGCCGTGATGCCAAACTGGTAAAGAAACCGCCCCGCGATGCTCGACATGAACGACACCGGCACGAAAATCACCACGAGGCTCAGGGTCGTGGCCAGCACCGCCGTGCCGATTTCCTTCGTCGCCTCCCGCGCGGCATCGAACGGGTGCATCTTCTTCTCTTCCACGAAGCGGAAGATGTTTTCCAGCACCACGATGGCGTCATCAATCACGATGCCGACCATCAGCACGAGCGCGAGCATCGTGACGCTGTTGAGCGTGAAGTTCAGCGCCCACATCACGCCGAAGGTCGAAATCACCGAGCAAGGAATCGCCACCGCCGCGATGAGCGTCGAGCGCCAGCTCCGCATGAACGCAAAGACAACAAGGCTCGCGAGGATGCTGCCCAGCACGAGGTGGACGTTGATTTCGTGCAGTGCCTCGTAGATGTAGCGCGACTGGTCTTCGATGACCTCGAACTTGATGTCCGCCGGAAGCTGCGCCTGAATTCCGGGAAGTTTTTTCTTCACCCCCTCGATGACGGCGACGGTGTTTGCATCAGCCTGCCGTTTCACGTCGAGCGTGACAGACGGGCGACCATTGAGACGCGAGATGGAGCGTTGCTCCTTCGTGCCATCTTCTGCGTGGCCTAGGTCGCGGATGCGGACGGGTGAACCGTTCACAGTGGCGACGACAAGTTCGTTAAACTCGCGTGGCTCCGTTAGCCGCCCGACCGTGCGGAGCGTCAGTTCCCGAACAGGCGCGATGACGTTACCACCCGGAATATTTGCGTTTTGCCGCACAATGGCCTCGCGCACGGCGGTAATGGACAAACCGTAAGCCGCCAACCGGTCGGGATCCACCCACACGCTGATGGCGCGGGATAAGCCACCGCGAATTTCCACTTCGCCAACGCCTAACACGCGTTCGAGCTGCACTTTAACGACCTTGTCCGCGAGCTCAGTCAGCTCACGGCGTGTTCGGTCACCAGATAGCGAGACGGAAATGACCCCACCGCGTTCGGTGTCGAACTTTGTTACCTGCGGCGGGTCGGCGTCTCGCGGTAGTTCGCCACTCAGGCCGGTGACGCGATTCCGCACGTCCTCGACAGCCTCGGAGACTTTGCGACGGAGGTCAAATTGCAGGATGACGAACGAGCTGCCGATGCCGGAGATGGAGCGCAGTTCGGTGATACCCTCGACGGTGTTGACCTGTTCTTCGACTGGTTGCGAGACGAGCGATTCCATTTCGACCGGCGACGCGCCGGGCAACCGCGTGGAGACATAAACTGTGGGGATGTCCACCGGGGGCGAGCGGTCCACGCCGAGCTTGAGATAGCCCGCGATGCCCACCACCACGAACGCCAGCACGATCATCGTGCCAAAGACCGGCCGGCGGATGGAAATTTCAGCGAGCTTTTGCATTTAGCTATCAGCGGCCGGCGGTCAGCGGTCCGTGGGGTCGGTGCGGAGTTTGCGGATGAAGGCGGACAGCATCTTCTTCACTTCGATGACTTCGCCGCTGAGTTTGGCGTATACAGCTGACGGCAGCAGCCCGAGGTCGGCGGCGGAACCCATGGCAATTTGAAGAAAGCGCTTCAACTCGGTATCGCCGGCACGTCCGCAGCCTTTGGCAATGTTGGTTGGTATGGAAGTGCAGGCCCGACGGGTCTGGCTCGTGTCTCCATATTGCTCCACCTTTGGAAAAACGCGCATCGCCGCGTAAACGGTCAGCGCCAGCCGGTGGCTTTGCTGCCAGCCCGTCAACTCGCGGAAGTTTTTCATGGCCCGCTCGGCTTTCCCAGCTTGCCGCCCCCCGCAGTTGGCTCTCCCGACTTCGCTGAGCGCTGACCGCCGACTGCTGTCTGCTCCAAGGTCACCGGCTGACCATTTTGCAAGCTGCCGGGGTTGAGGACCACGGTGTCGCCGGGTTTCACGCCGCCTACCACTTCGATAAAATTTCCCTCGCGTCGGCCCGAGGTGACGTTTTTCTCGACGGCCTTGCCGTCCTTAACGAGGAAGACTTTCTCGATACCCGCAAAGGTGATGAGCGCGGATTTTGGCACAACGACTGCCGGCTCCACCTCCGCCAGCACGATGTCCGCACGCACAAACGTCCCGGGCCGCAACGCCCCCGCTACGTTCGGGATATCGGCCTCCACCACCAGCATGCGGTTCAGCTCCGTGATGGCCGGGCTGAGACGTGTGATGGTGCCCATGTGGCGGTTCGTATCGCCCTCAGTCGTGAGCCGCAAAGCGAGCCCAGCCCGCACGCCGACCGCACTGCGCTCAGGCACTTCCACGCGCAGCCGAAGTGGATCTACCTTCACCAGCGTCACCACCGGTGCAGCAGGGTTGAGAAATTCTCCCAAACTGGCGCGGCGTTCCTGCACGATGCCGTCAAACGGCGCGAGAATCCGCGTGTCCACCAAGAGTTGCCGGGCAATTTCCACTTCCGCGCGCCGCTGCTGAAGCAACGCCTGCCGCTGGCGAATGTCCTCCACCGCTTCGAGGTGACGGTTGAACGCGATGTCATAATTCGCCTCCGTCATTTCCAGTTCGGACTGCGGGGAAATGCCGCGCTTGGTCAGCTCCCGGATGCGTTCACGCTGCCTTTGAGCTTCCAACAGGGCCGCCTTCGCTTGCCGCACCGTGCTAGTTTCCTCGGCCTTGACCTCATCATCCGCCCCCACGAGCGGCAACCCGAGCCGCGCCCGCGCCTGCGCAAGCAACGCTTCCGCCGAGCGCACCCGCAACTCGTAATCCACCGGCTCAATCTGCGCGACGAGGTCGCCGCGCTTTACGCGCGAGCCCAGATCAACGGAGAGCGATTGCAGTCGACCCGATGCCTTCACACTCAACGTCGCCTGGTCAATCGCCGCGAGCGACCCAATCACACCGAGTGACCGCTCCATTGACCGCGTCTCAATTGGCGCGACGGCCACTGTGCGCGTCGGTAACACGATGCCTGTCTTGCTGTCTTTCTTGCCGCCCTTTTGGGCTTCAGGCGGATTGCAGCCAGTCACGAGTGCAATGGCGACAAGCAAAAAAATGGCCTTCAACTGGGTCACAAGGGAGGTGACGATAGCGCGGTGCGAGGCGACTGGACAACGCATTTCGCGGTCCGTGGTCAGTGGTTGAAGCTAAACTCAACGGTGTTCAAGAGGCTCCAGGCGTAGTCCTCCAAGGCCTGCTGTCGATCGCGGCCCATGGCAAAGTGCCTCACAGCCAGCGCACGCTCGGCATCGCCCGGCGGGCGGCTATAGAAGGTCAGGTAAAGCTCCTCCGCCAGCCTCGCGTTATCTGCGTGAGCCGCCCCCAGCCGCGCAAGGCGACCATCGGCATGCATGAGCTTCGCATGCAGGCCCGGCGAGTTGAGCAGATGTAGCACCTGCGCGATGCTCGCCTCCACGTTCCGCTCACACTCGCACGCGGTCACGCGCACAGGGCGGCCGAAGAGTTTCAGAAA
>Ga0194125_10006497_pt1 | contig 17235 bp, 18 predicted proteins | sample TA2KigC250mmetaG_FD_148626 | JGI IMG/M metagenome (GOLD analysis project Ga0194125, IMG submission 148626) | Freshwater microbial communities from Lake Tanganyika, Tanzania - TA2015034 Kigoma Deep Cast 250m | ecosystem: Environmental > Aquatic > Freshwater > Lake | place: Tanzania: Lake... | reverse complement strand
TGGGCATCGGAAAAAGTGATCGAAACTCTGATCGATCTGAAAACCACCCCTACCCCCGTTCATGATAAAAAAGTGGACATCAAGACCGACAAATCTCTCTCAGATACAAAGACCCTTGCGTAACAAAGGGGTGGATAATGAAAATCGGTCGTAAAAGGAAGAGCAAAGCGGAAATTCCGACCGCATCAATGTCTGATATCGCCTTCCTGTTGATCATCTTTTTTATGGCAACCACCAAGTTTGACGTGAAGGAAGGCATCAGGATGGTTTTACCCCAAGCGGCACCAGATGATGCTCAGAAAACAGAAACGATAACATTGACCGAAAAGGAAATGACCCGGATCCAGATCACGCCCACCGGATTAATTGCCATCAACAATGATGCACCCGCTGACATTGATACTCGAAGATTGGATGCCATTATTAGTCAGAAACTCAATGAAAATGGGGAGATGATCTTCAGAGTGATTACAGACCGCGACGCCAAATATAACGACATGATAAGGGTCGTTGACCGGCTGAAAGCCGCCAACGTGGAAAAGATATCGCTTTCGACCAATTAGAGGTGGTGATATGGCAAAGATAAAAAAAGAAAGACAGAACTATACGAACATACCCACCAGTTCGATGTCCGATATTGCTTTCCTGCTGCTGTTGTTCTTCATGGTCTCCACGGTGTTCGTACAGGAAAAGCAATTCTGGGTGGAACGTGAGGCATGGCCACTGGCTGAGAGTATCGAACGTATTCCCCGAAACCACACTACAACGATTTATGTGATGCGTGACGAGACCATCCTGATCGATGATATCCCTACAAGGATCGATACGGAGGAGGATGTATTCGTTTCGGACACACTGATCAAAAAGCGAAATGATGATCCAGATTTGGTCGTTTGTTTCCGAACGCACCGGGAAACGAAATATGGTGCTATGTCTGATGTTATGAGGCAGCTACAAGCAGCAAATACGTTGCTTGTAGCGTTCGAAACCCAACGTCGGCAGCAGTAGGAGGCGTGAGTATGATCAGTAAGATCAATGACTGGAAAGATATTGCCAATGCCCAATTTGACAAAGCCCTTGCTTTGGCGCTTGTCTTGTTGCTGTTTGCCGTAATGGTCACGCCCAATATTGATATAAGTCGGCAAAAATTCTCCGTAAAGCAAATGGAACTGGTTGATATCCCGATGGAAGAACGTGAGAAGATCACTCCTCCGGAAACGGATATCCAGATCGATATCCAGATCCAGATCAGTGACGAATTGGGAACGGATCAATTCGCGGTGGAGAAGTACGAACAAGCCTTAGCCCAAATCGGCAATATTGACCGAACTACTCGGGAAACTGGTAGAGTTGATGAGTCTATGGTTGAGTTTGTCCCTTATGATGATCCTCCTGTGATTGTGGGTAAATTGAGCCCTGAATATCCCGCTTTTGCCAGACGAGCAAACCTTCAGGGGACGGTTGTTCTTGAAGTGGAAGTCTATCGTGACGGCTCGATCGGTGATATTAGAGTCAGGCGGTCGCTGCAAGCCGGGCCGGGTGGTCTGGATGAATCAGCCATAGCCGCGGTAAGAAAAGTAAAGTTTCAGCCTGGAAAAAGCAGTGGTCGTCCAGTCGATACACTGGTGATAGTTCCGGTGGAATTTCGAATTGAATAGAACTGGGAGCGTTTGATGAAGTTATTAAAATTATCGATTTGTACGGCACTGTTATTGGTGTTATGTGCAACCGCGGCGTATGCCGCATCGGCTGTTCCATCGGGCGGATCAAAGCGACTTGATCTATCCCGTTGGCACAACGTTGGGAATATCTGGCTCCGCGTAAGCAACTACGGATTCTTTGGTTCAGGTGATGATGTGGTTCCCCAATATCCTTCTCTGGAGTATCCAGGAGGAAGCGGTATTGATTATCTCTATCAGGGTGCCTTGTGGTTTGGAGCCAAAAAGTATCGTCGGAATGCCGCTGGTAGAAGGTTATACTGGGTGGCGCAAAATCCCTCTGCCGACAGTAGTGCGGTGATTGCCGAAAATGATCCCGGCTGGCATGCCGGTTTGAGACCGGTTATCGATACTCTGACCACAGTCGGCTTTGACGGGGATAAGGATCTTTATGAGTTTTTACCGGCATATAATCCCCTGGTTACAGGGAATGCTGCGGTTCAAGACCTGTATAATCTCTATAATCCGAATGATGAAACAGCAACAGCCTCGACCCGGCAACAACGACGGGGATTGGATGATGACGGTGATGGTATCATTGACGAGGACTTCGTTGGCTATTCATTCCCATTGAGGACGGCATCTGAACTTCCGGTGGTGTTTCAGTCCTTTGGTGGGTTGCATCTCTTTCAAACGAACAATTACAACATTGTATCCGATGGATTGAACAATGAGATCTGGTTTCCGCTGGGATTTATGGATCTTTCAAAAAAACAGCATCCCAGTCATCCCTACGCCTTTACTTATCCTTATGATGATGATTCCGATGGTTTGATCGACGAGGATGGTGCACCGGTATCTGAGCAGGATTATATCTCATTTTACTATGACTATTGTCCGCTTGGAACGGTGGGAGACCGTGATCTGGGTATCTCACGCAGCCAGAACACCCACGTTCCGCTCAGCGTCAGCGTTCGGCAGATGTCTTATCAATGGAGCTTTGATTACATCAGGAACCTTGTGTATGTCGAATTCAACATAACAAATATGAATATCGCCTCACAGGACACGCTCTTTGACTGTGCAATGGGTATCTACATGGACTGTGACGTCGGTCCGCAAACCTGGGGTCCGGAAAAAGCCAGTGATGATGTCTCCGGCTATGTCAAGGGAACAGGATACGAATTTGCCTATACCCGTGATCACGACTATGATGGGGGATTGTCTCCCGGTATCGTTGGTTCCCGGGTCTGTACTCCTGACCCGGAGCAGTTGAAATTCCATTGCTGGTTCTGGAACGTTGGCGATGGCCCGGACGATTTCCGCCCCCAAAACATGAGTTTTGCCCCACGGAAAACAGCTAATGAGAAATATTGGCTATTGACGGGGAAAAACCCCAATGACATAAAGTTCCAGCCCCTTAGACCAGAGCAGGATGATGTGATGGAGTATGAACAACCATCACCTGACGACACGCGTTTCCTTTTCGCGTTCTATGGTGCGCAGCCCGGCACCGCTGATTATGATGATCCTGACAAACGCTGGCATCTGGCACCAGGAAAGACCATGAAAATCGTTATCGCCGTATTCCCCGGCGACAATAAGGAAGAACTCAAGAGAACCGCACGCTGGGCAAAGGAGATCTATGGACAGGCGCAAACCCTCACCACAGTGATCCTACCGGATACCTTCCCTCACTATAATCCGCCCGAGCCGCCGGAAATTCCCCGGCTCTATGCCGAGATGGTGGATGATGGAGCCCGTATCGACATGTATTGGGACAATCGTTCCGAGTTCTCTTACGACACCAAAACTGTCAGTACCGCCATTATCGGCTGGCAGGATCCCAGTGTACTGATCTATCCTGGCATCGACAGTGATCCAACCTGGATTGATTGGGCAAGTTGGGATACTTCGCTTGACCAGTTCAAACCCAATGGTGTCTATAACAATAATGCTTTAGTCAATCCTCTGACCGCGTGGCGATTACGGCACGATTTCCAGGGTTATACCATCTGGGGTCGATCGGGCAGCGGTTCGCAGGAGGACTGGGAAATGGTGGAACGGTGGGATAAGATCGATACTGCGGTCGATCTCGCCGATTACTCCACGAATAATCATGTTGATTCGTTGTTTACGAGTTTTGGTGGATACCTTGGGATCAATAAAGGTCTCCCCAATCCTAATCAATGGATCACCACCGCTGACTATACTAAATTCTATAAACTGGATGAAAATTACTTACCCGTTCCTGTAACTTCAGGTGATACGTTCTGTGGATTTCCCATCTACAATCCCGACGTGAACTGGTCGCAGGCATTACAGGCACAAGCAGCCCAGATTGCGGTGGACAACCCTCTGCTTACATTATCCGAGATCAGGATCCTGCAAGCACGCTTATTCGCTCACCCCAGCATACGGCTTGAGATCTTCGACCAATTGTTTGATTCCAAAATGATACCCCTGCCGGGTCATGGTGGACAGGTGGCAATACCTACCGACCCCAACGATACGGAGGATCTCGAGGAATTACGCAAACAGCGGCTTGCCCGCCGGTACTATACTGGCTCGATCCATAACCCACGGCGCGGTATTGAGTACTACGTGGCTGCCACTGCTTATGATCGTGGCATTCCCGCCAATGATCTGGACTACCTGGAAACAGGCCGGGATGCAGATGCCAACATGATCGTGTTTTTCCCGGGGGCTTTAGCCAGGGAGAATATGAACGACATCTATGTCGTACCCAATCCATACATTGGCAGCGGTAAATTTGACGGTCGTCGGGATCAGGATCGCACTGGTGACAAAAGCCGCCGCTTGTGGTTTGTCAACCTGCCTGCACGTTGCGTTATCCGTATATATACTCTGGCGGGTGATCTGGTGAAGGAGATCAACCATGATGGCGCCTATGATGAGGATATCATTACTGTTTCCAAGGCAGCGTATCTTGGTATCGCAGCCAGTGGAATACACTCCTGGAATCTCTTATCCATGAACAACCAGATCATTGCTCCCGGCGTTTACCTCTATTCTGTGGAAAACAAGACAGATGGTAAGCTCAAAGTCGGCAAATTTGTCATCATAAAGTAAGGAGGAAACGGTGAAAAAGATAATGATCGTCTGTGCCATTACCCTGGTTCTGCTTCCTTCATTGTTGATGGCTGAACCATTTGGCAAAGTTGGAACTGCCGCCCTGCAATTCCTCAAACTCGGGATCGATGCCCGTGCTGTTGGAATGGGGGAAGCATATACCGCGGTGACCGACGATATATCATCGGTCTTCTGGAATCCTGCCGGCCTTGCTCCCTCCAAGCGCAGTCAGGCGTTCTTCTCCCACACCAATTGGCCTGCCAGCATCATGCATGAATTTGCCGCTGCTTCCTATGCCACCGGCGTTACTACTTTTGCGGTCTATACTTCGATCCTGCACATGGATCAGATGGAAGTCACCGAAGAAGACCCCTTCGGTCCCACTGGAGAGACCTTCACCGCCAGTAATATCGCCGCCGGTCTGGCTTATGCCCAGCAATACACCGATAAATTCTCTGCCGGCGCTTCCGCGAAGTATCTCAGGGAAAATCTGGGGGAATTCTCCATCGATAGTTTCGCCTTTGACCTCGGTTCAATGTACAACACCGGCTGGAGGAACGTGAAGATCGGCATGGCTCTGAGAAACTTCGGTCCGGACGTCAAGTATCGTATTGATAACGACGGCGATGGTTCAAATGATGAAGATCCGTATGATCTGCTGGACAATGATGGTGATGGCGTGATCGATGAGGATGGACTGGAGCTTCCCAGCAAGATCCCGATGAGTTTTTCTCTCGGCATCAGCGGAGATCTCTACCGTACGCCCGATTCCTATCTGATCGCTTCATTGCAGTTGGATAACGTGATCGACCGGTTGGAGACCTGGAATCTTGGTGCCGAGTACAAGCTCAATAATCTCTTCTTACGCAGTGGATACCAGTTCAACTATGATACCAATGGTTTCAGTGCTGGTGTCGGCTGGCAGATTGCCACCCGGGTCGCAATCTTCAATATTGACTATGCCTATACCGATATGGGCTATCTGGCAGAAACCTTCCTTAAAAGCGCTCATCGTGTCTCCATCAAGATGAGCTATTAGATAACGAGTTAATAACAAGATAACGTGAAAGAAATTACTCAGGAGGTAATAATGAAAAAAACGTTACTTATTACAATGGCACTGATCCTGATCGTAGCTGCCGTATCCGCAAAGGAAATGCAGATGGGAACGAATCAGAAACCAGCGGAATTGAACCAGCAAGGTTTGAGATTGAATCCCACCCGTGACGTTCCGGCTCACACCTTTTCGGTTTTGCCGACAAGCATCATCACCAGCTATTACGATTATATGATCGGTAGTTACAACAGCATCCCCATGCGGTTTGTAGCGGATCAATTTGGCGGAGGGTATTTCATGACTTTCCATGCCAGACGCCAGCCTGCCTCACAGCGCCGTGTTTTCTATACCTATGTTGATCCAGCCGGAACCAGCTCAGTCAATGAGATTACATCGGTCCAGAATTGGGAAGGTTATCCCACCATGACATTTGACCCCGTTGTTGGTAAGCCTCTTTATTCCTGGCATGTAAATGCCGATGCCGATGGCGAGTATGAAATCCAATTCACTTCTGACGCCTTTTTAGGCGGGTTACCCGGTCTGATCAATGACCCCGTCTTACTCGTTGATAATCCATCCACCATGACCTCTCCCAGTGGAGTGACCACTACCAACAACGAATTTATCTGGCCCACCGTAGAAGTCGGTCCATCACCGATTCCTGGAAAGCGTAGAGTATATGTCTTGGGGCGTAATGCTGAGACTAATACCGGCGGACCATCAGAGAATGCTTATATCGCCTACGCGGATTTTGATGTTGATGACATCGAAATGGGAAATGCCTTAACCTGGAGTTATACTTCTATTCCGGAGATGAACAACTGGAACGTTGATCAGGCCGTTTGGCGCCGACCCTTCCATTCTCTGGCTGTTACCAACGATGGTAATGTCTATTATGTCGGTTATCATTTCGCACAGGATACCGTAAATGAAGTATCCATTGATGAACCGGATATGGATGTCTTTATCTGTGACAACTACGGACAGGGAACTTGGACCAGAGTCAGCGAATTTAGTAAACTACAATCCTGGAACCCGCCCGCATCCCCCGGAGGCCCAGGTTATTTTACTGATCCTGACAATGGTGATACGCCATATCCGGACAGCGCTATGATCTGGCAACTATCCAATTCCAGCCATCTCAATGCTGTTGTCGATTCTGAAGGTAATCTGCAGATCGCGGGTCTTTGGGCACTAAATGCCGGACAGTACTATTATCCCGCTCTGCAATTTGTCAAGCAATACATATACAATCCTTTGAATCAAACCTTCCAGATTCGCGAGGTCTATCCCATCAGCGAAAATCCGGACGACTATTTCCAGCCCTGGGATATGGAAGCCCCGTGGGGAGTGGTGGATGAGTGGGGCGGTACACCTCCGGATCAATATCCGCTTATGGCTTCGGACTGGAATTTCCCGCATTGGGATTCTTCGATCCATGGTGATGCCATGATGTTCCATTACAATAACATCAAGATCAGCGAATCCAACAACAACCAGATGATGGCAATCGTCTGGCAAAACTCAGTCCGCGCCCGTTGGGCAAATTTATATTCCGATCCTGATTATACGGATTTTGCCAATACGCCCGAGGTTTACATCTCCGTGTCTCCTGATAATGGACGCACCTGGTCTGAGCCCATCGTCCTGAATAATGTGGAAACTCCGCAGTTTGCCGGAATCAAGCCCATGTGGGTCTATCCTGCCGACCAGATCAAGTTTGTCGGTATGCAGGGACAAAACAAGGTCGGTCGCTTGGGAATCATGATGTATGACGATTACACCTGGGGTTCAGCCGCCATTACTCCACCGGTCGGTCAAAATGACGGTGGCCGCGTGATGTATTTCGAACTCGAGATCGTCTTCCCGCTTAGTGAGGTCAGCAACGACGATGGGGCTTTGCCACCGGTTGCCAATCTGCTTCAGCCGAACTATCCCAATCCCTTCAATCCTTCCACCACCATCACCTTCAACATGCCCCTTTCCGGTAATGCCAACCTTGCCGTCTATAACGTCAAAGGTCAATTGGTCAAGACCCTCGTTGCCGGCAGCGTTACCAGCGGTGACCACAAAGTGGTGTGGAACGGAACCGATAACGGCGGTCAATCCGTCAGCAGCGGTGTCTATTTCTACCGCCTGACCACCAACGGTCACACCGAAACCCGCAAAATGATGCTGATGAAATAACACCATAAGTAAGTGCCTGATTACTTGATCCTACAAGTGGTGCAGGCATGAACATACCATAGGGCACGATCACTTGGTGGTCGTGCCCTTTTCATCGTCATGACTGGTTTGCGGTGATTGCATCAAACTCATACTGCTCTGACCATCTTGATCTTTCCCGGCTGGTTGATTCCGGTTTTCCCTCGTGTTCGCTTCGAGATCGCCTCGAGTCTCGAAGCGATCTCGAGGCGAACGTGAGGTGAAGACAAGGCAGTAGATCCGGCGGAATGTCGGTCAAATGGGAGGAATTACCGCTTCAGGTTATTTTGATTGACAAATAAACGAGTCCCCGTGAGTTTGGGCGCGCCGAGCAGACCCGCCTAAGGCAATGATTGCGATGGCGGACTGCCAATGGGTATGGACGGAAACGACTGTGCCTCCCGTGTTTGGAAAGGCGAGAACGGACTAATCATGCGGTCCGGTGCCTCCAATGGTCGTTTCCATTGCGAGGTTTTTTTGATGCTCAGACGTTTTAGCACCCGCGAGCTGATCGTGATCGCCATTCTGGCAGCGATGGGAGTGGCGGTTAAACCCCTGGTGGGACCATTGATCAAGACGGTCTCACGTAGTTTAATGCTCCCCGGAGGGTCCCTGGGGGGTGGTTTCTATATGATGTGGCTGACCCTGGCGGTCACGCTGGTTCCCCGCTCTGGGAGTGGCGTGTTGACCGGACTGGTTCAGGCAATGGCGGTCTTCGTTTTGGGCTGGTATGGCAATCATGGCGCTTTTACTCTGGTTAGTTATCCATTGCCCGGCTTGGTGGCTGATCTATGCGGTTTTCCCTTTCGCAAGTATCTGGACTGTCATTTCAGCCACATATTGATCTGCATCGGCGCTAATATCACCGGCACTATGTTGTCGGGCTATGTCATGATGCGATTGGAATGGCGTCCTTTGCTCTATGCAGCGGGAATATCCATCCTTTCGGCAGTGATTGGAGGTTTACTTTCCTGGTCTATCTACAGGCAAATAAAGATACTGAGGTTGATATGAAGATCAGTTGGATCACGATCCTGGCGATCACTGTTCTGAGCGTGACTCATGGCATTGAAGTGATTGATGGGGATGGCATCAGCCGTAGTTATCCCGTTGGATACTTCCGTAATCTGGGGACTGAGCAGGTGTTGACTACCCGCCACCGCGATTCCGGACCCAAGACCGAGTCCTGGCAGGGCATGAGACTGGATAATTGGCTTAAGGACAACGGTTTTATCCGCTGGCAAAACATCCGTCTGGAGTCGGAGGACAATTACGTGGTCAATATCCATCGCGCCGAATTTGACACACTGGAATGCTGGATGGTTTTCCGGCAGGGTGAGGTGGAACTCGACAGCCTGAACTACCGGGTGATCTTTCCTGCGCTGCGTGACCTCTATTGGGTAAGAGCAGTGCAGCGGATCGTTCTGGAGGACTTCAACCCGATGTTTCCTCCCCAGCGCTTGATGTTTTGGGAGAAGGAATCCGTCAAGTTGAGCATTCACAATGACCCCGATCCGTTTATCAAAACCCGGGCATACATGCTGGATGATGTCATGCAATTGATTTTCCGCACTTCCGCTGCGCAGGTTATCTTGGTCAGCAGTGATGGACTGCGTCTGCGGATGGAATATCCCCGTCACCTGGGGAATGCTGTCCTGGAGATAGGGGAGCAGGGTTCGATCAACCTAAAAAGTGCCCGTATTCCCGGGGGTTTGTGGATGAAAGACATCATCTATCTGCAAGCTGAAAACCTGGCACTGATCATGCCCCAAGGGATCGAGCGCCTGGTCGAGATCAGCCGGTTACTGGACTGGAACTTGAGCCCCGGATCTTTGTTTTATCACGTCAAAAGACAGCAGCTTCGTCAGACAGGTATCGATCACGTGATCCTGAACGCAAAAGAACTGCTGGAAGCGGATTGGCTGGAGATCGAACCCTGATACGGATATTATGCTGAGTGTCCTTGGTCTGTCCTTGTCTTATCCGGCAACGGATAAAGAAGCCCCAATTGCGGTCTTTAGCGACTGGTCGATGGAGATCAGATCAGGGGAGATCATTGCCCTCACCGGCGCTAACGGATGCGGAAAGACCACCCTGCTCAATTATATCGCCGGAGTGATCCCGGAGCATATTGAGGCAAATTGTAAAGGGCAGGTCATTTTTCAGCCGTCATTATCCCCGGACAGCGGCGGTGGTGCGTTTTATCTCAGCGGACTAAAACTAAGAGACAGATTTACTTATCTCTCAATGGTCATGAGCGATCCAGCCGTCCAGGTGTTCTTTCCTGATGGGGTGAGCGAGATCGCCTTTGCCCTGGAGAATAGTAGTATCCCTGCCGCTGAGATCGAGTCGAGGATTGCGAAAGTGACAAATCTATTCGGTCTTGAAGAGATTGTCAGGCAGCATCCCGCCACCTTGTCCTACGGACAGCAAAAGCTCCTCCTCTTTGCCGCTTGTGAGGTACTGAAACGTCCATTGGTGCTGTTGGATGAGCCCTTCTCCGGGCTTTCACAGCGGTCATCAGAACTTTTGTGCAAGTGGTTCGACCGTATGAGAGAACGCCAGTGCACCTGCATTTTTACTGAGCATAAGGAAAGATTCATCACTCTCGCAGACCGGCAGATCTGCCTGTCCCTTCCTGAGAGGAGGCTCAATTGCTCCGGATAGAGCGAATGTCCTTTGCCTGGGCTGGGTCCAAAGAACTGTTCACTGAGATCAATCTGACCATCCAACCCGGGGAGAGCGTTCTGATCACTGGAGACAACGGTATGGGAAAGACAACTCTTTTAAGCCTGCTGGCAGGTTTACTGAAACCTAACCAAGGTAGTATCACCAAGAATGGAATTGAACTGCATTTGCAAAAACAAAATGTTTTGGATGGGATCATCCACATCAGACAAAAAGCGGAGGACAACCTCATCGGCGTCACTCCCAAGCAGGAACTTAGAATCTGGCAACTGGCTTATCCACAATTGTTTACAAATCGCAATATCGAGGATCTCCTTCATATTAACGGTTTGCAAGTTCTAAGGGATCACGCCACAGCATCGCTGAGCAGTGGCGAACTGAGACGCCTGGCATTGGCTCCTCTGGCTTTGATGGCACATAGGCTTTGGCTGTTGGACGAACCCCTGAGTGGGCTTGACCTCGAGTATAGAGAGTTTTATAGGGCATTGATAAAGAACAAGATCAGCAAGTCCGGCAATGTGATTATTAGCTCCCACGATGAATCCGCCGTGGATGGCTGCGGTCTTGATCGAAAGTGGCTCATTACCAACAACTACATAAAGGAGGTTACGACATGAATAAAACCTTGATCGTACTGACCATCCTGATCGGACTGCTGTCTGCATTGGCATCTATGGAAGCGGACAGCACCCGGATCAGAACCTACCGCCTGGAAACCATCAGGGTGATCGCTGAGACCCCAGCCCAGCAAATAGGAATAGCGGACAACCTTTTCGTTAGCGAGGAAGACCGGACAGCCCATCTTGATGTATCCTCGCTGGTAAATGACGTTCCCGGATTGGTGGTTACCCATGGTTCCAAAGGCGAGGCAAGCATCAATCTCCGGGGATTTGATCAGAACTCGCTGAAGGTCTTCATCAATGGTAGAGCGCTAAATACCGGCTTTTTCGGCTACTTTGACCTGCACAATATACCGGTGAGCGACATTGAACATATCCAGATCCTCAAAGGGCCGGTCTCACCGCTCTTTGGCACAAACAACATGGGCGGAGTGATCAACATCATTACCCGTAATCAGCAAAACAATCCACAATGGTCGATAGGACTACAAGCCAAACGCAATCAGACCTATAAAGCTGATCTGACTCACCGGCGGGAATTTGACAATTGGGATTATCGTCTCTCTTTTACCTCCCTGAATGGCAGGGGCGAGATCCTTGCCTCTGCTTTTGAAGACACTCTGGATGCCTACCGTGAGGCAAGGGAAAACTCCTCGCGTCAGCAATTTGAATTACAGTTCAACACCAATGCCGACCTCGGCTCCTGGCACCGCATCGGATTTGACCTCGGGCTATTGTACAATCCTAAACGCCACATGCCCGGCAAGATCAATGAAATCGTCTCATCATCGCCCCGCTACAGGCGTTATCTGGACCTTCATCGGTGGCACACATATCTGTCACATGAGTGGACAACAAATAGTGATCTCGTGATCACTCAATCAGTGGGTCTGGATCGATCCGGAGACCGTTATGAAGAGCATAACAGCGATGCCTATGATGACAGCTCACTGACTTATGAATCCTGGATCCACACCCTGATGACCACTTACAATGCCCGCGCGGACTGGTTATACAGCCCGGCGGGGACACTCAGCTATGGCTTGGGCGTGGAGCATCGCTGGAACAAACGCAAGGACAACCGTGATTACCCAGATTGGTCGGAAAGAAAGATCTTTCTGAGCAACACCTTTCTTTTCAATCAATACTATCTGAACGCCCACTGGAGAACCGGTATGGGCTTGGGGCTTTCCAACCTGTGGCGTGAGGACAGCGACGCTGAAAACAGCCGTCTCAATGTGGAACCCTCAATCGGTATCTACTATCAGAACCAGAATGGTACTGACATTGGCATGTCTGCTGCGCAGAACATCTCCCATCCGACTATGCGGCAGTTGTATTCTCTCGGTTCCGGCAATCCCGAGCTGAGAAGCCAGATGGCTTGGAAATATGAGGCGTCATTCCGCAGTTCCCTGCCCTTTGGGATCGTACCTGGCTCATATTATGCCACAGCCTTCCTCAACGACATTGCTGACCTGATCGATCGGGTCAGGGTAGATGGCGTGAACACTTATGTCAATGTAAATAAATTGATTACCTATGGCGGGGAGTGTGGTCTGAGGATCCAGCCCTTGGGCTTCTGGCAGTGCGATTTGGATTTTGCTCTCCTGCTCTATGATAAAAGCAGCGATTATCGCTTGAATAACGTCGCTCAAAACAATGTCACCCTGACCAATCGGTTCGATTTGATGCCTGGGATGCAACTCCGGCTGACCAGTTCCTGGAATGACCACCGCTATAGCAATGTCGATCGGGATGTGTACATTTTGCTGCCATCTTATTGGAAGCATGATGCCGCCATCAACTTCTCTCGGGGTAGGTACACCATCAGTGCCGGAGTGGAAAACCTACTCGACATTGACTTTGAAGAGGAATATGCCTATCCTGCCGCTGGATTTAATTACTTCATCGGCTTACGGGCTGACTGGTGATACTACATCCCCTGACCCTGATCAGTATCGTGATCTGGGTCTCATCCATCGCGCTATTGAGCGCAAACCTGGTAGCTCTGACGGGGCTGATGATGGTATCAGCCCTGTTATGCCTATTCAATGGCAGAATCCCGCTTAAGTCTCTATTCCGCTTGCTACCGGTTCTCTTGATTGTATTCATCCTTCAGATCCTGTTTCGTCGGGGAGGTTCGATGATCTGGTCTTACGGATGGTTCAGGATCACCAGCGAGGGATTGGTGATGGGGGCGCAAGTGGTTTTTCGACTGAGCATCATCTATCTCAGCGCCGGACTACTGATCAAGCTGCAGTTCAATGACTTCCGTAATGCCTTTGCTTTGATCCGCCTGCCGGAGGAATTGTCCTTTATGGTCTGCTTCGTCATCCATTTCATTCCGCTGTTGACCCACAGGTTCAAGGATACGGTCATCCTGTTGCGCTATCGGGGTTTGGATATCCGGCATGGTTCTTGGATGCGAAAAATCAAGATCTACCGGATCATCGCCCTGTCCGTGCTGACCGGATTGCTACACAATGTACACTACCAGGCGATCGCTCTCGAATTGAGGGGCTTTCGCAGTCCGGGGCACAAGACCGCCAGATATAGAACTGATCTGGTATTGCTTGACTGGCTGGTAATTACGCTGCTGATCCTGCTTGGTGGTTTGGTCGGGTATCTCTCCCGTTGATCCTGCTACCCTCTCTTACTCCAGATTGTCTTGTGCCTTTGGGGATAAGCGCCCAATCAAGGGATCAGATGCGGTCATTGAGCTGTTATCTTCCTGTCATCGCGGGTACTGCCAATAGGAGGGCTGAAGTGGGTTTCCCTGGTGGGCTTGACTTCCGGTAGATCTGATTAGCTTAACGCAGGGAAATGGTGAATTCGTCTATGATCCTGTCATGGAGTCCATAGACCTTGACCCGGATCTGATTCCGGTCAACGGGGTCGAGAATGCAGTAGTGATATGCCTTATGAAAGACCTGCGAGTGGTCATTACGGCTGGAATGGTCATAGAGTGGGGCTCCACCCCCGCCGGTAGTGATATAGTGGATCCCTTTGTGGAAGGAGCGTTCATAGCAGTGGTCATGTCCTGAAAAGACGGCTTTGACGGGGTATTGTCCAAACAGCGCCGGCAGAAACAGTCCCAGTCCCAGTTCGTCTCCGTGCTTACCGGAACTGAATACAGGATGATGGACAATGATGATGATGGGTAGGTCAGAATCGGTCAATTGTTGCTGAAGCCAGGTGTATTGAGCGGATCCGGGTGAAAGACGCCTGGTGGAATCCAGGATGATCCAACGGATCGAATCAATCGACACCGCATAATAGGTATCGCTTAAATACAGGAAGTTGTCGAGGAAGAGGTCTTTGTTCTTTTCATGATTGCCCCGGGCGGGATAGAAGGCAGCATTCTGGGTCAAGGGATCGATGATCTCCAGGAAATTGTCATATTCGCTTTGTCTGAGCCCTTGTTGAACCAGGTCGCCGGAGTGGAATAAGGTATGAAAGGAATGCTGAGTCAATTGGGCGACCACCTGGCGATGGATGTCATGCTGGGTGCGAGTGTCACCATAGATGGCGATTTGGGCATAAATGGAGACCCCAAAAAGCAAGAAACTCCAGATCAGTATTTGTCGGTACAAGGTCAGCTCAGATCTGCTAAAGAAAAGTACTTATCGCGGAAACGCTGGAGGTCTTCCCAGGCAGGTTTTTTGTTGTCAGGATTGCGTAAGAGGGCGGCGGGATGGTAGGTGACAAAGGCGGGTCGATCCATAAAAGTGTGTTCCATCAGGCGTAATTTTCCCAGCGGCAGATCGGTCTGCAGCAGTGTTTGAGCCGCCACCAAGCCGAGCAGCAGGAAGATCCTGGGCTGGATGATATTGATCTGTTCGATCAGATAGGGCAAGCAGGCAAGGCGTTCCTCGATCGCAGGATTACGGTTGTTGGGAGGACGGCATTTGACGATATTGGCGATATACACGTCCTGGCGGGTGAGGTTGATGGCATTGAGCATCCGGTCCAAAAGCTGTCCGGCATCGCCTACGAAGGGTCTGCCGGTGAGGTCTTCCTGCCTGCCGGGACCCTCCCCGATGATCATTGCCCGGGCTTTGGGATTGCCTTCGCCATAGACCATGCGATATCTGTCATGGGACAATCCGCAATTGGTACATTCAGAATACTGTGCCCTCAACCGGTTCAATTCATCCGCAGAACCAACCGTTGCCCGATAGATACAGTCGATGCCGCTCACATTCAATAGTTCAAGGTATTGTTTGATTGCTTGGTAGGTCATGGGATGTCTGATCAGTCGTCGTTATCGTCATCCTGATCAAAATCGTCCGTATCGTCTTCTTCGTCTTCGTAGGCATCGGTCAATTTCAAGGAATCATCTACCGTTTCGGTATCCATGAGCGGTTCATACTCATAATCGTCATCGCGCCGATAAGCCGGGGTTATTGCGGCTGCCTCTGCTTCGGCGATCTCAGACAGGTAATCCGGCACTTCATTCTCCGCCACGTGTGTCATGGCGATCTCGGTCAATTTATCCACGAGTTTTTGTTTCACATAGGAAGGCAGTTTGTTGAGCCGTTCGACCTCGAGATTAGCCAAGAGGCAATACAAGTAGTTCATATTCCCTTTTTCCAGGAAGGTCTCGATCTTGTTATTAATCATGTTCTTCTCCAGTGTTCATAAATTGCAGATCGGGTGCGATGTAACGCTGAACCCGATTGGTCTCGGCACTAATGATGGCTGCCACTTCGCTCACTGCCTGGTCCAGTTCGTCATTGATCACCAGATAATCATAAAGGCAGATCCGGGTAATCTCCCGGGAGGCGATCTGCAGCCGTTTTTCTATCTCCTCCATGGTATCGGTGTTACGCTTGATCAAGCGGTCACGCAGGACTTCCATGGAAGGGGGCAGTATGAAGATCTTGACGTATGGAATGTCGGTAACCGCGATCTGCGCCGCACCCTGGACATCGATATCCATGATCACGTGCCGACCGGCTGCCAAGCGTCGCTTGATGAAACTGATTGAAGTGCCGTACCACTTGCCAAAGACATTGGCATGCTCGAGGAAGTCCCCTTCCCGGATGCGCTGCTGGAATTCTTCATCATTGACAAAGTGATAATGGATCCCGTTCTGTTCTTCCCCGCGGGGCTTCCGGGTGGTGTAGGATACGGAATAATCAATGTCGTCCGCCTGCTTCAGCACCTCATTGAGAATGGTGGACTTACCTCCTCCGGAAGGAGCCGAGAGGATGATCAGAAAGTGTGCTTTCTTCTCTATCACGGCATCAGATCTATAGAATAAAGGGGTTTAGACCTCGAGTACTTTCTGGTATTCGAGCGCTGAAAGCAGGTTTTCCAGTTCGTCCGGTTCGGAAAGTTTGATCTTGATCAGCCAGCCCTCATCATAGGGTGACTTGTTGATCAGGTCGGGCGAATCTTCCAGATCGGTGTTGCGCTGTTCCACTTTACCGCTTACCGGGCTGTTGATGTCTTCCACTGCCTTGGGGGTTTCGATGGTGCCGCAGGGTTCTCCGGCAGTTACTTTGGTTCCTACTTCGGGCAGGTCAACATAGACGATCTCGCCCAATTCCTTTTGAGCAAAATCAGTCACGCCCATTGTGGCAATCTCGCCGTCCACTCTGATCCACTCATGTGATTCCGTATAGTACAGGTCTTCAGGAACAAACATTGTTTCCTCCACTGAAATAGTTTTTCACCACATCTAAATGAGGCTATATTATGTCAAGTACAATCGTCCGCCGGCTCAAATCTCAGCCGGGCATAACTCAGCAATTCCCGCTTCTTTTCTTACACAAATTACACTCTATACGCTTTATAAAATATCTATCCGAACTTGAGCTAAAAAAACCCGAATATATGCGTTTTGTAATCGTAAATCATTGATAAATAGACAGCGGGTATCCGTAAAACTGCCATATAGTGTCCAAAA
>Ga0194125_10006496_pt1 | contig 17236 bp, 15 predicted proteins | sample TA2KigC250mmetaG_FD_148626 | JGI IMG/M metagenome (GOLD analysis project Ga0194125, IMG submission 148626) | Freshwater microbial communities from Lake Tanganyika, Tanzania - TA2015034 Kigoma Deep Cast 250m | ecosystem: Environmental > Aquatic > Freshwater > Lake | place: Tanzania: Lake... | reverse complement strand
TTTTGTTTATGCTTTAGGAGTTCTGCAGCATACCCCGGACCCCCACTATACTTTTATGCAGCTGTCAAGCCTTGCTAAGGAAGGCGGACATTTAGAAACCGGGGTTTATGAAATAAAGCACCCTCTTGGACACTATGTAGAAAGGTTATTAAGGAGAGTTACAACAAAATTACCTGAAGCATGGTTATGGTCGATTTCATATTTATCGATTATTCCTAATTTTATGTTTTATAAACTTGGATTTCAACATATACCCGGATTAAACCAACTCATCCGTGTACTTATCAGAACAAACCCAAGTTGGAAATGCAGCCAGGTTGATACATACGATTGGTATATGGCTCCTTATCAAAGACGGTATAAAGTTGGAACCACCGAGAATTGGTTTCTTGAAGCAGGATATCAGAATTTAGTTAGAGATAAATTAGGATACGGATGCGTATTAGGTCAAAAAAAAATTAACGCTCCGGAGACAAGAAACATTAAGATGCAGGAAGTACCAAAAGAATTTGACGGTGTGACTTTATTTAGTTAAGCTTTTTGAAAACTGATTGTAGGTAATTTTATACTTTAATAAAATATAATTACTTATTTTATGAATAATAAAAAGAAAAAAATATTTCTCGTTGGCGGTACCCGTCCGAATTTTGTAAAATTGGCTCCAATATGGCGTGAATTGAAGAAATACAAAAATCAATTTGAAACAAAATTAATTCATGCTGGGCAGCATTATGATTATGAAATGTCCCAAATATTTATAGACCAGTTCGGTTTACCAAAACCTGATTATTCACTAAAAGTTGGTTCAGGTACTCATGGTTATCAAACTGCTCAAGTGCTAACAAAATTTGAAGAAATATTGTTAGTGAACCGTCCGGAATTGGTAGTTGTTGTGGGAGACGTTAATTCAACCGTTGCTGCTGCGTTGGCAGCAGTAAAATTAAACATTCGTGTTGCACATATTGAGGCCGGTTTACGAAGCTTTGATTTGACTATGCCTGAAGAAATCAACCGTATATTAACGGATAGAATCTCAAACCTTTTATTTGTTTCAGAGCCTTCCGGCATTAAGAATCTTAAAAAAGAAGGGATAACTGATTCCGTTTTTTTTGTTGGTAATATAATGATAGATTCTTTGATGTTTAATTTAGATAAAATCAAGAATAATAATACGGTAAGGAAACTAAAAATACTTGGTGAAGATTTTGGAGTAGTAACACTTCACCGTCCTTCAAACGTAGACTACAAAAATTCATTGGTTCAAATATTAAAAATACTTAGGATAGCAGCATCGGAAAGAAAGATAATTTTTCCTGTTCACCCGCGAACAATAAGGAGTATAGAATATTTCAAATTAGAGAAGCAGTTTAAATCCATCAAGAATTTGATATTAACAGAGTCTTTGGGTTATTTAGAATTTATGAACCTTGTTGTAAATTCAAATTTAGTAATTACGGATTCCGGTGGAATACAGGAAGAGACTACTTGGCTTGCAATACCTTGCATTACATTAAGAGAAAATACGGAACGTCCTATCACAGTAACAAACGGAACTAATACCATTGCTGCATTAGATTTAACTTTATTTGAAGAAGCATTGAAACAAACAAAAAAGTTTAACAAAAAAAAATATAAGCCACCTAAGTTATGGGATGGGAAGACATCTCAAAGGATATTAAAAATTATTTCTAATTATTTATAGGTTAAAATTAGCCGGGAGTAATGATGGAGGAAATTAAAAAGACACATGTTGATTATTTGAATATAATTGGCGGCACGGCGGCAACTTATAGGAACTATACGGAAAAAAGATGGAATAAATATTATTTGCATACTTATAAAATGATTGTTCATAATATGATAAAAGGCATAAGTAGAGAATCAGTTGTTGATGTTGGTACTTCACATGGAAATTGGTATAAATTTTTAAAGAAGGAAAGATTTAATCTAATTTATGGTGTTGAACTAGATAAAGGAAGAGCAGAATTAGCGCGCAAATGTGGGTATACAGAAGTATTTAACATTGATGCAAAAAATATACCCTTACCGGATAGTTCGATAAATGTTGCCGTATCAAACGATGTTTTTATTCATATTCTTCAATTGGAAGATAAAATTGCAGTAATAAAAGAAATTGAACGAATTTTAAAACCTGGGGGAATTTTTATATTTAATCATTCAATGTCAAAGAGTGTACTTTCTGAAAAATATATTATTAAAAATCATTGTTCATTCTTAAGTCTTGATGAACTAATTAGATTGGTAATTCAAAACACATATTTGAAGGTATTAGATATAAAGCCGACTTATTATCATTTTCGTGATAACTCAGATAATTTTTTTGTAAAGTACTTACGCTCAATTCTTATATATCTGCCATTTGCAGTCTCATTTTATATTCTCTTTGATTCATTAATAAATCGTAAAATCTCAATTCAAGAATCTGATTATGTTTATATAAAATTACAGAAAATTAGTTAGGTAAAGGAAAAGTAAATTTATTTTGTATAAATCAATGGTGAATTAAAATGGAATATTTCGCACATAAGGATTCTCTTGTTGAATCAAGAAATATTGGAAAAGGAACAAGAATTTGGGCATTTACTCATATCCTACCGAATGCAGTGATTGGGGAAGAATGTAATATATGCGATCATACCTTTATTGAAAATGATGTTGTAATTGGGAACAGAGTGACGATTAAGTCAGGTGTACAAGTTTGGGATGGAGTAAAATTGGAGGACGATGTATTTGTTGGACCAAATGCAACATTTACAAATGATTTATATCCGCGCAGCAAAAATCATCCAAAAGTGTTCGTTAAAACAGTTGTTTCGAAAAATGCATCAATTGGGGCAAACGCGACAATATTAGCAGGTGTGAAAATAGGAATGTACGCTATGGTTGGAGCTGGTGCAGTTGTAACAAGAGATGTACCCCCCTATTCGATAGTGGTTGGAAATCCAGCAAAAATTAAGGGATATATTAATTCTAAAAAAGAAAATTTCTTTAATGAAAATGTAACAAGTACTAATTTTGATAACCATAAAACTGATGACATCTTTAATGAAAAAATCTATAATTTACCGATTATTACTGATCTTAGGGGCTCCTTGTCATTTGGAGAATATGATACGCATCTTCCATTTATACCGAAAAGATATTTTGTAATATATGATGTGCCTAATAAGGAAATTCGAGCTGAACATGCCCATAAACAACTACATCAATTAGTAATTTGCTTAAAAGGTCAGTGTAAAATTGCTTTGGACGATGGTAATAGGCGAGGAAGTTTTTATTTAACCAATCCATCCATTGGCATTTACATACCACCAATGATATGGAATATGTTATTTGACTTTTCTAACGATGCGACATTATTAGTACTCGCCTCGGAGAAATATTCGGCTGAGGATTATATTAGAGATTACAAATTATTTCAAGATTTAGTTTTGAATTCAGAACATGTGTAATAGGCAAATTAATTTAGCATGGATTGGAAATCTAGGCAACGTCGGATTTAACTTTGTTAAGTTATTGAACAAATATTATATCGAGGCTAGTGTTTATATTCCAAAAGATAGTTTTCGTAAGAAAACACCCGGGAATCCTAACTACGAATATGAAGGGGCCTCAAAAGAAAAATTTGTTAATCATTATAACAGGTATTTAGTTTTAAACTATTTATTAAGAAAAGTAAATCTTGAAATATCCATTGCCAAAGATCTGTCCAGTATTTTTAAGAAGCATAATATTATTCAAGCACAAACTGGAAATGAAATAATAGCTAATGAAATTAGCCGCATAAACAATACACCATTTGTTGCTCTACCCACGGGGGCCGATCTTAGTGAGTTAGCTTTTTCTAAAACAAGAGATGGAAGTAAATATAGAAACGCGCTTCGAAATGCGAAGCACATTTTTTTAGTTAATATAAACCAATTTGGATATATAGATAAATTACAATTAAACGATATTCCACATTCGTTTTTACCTTTTAATATAAATGCAAGTAACTTTCAATTTTCCGAAAACATTATTAAAAATAAATTAATTATTTTTTCTATAGCGCGTCTAGATTGGAAGTCAAAAAGCAGGAAATCTACAAAAAGAAACGACATTTTTTTTCGTGGATTTGCTGAATTTGTTAATAATGAAAATAAAAAGGATTTTGAGTTAGTTATTGCTGATTGGGGTGTAGATAGAAAAGAAACATATCGGTTGATAAAAATATTAGGTATAGGACACATCACAAAATTTATATCACCTGGAAATAAAAAATATTTTTACGAAATTATTAAATCATCAAATATAATTGTTGATCAATTTAATCTTGGCGCAATAGGGCTTGGTGCTCTTGAATCTATGGCTATGTCTAAGCCTGTATTTGCTTATTGTGATGAAGGAGATTCGAAAGTTGCCTATGGAAATGTAATACCAGTTATTAATACAAGAAACGAGGAAGATGTTTTCAGATATTTAAAATTACTGTCGGAAAATTATATAAAGAAAAAATCGGAAGAATCTTTTAACTGGGTACAAAAACATCATTCCGAAGAAAAAATATTTTTAACATTGAAGGAAGTATATCAGAAAATTCTTTTATAATGTTTTTTCTAATTTAGTCTATGAATGAAAATGATATGGGAAAAATATTTTTAAATGATTTGCATCGTCAGAATTCTATCTTAGAACACTTATTAAGTGATGCTTTTTTAAGGGTGCTTAATAGTGGTCGGTATATTTTGGGTACCGAAGTAAGTGAATTTGAGAAAGAATTTGCGACCTTTGTTGGCTCAAAATATTGTATTGGTTTATCTAACGGAACAGATTCCTTAGAATTAGCGCTACGCTCTTTAGGAATTGGTTATAAATCTAAGGTTGCAATTGTAGCAAATGCTGGGAGTTATAGTTCAACTGCAGTTTATGCCTGTGGTGCAATACCTCAGTATATTGATGTCTGCAATGATAAGATGACTATGGATCCAAAAGATTTGAGGATGAACATTAATAAAGAGACAAAAGCTGTTATTGTAACTCATTTATATGGTCAGATGGCAAACATGCCTGCTATTTTAGAAATAACGAATAAGTTTGAGATACCAGTAATTGAAGATTGTGCACAAGCGCATGGAGCTGAATTAAATAAAATCAAAGCAGGCAATTGGGGTAAAATGGGTTGTTTCAGTTTTTATCCGACAAAGAATCTTGGGGCGTTAGGTGATGCCGGTTGTATTGTGACTAATGATTTTACAATCCAAGAACATTTATTGAAATTAAGACAATATGGTTGGAGTAAGAAATATAAATCTGACATTCCATGTGGACGTAACAGTCGGTTGGATGAATTACAAGCAGCTTTCTTAAGAGGTAAACTACCGTATTTAACTGAATGGAATAACCGAAGAAAAGATATAGCAAATATTTATTCTCAAAGGCTTAACAAACTTAATAATAAAGTTATTTGCCCTACGAATTTTAACCAAGATAATGTTTTTCATTTATATGTAATGCGGACAAATAATAGAGATGATTTAGCAAAATATTTAATATCATGTGGAATTATTGTTGATGTTCATTATCCAATTCCTGATCATCAACAAACATTTCATAAAAATTCATTTCTTGAAGTTGAATTACCGGTAACAAAAAAGTTGTGTAAAGAAATATTATCAATTCCTTGTTATCCTGAATTATCTAATGATGAAATTAATTTCATTGTTTCAAAAATAGTGGATTATTTTGTTTGACTATAATAAATATTGCTTTGTTAAAGACAAATTTGAGTTTACAATTAAATTAGTTCTAAAAAATAATATTAGTAGATAACAATCAAATGCTTTTCATCAAAGAGTATAATCTCCAACAATTACAAAACTGGGACGAAAAACTTTATTCGGTTGGGAGCGAAGCAGGATTCTGCCAATCTAGTTGCTGGGCAAAAATTATTGGAAAAATTGATAATGCCCGCCCTATTTTTTTAGAAGTATATAATAACAATGAAATTGTTTTGTCGTTATTACTGTTTCATAAGATTCCATGGGACAGAGAAAAACATAAAGGAAACAAAGGTATTTATGAATATTTGTCGGGCAAACACAAAGGTTGGTTAATGTGGATGGATGGACCAGTATTTCATTCTACAGATAGTATAAAAACTTTAGGATCACTAAGGCTAATTCTTGATTGGATTGGAGATTATGTAAAGAAAAATGATTTGTATAAAATTGAATCGTTGGGATTTCCGCATCAAAGTAAGTGGACAATTGATTCTGATGTTAAAAACTTATTTGTTCAGTTCGGATACAGTCCAAAGACAAAAGCAACATATTTGGTGGATATAACTTTAGATGAAAAAGAAATTTGGAAGAATTTAAAAAGCTCGGCAAAAAAAAGTATAAAGAAAGCCCAAAAACATTGCATTAAGGTTATTCAAATTCGATCTTTGGAAGAATATAGGAATAAATTTTATTTACCTTATGTTGAAATGGAGAAAGACTTTGGCAGAGTGACAAATCCCTGGAGAGCAGAGGAAATCCAGTGGAATGAAGGTTATGAAAAATTTTATCATTATTTTGTTGCCGAAACAGCAAATAGAGAAATAATTGCAACTCTCGGGATGTATGTTTATAACGGTACGGCTACTGAGATTGCATCCTCAATGAGTAAAAAAGCGTACATAGAAAAAATACCGGCTCAAGATTTACTACACTGGGAAATGATCTTGGAAGCAAAGAGGCTGGGTTGCCATACATTTGACTTGGCAGGAGTTAATCCTAATCCGGTCGATTCCAAAGAAAAAGGCATTAAACAATTTAAAGATAAATGGGGTGGTGTATATACCGAGTACTATACATATGAGAAAGTATCCTCGAAATTTAGAGCCAAATTAACTGGTTTATTAGTGTCTCTTTATCATAAATTACATAGGTATTAAGGATTCACTGTTGAAACATAAATTGGCCATCGTTTAATATGACAAAGAAAAGAAAAATTCCATTTATTGAATATTACCTTGGAATATTTACTAGCAAAGACGATAGAATTTTGGATGTGGGCTGCGGACCGGCAAGGTATAGAAATGCAACAAAATTTAATTATATAGGAATAGATCTTACAAAGGAAGATTATTCAGCTGGAATAAAAAGAAATGTTGACGTGGTCGCTTCAGCAGAAGATATTCCGTTTATAGAAAAAACCTTTGATCTTGTTTTTGCAACTTCCACATTTTACCAAGTTTTTAATTATCAAAAAGCATTAAGTGAAATATATAGAGTAATAAAGCCGGGAGGGAGAATTCTATTGTTCGATTATAACAAACAGATTCAGAAAAGACTTGAAAAAAGTGAGAATCATAACCTTCCATGCTGGACACAATTCGAATTAATGAATCTAATAAAAAAATTCGGTTTTATTGATTGTAAAATGCTAACAAGAACTGCACATAAAACTTTTTTTATTGAAAAATATTTTTGGCTTTTTTATCAAAGTTTTTTCAGCAGCTGGATAATAGTTACAGGAAAGAAGTCTTTTAAATTGAATTAATTTTTCAAATTTGTTTTTCAATATATTTAATCATGTAAATATTATTGTTATATAGATCAATGTAAATGAAAGATCATTACGGTAATAAAGTAATATATAGTTTTGCTGCACTTTTAATTATTAATTTACTGCAATTTCTTCTTGTGCCTATAATTTCAATTGGACTAGGTGTAGAAGTATACGGAATCTGGTCCCAAATTCAGGCAGCCGTAAATTTTTTACTGCCACTTGCTTTGCTTTCGCTTCCCGAGGCATTTACTAGATTTACCGCGGCAGAAAAAGATAAATCCGTTGTAGCCACTAATTACTATACGGTACTTTTTACCGTTGTGACGGTAGGAGTTGTAATAGCACTGATTTTTTATTTGCTTGCACCGATTATCAGCGAAACATTTATAAAAACGGAATTTAGTACAATACGACTGTTTCAAACCGCTTCTTTTTTGATAATTGCTCAAACTATTAATAAACATTCTTTAGGTTACTTCCGTACTTTCCAGGATGAAAAACTTTATTCGGCAATTCTTGTTATACAGAATCTAGTTTTAATATTAGCTGCTATTATATTGATAAATTATAATTACGGTTTAAAAGAAATTATCCTTTCATTAATTATAGTCTATAGTGTTGTATACATTTTGACTCAGGTGTTAATTATAAAAGACATCGGTTTTAAGCTACCCGACATCAGGATTTTGAAACCTTTGCTTTTATTCAGCTTGCCTTTGTTACCCATGGGTTTTTTTAACATAATAAATAATATTTCCGATAGATATATTATAGGATATTATTTACCGGTCATGGAAGTTGCCAAATACTCTGCTGGATATAGTCTAGTAATGGTAGTACAATTTTTATATGCACCATTCTTTCTTTTTCTATTTCCCAAAACAACTAATTTGTGGGAATCAAAAGATTTTCACACAATGAATAAAGTGATGAATTATTCTAATAAATTGCCACTATTTGTCGCGATACCTGTTGTTTTTGCTTCAGGATTATTATATAAAGAATTTTTGTTGTTAATCACTGGTCAAATATTAGATATATCTTTTTTGTTGATTCCTGTAATTTGTGTTGGATATATATTCTTGTTTATAGGAGAAATCTATGCTTATGTTTTAATTACTGCAAAAGTGACGAATTATATTATGAAGGGGTATATTATCGCTAGTACAATTAATATTGTTGGGAATATTATATTAGTTCCTATAATAGGTATAATTGGAGCAGCTTTAATAACTCTATTAACCTTCTTTGTGCAGATGCTTTATTTTATTATTAAGTCAAATAAATATTATAAATTACAGCTAGATTGGAAATTCTTATGGAAATCGATTATTTCTGCAGTTTTTATGATTATTTGTATTTATTTTCTTAAGCAAGAATTATGGGGAATTGACAATTCAATTCTTCTTTTGATTATGACGATAGTAGGTGCGTTGATTTACATCTTGACCTCATTTTTATTTGGTGTGATCAATAAAGATGAAATACTATTAGTTAAAAGTTTGATATTGTTTAAGTTGTTAAAAAACCAATAGTTGAGCATCAAGAACACTTTTTTAAAGTGGGATTAAAATATGCAAAAAGATAAAGTTGAGGAAGTACTTAATTTACAGCACAAAAAAATTCTTAGAATCTTAAACGACAATTATAGAAAGATCTTAGATCTTGCATGCGGATTAGGTTTCCTATCTTATAATTTAAGTGAGAAATATCCACACGCCGAAGTAATTGGTATTGATGGAGACAATTCATATATAGAAAGATCATCTAAATTTTTTAAAAGTAACAATCTACGATATAAATACTCATTAATTGAAGATATTGAAGAAAGAAACTTCGATTTAATTGTCTTTTCTGGAACAATTGAGCATTTGCCTAATGTAGGAATTCAATTAAAAATAATAAACAAAATTATGGATGATAATGGTACCTTAATAATAACTACCGATAACGCACATTATATAAAGTTCATCCTTACCGGAATATATTATTCTTTTACAAAGAAAAGACCTTCATTATATATGTGGCACAATCAGGAAGGTAGATATCTCTGGTGGAACCATCATATTTACAGCTGGACCCTTTCTACTTTATCTACATTACTATATTTATACGGCTTTAAGCTTGAAAATTATTGGTTCTGCACCAACAAGTTGAGCAACAAATTTACGGATAATATATACTCTTTGATAGGGTTGATAATTCCTGCATTTAGAAAGTATCTCATATTAAAACTTACAAAGTTTTCTGAGCCTACTATTTTAGAAATAGAAAAACCAATTACTGATTAGTAATATATAGAGAAACAATGGTATCTTCTCTGAAAAATAATCATAGCTTCAGTTGTCATGGGTACTATATTGTTTCTAATAAGGCCTCTATTAGTTCCATTAGAAGATCTATCAACAATAGTAATATTAATTCCAGTAGGAGTCCTAATTTATGTAAGCATAGTTATACATCTGCATACTATCGTTCAAGAAGAATAAAATTTGTTAAGAAAAAAAACTTTTCAGAGGAAGGTCTTTAATGTTAATTTTTCTTCATGTCATTATTATACTGGCATTCTCAATTTTTGCCGGTTATGGAATCATCAGTCTTTTTAGTCATTTGTTTGAAATAGATAAGAATAAAAAGCTGTTCTTAATAACGCCCGTTTTCGGATACGCTCTATCGCAAATATTATTCTATCAATTATACCTTGTTTATGAAAATGCAAGAATAAGCTTTGTGTTCGCTATTCTGATCATCGTCATTATTAATGCCATATGTTTTATTATTATTAGCTGGAACCAGAAGATAGGAAAGACTTTAAAATCTTTTCAACCGGAAAAACATGATTATAAATTATTATGGATATTATTAGCGGTTTTCATTTTAAGTGCTTGGCAATATGTGTTGGTCGGTGAAGGATTTTATTATCATTCGGGGAACGAAGATTTTTTTGACGGTGTTAGAGGCGGAGGAGTATATTTAGTAAATACGCCGATGAAATACATACGCTATGATATGTTTGAAAATATTAATTTTGTTGCCGTTATCGATTTACAATATAGTAGTCAGGCATTTTGGCGATTGTTTCTTAATGTTGGTGGCGTAGATGGGTTTTTGTTACAATCAATTTTAAATCTCTTTTTAACTTGCATAGGTGTTTACTGGTTAGTTGTTTATGTATTCAACGGTAATAAAAATGTTGCTTTATGGATTTCATTTTGGAGCGTGGCAATAAGCTTTTATTTTGTTACCTATATGACGGGTCATATAGGTTCAATGATGTATGTATCAGTTATAACTATTCCACTTGGTTTATTTCTACTTTGGAGCCGCAAAGAGATAAAATGGGTTTGGTTAATTCTTATATATGTTTTTTTATATTTTATACACAATACTTACCCTGGACCAATTTATTTTTTAATCATTCCGGCAGTTCTCTTAGCAATTCATGAAAGGGTATTGACCCCGCTTAATTTATGGAAAAAATTCTCAGATTTCTTCGGAATTTCACTTATTAACTCTAAAAAACTGCACTTCAATAAACAAAAACTTTTACGTCAGATTATATTAATGATTTTTATTTTACTTGGAGCCTTGTTTATAATTCAATTTTCATGGAATTATTTTGAAATAAATAGGATTCAAGCAATTTTAAGACAAAACGTGAGCTGGAAAATTACTTTATTCAAAGAAATGTTTATGGTTTTTTGGGGTATATACCCTCCGGGCTCTACAGGAACAACCTCAATACTTCCATTATTTTTATCTAACGATGTAATAAATTATTCAGCGCTTTTTCTAGCCCTTGTTATATCATCAATAGCGTTTTATACCGTTTTTCATTGCCGTTTGATTAAGGAAAGATGGTTCTTGTTTATATATGGAATTCTTTTTATTTGGTTTCTTATAGTGATACGTTACTTCTGGGGAAGTAGCTATTATTTTTATAAATTTTTATATGTCCATCTGTTTTTAATTGTTATAGTATTAATATTATGGATCTATGAACGAAGAAAATATTGGAGTAAGCCGAAACGTACTATAATATTTGCGGTGTTTTATTTTTTAGGATTTTTAAATATCATTTGGGATATATCTCTTGGATTAGATTTTTATCAACGTCCGTATAATGATAAAAAAAGTATCACAGACTTTTTTGAAAAAGTACCGGATAATTTGCTTAAAAAAGCTTACCTGGATATCCCAAATGAAGTAAATAATTTAACTTTTAGACATTTGTTTAAAGACAGAGATATAGAAGTAATATATTCCAAAGAGCTTAAAGCTACAGCGCATTATTTTATCCAAGTTAAAAATATCCAAAATGCTACCAATAATTTAGTTACGCAACAGAACGTTATATATGAAAATAAAGTATTAAGAATCAGTGAGGCTGTTAAAGAAAATGACATGACGGTTTTTACTCTTTATGACCCGGATTTCGTTGCTGATATAAATATTAACTGGGTTGGTAATAAAATGACTATTGAGGGCTATTACTTAAAAAATGATACTGATCAACTGATTGATTTTATTAAAACCCAGGGACAAAATAAAAATATATATATAGACATTTTTGAAACCGAGGCTTATAATCTTATTTATAGACAATTATTAATAAATAATATAAAAGTAAATCCAAATCCGGTTGAAAGTAACTGGTTTATAAGAATTAAAGGAGATGGTGTTGTTTATTCTCCCACGAAAGGCGACTCTCTTGTTTGGAATGGACTCGTTCTTAAAATAGAAAATTTACCTGAAAGCGGAAGAATTATTAGACCCCTTAGCCATTTTAAGGATATTTCGGATCCCCACCGCCTGAATTTTACTGATATTTATTATATGATTAAAAATCGAGGCTCGTCTGTATATTTAGATATGCCACATCATGAGCACGCATATCTGTTCTTAACCGAAATGTTGGGGAAAAATGGAATATCGATTGTTGATAATCCTGATGAGTCAAGGCTTGTTCTAAGATTTAGATTGTTCCCGCCTTACGAGGAATTCAATTACATGACAGTAACTCATCCAAATGAGGATTTGCTCGCAAATGCTCGTTATCAGTCTTATTTTTTCAATTATAAGTGGACGGTCGAATTAGTAGATGTTCCTCTGGAAGGGCGCACTATGAGTGAAGAAAACATTGAAATTCTACCAATTCCTTATAGAATATTGATCGCAAGCTACAGTGAAGATTATAAACTGAAGATCCAAAATATTACTGATAATGCAAAATATATAAGACTCTTTATAGAACCTGGGCCGGGTATTGACTTCAAGAATTTTATTTTAAAGGTTGGTAATGGTAAAGATATTTCTAATAATTATTTAATAACATATCCGCAGACACTTCTCAACATTCCATTGAAAGATTACGGCGTAGCTGATAGTAGTGTCTTTGAGTTGAAATTGGAAAGTGTCGATTTAATAGGGCATTCTCTATTACCACTAGAAGAAAGATATCTAAATTATGTTATAGTGGGTGCAGAACTTACAGATAATATTGATACTTATTCAGATTATGCCTTAAAGGTAATTAATCACGAACCTTTATCTATTGTTTCTATTCTTTTAGATAGAATTTTGGGTATTAAGGGACTAAAAAGAGAAGAAATTGATATTATAGATAGAACCAATACTAATAATATAATATTTGGTATGGGGTGGTATCCAATTGAATCACTCAATCATGAAACATATCGGTGGGTTGGTGATAATACAGCAGAAATTGTATTAAAGAATATTGATAAGAAAAATAATGTTGTCCATGTAGCTATTGAACCTGGTCCGTCTTGTGGAGGAAAACCGCTCAAATTAAAAGTTTACAACAAAGATCAAATAATTAAAGATGAAGTTGTAAATGGAAGAAGTAATTTTGAGATACAAATACCTGAAGAAATATATGAGAATAATAAGGAGCAAATAATATTAAAACTAGTAGCAGAAACAGTAAACACAAAGATAGCTTCGGATTCTAGAATATTAAATTACAGGGTATTCAATATTTCATTGAAGGAAGCGGCACCTCAACAAAAAACAATTATTGATAAAGCATATCATAATAAGATAAACCTTGGTGGTGGTTGGTTTCCATTTGAAGAATATAAAGAAGTATCTTTTCAATGGGTAGGGCAAGAGGCTGCAGAGATTGTATTGAATAATATAGATGATAAACAAAATATTGTTCAACTTAATCTTGAACCCGGACCGGGCTGCGGAGGTAAACAACTCAACTTAAAAATTTACGGTAATAATAAATTAATAAGAGAAGAAATTATTCAAGGGAGAAAGAATATTGAAATAAAACTACATGAAGAATTATATAAAAATAATAAGAATGTAGTTTTAAAATTGATTGCAAAAACTGAGAATACTAAAATAGCTTCAGACCCAAGGATATTGAATTTAAGAGTATTCAATATTTCATTAAAAAAAGCAACAGCCCCTGAAAAAACAATTATTGATGAACCCAGCCTTGATAACTTAAGCCTTGGTAATGGCTGGTATCCGTATGAAATCTATGAAGGCGAATCATTCCAATGGGTTGGGAAAGAAGCGGCAGAGATTATTTTTAGAAATTCTGATAATGATTTTAAAAAAATTGCACTAAATCTTGAGCCTGGTCCAAGCTGTGGTGTGGATCCATTAAAATTAAGTGTGTTCATAAATGAAAAGTTAATAGATAGATATAATCTTCTTGACAAGAAGACCATTGAAATAGATCTAATAAAAAATAAAAACTATATAAAGAATGGGAGAACTATAATTAGGTTAGTACCATCAACAAAGAATGTTATAGTTCCTGGAGATACCCGGATACTTAATTTCAGAGTATTTAAAATCAGCCTTAATGAAAGCAATTAGTCTCTTCTTTAACAATATCTTAATAATAGGAAAGGTTCAACATTTGTGAAATCAAAAATATTTCAGCACCTATTTTTTATCTTAGGAATTCTTTACTGGGCTTTTTGCAGTCACTATCATGTTGTTATCACTGAAATACTAACTGATTGGATGGATACTCCTTATGGTAGATTTCTACCGAGAGAATATGTTTATGAATTTTCTGCATTTTTATTTTTTGTAACGTTATTATTCATTTTATATAAATCTATTAAAGGTACTTCCAGAATAAAAACTCTTCTATACTGGTTTTTTGTATTCTTGAGTGTTGTATTATCTTATCGATTTTTAATAACTGTTCCTATCGAAATTGTTCATTTTCCTCAATATGCATTACTTTCAATTATTCTCGCTTATTCATTAGATAGAGAAAAAAATAAATTTTTAATACTCAAGATTTTATTTATTGTTACAATACTCGGAATTCTAGATGAATTTTACCAATATGTTTATTTAACAAAGAAGTCATCACACTATCTTGATTTCAATGATTTTTTCTTGAATCAAGTTGGAGCCTCTATAGGCATACTTATCTATTACGGTTTTAGTAGAGAACCTAAAATTGACGAAAATATTAAAAAGTTCACTATTCCAATAAAAACACTTCTTATTGTAATAGTGGGAATAACAATAATATTTAGTTTGCTGTCAAGTAATATTAATTTTAGAGCAACGCATGAAATAGAGCCAGGGGGATTTTCTGAGAAAGATGGGAAAACAATTTTTTATCTCGAAAGAATTCCTGAGAAATTTGGTAATTGGGTGCTTGATGATAAAGAGACTGGTTACTTCTACATATTAGATCCGATACTTGGAATTTTATTCTTATTATGTTATGGCTTGCTTTTTGGAACTTATGACAGACGGTTTTATTATAGTTTTATTGAAGTAATTATGAAACAAAACATACCAATTATTAAAAAGGAGTAGTATAATCCGTAATTCCCATATTTAGTTACTTAGTAGTAAATATTTCGATTGAACATTTATTTTATTTACTTTGTATTGAATTAGATCCAGTGTAGGAATATTTTCGAAAGGATTAAACCGATTCTCAAAAATTTTTAGAATGGGTGCAGGTAATAAGAAATGGTTTAGAATAACTTTTGATGAATGAGCTGATAATTCATTATTCTTAATAGTGAAAGTAAATGCTGCATAACCTTCAAGTTTGTCACCAGGAATAAATTTACTCAATAATCCTATAGATTCTGATGAGATCTCGTCTTTTGGGACATCATAAAAGCATTCGATATAAGGTGGGGAAAATTTTAATTTGATGTTCACATTTTTCTTGCCAAACTCTTTAGCTTTTAAAAATAGATAATTCTGCAGGCTTTTTGCCGAAAGTAAAATATTTACTTTCCTTTCAGAGGATGAAATTAATCTGAATTTCGTACTCTTTTTAAGCATTTGATTATCAATGATCGCTTGTTTAAGCTGGATAGTAATAAAGTCTGCTTTTATTCCTCCAATCTCTGCTTCTTCAAATCTTATAGTTAAATTTGAAAACTTTTTCGAATCGGCTGCATCCAGTGCTACTTTTGCAATGATATTTTTACATTTGACTTCTTTGAGAAGTGCTTTGGAAATATTTTTTTCAAGTTCCTCTTTTTGTGCTAACTGAATTGTATTAAATCCAGAAACCAAAAGAAATAAAAGCGACAATAAACAGACTCTAGTACTGGATAATTTTTCCATTTCTCACCTTTAATTCTTTTAGTTTGTAAAAAGATGCATCGCTGACCTTTATTTCAAATACTGAGTCAACTATAATTTTATAATCATAGTTTTTTTTAGATTCTTGTTCCAAAGGTAATTCATTAATGAAATCAGGCACCAATTTTTTTAGAGAATCTGGATAAGACAAATTAATTGCATAATATGATTCAATCGCTTTTGATAAAGTCACCAAATCACTTTTTACTTGTTCTAAACTACTTAGTTCTTCTGCTTTTGGAGGAACATAATTTCCTTTTCCTCCTTGAGAATAAGAATAGACTAAAAAGATTACAACGATTGATATAATTATAATTAAGCCAAAAAGAAGGTATTTCAAAAACCTTTTTTTATTTGAATCCTCTTTCATAAAACATTTCTCACATAATATTTATATGTAAGTTATTTTATTAATAATCAAATTACAATTCTTCTTTTCAATCATTAACTAGAAATTAAATATATAGGTAATTATGAAGCTAACATAATTATTAAAAGTAGTTATAGAAAATGCTTTCTCTAATGTTTCTTTCTCAACTAAATGATTATAATGAATCTTTGCCATCTCTACAAAGTTTTCAAACATTCCAAGTTGAACTTCTGTTGGTTGACTTAAATACCATTCAAGATTTTCTTTACTTATTTTACTATTTTTCATCTCAGAGACTCCTTTTAGTTTTTTGTTAATCGCTATAACAATTTAAGAATTATTTGGAGTCTCTTCTTTTTTCAACTACTTAATTTCAACTAACTTTGAATATATACCGCTGACATTAAGTTTTGGTCATAGTTAGATTTGTAGGGGTGCAATAAAGATTTTAAATTATAATAATGTCTATATTAAATAGCTAAGATCCTTCAGTCGTTATGAAAATCAAATGCGATATAAATTTATATTGCTATATAGATAAATAAGTTTTGTTATGTAATAAAACCCAAATGAATACCAATAGTTTTTAATAATTAAATGCAAGGAATGTAAAATGAAAAAGAAAAGTGTAAGTACGAAATTTCCTGTCCGCAAGAATGCTATTGAGAATACTAAGTCTGTTTTGCCAATCAG
>Ga0194125_10006488_pt1 | contig 17241 bp, 18 predicted proteins | sample TA2KigC250mmetaG_FD_148626 | JGI IMG/M metagenome (GOLD analysis project Ga0194125, IMG submission 148626) | Freshwater microbial communities from Lake Tanganyika, Tanzania - TA2015034 Kigoma Deep Cast 250m | ecosystem: Environmental > Aquatic > Freshwater > Lake | place: Tanzania: Lake... | reverse complement strand
AACGCAATTATCGAATATACTGCAGATAGTCTTGCTCGTTTATCTTCATTTTCTATCGCAGAACGCAACGCAAACAAAGAGCCATAAATTAACAGTAGAATAAATATACTTGTTTCTCTTGGATCCCAATGCCAAAAAGCACCCCAAGTAAATTTTGCCCAAATAGAGCCGGTTACAGTTGCAAGAATACAAAATACCATTCCAAGCTGAAGTGCAGCTGCAGATTTTGCATCATCATCTAGATTTCTTTTTCTCAGGTATCTTACTCCATAAATCATAGCCATTAAAAATGCAATTACTGATAACCAAGCTGTAGGCACATGGAAGAATATTATTTTTGCTTTCTCTTCTAGCCCAGGAATATTGGGGAATTCATACCAAGTTGATGGTTGTGAGACTATTGGGAATGTTATTCCAGATATAATAACAAACGACATTAAAATAAAGAGCGAAATTTTCCAGAGCATTACTCTTTTTTCTTTCCTTTATCGGTTTTTGTTGAAAAAGACATTTTTGTTCATAAATGCGTAGTAAAAATATAAAACTGCATAAGCAATTCCAAAGCAGAATGACTTCTTCAATTCCATTTTTCAATTTCTATATTAAAATTTGTTGAATAATCACAAAAAAAATGACAATTTTAAACAACAATGATTTGATTTTGACGTCTAATCTACTGAACATAAAAACTACAAGTATATGCCGACAAATCCAATAAAAAGGATATTTGATCTTTACACAAGCGACTTAAGTTATCAAGAAATTGAACGGTTAATAAAACGCGAAGCTAATGAAGTATATGAATTCTTTAAAAGTGATATTCCAAAACCAGATCAGTCAAAAAATAAAATTATTCGTGCCCTAATTTTTGCGCGCAGTCTATTCAATGCATTTATAATGAAACTTACTCCGGCAAGAAGAATTTTCTATTTGATTGCTTTGCTATTCTTTATTGTCGGTTATTTTCAACAAATGCACGGTTATATTTTATTAGCATTTATAATTGTTAGTTTGCTTCTAGCTTTTGAATTAGCTGATAAACTTTCTGCAAAAAGTGAATTGGATGTGGCAAGAAAAATTCAATTTGATCTCATCCCAAAAATTCCTTCTAAAATCTACAATTATGAAATCTCAGCTTTTTATGAACCAGCTCGTGAAGTTGGAGGAGATTATTACGACGTTGTCGAAACTCCAGAAAGAACATTCATTATTGTTGGAGACATTTCTGGAAAAGGAATGGCTGCAGCATTGTACATGGTAAGAGTTCAAGCCATTATTTACCAATTACTAAATAACTACTCCAGCGTTGTTGATCTTATAATCAATTTGAAAAAATATTTTTCCAAAAATCTCAGAAGGGAATATTTTTTAACTTTAGCAATTGCTTCGATCGAAAAAGATGGGATAATAAACATTGCGAGAGCTGGACATCCTCCTATTTTTCATTACATAAGTGAAACGAAGGATTTTAATATTATTAATCCTCAAGGTATTGGAATTGGTTTAAATGATCGCGGAGTTTTTGAGAAAACACTTGAGCAAATATCAGTTTCACCAAAAAAGAATGACATTGTTTTTATTTACACAGACGGAGTGACTGAAGCAATGAATATTAATTTCCAACAGTTTGGTTACGAAAATGTTAAAAGAATAATCCAATTGAATGCTGACAAAACTTCGGAAGAAATTAAAAATGCTTTGCTTCGAGGAATAAATACTTTTAGAGGGGCTGCGATACAAAATGACGACGTGTCAATGGTAGTACTTAAAGCTCTTTAATTTTCAGAATAGATAATGAATTCTTCATCAGTAGGCCTAATTTCATCGTACATACGCTTTAAAGAATTCTGAGCTGATTGGTTCCCTCTCTGCGCAGAATGTCTGTATAACTTAACAGCTTGTGCTTTATTTTCAATTACTCCAATTCCCTTTTCATAACAATACCCAAGCAATGACTGTGCAAAGCTAGATCCTTCATTTACTGCTTTTTCTAATATTCTAACATTATTCAATTTAGAATCACTTTTAGGAGTCTCAGTTAACTCAATAAAAGCAATTCGAATTTCTGCCTCTTTACTGTCACTGTTTTTTGCTAATTCCCAAAAGTCAATTGCCTTGGATTTATTTTTTGCTACAATTGCGCCGGAACTGTAAAGTAATCCTAATTCAATCATAGATGGAACATGATTATTCTTGACTGCATTTGTTAAAAAATCGAATGCTTGTTGATTTGAAATTTGATTATTCATCCCAAGAGCTGTTAAACCAGCCCAAACATACATTGCATCTGCATCTTTATTAACTATCCGATCCTTGATTAGCTTATTAAAGCTTTCTTGCTGAAATAATTGAAACAAATATTCTCCAGCTTTGAATGATCCAAGTCTGTATGCTCTCAAATAATATGACGCGCTAAGCACAAGATCTTTTTGAAGCATATATCCCTTTTCATACAATCTCCCAAAAATTAAAAGCGCTTCAGGACTACCATTATCTGCAGCAAACTTTAAAATTCCTATTCCGCTTGTATCAGTTAAACTCGAACTTATAAGTCCTTCATTAATTCCGAACATTTTTTTCAGTTCACTACTGTTCTTATTAAGTGTTTCGGTTAATTGATTATCAATATTTTCTTCTTCCTTTGTATCAAAATCATAATAGTCCAAATTCCATTCGGATTGTATTAAGTTAGCTATTTGATCTTGTGAGAGATTATTATTTTGTGTTTTAATTGAATCAGCTGGAATCAGGATATTCATTTTTTTGAATTGCTTTAGCACTTCTTTTGCCGGCTCATATCCAGCACTGGCAGATCTATTAATGAAAGTATATGCTTCGGTTAAATTTCTATTTACAATCAAGTTATCTGTTAATGAAAGTCCATAAGCAAATTGAGCCTCGGGTAATCCCATTCCACCAGCAATTTTGAAATTCAAATATGCTTCAAAAGGATTCCAAGGAACTCCAATTCCATTAAATAACAAAATGCCATAATTATAACGCGCGGATGGAAAGTTTTGATCAACTGCTTTTCTAATCCAATAAATGGATTTTACTGTATCGGGTGAAAATCCTTGCCCTAGCAAATATCTTAAACCTAACTCATGTTGAGCAAAAGGATCACCACGATTCGCTTCAGTTACAAGTAAGTAACCAGCTAATAATGAATAGGAAGGATATTTAGCTTTGAAGACAGTTGGTCTAAAAAATTGATTTTGTTTAAAAGCCTGGCTTCTTGTTGTATCTTGCGCATATAAAGTAGAAATTAATAAAAATACTAAGCAGAAAATTTTTTTCAAGATTTTAATGCGTCCAATTTTAATGACGAAATGTAACTAATAAAGCCATTTTTTGAGTGTGAAAAAATTTTTACCATTTTCAGAATGGTAATTGAGTTCATCCATAAGTTGATTCATAATAAATAAACCCATTCCACTTTCTGGTAGGTTATTTATATCCTGAGGATCAAATTGTAAGTCCTTAATTTCAAGTGAAGAACGAGGTTCTCCATAATCTATTATCTGCATTTCAATAATTTTTGAATTTATTTTAAGTATAACTTCAATGACTTTGTGCGTTACACTCTTATATGAGTGTTTAATTACATTATTAACCCCCTCCATTATGCAAATTTCAAAAGCGTTTAGTATATGAGACTCAACTCCCTCTTGCTCCAAAAAATTGCGTACTGCTTGGTTTATCTTAGCAACATTATCATAATCACTTTGTATGTTTATCTTGAATTCTTTCAAATCAAGTTTATTGTTTAGAATTAAAGCTTAATATAAAAAAGTGCTAAATAATAGAAAAAAATATTTTGACAAGGCAACCTCGCTAGTCAAAATAAAGAGAATTGCAAGTATCAGAAGGTTAAGGAGAAGTTATTTCATTTTTCTCCTTCCTTTTTTAATTGCCATTAATAAAATCAAAATTTAATATTAAAAATGCAACTATAGAAGGAAGGAGAATAGTAAAAGATACTTAATTACTTGGCTTATCGGTCCTACATGTACTTATACCAAACGGCAGATATGCTGGGCACCAGCCGATAAAAGCAGTTAACAGCGGTACTAAACCAATTAAACCCCACCAGCTTTGGAAATTTATTCCTAGTGCAATAATTACTAAACCAACAATAATTCTAATAGTTCTATCAATACTTCCCATATTTTTTTTCATTGTATTCCTCCAATATTTAATAATTAGATGCAAAAATAAAAATAAGGATTCAACCTTACTTTAATAAAATTAATTTCTGATTAATTACATTTCCTCCAAACTCCCCTTTGAGTATATATATTCCGCTAGATAGGTTAAAATCATCACTATTGAAATTTATTTGATAAACTCCACGTATTTGGAAATCTTTTACAATAGTAGTTATTTCTTCTCCAATTAAATTGTACAGTTTTATCTTAACAAAGGAATCTTTAATAATATTATATCTTATAATTGTCTCGCTATTAAAAGGATTTGGAAAAATTTGTATCATAATATCTTTTTGCAAATCCAATTTATTTTGTATAGTAGTTGAAGTAAAAAATTTATTTTTAATCAAGTTCCATAATTCAAATCGATTATTATCGTAACCTAAAGCCCAAATTCCAATTCCTTTTAGATTTTTCTGAATTGCAAAGTCATATTTTAACGATAAACTCAAAGAATCATCATACCATATCTGATGCCATGTAGTGTCATTCTCCTTTTTTCTTATCCAGGAAGTTTGTGATAAATTATCCCACATTTTTTGATAATATGATAAATCTTGTAATACTTCCTTATACCTTAATATTGATTGCCAATTATTATTGGATTTTGCTGAATCATAAGGAATAATGGATGCATAAGCTTCTGATGACTTAGTTTTCCAATAGTTTCCGTAATAAGGAACTCCTAAAACTAATTTTTCTGGTAGTACATTTTCATATTCAATATTAAATGAATTGGGAATATTATAAAAATTTCCAGCTAATGGTGAAGAAGGCCCCGTTGTAAAAGACCAGCTTCCATAGTAATCGTATTGCATTACAAAAAGGTAATCACAACTTTCTGAGAGTTTTTGGAAATCCCATTTGTTATATCCATAGGAAGGGGAAGCAAAGGAAACTTCCAAATTTTGATTAATTGATTTTACATCTTCATTTAGAAGTTTCATAAATGAATTTATTCCAATCAGTTTATCAGCTCCATCATATAAATTTTCAAAGTCAATATTAATCCCATTGAAATTATGTAGTAGTATTTGTTGTCGAATATTTGCAAATAATTTTTGCTGGATTGTAGTATCATTAATGAATTTGCTGATGTCTCTACTCTGAAAATTACTAACGGCCATAATTAATTTTACGTTTTGTAGCTTTGCATTATTGATTACATCGTTCCATGGCCAGTTTGGAGGATTTATTAAATTACCAAGACTATCTACTTCGAATGAAAAAACTGCTAGATGTGTTAACAAGTCATATTTAATATTAGTATGTGTTTTTGCATTATGCTCCCACCAAGGAAGATAACCAAATACTGTTTTATTTGAAGTAGTTGTATGATATTTATTATTTGATGTATAAAACGATTGGCCAAAATTTATTACTGTTATAATTAAAAACGTAATAATTGATTTCATTTAGAATTATAATGTTCATTCGCAATATAATATTTTTGAATTAGGATCACATTTATTATGTAGCTTTTAAAGTAAAAAAGCCCGCAGAAGCGAGCTTAAATAAATAAATATAAGATACATCGAAAAACTATCTGCCAAGACCATCTAAATATTCTTTCTTTTTTAATAATGCATCTTTATCTTCAACATGTTTTGGATCTGGAACACAGCAGTCTACGGGGCATACTGCAGCACACTGTGGTTCATCATGAAATCCAACACACTCTGTACATTTATCTGGCACTATATAGAAAAAATCATTTGAGTAAAATCCTTCTGCTCCAGATGGTGCTGTTGCACCTTCTCCATAAGTATTACCTGATAATTCCCATTGTGCACCACCCTCATAAATAGCGGTGTTAGGACATTCAGGTTCACACGCACCGCAATTGATGCATTCATCTGTGATCATTATTGCCATATTATTCTCCTAGATTAATGATAGGTTTATTTTCAATTGTAAAAATTTTGGTCTCTTGATATACAGCGAGAATTAAAATAGAATTACTTTCTCTGAAAATTCTAACAAAACCTTTGAAATAATAATAAAAGAAGGTTATAACTGCAAGGAAGGAGGTAATTAAATCTTATTTTGGACACATCCTCCGATGGTTTTACCAGCTTCCGCTTGAACCACCACCCCCAAATGAGCCTCCACCGCCAGAAAATCCGCCAAATCCACCTCCACCAAAACCACCCCAATTGCTTTTAGAACCTCCTTTGCTTCCCATTGAGCTTATAATGAGCCAAGGTAAAAGTCCTCCACCTCCTCCTTTTCCACCTTTTTTCCTAAACAAAGAAATGAAGATTAAAATGAGGATTATATAAATAAATGGGAATTTAATTTCATCTGTATCAGTCTCTTGATCGTTTGAGTATTCTCCTCTCGTTGCTTTCATTATTGCATCTAATCCAATACTAACCCCAGCAAAATACTCACCTTTTTTGAAGTATGGCTTAACTTCATTCCTTAGAATTGAACTGGCCAAAGCGTCCGGCAAAGCTCCTTCTAGTCCATACCCTACTTCAATTCTCATTTTCCGGTCTTCCTTTGCTACAAAAAACAAAACACCATTATTTTTCTTTTGAGCACCAATCTTATTTCTCGATGCCGTTTCATATGTAAAATTTTCAAGCGGATAGCCTTCCAGTGAATTGATCATTAAAAAGACAAGTTGATTTGAAGTTGAATCATCAAACTGTTTGAGTGCTGAATTCATTGTGTAGAGTTCAGACTTTTTAAAAGTTCGAGTAAAATCATTAGCATAATTTTTTAAAACTGGAATTTCTGATTGCGCCAATAATAAAATTGGTACGAATAAAAGAAAATAGATCTGTCTTCTCAAAACTCTACACACTTAAGTTATTAAATTAAAATTCAACTTTAGGCGCTTGCTGAGCTGATTCTGCTGCAGCAAAATATTGCTTCTCTTTGAAACCAGTAAAGTTTGCAATAATAGCTGCCGGAAATCTTTTTATTTGAGTGTTATAATCTTGAACAACCTGGTTAAATTTCATTCTCTCAACAGAAATTCGATTTTCTGTTCCTTCAAGTTGAGCTTGCAGCTGTAAAAAATTCTCATTTGCTTTTAATTGAGGATAATTTTCGGAAACTACAAGCAATCTTGATAATGCACTGCTCAAGCCATCTTGCGCTTGCTGGAATTTTTGAAATGCTTGAGGATCGCCTAATTGGTCAGCTGAAAGTCTTATCTGTCCAACTTTTGCACGAGCTTCTGTTACCGCAGTGTAAGTTTCTTTCTCAAATTCCGCAACTCCTTTTACTGTCGATACCAAATTTGGAATTAAATCAAATCTTCGTTGATACTGGTTTTCAACCTGACTCCAAGCTTGATTAACTCCTTCATTTAATCCCACAAAGTTATTATAATTTCTCACTCCCCAACTAACCACTAAAACAATTACTAAAACAATAACAGCAATAACACTAAGAGCAATTATCCAACCTTTTTTCATTTATCCTCCAATAAAATATTATCTAGTTAATTCGTTAAACTTCTTGATGGAGCCGGTATTTTTCCACCTCTTCCTACAAATTTTTCAGAACTTAAAGTTCTCACTTCCATTATTGGTGCTTTACCTAAAAGTCCTCCATAATCCACAAACTCACCAACTTTTTTTCCATAAGCCGGAATAATTCTTACAGCTGTAGTTTTATCGTTAATTACGCCAATAGCACATTCATCTGCAATTACACCAGCAATAGTTGAAGAAGAAGTATCTCCGGGAATTGCAATCATATCCAAGCCAACTGAACAAACAGCGGTCATTGCCTCAAGCTTTTCCAATGAAAGATGACCGGCTTGAACAGCACTGATCATTCCTTGATCTTCGCTTACTGGTATAAATGCACCACTCAAACCTCCGACAGATGAACTAGCCATTAAACCAGCTTTCTTTACTGCATCATTCAACATAGCTAATGCAGCGGTTGTTCCTGGCGCTCCAACATCTTCAACTCCCATTGCTTTTAAAATATCTGCAATGCTGTCACCTTCAGCTGGAGTTGGGGCTAGAGAGATATCAACTATTCCGAATGGAATTTCATTTTTATCTGCAACTTTTCTACCAATTAATTCGCCGGCACGTGTAATTTTAAAAATAGTTTTCTTAATAACTTCTGATAATTGCTGAAGATCAACTTTTCCAGCCTCTTTAATGGCATCCAATACTACACCTGGCCCACTGATCCCAACATTGAGAACAACTTCTGGTTCAGAAATGCCATGAAATGCACCAGCAACAAATGGGTTATCTTCTACTGCATTTGCAAACACAACTAATTTTGCACATCCTATAGAATCTTTATCCTTAGTTTTTTCTGCAGTCAATTTGATTACATCTGACATCATTAAAACTGCATCCATGTTAATACCAGCTTTTGTGGATGCTACATTAACGCTTGAACAAACTCTTTTTGTTTCTGCAAGTGCAAATGGAATCGATTTAATAAGTTCTCTTTCACCATTTGTCATTCCCTTTTGAACAAGGGCTGAATATCCAGCGATATAGTCTACTTCAATTTCTTCTGCTGCTTTTTCCAAGATTTTTGCAATCTCTATATATTCTTCAAAACGAAAAGCATCAAATGGAATTGAAATTGGAGTTAACGAGACTCTTTTATTAGCAATTGAAATTCCATACTGAGATTCAACTTCTTTTGCAAACTTAACATGATTCTTTCCATATCGAAGGATCTTATCGTAGATTTTCTGTTTTGTAACCTCAAGATTTCTATCATGACAATCACGCAAGCTAATCCCAAGCGTAACCGTTCGAATGTCAAAGTGTTCGATCTCTGTCATCCTAATAGTTTCAAGTATTTCTTCAAATTCGTAAGGCATTTTTTCTCCAAATTCTAAATTCGATGCATAAACCTAAATACATCTTCGTGCTGCAAATAGATTTTTATTTTTAACTCCTCACCAATTTTTGCCATTTCAGTTTGAATCTCTTTTAATTCTTTTTGTGAAGCAGATATATCAACAATCATAATCATCGTAAAAAAATCACCCATTATTTTTTGAGATAAATCTTGAATATCGCAATTGTTTTCACCGAGGGCTTTTGTAACACCAGCAACAATTCCAGGTTTATTTAAACCAAAAGAAGTCAGGATAACTCTACCGGAAGTTGTATCTCCCGGTTTTGCAGTAAACGTCTCCCCACTTTCAACCTCTAACTTTTTTCTTACTGCCTCTTTTACTGCTTCTGGTGATGCATTTGCCCCAAGTACTTCAATTGCTTCAAATGTAATTTTCCTTATTTCTTCTTCACTCGCTTTCACGGTCTGTTTCCTTTATATTCATGTTGAAGATATCTTAAAGCCTTATTTGAAATTTCATTGTTCTTTTGAACAGCAAAATCACCAGCATTTTGAATGTTACCTCTATAAAATCTTAACCAGATTAATCCTAGCAATACAGAACCATCAAAAACACGCGATTCATTAAACGCTGACACAGTCCAATAACCCGATAACAAATTCCATCCAAGTGAAATTAATCCGGGCAATATAGAACCAGAATAAATTTGACCCGAACCCGGCAAAATATAAGAAATTACCTTTGCAAAAGTAACCGAAACTTTATCCATATCTACTTGCTCTGCCAATTTTTTCAATTCATGATTTGGATTAATTTTAGCAAATGAGTTCGCAGCTTCCTTCCATTCATCATTAAAAATAAATGCCCAGCCTCTCCAATAATTAACAGAATCTTTATTAATTGAGGAGATTTTTTCAATTTCATTAAGAATTTGATGGGCTCTTTCCGTCGTTCTTCTCAAAATATTAGTTTTAATAATTTCCAGTTGAGCAGATATTTTCTCATCATCAGTTCTTGCATTATATTGAGCGATTGAAAAATACTGTATTGCATTATCCAACATTGCACCAGCTTTATAACATTCACCAATAGAATAATTTGCACTATAAGAGTATTGTTTATCTATATCAAAAAATAGAGTTCGTTTGAATTCAGTTATTGCATCAAAGTACTGCCGAGTTTTCATCAAGTTATGTGCATATTCATATTGAATTGAAATCTGATTCTGTGCATTAACTTGCACGTTAAATAAAAACAGAGTAAATAAGACAATCTTTTTAATCATTGGTTTTCAAAAAATTTATTTTAGGCAATAAGTAATTTCTTTTTTCAAAATAGAGTTTTACTTCATTATCAAAATTTAATCTTACACCAGCGTTGTAGATTTGAGCAGAAGCATAAGATCCATATACTGTACCGGCATAAGAAAAAACAGCTAGTCCGGCAAATAACCATCCTCTAAAATTGTGCTCGTGTTTGAAATTATTTGCAGCAAGGTAAGCTAAAACTCCAGTTGTCAGCAGTGCTGTAATTCCATCACTAATTTCTCCAGTATAAATTTTACCGGCACCTGGAATAAACATAGATAAAAGCATTGCAGTCGTTGGATTTTTTTTGGATGGAAATTTTTTCATCATGTATAATTCGCGAACTTTATTTTTTGTCGAATCTGGAAAAGCTTTTAAAAAATGATTTGTATCAGGCAAAATCGATTCATCCATTAAATGAGAAATTAAAAAGAGGCGATTAATATCTTTTGCATATTTTTCTGATTGATATCCTTCCATCTTACAAATATCTCTAAAGCTATTATAGCTGCTATTGAAAAACGATGCTTTATAAAAAGCAAGTTTTGCTTCATCTGATAGTAACGAACCATAAAAAATACTTTTAAAATTATCTGCTGCTTCATTGTACTTTCCAATTCTGTAAAAACTTTCTGCATATTTGAACCGGACGGTATCATTATCAATGTACATCAAGTAATTTTTATATTCTTCAATTGCTCTCAAATAATCTTCTTGGATGAAAAGAAAGTTCCCAAAAGCCAATCTATTCTTTGGAGAAAAATAGTTTTCATCAATATTCATTGTTTGACTAAATAAAATTGTACTAAACGGCAATAAAAATAATATTATGGCCAGAACTTTGGTTTGATAAAAATTAATTGAATTCAAAAAATGATTTGAAAAATAATTATTCAATAAACTCACCAGTCGTAAGAATTATTCTTTTTTCTTCAAGTAAGTAGTTATTAATTGGATCAATATATTTTTTAGTAGCGTGCAATGAGTATCTGTTATTATTCTTAAACAAATTCATGTCTCTTATGAACCGATCGGTAAACATCAATGAGGCTCTAAAAATATTTGACTCTTTCACACTTTGGATAAAAAATGCAGAGCATGAAGGGAAAAAGGGACAGTTATCACCATCTACATCGGAAATAAAATAATAATACGCATTTCTAGCATAAGACAGAATTCTTAAACCAAAACTCGATTTGTCAATTGTATAATCATGATGTGTCGGTGAATGTATTTCATAAGATATTTCTTTTGCATCCCACTTTACCCAATCGCTTTGTGCAGTCATAACAAACGAGTAAAAAAATATTATTAGAATAATTCTTTTCATGATGTTAGCCAGAACTAAAACTTTAAGATTTATTTCATTCGCTACATTTTATGGCAACTTGTGCAAAAAGCTTTCCACGCAAAGACGCTGAGTATTCGCAAAGACGCAACAAAAAAATTTACTTTAATAAATCGCGTGCAATTACAATCCTTTGAATTTCTGAAGTCCCTTCATAAATCTCTGTGATTTTAGCATCGCGCAAAAATCTTTCAACCAAATATTCCCTCACATATCCATAACCGCCATGTATTTGGATAGCTTCGAGTGCGCATTCAACTGCAATCTTTGAAGCATAAAGTTTAGCCATCGCAGCTTCTTTATAATATTTTTTATCAGCATCTTTCAAAGCAGCTGCTTGTAATGCCAATAATTTAGCTGCTTCAACTTTTACAGCCATATCTGCCAATTTAAATTGGATTGCTTGTAAACTAGCAATTTCAGTTCCAAATGCTTTTCTAACTTTTGAATATTTAGTTGCGGCTTCAAGTGAAGCTTCTGCAATACCGCAAGCTTGTGCAGCAATTCCTATTCTTCCACCATTGAGAGTATTCATTGCAAAATTGAAACCTTTGCCAACTTCCCAAACAATATTCTCTTCTGGTACTTTACAATTCTCAAATGTTAACGAACATGTATCGCTGCTTCTAATTCCAAGCTTATCTTCTTTCACACCATGTCCAAAACCAGGAGTCCCTTTTTCAACTATAAATGTTGTAATACCATGATGAGTTTTTTCTTTGTCTGTTTGTGCCATCACAAGATGATAGTCCGCTGTCAACCCATTAGTAATCCAATTTTTCATTCCGTTTAGAATCCAAAAATTTCCATCTTTGTGGGCAAGAGTATGCTGTTGAGTTGCATCACTTCCAGCTTCTGGTTCCGATAGTGCAAAAGCACCAAGTTTTTCACCTTTCGCTAATGGACACAGAAAATTTTCTTTGATATAATCTGAACCCCACTTTTCTAAGCCATAACATACAAGTGAATTATTTACAGACATTATCACACCAACGCTTGCATCAACTTTACTAATCTCAATCATTGCTAAAACATAGCTTACAGTATCCATACCAGCACCATCATACTTTGGCGGAACCATCATTCCCATAAAACCAAGTTCACCTAATTTCTTAACTATTTCATGAGGAAATTCTGCTGACTTATCTCTCTCAATTGCGGATGGAGCAATTTCAGATTCTGCAAACTCTTTTGCTGTTTGTTGAATCATTAATTGTTCTTCAGTGAAATCAAAATTCATTTTAACCTCAAGATTGGTTTTTATTATTATCAATTATGATTCAAAACTAAAGAATGGTCTCTGAAAATTCAAACGAATAATTGAGTTTAATTATGTTTTAGGAAATGTGTTATGAGTTTTTTATCCTAAAGCGCACACAGATTTATGCTGTCAAGGAATTGATCCTTGACAGCATATAAACAACAAAATAAATGTTACACTTATAACTCTATGTCAAATCCGAAACTAATATCTAACATTATGCTTACATTATAAGAATGTCTAATTGAATAATAGGTACCTTCCTCATACTCCCTAAAACTTCCATAAGATTGTTTGCTGAATGGTATACGTAATTGTAATTCTAATGAAGTTACATCACTTGTTATTATACCATATCCTAATATTAAATATGGTAATGTTAGTGAATTTCCACTGAATGTATGTCCACCATAGGAACTTTGCAAATGTAAATTAAAACCTGAGATCAAATAATTTCTTAAAGATATTTTAATTTGTACAACAAGTGAAGTTTCTAAACCCTTATATAGTCTATCGGCCAAAGCATTATCAAGTAAAGTTGAGAGTGGTAATCCAGACCTTAAAGATATTTTAACATTTTCATCTAGGCTAGTTGAGAAAGACAAACAAGGAATAAGACCAAATTTCATCTCACTATACTTTGATTCACTCCTTTGTGGACCCTCTTTTATTTTATCTACATTTGCCAAATAAATAATTGGGTCTACTCGAAAACCAACCTGAGTTTGTGAAAGCAATATCTTTTGAGATAATATAAAGCAGATTATTAGTATTACTCTTGTTCTATACATTATATAATCCTCTCAATAATAGCTTACTGTTCTAGTTTCCCATGTTGGGTATTTATTAACTAATATCCATTCGCCAGATTAATAGTTTGGGTCACAATCACAAGGGTCTTGGTTTTGGCACCGATTAAATTTCCCATTCAAATCCAATGCTTATTTTAATTAAATAATCTAACTCAATTGGATTTAAAGCGATTAGTAATTCATGTCCAATTTTTTTCTTTGTTGGCACGAGGCATTGAATTTCAAAAGGAATTTTATCTGACAAATAAAAACCTATCCCACTGATTAGTAAATAGAATGTATCGTTAATTGGGTGATTAACATTGGTGGATGATATTTTTCTCCAATTATCATGAACTGTTATTCCACAGATTAGATATATTTTTTTGTTAAAGAAATATTCACCCGCAATATATATTTCAAGCCCATTGTATTGAGAATGATCCCAGGTTAGCAAAATACCTGGTCTAATTGTGAAAAATAAATCTCTTGAAATTACACTTGAGTACGATACATATACACTTGATAAAAAAATTTGATTTCTGGTTCCTGATTCTAAAAAAGTATTTGATATGAATCTTGATTTCATTAAAAAAGGTTCATACTTAATTCCTATTCTAGTTTGACTAAAATTAACAACAGATATTAAAGATAGTATTAGAATAAAATTCATTGTCTTTTTCATAATGATTTCTCATCTGGTAGTAATTCTTGTTGTAGAAGTCGCATAAGTGTTTGATAAGACCCAGCCGTCAGCTAAATCATTTTGATTGTAATCACAAGGATTAGTTTTTGAACATTCGTATGTATAAATCCACAGTCTCTCAAATTTATTTAACCAACCTTTTTGAAATGCATAACCACAGAATATATCAACCTTGTATAATTCACTTGCACCTCCAGCATATAACCAAATTAAGCTGTAATTATGGTCATTTGCCACTTCTAACAATCTACCATATTCAACATTCCCTAAATTATGATAATCTTCATCAAGACCAATCCATTGTGTAAATACTTTTGTTTGACCGAAATAATTTTTGAAAAAATCCCATACCTCACTTTGATCATTTATATTATTAAAGATTCCGCTTTCATAATCAGAATACATCATACCAGAATTTGGAGTTAAATTTGCAAATTGTAAGTAATAAGGTAGAGTGCTACCAAATGTTGTATACTGATTATCTGCACTTCCTACTAGAAATTTTGCATCTGATCTAACACTTAAAATAGCAGCTGAAGCATTTATAAGATCTGTTAGGCTCCAAGTATGTTCTTCAATTTCAAGTGGTTCATCTGTATAATGGTAAAGAAAATCTTTTATATAATCATATGTTACCCAAAAATTGTATTTGCTGGGAATAATATGCATTAAATCCGAATATCTAGAGAACCCTACTGATTCGCATAATTGTATCCTATTAATCATTGTCTGTGGATTATTATCTAATGGCCAAACAACTGCAAGATTTGAAAAACTATAGTAATTTTTTATTTTATTTAACCACTCATAATTATAAAATTGTTGATTTATCCAAATCCCTATTCTTTTGTTCGGAATTTGTAAATATTTCTCCATTATCCAATATTGTTTGTCCATTACTCCACATACTGGTGCATTAGGAACAATCCCTCCACCTTTCCCTTTATCCTTATTTTTTTCTTTATCTTTTATTTTAGCTGTATCTGTTTTGGTAGAATCACCAGTAATACTGAAACTAATTTTATCACCGGCTTCATTAGTTTTTTGCAAAACTGATTTCTCTTTGCTTGTTAATTGTTCAGTTGGCTTTTCTTCCGAACAAAAATTAAAAAATGTAATTATCAATAGTGTTAAAAATATGTGAGTGAGTGAGTGGTAAATTGATTGATTAATTTTTTCATATACCCTCCGTTTAATTTAAAGAATTTAAACCCCTATTTAAACTGATTAATAATTTTAAAATAAGCAAGTGAAAATTTTGGGTATAATAATTTTGTTTAATTAAAGGCTACGCAAAGTGCAATTATTTTATTTGCGATCTTTACGAAATCTTTGCGTTCTTTGCGTGTAAAGCTTTGTATTTTTCCGTGGAATAATATTATAAATTTTCAAACCGCAGAGATTGCAAAAGTTATTATGGATTAAGATTTCTCATCACGCTGTGCGGGATTCGAATTGACACAATTACTATTTACGTGTTACTAATTGGCAAAATAAAGAGTGTAAATTCTAATTTTACCGGACTTTGCAAATTAATTTGTCCTCTCTATATTTGTTTTCATGAAAGAAAAAGAAAAAAAATTTGTCCTCAAAGGACTTTCTCTAAATGAGTTAAATAACTACTTCGAAAGGATAGGCGAGCCAAATTACCGCGGAAATCAGATTTTCAATTGGATATATAATCACATTTCATTCGATTTTAATGAGATGCTTAACATTCCGAAATCAACTAGACAACACCTTGAAGACGAATGCGATTTAAAAACATTAACTCTAGTTAAAGAACAAAAATCAAATTCAACTGGAACTACCAAATTCTTATTTGAAACCTTTGACAGAAAAAAAATAGAATCCGTCTTAATTCCAGAAAAAGAAAGAAATACATTATGCATTTCAACTCAAGTCGGCTGTCCTTTGGACTGTAAATTCTGCGCAACTGGATTGATGGGTTTTAATAGAAATCTTTCCGCCGGCGAAATTGTTGATCAATATTTGATGATTGCTAAAGAGATTGGAAAAGAAAAAATTACAAATATTGTGTATATGGGTATGGGAGAACCTCTTATAAATTACGACCCTACAATTAAATCTGCAGAAATATTCACACATGAATTAACAAAAGGTTTGAGCCGTACAAGAATCACAATTTCCACTGCTGGCATTCCTAATAAAATAAAAGAATTATCAGAAAGTAATTTAAGAGTTAAACTTGCTCTTTCTCTCCATTCTTGTTTTGATGATATCCGTTCGAAAATTATGCCGATAAATAAAAAATATCCTTTACAGCAAAATCTCGATGCAATTAAAATCTATGCGAAAAAAACCAAGACACGCATTACTTACGAATACACGATGTTAAAAAATATTAATGACAGAGAGGAAGATGTAAAAGCTCTCATAAAATTATGCAGATCAATTCCTTCCAAGATTAATCTCATTCCCTTTAACAGTATTAAACATATGAATCCTGGAGGAATTTCAAACGAACTTGATCCAACTCCGCAAAAAAATATTTTAGAGTTTGCAAATAAACTGAGAGAAAATAATATAACAGTTATGCTAAGGGAAACACAAGGTGATGATATATCTGCAGCATGCGGTCAGCTTGCTGTAAAGTTTTAATAAGATGCTGCTATTCTCTTTATCTATTTCTTCCTTTCTATTTGATTAAAAGTTTCCTAATATTCCTAAAAGAAACCGAGGTTAGAATGAAAGCAGTAATAATGTCATTTATGCTTTTTCTCTGTTTCGCTTTTACTTCAATATCATACTCACAGCCTAAACAAGTTAAGCCAAAGCAGTATTCAGTAGTTGTATTC
>Ga0194125_10006481_pt1 | contig 17257 bp, 12 predicted proteins | sample TA2KigC250mmetaG_FD_148626 | JGI IMG/M metagenome (GOLD analysis project Ga0194125, IMG submission 148626) | Freshwater microbial communities from Lake Tanganyika, Tanzania - TA2015034 Kigoma Deep Cast 250m | ecosystem: Environmental > Aquatic > Freshwater > Lake | place: Tanzania: Lake... | reverse complement strand
TCCGGATTTTTGTTGACCGCGCGGCCGAAAACGGGCTGTGCGCCAGGCTGGAGGAACTCGCGCGAGCGTGCTGGCGGGTCTTCGGGCTTTCCGGCTACGCGCGGGTCGATTTCCGCGTCGATGCGGACGGGCAGGCGTGGATCCTGGAGGTGAACGCCAATCCGTGCCTGGCGCCGGACGCCGGATTCGCCGCCGCGCTGGACGCGGCCGGAATCGGCTACGGTGCGGCGGTCTGCGGGCTGGTCGAGGAGGCGCGGCGGCGCGTCGCGCGCGGCGGCGACGCGGCGGCCGTCCCGGTTGTCCGGGGACGCCCCCGGGCAGCGGCGGCGACGCTCCGCTTCCGCTGCGACGTACGGCCAGAAGACGCCGAGGCGGTGCGCCGGATCGTCGCGTCGACCGGGTTCTTCCACGCCGACGAGGTGGGCGTGGCTCGGGAGCTGATCGAGGAACGCCTGGCCAAGGGCGAAGCGTCGGGGTATTTCTTTGTGTTCGCCGAGCGCGATGGCGCGGTCGTCGGCTACAGTTGCTTCGGCCCGGTCCCCTGCACGCGATCGAGCCACGACCTCTACTGGATCGCCGTCGACCCGGCGGCGCAGGGCGGCGGCGTGGGGCGCATCCTGCTCCAGGAGACTGAGGCGGAGGTGCGGCGGCGCGGCGGCACGCGGTTGTACGCCGAGACGTCGGGACGCCCGCAATACGCCGCGACGCGCGCGTTCTATGAGCGGACCGGGTTTGACCAGGCCGAGGTACTCGCCGATTTCTACGATGTCGGCGACGCGCGCGTCACGTATTGCAAGGTGTTGGCATAATGTTTTCAATCTTTCTGAACATCACGGCGATCTTCCTCATGATGACCTGCGGGGCGTGGCTGCGCCACAGACAGGTCATTGATGCGGCTTTCAACCGGCAGCTCTCGCGTGTGCTGGTCACCCTGTTTTACCCGGCGCTGGTGTTCAGCGCGATTATCCGCAATCTGTCCTGGAACGAGCTGTGCGCCAACTGGATGCTTCCGGCGGCCGTCTTTCTAATCCAGGCCATTGGCTGGCTGGTGGGACGGGGGTGCTTGCCGCTGTTGCGCGGACGACCGGAAGGGACGCGAGCGTGCTTCCGTTTCGTGGTGGCCGTAAACAACTACTCCTTTTTACCGATCATGATCGTCGCGAGCCTATGGGGGGAGCGGGCGGTGGCGCTCGTCGCGTTTGCGGCGATGGGGGCCGAGTTTTTCGTGTGGACGCTGGGCATCCGGGTCCTCACGGGCGCCACACTCTCTGTGGTCGCCCTGAAGCATCTGATCAGCGGGCCGCTGATCGCGCTGGCTGCGGCATTCGCGGTGACCGGGCTGCGGGCGGTGCTGGCAGCGCGCGGGCTGTTGCCGGCGGCGGGCGGACTGCTGGGTGAGACCTGCCGGGTGGGCATCGAAACCTGCCGCCTGATGGGCGGGGCGACGGTGCCGGTGTCGGCCCTGGTGTGCGGCTGCCGGATGGCCGATATCCGTCCGCATCACATCTGGAACCGGTTAATGGCCGGCACGGTGCTGCTCCGCCTGGTGGCGGTGCCCGCGCTGGCGGTCGCGCTCCTTTACGCGCTGCCGGTGAACGGATTGTCCCTGAACACGCTGCTGGTGGTGGCGGTTCAGCCCAGCGCCATGGTGAGCGTGTCGCTGGCGGAGCTGCATGACCGCGATCCCGGCTTTGCCGCCGCCGTGGTGTTTGTCACCCACCTGGTCTGTCTGCTGACCCTGCCGGTGTGGTTGCATTTTGTCCTGGTGTAAAATGCCCTTGCTCAATTCGCTGCGCAATGCTATCCTTGACTCTCTTTTTCAAGGAGAACTGTTTATGTCCAGAGTTTGTGATATGTGTGGCAAAGGGCCTATGACGGGCAATCGGATTGTGCGTCACGGCCTTGCCAAATACAAGGGCGGCATCGGTTTGCACACGACCGGCATTACCCAGCGTCGGTTTCTGCCGAATCTGCGCAGCATCCGGATCAAGGATGGGCCCAATTCGCGTCAGATCAAGATTTGCGCGTCCTGCCTCAAAAGCGCCGATATTGTCAAGGCTTGATGGCGTTTGACCGCGTTTTCGGATGAAGAACCGGCCTGCAGCTTGAATCGCCGCGTCGTAACGGAGGGTGATATGAGCCAGACAGAACACGCCGAGAACGGCGTTGACCGCGAGGGGACGGCGGGTGTTTTGATGCCTGCACCCACAGTGGGACGCGTCGACGATCAGGGCAATCCCATTGATGAAGGGTCCGACATCGATTTCACCTGTCCGCACTGTGACCATCCCATGGTCATCAACGTTCGCGGCGCGGGGTTGACCGTGGTCTGCACCGAATGTGGCGAGCTGGTTCAGGTTCCCATTCCCGAAGGGATGGAGATTGCCGATCTGGACGAGACCCCCGAGCACATGTTCGCTCAGATTGTCCATTTGCGCCGCGACCTCTCTCGCGCCGATGAGCGGATCATCGAACTCGAACGCGTGGTGTCCAGCCTGATGGAACGGCGAACGACTCTGGAACGGGCCCGTTTGTCGTCGCTGCACCGCTGTGTCGAGATGGGTAACCTGTTGCACACAGTGCTGCGGAACCAGAACGAGATCACCACCGTGGTGCAACGTATTCAGGCGCTGCTCGCCGAAGAAGAGAAATAATTGTGGAAGAAGAGCGTGGCGCCTTCGCTGACGATCCCAGGCCTGAAAATCTGCCGGCCTCGGCCGATGGCCGGTGGCTGGCCGATTCGTTCGAGGCCCTCGCCGGTTACCGCTTTATCGACATCGCGCTGCTGATGACCGCCCTCACGCTCCCCTCCTGGCGCACCGATGCCACAACCGGTGCCAACAACCAGCGACTGGAGTTTCTCGGCGACGCAGTCCTCGGGCTGCTGGCCGCCGAACACCTCTATGCCGCCCATCCCGATGCCGACGAGGGCGGGTTGAGCCTGCTGCGCATTCAGGTCGCCAATGGCCGAACCCTGGCCGACGTCGCGCGCCGGATGGGCCTGAGCGGGCTGATGCGCGTAGGCAAGTCGGAAGAACGATCGGGGGGACGCGATCGCGAGGGGGCGTTGGCCGACACGCTGGAGGCCCTTCTGGGTGCCATCTGGCTGGATGGCGGCTGCGAGGCCGCGCGGGCTTTCTTTCTGAGGTTTCTGGCTGGCCAATTCGACGCCGATCGGATGATCGGCGTGCTGCATGCGGGGAATCCCAAGGGACGGCTTCAGGAACGGACTCAGGCCTGCGACGGCTCGGTCCCCCTTTACACCCTGGTCGCGACCGTCGGACCCGAGCACCAGCCGCAGTACCGCGTGCGGGTCTCGCTAAGCACCGGATTCGCGGCCGAGGCGGAGGGGGCGAGCAAGCGCGCCGCCGAGGCGGCTGCGGCGCAGGCGGCGCTCGACGCGCTCGATGCGGGCGAGACCCGCTTGCATCCGCCTGCCCCCGCAGTCGGCACATGACAAGAGAGCCTCTTGCAGAACCGACGAAAGAGGTTTTGCAAGTGCCTCAAGAGGACGAGACTGTGAAAAAAATCGGCAATCCCGGAGCGCGTCCGGACGTGGTCTGTCTGGGCCTGATGCCTGCGCTGCAGCGCACGCTGGTGTTCCGGCACGTCGAGCTTGGGGAGGTCAACCGCGCAGTCGAGTGCCACCAGACCGCCGGGGGCAAGGCCGTGAATCTGGCGGTCGCGCTGGCCACCCTCGGCACGCCGGCCCGCGTGACGGGATTCAACGGCGGCGCGACGGGGCGGTTCGTTGCGGCTTATGTCCGCGCGCGCGGCATCCACCCCAGCTTCACCCCGTTGGCCGGGCCGACCCGGTCGTGCACGACGGTGATTGACGCCGGGGCAGGCGTGAGCACCGAGCTGATCGAGGAGGGGCCAGAGCCAGACGCGGCGGCGTGGACTGCATTTGTCAGTCGCAACCGGCGGTTGGCAACGCAGGCGAGGCTGCTGGCGATCAGCGGCACGCTGCCCCCCGGCATGGATGAGGATTTTTACACGCCCTTCGTGCAGGTGGCAACGGCCGCCAACGTGCCGGTGGTGATCGACTCCCACAGCGGCGGGCTGCTGCGCATCCTCCCGTATGGCCCGCTGCTGGTCAAGCTGAACGTGCGCGAGTTGGAGAAAACGTGCGGGACGGCCTGCGCCGACGAGACTGCGATCCTCGACGCGGCAGAACGATTGCGCGCGGAAGGGGCGAACTGGGTCTGGGTCACTCAGGGAGGCAATCCCGCCTATCTGATCGGTGCCTGCGGCGCGATGCGTTACGATCTGCCGGCGATCCCCGTCAACAATCCGATCGGCAGCGGCGACTGCGCGGCGGCGGGTTTTATCCACGCCTGGCTCGCAAACGCGGATCGCGTCGCCGACGCGGTCCGCACCGGCCTCGGCTGCGGCATGGCCAACGCGCTCACGCGCGTGCCCGCGCAGTTTGACCCGGAACAAGCCGTGCGCCTGGCCGGCCGCATCCGGCCAAGCCGCATCAACGGATGACGTCGTTCTCAGCCTTCCGGGTTGCACGCACGAAAAAACCGGACGAAAAACCGCGTTGACACGGCCCGCCCTTCGTGGTAAAGTTCGCCCCCACTTATGGGACAGCAACTTAGAAAACGCCTGAAACGTGCCCGGCGCGACGCTTACAACAAGCGAGTCGTCGCCCGACACCGCTCGGCTATGAAGAAATAAACTGGGTGCGATGGCCGAGCGGTTAGGCAGAGGTCTGCAAAACCTCGAACAGCGGTTCAACTCCGCTTCGCACCTCCATCTCACAGACGCATGAGCTTCCGGTCAGCAACGGCCGGGAGTTCTTCGTTTATTCCCCCGACAAGGAGACCCCATGCGCACCTGCCACACCCTCATCATCGGCTCCGGCGCCGCCGGCCTGAACGCCGCCGTTCAACTCCACCGCCTGGGCATCGAAGACCTTCTGATCGTCACCGAGGGTCTCGACCAAGGAACATCGATCAACACGGGTTCGGACAAGCAGACCTATTACAAGCTGGCTCTGTGCGCCAGCGCCTCGGATTCGCCGCGCGAGTTGGCCGACACGTTCTTTGCCGGCGGCTCGATGCACGGCGACCTCGCCCTCGCCGAGGCGGCCAATTCCGCCCGCGCCTTCATCAATCTGGTGAATCTCGGCGTCCCCTTCCCCCGTGACCGCTTTGGCCAGTTCGTCGGGTACAAGACGGACCACGACCCCCGGCAGCGCGCCACATCGGTTGGCCCCTACACCTCGCGCGACATGTGCCGCGCGCTGATCGCCGAAGTCGCCCGGATGGGAATACCCGTCCTTGAGCATCGGAACGTTGTGTCCCTGCTGACGATCCCCTGCTCCGATCCCGCCCGCCCGCTCCGTGCGGCGGGGGCGGTCATGCTGGACGACGCGGGCCGGGCCGAGGCGATTCTGGCCGAAAACACCGTGTTCGCCGTCGGCGGTCCCGGCGGCCTCTATCAGACCAGCGTCTATCCCACCTGCCACACCGGCGGCATCGGTCTCGCCATCGAGGCCGGCGTCCGCGCCCAGTCGCTGCCCGAGTCGCAGTACGGCCTCGCCTCGATCCAATTCCGCTGGAACGTCTCGGGCACCTACATGCAGGTGGCGCCGAAGTTCGTGAGCACAGCGGCGGACGGCGTCTCAGACCCGCGCGAATTTCTGCTGCCGTGGTTTGACGACCCCGCCGATGCGTATTCCCGCGTCTTTCTCAAGGGGTACCAGTGGCCGTTCGACACCCAGAAAGTGGCGGGCGGCTCCTCGCTCATCGACATTCTGGTCTATATCGAAACGGTCGGCCGCGGGCGCCGGGTCTTTCTTGACTTCCGCGGCAACCCCTCCGGATTCGACCTGGCCCGCCTCTCCGCCGAGGCCCGCTCCTATCTGGAGAAGTCCCGCGCCACCTCCGGCACACCGCTGGACCGGCTGCGCACGATGAACCCCGGCGCGATTCAGCTCTACCTCGACCATGGCATTGATCTGGCCTCCGAGCCGCTCGAGGTCGCCGTCTGCGCCCAGCACAACAACGGGGGGCTTGCCGCCGACGCCTGGTGGGAGTCGCTCAACGTTCGGGGGCTCTTCCCCGTGGGCGAGGTGAACGGCTCGCATGGCGTGTGCCGCCCCGGCGGCTCGGCGCTCAACTCCGGACAGGTCGGCGCGCTCCGCGCGGCTGAACAGATCGCCGCCACGCGCCGCGAGCCGACGCTCGATATCACGGCCGCGCAGGCGGCTGCGACCGCCCAGATGGCGGCGCTGGAGGCGTGGTTGAACGGCGCCTCGGGCGCATCCGCCTCGTGGCTCGACGAACGTCGCGAACTTCAGGCCCGGATGAGCCGCGCGGGAGCGCACATTCGATCGGCAGACGCCGTTCGCACCGCGCGCGACGAGGCCCGCGCCCAAGTGTCCCGCATTCAAACTGCGGGATGCAGCCACACCGGCGGCGCCACCCGCGCCGAGGCGCTTCGCACCCGCTCGCTCGCCATCGCCCAGCTCGCCTACTTGGACGCCATTGCCTTCCAACTGGCCAGCGGCGTCGGGAGCCGCGGTTCGGCGCTGGTCCAGGAACCAACGGGCACGCGCATCCATCCCAGCCTGCCCGCCGAGTGGGCGTTCGTTCCTGAAAACCCGGCCTTCCGCGAACAGGTCCTGGAAACACTTCCATCGAGCGACGGATTCTTCACCCACCGCTGGGTGCCGCGCCGCCCCATTCCCGAAACCGACACCTGGTTCGAGACCGCCTGGGCCGCCTTCCGCAAAGGCGAGATCTACCGCTAGAGGCGCTTGCACAACCCCTTGTGGTGCAGGCGTCCCGCCTGCAAAATGTGGAACAGTCTTGGAATTGCAGGCGAGACGCCTGCACCACTGCCAGCCTGTCCAGGGTTTTGCAAGAGCCCCCCAAAAAAAACCGAATTCTGCCTCTATTGTCCGCTTGCGGCGAGCTGGAGCGCGAGCAGGGAATAGGCGGTGGCCAGAACCGGGTCGTTCTCCCAGAACCGGTTGTTGGCGTTGGTCCACGAACCATCGGGGTTTTGCAGCGCGGCCAGCTTGCGAGCGAGATCCTCACGCCAGCGGATCGGGTCGCCTGCGCCATCCTTCCGGACGACGGCGTCCATCCGCCCGGCGGTCAGCGCCCGTGCGATCACGTTGTAGTAGAAGTAGAGTCCCTGGGAACCCATGCCCGGGTTCTCGTCGAGCGTCCAGTGCCGGGCCGCGTAATCCACCGCCGAGATCACGCGGGGATCATCGCGCGGCACCTCGGCATAGAGCATCGCCATCAGACCCGCGTAGGTGATGCTGCCATAGGCGCGAAGAACCACCCGGCCGGAGGCGTTCGTCTCAACGCCAGCCTTGGGGTCGATCGGGTTGTAGATAAAGCCGCCCGCGTGGTCCGCGCCATCTTCGTTTTTTGCCTGGAGCTGGCCCACGTAGCGCAACACATGCTCCCAGTTGACATCGGCGCGGGCCTCCCCGGCCGGCCGCAGGTCTTCGACATCCTGCGTGCGGCCCATCGCCTCGACGGCGTAATGGGTGTTCATCAGGTCGGTGTATTCGCGCTGGTTCTGGTGGTCGTAGCCAAATCCGCCGAAGTGGAACTCGTCCGCCCCCGCATACTGGGAAGCGGCAAGAAAGGTGCGCGCGTTCTGGAGCACCCGCGTCAGATCCCGTCGGCCGGTTGCGTGGAGCGCCGTCAGGCAGATGGCCGTGTTGTAATTGCTGAGTCCCCCTCCCTTGCGCCCCGGAACCTCGGCATAAATGCCGCCGTTCGTCTGCACGCAGGTGAGGAGATACGCCACCGCCCGGTCGATCGCCCCGGCGGCGGCCGCGTCGCGCGAGCCGGTCAGCGCCCATAGCGCCAGCCCGCTCAGCGCCGGAAACCGGGGATCTGACCACGCACCGGTCTCGCCCTGATGGGCGATCAGCCAAGCGGTCCCCCGCGCCGCTGCCTCGCGGGCCTGAGCCCGCCACGGCTCACCATCGACCGCTGGCGCGGACGCCTCCACGGCCACCGCAGCCACCGCGTGCGGCACGGTTTCGGCGCGGCCTTTCGAACGCCAGACCAGAATCGCAACACCCAGACACGCGGCCACAATCAGCCCCACGATCAGTGACTTCATAACGCTCCTGCTTACGACATGGATCTTTCCTCTTCGTCCGTGACACAACCTTAAACGCACCGCCTGCGTCACGGGTTCATTTTCTTATCACTTGATTATTCTCAACCGACGTGCTTCACTGTGCGCTTTCAAATCTTGGGGTTAACGCCATGAACCGTCATCCTTCCCGCTCTTTTTCGGGTGTCCTGTGTGCGCTGCTTGCCTGTCTTCCTGTTTTGGCTTTTGCCTCGGAGGGCGGAGGGACGCAGGGGCTGGGGCTGACCGAGCGGATGATGCATCTGGTGATCCAGATCGGCGTGATTCTCTTCGCGGCTCGCGTGGGCAACATGGCGTTTGAGAAGTGCCGCATGCCCGGCGTGCTGGGCGAGCTGTGCATTGGCATCCTGATCGGCCCGTCGTTATTGGGCGGGCTGGCGATCCCGTGGCTGCCTGGTTTCGAGAATGGTCTGTTCTTTGTCCATAACCTGATCCAGGTTGAGGGAACGTCCGTCTCGCCGGAGTTATACGGGTTCTGCTCAGTCGCCTCGGTGGTCTTGCTTTTTCTGGTCGGTTTGGAGACCGATCTCAAACTCTTTGCGCGCTTCGCGGTCGCCGGGACGCTGGTCGGCGTGGGCGGCGTGGTCTTTTCATTCGCGACGGGGGCACTGACGGGGATGTGGCTGTTGCCCATGCTCAAGCCCGGCGTTTATGGGTTTTTTGACCCGGGGTGTATTTTCCTGGGCGTGATGTCGACGGCGACATCGGTCAGCATTACGGCGCGGATCCTTTCGGAGCGCAAGAAGCTCGATACGCCGGAGGGCTCCACAATTTTGGCGGGCGCGGTGCTGGACGATGTGTTGGGCATCGTGATGCTGGCGATCGGCATGGGCGTCATCGGTTCGGCGGGTGCGACGGGCGTCGCCGAAGGGATCAACTGGGGTCAGATCGGGATGATTGCCGTGAAATCGATCGGCATCTGGCTGGGGGCGACGGTCTTTGGCGTGCTCGCCGCACGGCACATCGGCACCGGGCTCAAGGCTCTGGGGGGCCATAATGAGATGGCGATCATGTCGCTGGGGCTGGCGATGATCGTGGCCGGGCTGTTCGAAGAGGCGCATCTGGCGATGATCATTGGCGCCTATGTGATGGGGCTTTCGCTTTCGCGGACCGATATCAGCCACGTGGTGCGGGAGGCGATGCATCCAATTTTTGCCTTCCTGGTGCCGCTGTTTTTCACGGTCATGGGGATGATGGTGGACGTCACCCAGTTCATGAATCCGAAGATTTTGCTTTTCGGCGTGATCTACACGGCCGTAGCGGTACTGGCCAAGTTGGTCGGCTGCGGCCTGCCGACGCTGTTCTGCGGCTTCAACCTGCGGGGCGCGCTGCGCATCGGGTTGGGCATGGTCCCTCGCGGCGAGGTGGCGCTGATTGTGGCGGGGATCGGCTTGGCCAGCGGCTTCCTGACGACGGAGGTGTTCGGCGTGGCGGTGTTCATGACGTTGCTGACGACCGTGATCCCCCCTCCGTTCCTGGTGCGCGCGTTCCGCTCGTCGCAGTCGGGGTTGCGGGACAACTCCAAAGAGGTCGCGCGACTGCCGCTGATGATCTACGCCTTTCCAACCCCGCAGGTGGCGCAGCTCATGTTGTCCCATCTGCTCGACGCCATCCGGCGCGAAGGGTTTTTTGTGCACACGCTGGACCACGGCAACGGCATCTACCAGGTGCGCAAGGATGCGATGGTGATCGGGATCACCTTCCAGAAGGACCGCATCGAATTTGAGGCTGACCAGCACGAGGTTGAGTTCGTGAAGACCGCCATGCACGAAGTGATGGCCGAGATCGAAGAGACGCTCAAGGCGTTGCGGCATCCGCTCGACGCGGCCGGCATTCTGAAACAGGAGAGCCTGAAAGGGCCGCAGGACATTCAGGGCGCCGCGGACAAGATGGTCAGATATCTGAAGCCGGAGACGGTGACCACGACCTTGAAGGGGGCGACCAAGGAGGCTGTGATCATCGAGCTTCTCGACCTCTTGGTGGCCGCCGGTCATTTGACCGACCGCCAGACGGCGCTGGATGCGGTGATCAAGCGCGAACTGGCGATGTCGACCGGCCTCAAGGACGGGCTCGCATGCCCCCACGCGCGGACCCTGGCTGTTCAGGGGCTTGTGTGTGCAGTGGGTGTGAAGCCGGATGGCATTGATTTCCAGTCTGCCGACGGCAAGCCGTCGCGCATTTTCACATTGGTGCTCTGTCCCGAAGGCGCGACGGCGCCCTATCTGGAGTTCATGGCGGGCGTGCGCGCGGTTCTGGACGAACGCGGGCGTGCGGCGGTGCTTGCGGCGAAGAACGCCGGAGACCTGTACCGCGCGCTGACGGCGCGACGCGAAACCGAGAACAGCAAATAAGACCGAACGGCAGCGCGGTCACGCGCCGCAAGCAAGATGGGGCGCGTGGACTGACGGACACGCTACGACCGGCCTCTGGAGGGGCCGTGGTTGGGCCGGCCCTGAGGCCTCGGGGAACGCGCGCCCGTGTTCCGGGGTGGACGGCCTCTGCCGCCGTGCTGTTGCTTGGGCGGCGGACGCGCCGCGTCGCCGGTCGCGTGTTTCGCGGCTTCGCAGTGATAGCCGTGCCGGGAATCGACCGGAATCGGACGGCGGAGGAGGCGCTCGATGTCACGCAGGTAGTCGCGCTCTTCGGCGCAGCAGAACGAAAGCGCGTCGCCGTCGGCGCCCGCACGGGCCGTGCGGCCGATCCGGTGGATGTAGGTTTCCGGCTCGTTCGGCAATTCGTAATTGATCACATGCGTGATGCCGTCTACATCGATGCCGCGCGCGGCGATGTCGGTGGCGACCAGGACGCGCACGCGCCCTTCACGAAAGCCGCCAAGCGCCTGCGTCCGGGCCCCCTGGCTCTTGTTGCCGTGGATCGCCGCCGCCGTGATTCCCTCATCGTTGAGATGTTCCGTCACCCGGTTGGCGACATGCTTGCGCTGGGTGAAGACAATCACCTTGCTCATGCCGGTCGCGCGCAGGAGCACGACGAGGAGGTCGTTCTTGTCCTTTTTGGAGACAAACATCACGCTTTGCTTGATTTTATCCACCGTCGGCTGCTCCGGGGCAACCGAGACATGCGCCGCGTCATGAACGAGGGTCCGCGCCAGATCCAGAGCCTCGTGGGTGAGCGTGGCCGAGAAAAAGAGCGACTGGCGCTTGGCGGGCAGCTTGGCGATGACGCGCCGCATGTCGGGGAGGAATCCCATGTCGAGCATCCGGTCGGCTTCATCGAGGACAAAATATTCGACATCGTCGAGCCGCACAAACCCCTGCTGCATGAGGTCGAGCAGGCGGCCGGGCGTGGCGACGACGATGTCGACACCGCCGTGCAGCGCGCGCACCTGATGGCTCTGGCTGACGCCCCCGAAAATGACGGTGTGAGACACGCGCACGTGGCGGCCGTAGGTGTGGATGCTGTCGCCGATTTGCGCGGCCAGCTCCCGTGTCGGCGCCAGAATCAGCGCGCGCGGCCTGCCGGCGGGTGTCGGACGGCGGTGCTCGGTCAGGTACTGGAGCAGCGGCAGGGTGAAGGCGGCGGTCTTGCCCGTGCCAGTCTGGGCACACCCCAAGACGTCGCGGCCGGCCAGCAGCAGCGGAATAGCCTGCTGCTGAATCGGCGTGGGGATGGTATACCCTTCCTCGGCAACGGCGCGTTGAAGCGGCTGCACGAGCAGGCTGAAGGCCCCTTCGGGGGCGGGCGGGTGCGAAACGGTTGCGGATGTGCCGGGAACGGCGGAATCAGTCGGCGGGTGTTTGTGTTTCTGCATAAATATGGGGTCACTATAACCCGGCAGGGCAACCGTGTCAATCCGCGAAAAAACGGTGGCAGGCGTAAGTGACGCTCGCTGCGGGGTTGCCGAATCCAGCGCCACGGAGTATGATACCCGCCGACGACGCTTGGATCCGTCAATCCGAACACTGCCGACCGGCCCGCCTGCGGGACGGTTTTGGGAAGGAGCCGCCATGCTGGACATCAAACGCATTCGAGAGAAGCCGGACGAGATTCGCGAGGGCTTGACGCGTCGCGGCGCCGACGGCACGACGCTAGACCGGGTGATTGATCTGGACCGCGCCCGCCGGGGGCTGGTCACGCAGGTTGAGGAGTTGAAGAACTGCCGCAACAGCCATTCGAAGAAAATCGGCCTACTGAAAAAATCGGGCGCCGACACGACCGCGCTTCAGGCCGACGTGCGCGCGACGGGCGACCGGATCACCGCGATGGACGAGGAGATCCGCGTGATCGAGGCGTCCCTCGGCGAGGCCATGCTGCGCATCCCCAACGTCCCCTGCCCTTCAATCCCGACAGGACCCGATGCCTCGGCCAACCGCGTGGTGCGTCACGCGGGAGAGGCTCCGCAGTTCGAATTCGCCCCCCAGGATCACGTCGCCCTCGGCGAGCGTCTCGGTCTCTTCGACTTTCCCCGTGCGACCCGGATGTCCGGATCCGGTTTTCCCCTCCTGCTCGGCGCGGGCGCGAAGCTGCAGCGGGCGCTGATCCAGTACATGCTCGACCTGCATACGACCCGGCACGGATACACCGAGATGCTGCCGCCATTCGTCGTCAACAGCGACTCGATGCGCGGCACGGGGCAACTCCCCAAGATGGCCGAAGACATGTATCACTGCGAGGTGGACGACCTGTGGCTGATTCCGACCGCCGAGGTGCCGGTGACCAACTATTTCCGCGACGAGATCATTGACCGGCCCCTGCCGGTGTACCTCACGGCCTACACGCCGTGCTTCCGGCGCGAGGCCGGCTCGGCGGGCAAGGAGACCCGCGGCATCCTGCGCGTCCACCAGTTCGACAAGGTTGAGATGGTCAAATTCGTCGAGCCGTCCACCTCCTATGCCGAGCTGGAGACGCTCGTGGGCCATGCCGAAGACGTGCTCCGGGGCCTGGGCCTCCACTACCGCGTTTTGGAGCTGTGCTCGGGGGATATCAGCTTCGCCGCGGCCAAGTGCTATGACATCGAGCTCTGGGCGCCTGGGCAAAAGGGCTGGATCGAGGTGTCGAGCTGCAGCAATTTCGAGGATTTTCAGGCGCGCCGCGCGAACATCCGCTACCGAGACGCCGCCGGCAGGCCCCAGTTTATTCACACGCTCAACGGTTCGGGCGTGGCGCTGCCGCGGCTGATGATCGCGATCCTCGAACAGTTCCAGCAGGCCGACGGCTCTGTCGCCCTGCCGCGGGCCATCGTGCCGTACATGAACGGTGTCGACCGCCTCGTACCGTGCGCCTGACTAAAAGAACCGCGTCACCACGATCAGCGCGGAGAGGATGCCCAGAAGCATCCCGACGAAGACTTCGAAACGGGTGTGGCCGAGCAGTTCCTTCAGGCGCTTCTCAGAGAGCCTGTGCTCCTTGAACAACTCGTCCACGATCTGGTTCAGGATGCGGGCCTGCTCGCCCGCCGCATTGCGCACGCCCGCCGCATCAAACATCGTCACCCCCGCAAAACACCAGGCAAAGATGGCGGCGAACGAGCCAAACCCCTCGGTCAGCGAGATCGCCGTCGCCAAGGCGCTGACCATCGCCGAGTGTGCGCTCGGCATGCCGCCGGTGCTGACAAAATAGCCAATGTCCAGCCGGCGTTCGGTGATCAGCACGGCCGTCAACTTGCACAGTTGCGCGAGCATCCAACCGGAGAAGGCCGACCAGAACCACGGCGTTGAAAATAAATCGGCGACGGCTGTATGAATAATCATCGCAATACCCGGTTCGCCAGAATCGGCGAATGGCGGACATCATCGTGGAAAAGGCCGCTTTTGTCAACATCAACGGCGAAGCATCAACGGCGAAGCAATCAGGACAGGGCACGCGAGGGATGCCCGGCAGCCAGATGTCGTTTCAGAAACCGTCCGGTGTGGGAGTCGGGGCAGGCGGCGATGACTTCCGGGGTGCCGCAGGCGACGACCCGGCCGCCGCCGCTGCCGCCCTCGGGGCCGAGGTCGATGATGTGGTCGGCGCATTTGACGACGTCGAGGTTGTGTTCGATCACCACGACGGTGTTGCCGGCCGCCCGCAGCCGCAGCAACACCTCCATCAGTTTGTGGACGTCGGCGAAATGCAGTCCGGTGGTCGGTTCGTCCAGCAGATAGAGCGTGCGCCCTGTGGCGCGGCGGCTGAGTTCGGCGGAGAGCTTGATCCGCTGCGCCTCGCCGCCCGAGAGGGTGGTCGCGGACTGCCCGAGCTGGACATAGCCCAGGCCGACTTCGGAGAGCGTGCGCAGCTTGCCGGCAACCCCGGGCACGGCCTGGAAGACTTCGAGCGCCTCATCAACGGTCATCGCCAGCACCTCCGCAATGGTCCGGCCCCCGTAGCGCACCTCCAGCGTTTCACGGTTGTAGCGCAAGCCCCCGCACAGCTCGCAGGTGACGTAGACATCGGGCAGGAAGTGCATCTCCAGCTTAATCAGGCCATCGCCCTTGCACACCTCGCAACGGCCACCCTTGACATTGAAGCTGAATCGTCCGGGGCCATAGCCCCGAACCTTGGCGGCGGACGTGGCGGCAAACAGATCCCGGATGGCGGTGAACGCGCCGGTGTAGGTTACGGGGTTGCTGCGCGGGGTGCGCCCGATCGGGCTCTGATCGATTTCGATCACCTTGTCCAGATGTTCAACGCCGGTGATCTTCTTGAACGCTCCGGGCTTGTCGCTGGCGCCGTAGAAATGGCGGGCGAGGTGTTTGCGCAGGATATCGTCAACGAGCGTCGACTTGCCCGATCCCGAGACGCCGGTCACGCAGACAAAGCAGCCGAGGGGAATTGCCACATCAATCCCCTGAAGATTGTTTTCGGTCGCGCCCTTGACCGTCAGCCAGTGCTTGCCCGGTTTAATCCGCTCGGAGGGCGGGGTGATCGCCTTGGCACCGCTGAGGTAGGCGGCGGTCTCGGAGCGCGGCGCGCGCAGCAGGCCCTTCACATCGCCCTGATAGACCACCTCCCCGCCGGCGCGGCCCGCGCCGGGGCCGAGGTCGATGACGGTGTCGGCCTCGCGAATCATCTCCTCGTCATGCTCGACGATCACCACCGTGTTGCCCCGCTGCTGGAGGCGGCGGAGCATGGCGATCAGCCGTTCGTTATCGCGCGGGTGGAGGCCGATGGTGGGCTCGTCGAGCACATAGAGCACGCCGACCAGCCCCGAGCCGATCTGGGTCGCCAGCCGGATCCGCTGCATCTCGCCGCCCGACAGCGTCGCGCTCGGCCGGTCCAGCGTGAGGTAGTCGAGCCCCACGTCGACGAGGAAGCTCAGCCGGCGGCGGATCTCCTTGAGCACTTCGGCGGCGATTACGGCCTCTTGGGGTGTCAGCGCGAGCCCCTCAAAAAAGCCGCGGCCCTCGCGCACCGTCATGGCCATCACCTCGATGATCGACCGGCCGGCCACGGTGCAGGCCCGCGCCTCAGGCCGCAGCCGCGCGCCGCCGCACGCCGGGCAGCGCTGCGTGGACATGTATTTGCGGAGCCGCTCGCGCACCTCCTCGATCTCCGACTCGTTGTAGCGCCGCTGCAGGCTGGGAATCACCCCTTCGAACGGCTTGGACTGGGTGCGCCAGGCACCCTTCATCCAATACGCCAGATCGATCGCCTGTCCGCCCGACCCGCGCATGAGCGTCTCGCGGAACGCGGCGGGCAACTCGCAATAGGGCGTGTCCATGTCAATCGAACAGGCCTTTGCCACCGCCTTGAGCAGGTGCCGGTAATAGAGGATCAGGCGGTGTCCGCCCCGGCGCCACGCCTGGACGGCGCCGGCCTCCAGCGACAGATCCGAGTCCGGCACGATCAGGTCTTCGTCAAACACGAGCTGCACCCCCAGCCCCGAGCAGACGGGGCAGGCGCCGTAGGGACTGTTGAAGGAAAACGCCCGCGGCTTGAGTTCCTCGAAGCTCACACCGCACGCCGAGCAGGCGTTCTTTTCGGAGTAGACCTCCTCGCTCGCGGCGCCGTCGGGGGCGGTCCTCAGGACGCGGATCACGCCGCCGCCCTGTTTCAGACCGAGCTCCACCGAATCGGCGAGGCGCGGCCGGATGGCATCGGAAACGACCAGCCGGTCGACCACCGCCTCGATCACATGGCTCTTGTTCTTGTCCAGCGCAGGAACGGCGTCGATCTCCAGCAGCGCGCCATTGACACGGACGCGGAGAAACCCCTGGCGCCGCACGGCGTCAAACACCTCCTCATGCCGCCCCTTGCGTCCCTGGACCAGCGGCGCGAGGAGCACCAGCTTGGTCTTGAGCGGAAACGCGAGCAGCCGCGCAACGATCTGTTCCGCGCTTTGCTTCTCCACGGGCCGGCCGCAGGCGGGGCAGTGCGGGTGCCCGATGTTGCCGTAGAGCAGGCGGAGGTAGTCGTGGATTTCCGTGGTGGTCGCCACAATCGAGCGCGGATTGCTCCCCGCCGTTCGCTGCTCGATCGCGATCGCCGGCGAGAGTCCCTCGATATGCTCGACGTCCGGTTTCTGCATCTGATCGAGAAACTGCCGGGCATAGGCCGACAGGCTCTCGACGTACCGCCGCTGCCCTTCGGCGTAGAGGGTGTCGAACGCCAGAGACGATTTGCCCGATCCGCTGAGCCCCGTGATCACGGTGAGGCTGTTGCGCGGAATCCGCACATCAATGCCGCGCAAGTTGTGCTCCCGCGCGCCCGTGATGACGATATCGTCGGTATCGCCCATAGGTTTACACGGAGATGATGTTTGGGCCAGAGCTCGCCGGCTCTCCGGGGTTTGCATCCAGATAGGGCTCTGTGCGATAGATGACGATGCGTTGCAGGCGGGTCAGGATGTCACGCAGGGTTTCAAACGCCTGCTGGCACTCCCCGACCGTCTTCTGCATCTCCGGCTTCTCCGCCTGCTGCTGAAGCATGTAGAGATAGGTGGCGATGAGGGTTGCCGGCTGGCCCAGGTGGTGGCAGAGCGAGCCGAGGCTTTCGATCATGACCCGTTGCCGTTCCGTGTGCAGGAGGCGGTCTTGCTGTTCCTGAATCACCCGGATGCGATCGGCCGCCTGCCGAACGATATCCGCCATGTATTGCTGCATGGCGGTCAGATCGTCCGTGTCGTTCGACAAGTGTACGCGCACCGGCATGTCACCGCTCGCCAACATCCGGAGATAGTTGC
>Ga0194125_10006476_pt1 | contig 17263 bp, 10 predicted proteins | sample TA2KigC250mmetaG_FD_148626 | JGI IMG/M metagenome (GOLD analysis project Ga0194125, IMG submission 148626) | Freshwater microbial communities from Lake Tanganyika, Tanzania - TA2015034 Kigoma Deep Cast 250m | ecosystem: Environmental > Aquatic > Freshwater > Lake | place: Tanzania: Lake... | reverse complement strand
AGACGATCCTGGGGAAAAAGACTTTCAAGGCAGGACTGCAATACAAGCGGTGTCTGATTCCGGTAACCGGATTCTATGAATGGCGCAAACCCGATAAACAGCCCTTCTTTATCCAGGCAGCCAATGGATATCCCCTGCTGTTGGCGGGGATCTATGACCATTGGCGGGGAGCCGATGGGAGTTTTGTGCAGTCATGTGCCATTATCACAACTGAGGCGAATAATCCGATGAGCAAGGTGCATGACCGGATGCCGGTGATATTGGAAAGCCGGGATATGGAGACCTGGCTCGATCATGGATTTACCGATCCGCCCTCTTTGCATTATCTATTGAAACCATGTGGCGACGATCTCCTGACGATGTATCCGGTAAGCCGGTTCGTCAATAAAATCAGCAATAACGGCGAGGAGTGCCTCCGGAACGCGGAGTGATATGAGTTGTTCCAAAGTGCTCCTGCTTAGTTTGTCCCTGCTGCTTGCCGTGGTCATACCCGCTGCGCCATCTACGCTTTTTTCTGGATTTCCATACCTTGGTATGACTGTCGATACCGGTATTCTGGGTGGCGGATTTATCATTGGGAAGTATCAGGCACCGGTCGTTGACAGCAGCTCTACTTCCGCTACCTATCAAGTCATGGCGGCGGCTACTTATACCCAGAAGGGTCAGTTTCTGGTCTATCTGTTTCCGGAGTACTCTACTGCTGCCTGGGTGTCGGATACCGGGATGGTCTTGAAACTCTGGCCGGATACATTCTATGGGATAGGCAATGATACGGCGGTGAGTGCTGCCGAGAAGTTTACAGAGGAAATTTATGGGCTTTCTCACACCTGGCGGCTGCAGGTCCGTGATTCATGGTTTGTGTCGCACGTTTGGTCAGGATATTTTGCCAGATTGACTGATATCAAACCGGGTGGCATGATCGATCAGGCGTTAGTGCCGGGCATTGACCCTGGAATGATCAATGGCACCGGGGTTAGCATCAGGTGGAATACGGCAGGATTTGGATTTTATCCGGAACGGGGGATTGATCTGACCGGTAAATATATGTTGTACCGTTCCTGGCTGGGCAGTGATCACAGCTATGATCATTATCGCCTTGACTGCAAGGCATATATCCCGATCGGGTCAAAAACGGTTTTGGCTTTGAGGACCGACCTGGTCATGAATCATGGCGACGTTCCACTGCTCATGATGCCTGGTCTCGGTGACCGTTTGAGAGCATATCCCGAGCGCCGGTTCATCGATAAAAACCGCATATCACAAAACATTGAACAGCGGGTATTTCCCTTCGATGAACCATTCCTTGACAGAATTGGTTTCGTTTTTTTCGTGGAAGCCGGTCAGGTGCTATCCGGATTGGATGGAATTGATCCCAATGACTGGCATTGGTCGGCTGGGGTGGGGTTGCGGTTTGCCATCATACCCCAGGAACGGTTGAATGTCCGTCTGGATCTGGGTTTTGGTGCTGACAAACCGACGCTTAGCGTGATGGCGCGTGAGTTTTTTTGATCGAAAGATGGCCGGAAAAGAAACGACATCACTGGTTTAGGCAGGAGGATAATTGATCTCACATAAGTTTTGGGATGGCGTAATGCTGGTGTTTCTATTGCTGCTATCAACTTTGCTGGTAACGGCAGTGATCGAATTGATCATGCAGGGAAGCATCGGATCCGGAGTATTTTCCCACCTGACCAACCGGGTTCTAAATGTCGTGTTTGGGATCACCATAGTATTGATGATCATTGTGTTGGTGCTGGAGAATGACAATCCAATCCGGACTCTTGCCTGGGTGTTGGTTTTACTCTATCTGCCGGTAGTCGGCTTCATCTTCTACCTCTTCTTTGGTCGGAATTGGAGAAAAACCCGGATCTTTTCACGTAAGGAACTGGAGGACAGCGTTAATCTTAATGACCTGTTGGGAGCTCAAAACCTGGTGGAGGATCATGATAGTGTGACCGGGAACCAGCTGGCGCGAAAGCTGATCAAACTCCTGGAAAGCAATAGCAAAGCCATCTTGACCCGACATAATCGAATCCAGATCCTACCCGATACGGAATGGGCTCTTGAATATGTCTGTCAGGGTATCCGAAATGCTCGCAACCACATCCACCTGGAGTACTTTTCCATCTCCAACGACAGTACCGGCAAGGTGATCCATGATCTGTTGATCGAGAAAGCAAAGCAGGGAGTGGAAGTACGTTTCATTTATGATGATGTGGGCTGCTGGAGTTTATCATCACGGTTCAAACGACGGCTCCGCAAGGTCGGCGTGCAATTGGAACCGTTCATGCCGGCTTTAATCCCCTGGATCAACAGCCATCTCAACTACCGTAACCATCGGAAGCTGATCATTGTGGACGGAACCATCGGTTACCTGGGTGGACTGAACATTGCGGACAAGTATCTGCATAAGAGCAAGTATTTTGGCTATTGGCGCGATTCAATGATCATGATCGAAGGCGAAGGCGTCAGATCCTTGCAGGCATTGTTTCTCACCGACTGGTACTTCGTTACCCGTAAGAATCTTCTCACCAGAGGCTACATTCAACTGGATGTAAATCCGGATCTGGCGGCGAGCAATGTCCCGCTCCAGATTGTTGCCAGTGGTCCTGATTCTGATCATGCCAGCATTATGCAGGCTTACTTTGCTGCCATCGCCAATGCCCAAAACACCATCGACATCTCAACTCCTTATCTGATTTTGAACGAAAGCTTGCTGACCGCTCTCAAGACCGCAGCGATGAGCGGAATCAGGATCCGGATAATTGTGCCTCATAAAGCGGATCACTTTATTGTGTTTTGGGGCTCAAAATCGTATTATGAGGAATTGCTGGAGGTGGGCGTGAAGATCTTTGAATACCATAACGGGTTTATGCATGCCAAGGTACTGATCATTGATGGCGAGATCGCCTCAATCGGAACCGCCAATATGGATCTGAGGAGTTTTAATCACAATTTTGAACTGACCGCCATGATCTATGATCGGAATACTGCTGCTATCGCATCCGCTCAATTTGAAAATGACCTCGCTTACTGCAAAGAACTCATCCTCCACGAGTTTCGCCGCCGTCCCCTGATCCAGAAACCGGTAGAATCGGTCTGCCGTCTGTTTTCACCCTTATTGTAACAGGATAGTAAATGCCGAACTGTATTGCAGTTGACCTTGATCAGAACATGATCAGCTTATCCTTGGAATATGCCGTCGATGGCAGTGTTTTAATCTATCCCACCAAGGTAAATGCCCGCATGGCGAAATACCTGTTTCAAACCCGATGGCAATTGGAACAGGTGTTCTTCCAAACTATGGAGGACTTCAAGCAATCACTGATCCGCAGTCCCCTTCCTTTGCTTCAGGATGACAAGCGTCTGCTGTGTCTATATCAGGCAATGAGTTCTGAGAACAGGTCCTATTATCACATTGACTCATTCGAAGATATGACTCAGTGGGGAATGCACTGGTTCAAACTGATGCAAGAACTCAGGGAGGAGGATGTTGATATCCGGCGCTGGGGCGATCCTGAAAACCTGCCTGAGCTATATCTTCAGGACTGGCAGATCAAGAGCATTCCACGCATCATGGCGATCCGGGAGCATTATCAGGAACTAATCTCTGCCAAGGGTTTCAGTGACCTGATCTTTCTTACGCCAGAGCAGAGCATCAATCCTGATCACACCATCAAGAGATACGTATTTGTCAACCAGTATTACTTTACTGCTCTGGAAAAACGGATCATCTCACATCTTGAGGCGCAGGGAAATGATGTCGTTATCCTGCATCAGGGATTGGAATACTGGTTTGATGCTGAGACATTGAGTTCGTCGGACTTTGATCTGGAACAGGCGATCAAGGATTGTCGATACGCATTGAGGTCCGTCAACATCATCCGGACGAACACCGAAGAAGAGCAATATCTGCAATTCCTCTGTGATCAGGCATCTGTCTTACGGCATAGGTCGCTGCCGGAAAGCGACCCTACCGACATTCAATATGTAAACGCTCCGGATCCAGGTCACAGCAGGCAAAGCAGAGCAATAATCGACCGTGGATTTCCGCAAAAGGCACAGGCCGGTCTGTTTGATCCCATCCGTTTTAGTACACTACATTCCTTTCCCATCACGCAGACAAGATTGTTTCAAACCTTGACCACCATCAGCCAAATCCTGCAGCAACTCACAATCGCTGGCGCAGCCACCTACCTGCCGGTTAAAGCGGTTGCGGGTCTGACTGCCGATGCCGGTCTCTGCTCTTTGTGGGGCATAACGGCTCAGGAGAGAGACCGGATCCGGTATCTGCTGGCGAAATTGAGCGATGAAAACGTGCTTTACCTCGATCTGGACGCCACCTTTTTTGCCATCCGCGACCAAGCATACCCCGGGACAAATAGTAGTGGAATCGATCTGACTCCTTTGCAGGATTTTATGACGAAGGTAAGTGAACTCATTTCGGTGATCACCTCGTCATCCTCCCTGTCCGCTCTGATTGATGTTCTGGACAGCGATTCATTACCTTTAGCTGTGATCTGTTCCCCGGATGAACTGGCATATACCGATATCATGGACAAAGTACACGAGCGTCTGGCTAATGCCCTCAGCATCGAGAAGATGGGCATTGTAGAAGATTGGCGGGTGATCTTCCCCGGACAAAGCGCGCTGCTGGGTAGTGCTCCTTCGGATCGCGGTATTTGCCTGACTGCTGAACTGATGAAGCTGCTGTTGAAGATCATTAAGTCCGCTTACATCTCGTACCACACGCCAATGACCAACTTGCCGGACTATAACATCACTGATATCCAGGACAGCCGCAATCTGAGTTATGATGAAGCGGTGTTCTTTAATGTCATTGAAGGCGAGTATCCCACCCGTCCCAGCCCGGTCTGGTTGTTTAGTGAAAACCAGAGGTCTCGCCTGGGTCTGATCTCCTGGGAGGATGTTAGAAAACGTGAGCGTTATTACTTCTTCCGGCTCTTGCTTAGCAGCCGCCGGGCATTTCTCTACACCTATTTCGACCCGGAAAAGAGCGTTGAGCAGAGCTCCTTTATCGGTGAGATCATTGAACTGGCAAGACACTGGAATGGCGGACCGAGTGAGCCGGGAGGTCTGGGAGAGATTGAACTATCGATCAGTTATGCCCGAAGTGACCTGATTCGTAGCTTGTTTTACAGCCGTTTTATCGATCTGATGAAACGCCGACCTGATTGGATAAACTCACCCCTAAACCCAAATTCCGTCTGCTTTGATCAAACTCAGGCAGCAGAATGGAACAGAAAGGTCTGCACCATCCCTTATGACACCCGGGATTTTGGAACGAACCACACTGTCTCTCTTTCCTATTACGCTCTGGCTGCCTTTATCGATGATCCCTTCATGTGGTTTGTGGAACATCATTGCGCTGTCTCATCCCGCCAGACCGACTCCCCGCTGCAGATCGGCAGAAGATTCTTTGGCACCATCCTGCATGAATATCTGAGGACGATCATGCAGAAAGTCGTTGACGAATACGGAGGCAAGCTGAAGGATAAGTGGCAATGGTATAATGAGCGTTATTTGATGACGACTTTGATCGCTCTGATCTCCAGGCCGGAATACAATTTCAAATTGCCCCTGAACTATAATCGCAAGTTTATCAATGAGGTGATTCTGCCTGCCTTGATCAGTGCCGCCAGAAAATTCCTCCATGATATCCTGCCCCATCTACCGATCGGGCTTAAGGATCAGGTGACCATCATCCCCGAAAAACCTCACGATCCAGATGATCCCTTCGCACACAAGCAGTTCATATCAAATAGTGATGAGACCCAGGGAACAACTGTCAATATCGTTTGCAATGCTGATCTGCGGATAGAAAGTCCCGAGGAGGCTGTGATCATCGACTTCAAGACCGGTAGCTTTCAGAGTAAGGATCAACTCACCATGTATTATTGGTATTACTACGTCCTGGAAGACGATAGCCCGCCTAAGGTCACCGGCATGTATGTCAATCCTCTCACCGGTGAGAAAGCCGAATGTGAGATGACCAACAACCGACGTGACCAGCTTTATACCAAAGTTATAGACGCGCTTCGGGATATCCTGGCAAGCGGCTATGGCACCGCTCACACCCGAAAACTCAGAGACCGGAATTGCCAGATCACGCGAGCTGATCTGACCACTTTACAAGGAGGCGACGATGAAATGGATGATTGATCAACCCATCACCAAGATCATCTCCGCCAGCGCCGGTACCGGCAAGACCTATCGCCTCAGTTTGGAATACATTACGCTAATTCTGAGATATTACAACCACCCCGACTTCGCACTGGATAATATCCTCGTCATCACCTTCACCCGCAAAGCCACCGCGGAGATCAGAGAAAGGATCCAAGCCCATCTGCATCTCTTGCTCTATCCCCCGTTTCAATCAGCATCAACCCCCTCTGCTACAGCCGAAGACCATGCCAGGGATCGACTGATCCTGTTACAAAACCTGCGCCGCTTCACTCCTGCAACCAATACCGGGGAATGCGGCAAACAGATTATGCCACCCCAGGACCAGGACGAACTCAGCCCTGATGAGTATCGCTTGTTATCCCGTGCTTATCATCAGATCTGCACCCAAAAGCACCTCCTCCGGGTGATGACCATTGATTCCTTTATTGGCAATATCTTCCGTAATTTGATCTGTCCGGTGCGCGGCATCGTCCGCTTTAATATCGACGAGGATGCCACTTCCAAGCGAATGCCCCATTTGATGCCCTTTGTGATGAGCGATGAGATCCTGAACAAGCTGAAGTGCATATTCCACACCAAGGTCAAGCCCTCCTTGGATGAGTACAATCCTTTCTTCGTCTCACTGGTCGAGTTACGTTGGCTTTATTTTCTGATGACCCGCCGTCCGGTGGGTGCTGATGATTCCACTCTTTGCCGTCACTTGGGCGCTGCTGAATACTGGTCAAGACAAGCTACGCTTCTGCACCAGAAGTGCCGCGATAAGTTTTACCAGCTCTTCATGAAGGTGGAAGTCGATATCCTCAGCCAGGACAAACAACCGGAATTCAAAGCTATCCACGATTACTACCGGATCGAACTGATCAAAGCTCTCCGGGCAAAGCCCTATACTACTGAACAACTGATCCAGATGATGAATGAACTGCTCATCGATCCTATCAAATGCCTACAATTGCTCAAAATCATCGTCAATTACCATCATGCCATCTACAATGGTAATAAATTCCGTAACAAAATCATATTCAAGTTAGAGATGGAAGCACTCACTAAGGAAGCCACCCGCTTATTGGCGGATCATCTGGTCTTCAATCTCCTTCTCCCCGAGCAGCACAACATCCTCAATCTCTGGAGCGAGGTCTTGAACGAATACGACAAGCTGATGTATCGCTACCAGAATCTGAGCTATGACGACGTCACCTGGCTCACCTTTGAAGCGCTTTACAGCGACGATCCCCCGCTCTTTGATCCCCGTGATGAGAATACCGCCAATGAGTTCTACCACTTCCTCTCCCACCGCACTCGCTTCATCTTGGTCGATGAATTTCAGGATACTTCGATCCTCCAGTTCAATATCCTCAAGCCGATCCTGGACGAAGTGGTCGCCGGACAGGGCAGCAAACCCTTCGGTGGATTCATTGTCGTTGGTGATGAAAAGCAATCCATCTTTGGTTGGCGCGAAGGTGAAAGGGAACTATTGGTCAATCTCCCCGGTTGTTTCCCCCAGTGCGGGAATATCCTCACCGAACCGTTGACCGATTGCTGGCGTAGCAGCAGCAGGATGTTGGACGCCATCAATACTATCTTCATGGACAATGCCATCCACGACTATCTCAATACTCATGACATGAGATGGAAATATGAAACGATCAGCGGCAGAGTGGACAAGCTCAAAGCGCATACCCGCATTCAATACGCTCTTAAAGGTTACCAGACGCGCACCAGCAAGAATCCCCTCCTCCGCCTCGACCGGATGCGTCAGTTTGTCCGAGATACGATCGTTCCCAATCTCAGAAAGATCCCACCCGATGAGACGATCGCCATCATCGCCCGTCGAAATAGTGAGCTCACCGATCTGCAGACCATGCTGGAGGAAGAGGGATTTATCAGCATTTTCCAACCCTCGGCACGGCTTACTGATCACCGTCTGGTCTATCCCCTGCTGGCGTTTATTCGCTTCACCGTCTATCTTGACTGGCAGGATCTGCTCAAAGTCCTGCATTCCGATTATATTCTGATGGAAGGCGCTGAGTTTAAACAATTGTGTATCCTCATTGCCGAGTATGAACGGAAGCGCCGGTTAACCAAAGATCCCCAGAGCGCTGAGGTCAAGCGAGCCAACGGAGGAATGGTCTCTGATTGTGACAAACCGATTTTGCCACCTCAACCAGAGCGACCTTGCCATCCCATCGATCTCTCTGCCATCCCCTCCGCCCAATGCTACTATAATCTGATGTTAAAGGCGGATGATCTCACCTTATCTGATCTCTGTCTCTCCCTGATCGACCAGAGCCGCCTCGATCTGACCCGGGTCCCCGACCGCGATCTGATCAACCTCAATGCCTTCCTTGATCTACTCCGGGAGTTTGAGATCTCCGGTCAGGACGATCCCGGAAGTGCGGCGGACTTCCTTCAATACTGTGAGGACAAGGCAAAACAGGAGCTGATGAAGCAACGGAGCATTGAGCGCCAGGACGCTCTGCAACTGCTCACCATCCACAAATCCAAGGGTCTGGAGTTTGATCAAGTGTTCTTCTGGTATGACCTTACTCCCCAAACTCCCCGCCACAAACGCATGGTTGATTGCTTCTATCAATATGCCGGTCAGACCTTTGAGCATCTGCACGACTTTGCCCTCAGCTATCAATATGCCTTCGTCCTGGAGCATTCCTCCTGGTCTTACCTCACCGAGCAGAAACGCCGCCGCGAGGAACTGGAGGAGCTCAATACCCTCTATGTCGCCGTCACCCGCGCCAAAAAATGCCTCTATGTCATGCAGGGCTACCAAGGCACCGATGACTGGGAGACCTTCCTCTCCGAAACTAAGAGCAAGACCCGCCTGCCCTTACTGTTTGCCGATTCCTTCCGCCGCTTTATGCAAGCCAATGGATCTACCGATGATATCGGATGGAATTACGGCACCTATCCGCCAGCAAAACCAGATGGTGAACCTATACCTGACAACAAGGCCAATCCAGTTCCCGCCCCTGCCGGGAAGCCGATCTCCGAATCGGCAACCGATACCCCGGAATTCTCCACCCTCTCCCCCATTTTACCACCTCTGCTCAGCACTCCGTACGCCAATGCCACTCCCAATGATCAGACCAAGGCACTCGACTGGAAAAAGTTATGGCTCGGGGAGCGCTGGGCTCTGATCGGCGAATTAGTGCACTTCTACCTATCCTTCCTGATCCGCAATTCTGTGGATGAGCGCATCCGGGCTCTGGAGAACTGCCTCATCAGATACGGCAATATCATCTCCACTGCAGACATCAAAGACCTCTGCCATCAGACCGATGTAGCCCTAAAGGCATATCCCGCCCTGTTCGATCCTATCTATGACAAGGTCTTTACCGAGCGTGAAATCTGGTATCAGGGCAAGGAATACCGCATCGACCGCCTGATGGTCAATACCCGGGATAAGATCGTCTGGATCGTAGACTTCAAGACCGGCAGGATCGCTGAACCGGAACAGCTTGATCTCTATTCCACTGCCCTCCGCTGCCTGCCTTTCTTCTCCGATCACGCTTATCAATTCAAACAGGATTACATCGTTTTTACGTAGGGGCGTTTTCCCTCAGCGCCCCATCATGCTTCGGCTCATAAATACCGCACTTTTATCCGCGCTGCGATCCGCCGGTCAAGCGCATAACGGCTATCACCGACCGCGATAATCAGATTGGGTTCATCACTTTGATTTCGGAGGATGCGGACTGATATCCCGCAATACAAACCCCGCTCCACCATCCTGATATCGTGATTACAGGTCACGATCACCACGCTGCCTTCTCTTGCCTGTGAGAGGTCATGGCACTGCCTATCCTGTCGTTGGCGGCGCTGTCCGCGCCTTACTCTCCCCCACCAAAGCCCCAGCCGCCGTCTCAATCTAAACGGTCTCATGACCTTCCCTTCTTCCCATCATCCGGAATACAAATATGGATAACCCGATGATCCCTATGCAGATCGCGATCCAGACCCAGGACCCCGCCGTCCAGCTACTGATCTGATAAAACAGCGTCGCCACCACCCACGCCATTAGCGTCAGATAGCCCAAGGCAAATGCCAGCCAACCCCAGCCATATTCCTTGAAGAGCAAAGCCAGCGTCGCCGCACAGGGCGCATATAACAAAACAAACAACAAAAATGCCCAGATCTCTTTGTTACCGCCAAACTTCCCGATGATCGCCGCCTCTCCCGCTTCGTCCTCCTCGATCCCATACAGGGATTGCAGAGATCCCACGATCGCTTCCTTGGCAAAGAGTCCGCTGATCAGAGCCACGCTTGCCTCCCAGTTATCCCGCCGGATTCCCATAGGCTCAAACACGGGATTGATCGCCCGTCCGGCGGTCTGTAGCAGCGTCTCTTTCACCGGTTCGCCATCCGTCTCCGCTGCCTCAAACGGACTGGTAATATAGACCGCCTGCAGGATATTGATCAGGATGATCACGCCCAGGATCGTCTTACCCGCACGCAGAATAAAGTCCTTCAGCCGGTTCCAGGTATGCAGGAAGATCCCATTGATAGTCGGCACATGAAATGCAGGCAGTTCCATCACAAACACCCCCGGCTCCGTCCGAAACAGCGTCTTCTTGAGCATGAATGCCACCAGCATCGCCATCACGATCCCGCTCAGATACAAGCCAAAGATGGCGATATCGGCATCCCGCGGGAAGAAGATCAACGCCAGATAGGTATAGACCGGCAGTTTTGCTCCGCAGCTCATAAACGGCGCCAGAATCGAGGTCATGATCCGGTCACGCTTGCTTTCCAGCGTCCTCGTCGCCATGATCGCCGGAACCGTACAACCAAAACCCACCAACAGCGGGATAAATGCTTTCCCCGGCAGTCCGATCCGCCGCATCGTCTTATCCGCGATAAATGCCGCCCTTGCCATGTATCCGGAGTCCTCCAATACTGCCAAACTCAGGAAGATGGAGAAGATCGGCGGGATGAATGTGGCGATCGTGACCAGTCCCCCGCCCACCCCTTGAGCGAGGATATGGTCCAGCCACTGAGGTGCGCTGAGAACGCTGAGCAACCCACTCCATTGCTCCACCACCAACCACGATAATCCCCCGTCGATCACGTCGATCACCGGTTGGCTCATCCGCACCGCTATCAGGAATACCAGATACATCGCGCCAAAGAACGCTGGCAAACCCAGGATCTTGCTCAGCAGGATCTTATCCACCCGGTCGGAGAAAGTCCGTTGATCCGGATTACTCCGCTTCACCACGTCCTTCACCAGTCCCCGGATATAGGCATAGCGGTCATCGGCGATCACGATCCGACCCGCCTGTCCCCGGTGTTTTTCCATTCCCCGGATGATCCGCTCAATCTTATCCGCCGCGCCCCCCTCTATCTTCCCGCGTTCTTCTGCATCTCCCTCCGCCAACTTAATCGCTCGCCACGTCCAGGGTTCATCGCTCTCATCACTGCTCTCTTTCAAGACCTCCCTGATCTCACCAATCGCTTTCTCCACCGGCTCATCATAGCGGATTGGCGACGGACTGGGCGCCTGCGCCAGATACTTATCCAGCATGGTCACAAACTCTTCCCGCTCAAATCTCCGGTTCAGAATCAAAGGTAGCACCGGACAACCCAGATGCGCCCCCAAATGCTGATGATCGACGCTGATCCCATTCCGCTCCGCTATATCCGGCATGCTCAACACCATGACCAATGGCACCTGCATCTCGATCAACTGCATGCTCAAATACAGATTCCGCTCCAGATTGGAAGCATCCACAACATTCACCACCAGATCCGGCTTATCCCTCAGGATAAAGTCCCGCGCCACACACTCATCCGGAGACGATGCCGACAGCGAATAAATCCCCGGCAGATCGATCACTTCATAGCTCTTACCCTGATGCAGCAAAGTCCCCGCCTTATACTCCACCGTCACCCCCGGCCAATTCCCCACGTGCTGCCGCGCCCCCGACAACGCATTAAATAATGTCGTCTTACCCACATTGGGATTCCCCGTCAATGCAATCACCGGTGTTTTGCGATTGCTACTCATTCTCAATACTTCCACATTTCCAGCATTTGCCCACCACATTGAACTTGATTTCGTCCGCCGAAAACCCGATCCGCTTCGCTTCCTGTTTCAGAACCGCCATTACCTCTGCCAGATCGGTCTCAATCACTGCTCCGCACCTGGTACAAACCCAATGGATATGCTTCGGATGACCATAAATATGCTCGAAGGTGTCCCGCGCTGAAGACCGCACCGACTGCTGCAACAACCCCGCCTCACACAACAGCGGAATTGTCCTGTACACCGTCGCCCGGGACATCGCCCGCGTCTCTTTCCGGGCCAGATCATACAACTGCTCCGCATCAAAATGCTCATGCAACCCAAACACAATATCCAGGATGATCTTCCGGTTCCGTGTGTACTTCAGCCCGCGCCCTTGCAGGAACTCCACAAAGACAGTTTGATGATCCTTCATGATTACGTCCATATATTGAGATTGAGTCGCAATTTATATTGCTCCACCATTCCGTCAAGGTTTATTTTTGTCCCTTCAGATCTTTCCTGTCCTCCTCCCCACCTTTGAGGTCGGTCTCATGTCACCTTTCCTTCGAGATCGCCTCGAATCTCGAGGCGATCTCGAGGCGAAGCTGAGAGAAAAGTGACGCCAAGGAACCGGCAGGATAGAATGGAAGCCGATCGACAGAGACCATACTCCAAGATACCCGCTCCTACCCACTTTCTAACTCCGCTGTTCCCAATTCTTTACTGCGATGATATGCAGACACTGAGATTATTTCGTCTGATTGGAACTGCAGAGGTGACATTTACATTGACTTTTTTGCGAACTTACCAGAACGGGTGCTTTGAAATTACTTACCTGTAGAAGGAGATCAAAATGAATGTCGTTGTCACTCCACACGCCTCCGGGGCTTTAGGTCCTTACTCCCAGGGGATAGTTCACAATGGGATGCTGTTCATTTCCGGGCAACTGGGGATGGATTATGTGAGCGGACTCATGCCTGATGACTTTGTGGGTCAGACCGAGCTCGTTTTCCGCAAGATCAAGGATATTCTGGAAGCAGCCAATATGAGTTTTTATCACATCCTCAAATGCACGGTGTATTTGACCGACCTCAAAGATTATGATACCATGAACGAGATTTATGCCCGTTACTTCTCGCCTCCCTATCCAGCCCGGGAAACCGTTAAGGTCGCCGGTCTGCCCAAAAACGCCAAAATTGAGATATCGGTGATTGCCAGCCGATAACTCCTTCTTGCAGGTTTTATTGAAACCACCGGTTGCACTGTTATCGGATCTAACCTGGGGATCGTCTCATATTACGTGTGTTTTCTGATTTGGTTTTGTTGATTCAGATCTTGCTGATTATTCTGTTCTAACCACCCTGGATCCGATGGCTGCCGCCAAGGATGATGCCCGATATCTCCAGACTTGTCATGGAGGAGTCATGCGCAGTTTGGTTCCCGCTTTTATTCTAAAAAAAGCCACCACCCCCAACTACTCGGGTCATATTCATGCCATTGCCATGAACATCGACCTGATCGGATGTCCGAAGCCATGAATTTCCCCCAATTATGCACCGCCCCGCCAAGGCTAATAATATGGTCGGGATGACAGGATTTGAACCTGCGACCACTTGAACCCCATTCAAGTGCGCTACCCGGACTGCGCTACATCCCGACCTTATGAGCTCCTTGAAATTGAGCGCCCCTTTTTTGACAAGCAAAATATTAGGGTTGACACCCACCCCCCTTTGGAAAAATGAGCCAATGCATGGATATTGGAAGAGATAAGTTATGATAAGCTTACAGGATATGTCGCTGGAGTTTGGCGGCAATTACATCCTCCAGGATATAAATTGCAGCATCAGCCCGAACAGTCGGATCGGCTTGGTCGGCGATAATGGCAGTGGTAAGACGACTCTGATCAGGGTAATGATCGGTGAGTTGCAACCCACTGCAGGCATCGTCGTGCGCCCCAGGCAGTGCCATATCGCTTACCTCTCGCAGAATCCCGTCCTGGACGAGGATGTAATTCTATTTGACTATATCCGTTGCGCCCGTCCCCACTGGCTTGATTTGTACCGTCAGATTGAGGAGACATCTGGTGAATTGGGTGATACCCTCACCCGTGATCTGGAGGAAAAGCTTGCTCAATTGACTGCTCGCTTCAACAACCTCGGAGGTTATGAATATGAGAATGAAATCAGCTTTGTCCTTACCTCACTCGGATTGCCCAAGACGGTTTGGTTTCGTCGTATCGGCAGTTTCAGCGGAGGTGAGCAGACCCGAATCGTTCTGGCTGGCATCCTGTTGCGGCAATTTGACCTGCTTATCTTGGACGAACCCACCAACCACCTGGACATCGAAATGATCCAATGGCTGGAAGGATATCTGGTCAAGCTCGATCGTCCCTATCTGCTGGTCTCTCACGACCGCCGTTTCCTGGACAACACCGTTACTTCCATCTATGCCTTGGAGGACACTCATTTATCCATCACCAAAGGCAATTACCGCTCCTTTAGCGAAGCCCGTGCCATCGCTCTGATGAGCCAGGAACGGATGTATGAGCGGCAACAGCGTTTCATCGCCCGCACCCAAGACTTTATCAGCAAAAACATGGCAGGTCAAAAGACCAGCCAAGCCAAATCCCGGCTCAAAATGCTCAACCGCCTGGAGATCATCAAACGCCCGAAACACCGGCATCAGACCGACCTCAAGATCCGCTCCGCCCGTCGTTCCGGCAATGATGTATTTGTCCTGGACGACGTTACGATCGGCATTAACGAGCAGCTTATCCTGGCAGAGGAGGTGAATCTCCGGGCTCATTACCGGGACCGCGTGTGTATCATCGGCAGGAACGGCTGTGGCAAGACGACCCTGCTCAGGACGCTCCTCGGCGATCGCGAGATCCTGGATGGTTACCTCAAGACAGGAGCCAGCTTGATCATCGGCTACTATGACCAGCAACAGGTGGAATTGGATGAGAAGCTCACCGTATTTGACTGCCTGCTTCAATTGGTGCCCATAGCGCCTCAAGGTTATGTCCTCTCTTGGTTGGCACGCTTCGGTTTCCGTGGTGACGACACTCTCAAGCGGGTCTCAGTGCTCAGTGGTGGCGAAAAGTCCCGCCTCTACCTCTGCCTCCTGATCCATCAAAATCCCAATCTGCTCATTCTGGACGAACCCACCAATCACCTGGACATCGCCATGACGGAAACCCTGCTCAGTGCTCTGAAGGATTATGACGGCACGATCATCTTTGTCTCTCATGACCGCTATTTCATCAGTCAATTAGCCACCCGCTACTGGGTATTCTGCCAATGCCTTCGGGACAGTCAGCTATACAATACCATCACCGATTGCGAAGGTGATCTGGAATTGATCCTCCAGACCGCTTTCACCACTCCGGAACCAGAAAAGAGCAAACCGATGGATCGGGAACGAAGGCGCAAACTCAATCCCTGGTACCTCCAACAGATCCAGCAGAAGCTTGATCATCACGGCGATGAGCTCAGTCGCCTGACCATGGATTTGACCCTGATCCACCAAAAACTCTCCCAATCGGAGACCTATACCAATGAACAACAGATCTTCCTGCTCCGGTCTCACATGCTGGAACTGGAAAAACAGATCGAACAGGAACGCTTAAACGTCCGGGAACTGGAAGACCAATACCTCCAATTGAGTTATGAAGACCTGTAAAAAGATCGGATTCACCACTTCCATGCCGGTGGAGGTCTTGTTTGCCGCCGGACATATCCCCGTGGATATCAATAACATCCTCATGTCCGGTGATCCGGTCAGGCATATCCGCCAGGCTGAACTCAAGGGCTTCCCGCGCACCGTCTGTACATGGATCAAAGGCAATTATGCCACCGCTTTGAGTGCCAACCTCGATGAAGTGGTCGGCGTCATCCAGGGCGACTGCTCAAACACGCATTCGTTATTGATGATGCTCTCCGACGAAGGTATGCCCGTCACTTTCTTCTCCTTCCCACCTCAGCGTGAGGATGATGAATTGAATCGTGAGATCACCAAACTGGAAGAGCGATATGAGGTCAGCCGCAATGAAACGGAGAAGGTTAAGCAGCGCCTCGACGGGATTCGCCGTAAATTGCGCATCCTTGATGATCTGACCTGGAAAGAGCGCTTGGTGACCGGCAGAGAAAACCACTGGTGGTTGATCAATTCATCCGACTTCATGGGCGATCCCGATGGCTTTGAAGAACGGCTGGATGCCTTTTTGGATCAGGTCAGAAACCGTGATCCCCTGCCCCACAAACTCCGCATCGGATACCTCGGCGTTCCGCCGATTTATCTGAATCTGTATGACACCATTACCGATCTGGGTGGCGATGTCCTCTTCAACGAAGTCCAGCGTCAATTTGCCATGCCCGCCCTCGAAAGCGACATCGTTCAGCAATACCTCACTTTCACCTATCCCTACAGCGTGTTTGACCGCCTACACGATATCCAGACCGAGATCCTCAAGCGCGGGATCGATGCCGTCATTGGTTACACCCAGTCCTTCTGTCACCTCCAGATCGATAATATCCTGCTCAAGAAATACATCGACCTGCCTTTCCTGACCCTCGAAGGCGATCAACCGGAGATCATCGACCAGCGCACCCTCCTCCGCCTGGAGAGCTTCTTTGAAGTCCATACCTCAACCTAACGGACACGGGGAAAAAGCGCTCCACCGAGCAAATGGTGAACGTGTCGCTGTCGCCCTCAGCGGTGGAGTGGATTCCGCCATGGCTGCCAAACTGCTGCTGGATCAGGGTTATGAAGTGGTCGGTTTGACCATGTCCATCTGGGATGGCAGCATCCCGATCACCGGGTCGGTAAAGAGTGGCTGCTTCGGTCCCGGAGAAAAGGATGACCTCGCCTCCGCCCAGGCGATCGCTGCCAAACTGGGCATCCCTCACCACATCATTGACCTGAGTAAGCAGTACAAGGACGATATCCTGGGCTATTTTTGTTCCACCTACCTCGCCGGCAAGACGCCCAATCCCTGCGTCTTCTGCAATCAGAGGATGAAATTTGGCTTTCTCCCCC